>AR_comb_assmDRAFT_10055801_pt1 | contig 11047 bp, 12 predicted proteins | sample ArasoioldDNA_FD_10543 | JGI IMG/M metagenome (IMG submission 10543) | reverse complement strand
ATTGCAGGCATGGTAACTTATTTGGCTGCATGTACACATGATGATATTGCACTTCCCAGTAATTCTAATGGTTCAAAGATCACCCGCGGTACAGAAAGCATTGGCTTTAATGATGGTAAAACTTCATTTGATAAAGTGCATTCGAACGTAAACTGGTCAACACCATATCTTGGTGAAGTTTCTATACTGACCGGAAGGTTCAACACTTTTGGTTTTAATTCTTTCAATTTTGAAGAATCTAATCCCGACAGCATTTATTTTGAAGCATATGTTTATTTAAATAGTGTCAACACAAGCGAGCCGGGAAGAGACCAGGGCTGTTTGCTTCACACTTTTGGAACTGCAGCAGGTGCTGAATATATTGACAGTAATCTTGCTATTATCAAAACTAAAAAAGTAGAGTTTAGTACTACAGATAAAGGATATATAGTAACTGCAGATCTCACCTTTCACGCCGTAACAAATGAAGTAACAGCAAAGATGGATTTTGCAGGTAAAACCAGTGAAACATTCAATGGCAGCACGTTTGACGTGTACGGTTTTAATCTCGCATTCTCCATCGCAGCCATTAGTGATTTTGGAATTGAGTCAACCAGCATTGCCGATAATGTAGATATTAAATGCGGTGCAGCATTTAAACATACTTATTAAGAAGTATGAGAGTGCAAAAAAATTATTATTCATAAACAAATTATCAGTTATGAAAGTAAAAATATTTTTAGCGATGATCTTGCTGGGTGGTTTTAGTGCAGGCTGCTATTATGATATTGTAAAGCCTGCCGATCCAAATGCACCGCCGCAAAATGTAAGTTTCACCGGTGACCTGCAACCCATCTTTGATGCAAACTGCACTGCAAGCGGATGTCATGGTGCCGATTCGCATGTGCCTATTTTGTTAGAGGAAGAATCATACAACTCACTTATGGCAGGTGGATTTGTGAACACGCAAATACCTACCGAAAGCATTTTGTATAAAGAACTTGCATCAGGTGCTATGCCCACTACAGGCAAATTGCCTTCTTCTCAAATTCAAATGGTACTTGACTGGATCAAGTTAGGTGCACCGAATAATTAATTACCAAAATTTATTCTAAATGAAAACTCACATAATTATTAATTATCGAATAATCATAACTGCTTTTATAGTGTTATGTCTGTTATTCATCACTCCCGGTTTCGGGCAAACAGACCAGCAGCAAAACGCACAATCGCAGAATGATGAGCAACCAACTGCTTCACCAAAATCTTCTGCAAGGAAACCGGTAAAAAATACATTCGAAAGCATTTGGATACTCGACAATCAAACGGTTATGGTGCCCATTAAAAAAACTTTTGAATTAGATTTCATGCATCGTTTCGGAACAATTGATAATGGCTACCAGGACTTCTTTGGATTGTTTGCAGGAACAAACATCAGGTTTGGTTTTAACTATGTTCCTATTGATAAACTTTTAGTGGGAGTATCTTTTACTGAGTACAATTTAACATGGGAAGGATATGCAAAATATGCGTTGCTGAAACAAACACAGGGCGGAAGCATCCCTGTGAGTGTTTCTTATTATGTAAACGCGGCAGTGGATACAAAAAAACAAGGAGATTATCCGCACTCTTCCGATCGGTGGATGTTTTTTCACCAGTTGCTCATTGCAAGAAAAATATCAGATAAGTTTTCGTTCCAGGTAGCTCCAAGTCTTACGCATGTAAATTCAGTACAGGGATTTTATACAGGTGATACAACTGCTGATGGAAAAAGTGTATTGGAAAAAGAAATGCATCATGATCATTTTGCAATAGCTTTTTCAGGAAAAGTAAAATTGTCAAACACGTTGGGCTTGCTGCTCAATTATGATCAACCGATAACAAAGCACAATGTAAATAATCCTAATCCAAATTTATCAGCGGGTCTTGAAATAAATACAAGCTCACATACCTTCCAGATTCTTCTCGGCAATTATCATTACATCACTCCATCACGTAATAATTATTACAATCATAATAATTACAAGGATGGTCAGTGGCTGATCGGCTTTAATCTGACAAGACTTTGGAACTTTTAAATTTTTAATTCATTCATTCAAAAAAAAATTTTATGAAATCAAAAATGCTTGGAGTAATTACGTTAGTAATAATTTTTATTGTCGCTGCAAGTTTCAAATTTTTTCAGGAGCCGAAACCCTGGCCTGTTCCTGATAAATACAATAAGATGCCTAATCCTGTAAAAAATGAGGCTGCTTCAATTAGTGCAGGCAAAGCGATATGGGCAAAGCATTGCCAATCATGCCATGGCAAGACAGGAAAAGGAGATGGCACAAAAGCCGCAGAACTTGATACGCATCCCGGAGATTTTACACAGGCATCTACGCAAAGCGAAACGGATGGTGCATTATTTTATAAGACAAGTGAGGGAAGAAAAGATATGCCAAGCTTCAAGAAAAAAATTCCTGATGAAGAAGATATCTGGAATGTAATTAATTACATACGGACATTCAAGAAATAAAATGAAATAACTTTTGAGAACATAAAATCTATGTATGGAGGAACAAAAAAATAATTCAAGACGAAATTTTTTAAAGACTGGTTTAATTACCACTGCTGTTGCAGCAGGTGGTGTAGGCGCTTTGGAAGTTTTATCGCAAGACGAAAATAAAAAAACGGGAGACACAGTAAAGCTGCTGTCGCCTGATGGAAAAATAGTTGAAGTGGATTCTTCAGAGATCAATCCTCAAATTCCTGAGTTTATTGTTTCTAATCACAATGTGCGTGAAGGAGTGCCTGGAAAAAAATTTGTGATGGTGATCGATCTCTCCAAATGCAAGAATGCAGGTAAATGCAGGAGCGCATGTTCTAAGATGCATTACTTGCCGAAAGAAAGAAGCTACATTAAGATAAACAAGATGCAGGATTCAGAAAAAGCTTCACCTTACTGGATGCCTACTCCGTGTTTTCATTGCGACAATCCCCCATGCGTAAAAGTTTGTCCTGTTGGTGCAACATTCAAACTCACTGATGGCATAGTAGGAATTGATAACAATCGGTGCATCGGTTGCAGGTTTTGTATGGTTGCTTGTCCTTATTCTGCAAGAATTTTTAATTGGGATACAGAGTACGCGATGACAGAAAATGAATTTGTAGGCATCAAACATCATGAAGCTTGCAGCTCACATGTAAGAGGCACTGTTGAAAAATGTGATTTCTGTCCCAGCAAAACGCGAAATAATGAATTGCCAGATTGTGTTAAGGCTTGCCCGAATGGTGTTTTTTATTTTGGGGATGAAAATGAAGATGTAGTAAGCAATGGTGATGAAACTGTGCGATTGAGTCAATTGCTGAAAGATAAAGCCGGTTATCGTTATTTGGAAGATCTCGGAACAAAACCAAGAGTTTATTATTTGCCTCCCGTGGATAGACAATTTCCTTTTAAAGATGCTGAGCCGGGAACGTTATAGTTTCATTCAAAAACAATAAAAATGGAAATGGTAAAAACTGAGCACGATTACAGCAATGAACTGCTTAAAGATCTTATGCCAAAAAAATTTGGGACACAGGGGAGATTATGGGTTGGCTTTCTTATCGTAGTAATTGGCATAGGCGCTTTTGCATACTATCGTCAATTGAAGTACGGACTTGTTGTAACAGATATGCGTGACTTTACTTCCTGGGGAATTTACATTTCGAACTTTGTTTTTTTTGTCGCAATAAGTTTGGTGGGATCATTGGTTAGTGCGATTCTTAAACTTACCAATGTAGCATGGAGAACTCCTCTTGTCAGAATTTCAGAAATAATTGCCGTTGCTGCAATAACATTTGCTGCAATTATTATCATTGTTGATATGGGGCGACCAGATAGATTCTGGCATCTCTTTGTTTACGGGAGAATTCAATCGCCCATTATGTGGGATGTAATTGTTATCTCCACTTATTTCGTCATTAGTTTTCTCCTGTTGTACATTCCTTTGCTTCCTGATATTGCAATATGCCGCGATACTCTGTCTGCATCATCAAAATGGAAAAAAAGATTTTATACAATACTTGCTTTGAATTGGCGGGGAACAAAAAAACAATACAGCATAGTGAACAGGTGCATAAGAATTCTTTCAGTACTTGTTATTCCTCTTGCCCTTGCTATACACACCGTTACTTCATGGCTTTTTGCTACAACTTACAGAGCAGGGTGGGATAGCTCAAACTTCGGTCCTTACTTTGTTTCAGGCGCGTTCATGGTTGGATGTGCGGGTGTCATTTCAGTAATGTATGTTTTAAGGAATCACTACAAGCTTCAAAAATATATTACCACCCAACATTTTAATAACATGGGAAAATTGCTTGTATTGCTTTCATTGATCTATTTATACTTCAACATAAATGAATACCTGGTTCCCGGCTTTAAAATGAAAACAGTAGAAGGTGAACAGTTGTATGAATTGTTCAGAGGAAGCTATGCACCTATGTTTTGGAGTGTACAGATATTTGGAATGATCTTACCAATTATTGTTTTGTTATTTAAGAAAGGAAGAAAGCCATTGCCGATTTTTATTGTGTCGCTCTTTGTTGTTGTAGGCGCGTGGTTCAAACGTTTTTTGATTGTTGCACCTACTCAATTGCATCCTTTCGTTCCAATACAAAGAGTTCCTGAATCCTGGCACCATTATATACCTACATGGGAAGAATGGATGATTACTTCTGCTTCATTAGCGGGGGCACTCTTAATAATCACCTTATTTGTAAGATTATTTCCGATCATTCCGATTTGGGAGGTGAAAGAAGAACAAATGAAAAAACACCAGCTTGCAGAACAAAAAGATTTATATGAAGTATAATTTGATCAACATAAAATTTCTGCGCATCGTTTTGCTCTCTTATTTATTGTTATGCATCCAACAGGCATTTGCACAAGATAGTAGCATTAGCACAGCCACTGCAAAGATCACGCTCTCTTTTTTAGGAAAAGATAGTGCAAGACAAGTAACAGCTACTCTAACAAAACCTGATATGAATGGAAATGATACTGCAGTAAAGGGTGTGGACGTTCATTTTTATATCTACAGAAATTTTGGCTTGCTGCCAATTGAAGGTGATAATTTAACTACCGATGATAACGGTGAAGTAATTGTAGATTTTCCAAATGATATTCCGGGAGATAAATCAGGAAATGTAACTGTTATTGCCAAAGTTGAAGATAATGATGAGTTAGGGAACCTTGAAGCGAAAAAAGTAGTTCGGTGGGGTGTTCCCGTTAATTCCGAACAAAATGTTCAGACAAGAGCATTGTGGGCTTCTGCAAACAATGCACCATGGCCGCTTGTAATTACTGTAACAAGTATAGTGGGCATAGTATGGGGAATAATTTTTTATATCATTTTTCAACTTGTTGCAATAAAAAGGGCAGGCAAGTATGCAAGTTGAAAAGTAAAGAGATTCAGGCGAGGTAATAAAATTTTTGACCCGGAAAATTGCAGATACAATCATCTGCAATTTTTTTTGCAATAAAGTTTCGAAACAAACTGATGACAATCATTTTTCTTTCTGCCTATTATCATTAATTATAACCTGTTCTGAAATATAAATTTGGTTTACTTAATTTTATAAAATGAAAAAGAACAGGAACCGAATTGGAAACCCTGCTGCAAGAAAGGTTTTCATCTTCCACTTCTTTTTTATGTTGATCTTTATTTCCTTTCAAACACTGGCTCAAACTAAATGGGTTGCACCAAAAGAAGCAGATGATCTAAAAAACCCGCTTGTTGGTAACATCGCTGCTTTAAAAGAAGGCAAAACACTTTACGTCTCTTACTGTACACCTTGTCATGGTGAGAAGGGCAGAGGCGATGGTGTAGCGGCTGCAAGTCTTTCCACCAAGCCTGCAGATCATTCATCAGAATACGTGCAAAAACAATCTGATGGCGCTCTTTTCTGGATGATAACAGAAGGACGGAACCCAATGCCAGCTTACAAACAATCTTTCTCAGATCAGCAACGATGGGAACTGGTTGATTATATCCGCACTCTTGCAAAAAACACTAAAAAGATTTAACATGAAACAGAAAATGTTCCTGCTGCTCTGCTTATTTATAAGCGGAACAGTGATCGCGCAATCTGGTCAAAACAAATTCACGGTCTTAGGTGATGCAGAAGCAAAATATACAGCAACAAAAGGTGAATCAGGTTTTGGTGAGATTAATTTCAAACCCATCTTTCTCTGGAAAATTTCTGATAAACTTTTTGTTGAATCTGAAATAGAAATTGAAACAGGTGATGGCAGCGTTGACGTTGGCTTGGAGTATGCAAACATGTGCTATATGGTTAATCCATATCTTATTTTACATGCAGGAAGGTTTCTTCCAAAGTTCGGCGCATATCGTGGAAGAATGGGTGAAGCCTTCATCAATAAGTTTGCAGATGATCCTGCAGGTTTTGGTGATGGCGGTATCGGTGCAATGAACGAAACAGGTGTTGGCGCATTAGGCGGAATGCCTGTCGGCAACATGAAACTCAATTATGATTTTTACATTTCCAATGGCCCGCAATTACTGACTGATCCTGAAAATGCAGGACAATTCGAATACGAAGCTTACACAACAAACAATAAATACTCCGCAGTGGGCGGTCGTATTGGAATTCTTCCTTTTGCAAACTCAAGCCTCGAAATAGGTTATTCTTTTCAAAACAAATCAAAGACCGGCGACGCGGAAACCCCTTATCAAAATGTCGGAGTGAACATGGAGGCTGTTGATCTCAACTACTTTCACAACATACCCGCAATAGCAAGTACAATAAGAGTGACCGGTGAATTCAAGTACCAGAAAGTTGACAGTGCCACGTATTATAAAGATGATCAAACACCTTACAGCTTCAAGAATGTTTCTACTGCTTATTATGCAAGTGCAAGCATCAGACCTTCACTTGCTGATAGTAAGATCTTAAGAAACTTTGAACTGGCAGGTCGTTATTCATTCTTCAATAGGCCGGCCGAAGCACCGTGGGGCGGAAGCAATGTGCAACAGGCCGAAGCAGCAATCGATTATTGGTTGCATTGGAACAGCGTAATTAAACTCTGTTATTTCAACCAACGTGGAAGCAATGCTGCTTTCAGCGCACAGATTGTATTTGGTTTCTAATTTCTAAAACATGTCATTTATGAAAAAGTCAATCATCATCATATTCACTTCATTGCTTGTTGTCTTCTCAGTTATACTTATGAATGGCTGTTACGAATCAAAGAAAGTAGCAGACAAATCAGGTGCGCAGTTGTGGGCAGAAAATTGTAACCGTTGTCACAATGCACCGGCACCCGGAGAATTCAATAATGCCAATTGGGATATTGTGGGAACACACATGCAGGTAAGAGCAAACTTCACTAAAACAGAAGTAGATAAAGTAATCACTTTTTTAAAAAGTACTAACACCAATTAAGGGTCACTATATTAGAATTATTTTTTGAGGTCCACACAAGAAAAAATAATGATAAGAATCAGTGTTAATACTGCCCGTTATCATAGTATCTGTCTTGAAAGCGAAATAATTTTATACAAACAAAAACACCATGCCTGCCGTTATTCATGTGGAAGAAAGAGCAGTGATCGACACTCCGCAATATTTGCCTGCTGTTTCTATTGTGCTGCCATTTAAGCCTATGATGTCTTCTAAAAGCGAATTAGAATCAAAATTAAAACGGGCAGTGAAGAAAGTTGAATTACAGTTAATGGATAATTATACTGTCGATAAGGCTTTGCCTGTGCTTTTGAAATTAAACTTCCTGATTCAAAATATTAATTACAATACTCACAAAAAAAGTATCGCAATTTTTATATCACCTGTAACGGAAAAGGTTTACTACCTGGATATTGATGTTGATGAAAGAATCGTGATAGATGAATCTTTTAAAATCAGAGATCTTATACACAGCAAAAAACAAAATTTAGATTATTTGATTCTCATGTTAAGTGCAGAAAAATCGAAAATGTGTGTAGCAAATGATTCAAAATTTACTTTGATAAAATCAAATGTTCCTGTCGATATCAATTCTGAGACTCTTGACGAAGAACATAATAAAGAAAAATCGCTTGATAAATTCCTCCATAGTATGGATGATGATCTTCGACTTATTATAACTGCTTACAAATTGCCTGTTTTTGTTGTGGCGACAGAACAGGTTATCAGTCATTTTAAAAAAATTACAAAGAACGCCGAAAAAATTGTGGGGTTTATTCAAATGGAGAATATGGAAGCAACTGAATTAGAAATGTATCAAATTTTACAACGGTATATACAAGATTGGAAAAAGGTAAAGCAGCAAGCTCTTTTACAAGAAATCGGAATGGCAGTTGACTATGAAAAAGTCGCATTTGGAATCGAAGACGTGTGGGAATCTGCAATGCATACACACTCCAAACTGCTTGTTATTGAAAAAGATTTTATATGCACGGCTTCGATTTCTGCTATAGCAGATACAATTTCCCGGGTAAACATTAATGCAGGCAATCCTTTCTATATAAAAGACGCGGTGGATAATGTAATTGAAAAGGTTTTACAGAACGGCGGTGATGTTGAATTTATTGAAAATGATATGCTGAAGGATTACGGAAGAATCGCATTAATCCGGGAATATTGATTTTTCACTTCAATTTTTGTTGCTATTGCATGTATAACATTCCTCTTGTTTCTTGTTCTTAAGAATAGAGCATTATTTCTTACCCCAATAAACTTAATCATATGTTAGGTCAATTAACCAACGAGGAAATAGAAGAAGTATTAATGAACAATTTGCTTGGAAGAATCGGTTGCAGTAACGGGAAAAAAGTTTATGTAGTTCCTGTTAATTATGTGTATGACGGGCACTGCATATTCGCTCAGTCGCAGGAAGGTTTAAAAATAGATATGATGCGCAATAATCCAAATGTATGTTTTGAGGTGGATGAAGTGAAAGATTTTATAAACTGGCAGAGTGTTATTTTATGGGGAGTTTACCAGGAACTTTTTGATGAAAGAAGCCGTTACGATGTGATGAAATCATTTAACGAAAAAATGCTGCATATAAAAATCAAAGCTTCGACTCATACGCAGGAAGCATTACAAAGTAATATTGATAGTGCTCACTATTCAAGTACAAAACCTGTTATATACCGTATCATTATTAACGAAAGGTCTGGCAGATTTGAGAAAAAATAGGAAACGTTTCCCCCAATTATTTTAACCTCCACTAAAAGAAATTGTATGGAACAAAGTATTGCTGAAAAAAAATTTTTCTATAATGATGTGATTGATCCGCTTCCCGATTCATTAAATGAGCGACAAATTTTTACTGAAATTCAAAACAAATTCAGAAAACAATTTGAACTTTCTTTTGCTGATAAACTTGCAGCCAAAACAGTTGTCATTATACCTTCTCTTACACTGGATCAGCAAATGCTTCGTAAGATGCGGGGACATTTATATTATGAAGAGAGAATGCTTTGCCTGCTGCTGCTTTTAAGGATGCCACGAACAAGAATTATTTTCATAACAAGTATTCCTATCGCTCCTTCAATCATTGATTATTATCTCCATCTGTTGCCGGGCATCACCGGATATCATGCCAGTGAACGTCTTACGCTTCTTAGTTGTTACGATGCCTCTGCCAGGTCTCTTACAGAAAAAATTTTAGAACGCCCACGGTTAATAGAGAAAATAAAACAACATATACATGATAAGGATTCAGCGCATCTTTCCTGTTTTAACGTAACAAAATTTGAAAGAACATTAGCGGTGAAATTAGGCATACCGCTTTATGGATCAGATCCTGATCTGCTTTATCTGGGAACAAAATCAGGAAGCAGAAAATTATTCAAGAGCTGCGGCATAACTGTTCCAAATGGTTATGAAGATTTGAAGAATCGCGAAGATGTAATTCATGCATTAGCAAATCTCAAGCAACAAAATCCTTCCCTTCGCAAAGCTGTTATAAAAATAAATGAGGGATTTGGAGGTGAAGGAAATGCAGTGTTTGAATATGGAGATATTGAAGTGACTGATATGTTGTTTGAAGCAGTAGAAAATAAATTATCAGGGTTAAAAATTGTGGCGCCTGATGTAACTGAAAAACTTTATTTCGAAAAGTTTGAAACGATGGGTGGCATTGCAGAAGCATTTGTTGAAGGAGACATTAAGGCTTCTCCATCCGTTCAATGCAGAATAAATCCATTACGACAAACAGAAATCATCAGTACACATGATCAGTTATTGGGCGGTATAGATAAACAAATTTTTCTTGGTGCTTTTTTTCCTGCATCAGATGAATACAGCATTGATATTGCAAAGGCCGGGAGAGTGGTTTCAGATGAACTTGCATTGCAGGGTGTGCTCGGCAGATTTTCAATCGATTTTATTTCTGTAAAAGAAAATAATAAATGGAAACATTATGCGATTGAAATTAACCTGCGAAAAGGGGGGACTACTCATCCCTATCTCATGCTACGATTCTTAACCGATGGCTTTTATAATGCATATACCGGGGAATACTTTACCGCAAGCAGAGAAAAGCGTTTTTATTTTGCATCAGACAATGTAACTAGTGAACGCTACAAAGGTTTAACGCCGCAAGATCTTATAGAGATTGCTACATTTCATTCGCTCATGTATGATGGAACAACACAGGAAGGTGTAATGTTTCATCTCGTGGGTGCACTGTCGCAGTATGGAAAACTTGGCGTGGTTTGTATTGGTCGTTCCCGTGAAAAAGCATGGCAGTTTTATGAGAAAGTAATTAATGTGCTCGATTACGAATGCACTTGATGGTAGTTATAATTTTTTTGTAGCAGACTACAATGCAAGTGACATCGCTTGTTGCCTGCCGGTAGGTAGGTGTCACTCACTTGTACGTTCTGAACATTTTTCATCTGCAAGTAAGCAACTCATGGGTCGAAGTTCGTAGCTCACAGCTTTACTGCAGTACAAGAGTGCGACGCAACAAAAGTTCAATGCTTATTCTGTAGTTTGGTTCATAAAAATATTATTACATCATCATCTTACACACTTTTAAATTCCTGATGAAACTCTGCTTTTAAACTGACTA
>AR_comb_assmDRAFT_10494578_pt1 | contig 11048 bp, 15 predicted proteins | sample ArasoioldDNA_FD_10543 | JGI IMG/M metagenome (IMG submission 10543) | reverse complement strand
AGGATCAGCTCGCGATAGGCGCGCCGGTTCTCTTCGGTCGACTCGACGCCGATGGCCTTGAAGCGCTTTGCGATCGTCGGGCCGCTTTCATCGGCGGCGAGGATGCCCTTGCCGGGCCGGACCAGCGCATCGCGCGTGACCTGCAATTCGTTTCTGTCTCCCATGGTCTTCCTCCATCGCAAAGGCCCAACGGCCTCCTTCGTCAGCAAAGCGCCCGTCCCTGGGGACGTCTGGACCATGCCGATCCAGTGTCCGCGCCACCGCGCACGGTTGCTTGACGCTTGTCAAGCGAACGCGTCCTTCACTGCGCGACTCGAGCGCCGCGAACTGAAGGGGTTCGGCTTAATGGAGGTTCGAGTATTTCATCCGACACTCGTGCCCGCGGCGATGGCCGCGTAGTGAGCGTAACGCGCGTCGACGCGGCGCTCAATGCATCGGGCGCTCCACGGCAAGCATGGACAACTCGCGACCGACCATTGGGTGAGGAGCCGGATCAGGCCGCTTGTCGGATCGACGGCGATGAGCGCACGGGTCGCAGATCCGCGGTCAACGCGTAGCTGCGACTCGTCCACAGTCTCGTGCGCCATCAACCCCGTGGCGCAGCGATCGAGGTCGCGGTTGTCGCGCAGGATCGCCACTGCTCATGCGCCGGCTGGAGCAGCCCTTGCACGACGGCATCGATGCGCTGCGCCGGCTGCGGGCTCGCGTGCTCGGCGCGCGAGGGCATGCTGGCCTCGCCGAGCAGCGGGCTGAGCGGCGCATCCGCGTAGGTGACCGGACCGAGCCCTTCGTCTATGCCGTAACGCAGCACCATGTCGCGCGCCATGTCGGTGGCACGGGCCAGGTCATCGGCCGCGCCTGCTCACCGAAGACCAGCCGCTCCGCGGCGCGGCCGCCCAGCAGCACGGTCATCTCGTGCTGCTGCCCATTCCCTTCGGCGACATGCCACCGGCGTTCGCGATTTTGTGTGCCTGGGGCGTCTTCTGCCGTGACGGCAGACGGGTCTTCTGCGAAGTACTCGCCGCCCTTGTTTCGGTCCGCTTCGTGGCTGGAGCCATCTGTGGGCGCGCCGCGATCGTTTCAGCGTTGTTGGCGCGAAGGCCGGCTGACGATGCGGCGCGGTCAGCACGATCGCGCGTGGCATCGAAGGCCTTCCAGCGGCGCGCGAGATCCGCCACGTGCGCCAGCCGCTGTGTGTCGCAAACGATTGCAACCGAACGCTCGCCCTCGTCGAGCGGCTCGCTCTGCGGGATCAGGCGCTCGAGCACCTCGACATCCGCCTCGGACGCGTCCTCGCCTCGAGCCTGGCGACTTTCGATCCGTTGCCGCAAAAGCGCGAGCTCGTCGCAGCAGGACAGGATGGTGAAAGGAACCTTGATCTCTTCGGCGAGCCAGGCGAAGCGATCCCGTTCGTCGCGTCTCAAGAATGCCGCATCGACGATCGTCGGCCAGCCGCAACGAGCGCTGTCCGAGCGACGGTAAGCAGTCGCGAATAAGTCCAAACGTTCGCCGCAGTGCCATAGACGTTGCTCGCTCCTGCCGCGGACTGAGATGGCGAGAGGCCGAAGAGGCGCTTGCGTTCCACGTCCGATCGCACACGCAAAGCCGCGGCTTCATCGGCGAGCGAAGTCGACAGGAATGTCTTGCCCGAGCCGGGCAACCCGTGCGTGATGGCCAGCCTGGGATCGCGTCCACGGGCCACCCTCGAGGCAACAGCCAGGTAGGCGGCGGCGCGGTCGTCGCGTCCGGTTCCTCCATCGCTTGCTCGTAGCGTCATGACCTGCGCTCGCACCAGCGCCCGCGTGACCAGGAAAAACGCAGGGCCGGGATCGCGCCATAGTCGCCACTCTCTTCGAGGTATGCGTTGAGGAGCCGAAAGGACAAGTCGCCGCGCTTATGAGCCTGCAGATCCATGGCGAGGAAGGCGACGTCATCCAGGGGATCGATCCAGCGCAGCTCGGCCGAGAACTCCAGTGCGTCGAACGCCACGGCCGTCGCGCCTTGCTGCACGACGTTCGCGAGGTGCAGATCTCCGTGACATTCACGGATCGCGCCGTCGCGCAAACGTTCGGCCCAGTGCGACTCGAGCCGCGCGTGCTCGTCTTGCACCCAACCCCGCAGCGGACGCCATTCGGCCGCTGGCGTCGCTTGCCATCGATCGATCGCCTCAACGAGGCCTTCTACCACTCTCGCACGCGCGGTGGCGCCTCCAAACTCGCTGCCCGGAGGCACGGTTGCCGCGTCGCGATGGCGAATTGCGAGATCTCGCGCGAACGATTCGACGTCGGCGACGCCGAGGGTTCCCAGCGCTAGACGCTTGCTCCACAGCGCCCCGTCCGCGAACCTTCGCATCCGCACGGCGAAGTCCACTTCCGTTTCGCCGGCGCCAAAGCACGGGCCTTGCGAGTCGTCGCGCACTGGCACGACGTCCAGATTGAGATCAAGCCTCCATGGCAACCAGGGTATCCGCCAAGCTCGGGACCCATCCGCCTGGAAAGACGTACTTGCGGATGAAGAGCTCGGTCTCGTAGCGGCCGACGTGGCCGATGAAATGCAGCATGCCGAGACCGCCCGGCTTCAGGAATGCCGCATGGGCCCGCACGACGTCGGCCAGCTGGTCCCGACCCGCGTGCTCGAGGATGCCGATCGAGACCACCTTGTCGTACTCGCCATCGACCTCACGGAAGTCCGCCTCCCGCACCGCGAGCTCGCTTTGCAGCCCACGTCGCGCGATCTCGCCGCGCAGCCACTCGACCTGCTCGGTCGTCGTGTTCACGCCGGTCCCGCGTGCGCCGGGTGTCTCGTGCGCGCGCAACATGAAGCCCCCGAAGCCGCAGCCGATCTCGACGAAGCGATCTCCCGCCCCGAGGCGGATCTTGCGGCACGCGGTTCTCGATGGCATTGATCGGCGACGAGCGCAGGTCGAGCCGGCAGCCATCACCGCCGCGAAGGCACGGCCGAGATCGCCTTCGAGGTCGACGCGTTCGTCGAAATAGGCCTCCAGCAGGCCGACATGGCCGCGGGTAAGCGTCGCCAGCAGCGCAGTCTGGTCGTGGAAGACCACAGTGAACGCGGGCTCGCCTTTGCCGGACAGGAGCCGATGACCGTCGGGCAGAGAGACGGCGAACGGCACGCCGGACGCCGCGCCGAGCGACTCCACCATCGCCGCCGCAGGCGCCCAGGCGATGAGTCGATCGGCGCCGCCCGCGCCCGCCTCTGCGTTCCTGCCGAGTGTTGCCGAAGCGCCGACCACGGGGAATTCGGGCTCCAAGATGCGGCTCAAGGCGCGACGGCGTCCCGGTACTCGGGAACGACGCATGGCCAGCCGAAGCGCTCCTCGATCGCGCGGCGCAGGGCGTCGGCAGCAACGGGCTCCCCGTGCGTCAGATAAACGCGCTTGGGTGGAGAGGGCAGAGCGCCGATCCAAGCGAGCAGCCCGTTTCTGTCGGCGTGCGCAGACAGCAGATCGATGTTGGCGACCTCGGCACGCACCGGCACGTGCTGGCCGTGGATCTTGACGGTCGGTGCGCCGGCGACCATCGCCGCGCCGCGTGTGCCGACGGCCTGGAAGCCGACGAAGAGCACGCTGTTGCGGGAGTCGGGCGCGAACGCCTTCAGGTGATGCAACACGCGGCCTCCGCTAGCCATGCCGCTCGCAGAGACGATGATCGACGGCATGCGCACGCTGTTCAGCTGCTTCGACTCCTCGACGCTGTTGACGATCCGTGCGACGCCGAACATCGCCTCGCACTGCGCGGGTGAGAGGCGGTGTTCGCAGCGATGCTGCAAATAGATGCGGCTGGCATCGGCCGCCATCGGGCTGTTCAGGTACACCGGCAGATCGGGGATCCGGTGCTGCGTCTTCAAGAGATGGAGCGCATAGAGGAAGGCCTGCGTCCGGCCAACGGCAAAGGACGGCACGATGACGACGCCGCCACGCGCAGCCGTCCGATTGACCACTTCGGCGATCGCCGTCAATGCGTCGCCCGGCCCGCGTGTGCGGTCGCCGTAGGTCGATTCCATGACCACTGTGTCGGCCGCGTCCGGCAGCGCGGGAGCAAGGCTGATGAGATCGTCCTCCCGGCCAAGGTCCCCGGAAAGCAGAAGCGATCCCCCGGGCCATTCGACGCGTACGCTGGCGGCACCGAGCAGGTGGCCGGCGCGCCGCAGGACCACGCGAACTCCCGGAATCGGCTCGAAGTCGCGGTCGAAGGGCTGGTGCCGGAATTGCTCGAGCGCGGCCACTGCCGCAGCCTCGGTGTAGAGCGGCAGCGCCGGCCGATGCTTCGAGAAGCCGTGCCGGTTGGCGTAGGCCGCTTCTTCCTCGAGGAGCCGCGCCGAGTCCGGCAGGATCAGCCCACAAAGATCGTGCGTCGCGCTCGTGGCGTGGATCGGTCCCTGAAAGCCGAGCTGGACGAGGCGCGGCAAGTAGCCGCTGTGGTCGAGGTGCGCATGCGTGAGCACGACGGCGTCGATCTCGCCCGCAGTGAACGGCGGCGGATCCCAGTTGCGTAAGCGCAGTTGCTTGAGCCCCTGGAAGAGCCCGCAATCAACGAGCAGCCGGCGCTCGTCATGCTCAAGCAGGTAGCGCGAGCCGGTGACGGTTCCTGTGGCGCCGAGGAATGTCAATCGCATGACGGGTCCGTGCAGAGGATGGCGAGCACGGGCGGCTCAGCCATCGATCGGCACGCCGCCAGCGTAGCGGCACGCCCATTGTTCCCAGAAGTCCTTGTTGAACGTGAAGACCGAGTCCTGCCAGTCGAGCAGCGCTTTCCACTGGAGGCGTTGCGCTTCGACGAAGGGCCCGAGGAGTCCCGAAAAGTCGGGGATTGCGAAGGCGCCGTGCACCTCGGAGGCGGGTGCAGAGCGGTTCGAAGCGGTTGCCATGGCGTTCTCCCGAAGCGGCTTTTTCACTCTAGGAGCCTGACAGCGGCGCGACTTGAGGCAGCGCAACTCTCGTCGAACAGAAAAGGCCCGCGAACTCGTTCGCCGGCGATCGCCTGCTCCAGGCGGGAACGCTCGTCGTCCAGGGCGGTGGCGTCGCCAACGTCGTCGGGACGGGTTCGCGCAGCGCGCTCGGCCGCACCGGCAGGGCAATCGCTCCATCGGGTGCAAAACCGCCGCCGCGATCTTTCATCCGACGTCAATTGACGGAGATCAGAGTCGGTTGCCGACACGCGCCTATCCTGAAAGCGCATCGTGGAAACGCAAGCAATCTGTTCCATCGCGACGACCGAACCTAGCGTCGGCCGACGGGTCGCTCTCGTCACCGGGGGTCGCGGTGGAATCGGCGCTGCGATCGCCGAAGCGTTGCTCGCCGCCGGCTATCGTGTTGCCGTCAACTACGCGCACGACCACGCCGCAGCCGACGCGTTCGCCACCCGGACCGGCATTCCCGTCTTTGCCTGGGACGTCGCCGATCCCGAAGCGTGCCGGCAAGGCGTGGCGCGCGTCGAGGCACTTCTAGGACCGGTCGAGATCCTGGTGAACAACGCCGGCATCACGCGGGACGCGATGCTGCACAGGATGACCGCCGAGCAATGGCGCGAGGTCATCGACGTCGACCTCGGCGGCTGCTTCAACATGTGCCGCGCCGTCGTGGAGGGGATGCGCGAACGCCGCTTCGGGCGCATCGTCAACGTCGGCTCGGTCAACGGTCTGTCGGGCCAGGTCGGGCAGACCAACTACGCGGCGGCCAAAGCCGGAATGATCGGCTTCACCAAGTCGCTCGCCCTGGAAGGTGCCGCCAGAAACATCACGGCCAACGTCGTCGCGCCCGGCTACACCGATACCGCGATGGTCAGCGCGGTGCGCACCGAGGTTCTGGAACAGATATTGAAGTCAGTTCCTGCCGGCAGGCTCGCTACCCCGGCCGAGATCGCACGCGGCGTCGTCTTCCTCGCTGCAGACGAAGCCGGATTCATCAGCGGCATCACGCTGTCGATCAACGGCGGCAAGTACCTCGCCTGAGTCGGGCCAAGACGCTGGCGGGGCTGTGCTGACGCAGCCTGAAACCACGGGAGAACCAGCATGAACGAAACGCGAAGCCTCTTGGTCCATCTCGACGCCGGGCCGCACAGCGCTTCTCGTCTGCAGGCGGCGCGTGCGTTGGGCGGTCTGCTCGGCGCCGACGTCACGGCACTCTACACGGTGATCCCGGCCAGCGTGGAGACGCCGCTGTTGTTCGCCGCCGGGGTGGCCAACCAGATGTTGCTCGACCTCGACGAAACCCGCGTCGCGAGGGCACGCGTACTGGTGAAGAGCGTATCCGCCGAGCCCGGTGTGCCGATCGAGTGGCGCCAGGCGCTAGAGGCGCCAGAGTACGCATTCGCACGGCAGGCGCTCTACGCCGATCTGCTCGTGCTCGGGCAGCACGACCGTGACCAGCGCGACACCGGCGTGCCAACCGACTTCGTTCAATCGGTGCTGATTGACAGCGGCAAGCCTGCACTGGTCGTGCCTTACATCGGCCTGCGCGCGCCGGGCTTCGGCAGCGTGTTCGTCGCCTGGAAGGAGAGCTGCGAGTCCGCCCGTGCGCTGGCAGCCGCGCTGCCGATCCTGCGCAGGGCCCACACCGTGCAGGTCGCAGTCGACGCCGCCGCAGGGACGCACACCGATCTGCTGCCGGGGTACCTGCAGCGCCATGGCGTGCAGGCCCAGTACCACACGATGGCCGTCGATGCGGGATCACAGGCCGGTGAACTGATGCTCTCGATGGCGGCCGACTTCAACGCCGACCTGATGGTGATGGGTTGCTATGGCCATTCGCGCGGGCGCGAACTGGTGCTCGGTGGCGCCAGCCGCACGGTGCTGCAGTCGATGACGTTGCCGGTGCTGATGTCGCACTGAGTTGGCCTGCTGGCGCGTTGCACGTGCCTTCCAGCATCGGCCCGTGGCGATTCGCTTGAAACAAGCATGGAACGCCGAAACGAGGTCAGCCGAGACTGCGGCGACGCGGCAAGGAGAAGACGATGTATCAGCGAATCCTGGTTCCTATCGATGGCAGCGCAACGGCTGACAACGGGCTCGCGCAGGCGATTGCGGTCGCTCGCCTCACAGGAGGAAGCATCCGTCTCGTCCACGTCCTCGACGAGCTCGTCTTCCCCGTGGGTTTCGAGACGGGCGCTACCTACACGAACACCGTCCTGCCCAGGCTGCGCCAGCGGTGCGAGCACATCCTCGCGGCGGGACGGCAACGAGCGACGGATGCTGGCGTGCCCGTCGACGCGGTCGGCGTCGAGTGCTTCGCGAGACGGACGGCGGACGTCATCGTCGAACAGGCCGCGGCGTGGCCCGCCGACCTCATCGTCATCGGCACACACGGCAGGCGCGGAGTGAACCGACTGATGCTCGGAAGCGACGCAGAGCAAGTCCTGCGCATGGCGCCCGCACCGGTCCTGCTGGTCCGCTCCGACGACACCGCCTCAGGCGCACCCACCCATGTCCTGCCGGTCGCCGCGTCCGCTCCCGTGCGGGTCGGGACGGTCTGAGTCGCCGCGGCGTTGGAACTTCAAGCACCGATCCGACAGAGGAGAGAACCGATGAGCAGGACTTTGGTGATCACATACTCGTACACGGGCACCGGACGCAAACTGGCGCAGCTGCTGAGAGCCCAGCACGGCTGGGCCCAGGGAGAGGTGCTCGAGCTCCGCCCGCGTGCCGGCGCTTGGGGAACGCTCCGTTGCGTGCTGGACTCGCTGCTGCGGCGCCACCCGCCTGTTCGCTACGCGGGGCCACCGATCAAAGCGTTCGACTCGGTCGTGCTCATCGCGCCGATCTGGGTCGGCCGCATCGCGGCACCGATGCGTAGCTTCGTCGCGGCCTTCGCGAACGAACTTCCAGACATGGCGCTGATCTCCGTAGCTGGGTCGGCCAAGTCGCCGCCAGCGGCCGACGAGGTTTCGGGGATCGCGCAGCGGACACCATTGCTCACAGCCGCCTTCACAGCGCAGGAGGTAGTGGACGGCAGCTGCGCCGCACGTCTGCGGGCGTTCGGCGATGCCTTGCGAGCACGCCGCCATGGCGCGCCTGTGCGGCCGGTCGAGATCTCCTCGCAATCCGTGTGACCTTCGCGCGAAGCGATCACGCCTTTGACTCGGATCAAGACCGCTTCGCAATCCGCGTGACCTTCGCGTCCATCGATCACGCCTTTGACGCGGATCAAGGTGTGAGGTACACCCGCTCTTAGGCTCATTTGGGCCGGCACAGAGCCAGCATTCTAGGGGCAGAAATGAACGCCCCCATTCGCTTCGATCGCATCGAAGACTTCACTCCCGCGCTCCTGCATTGCTTCGGTCGCTCCTTCGGCCCGAACGAATCGACGATCGGAGACATCGCGCTGGACATCACCGAGAACGAGGCGGATTACGACGTCCGCGCCGCCATTCCGGTCGCCAAGAAGGACGACATCCGCGTCAGCGTCGACGGCAACTCCTCGCCCATCAGCGCCCGAATCAAGTCTGACAAGGAAGAAGAGAAAAGCGATCGCGTCGTGGTCAGGGAAGTGTCCTACGGCAGGGTGTCGCGCCGCTTCTCGCTCGCTCACGACATCGATGCCGGCCGCGTCGAAGCGAGGCTCCAGGACGGCGTTCTGAAGCTGACCTTGCCGAAGCGGGCAGGCACAACCGAGCGCGCTATCGCCGTCAAGTGAGCACATTCAGCACAGGAGAAATCATGACCAAGACCGACAGTGCGCTCAAGGCGGACGTCACGAACGAGTTGATCTGGGATCCCTCGATCAAGGAGACGGCGGTCGGCGTCGCCGTCAAGGACGGGGTCGTCACTCTGACCGGCCACCTCGATACCTACGCAGAGAAGGACGCCGCGATTCGCGCAGTGCGCCGGATCGATGGCGTCAAGGCGATCGCGGTCGAGATCGACGTCCGGCTTTCGCCGTCGCACCAGCGCAGCGACACCGACATCGCACGGAGCGTCGAGCTGGCCCTGAAGTGGAACGCCTCAATCCCGCCCGATTCCGTCCGCGTCGTCGTCGACCACGGCTGGGTGACGCTGCAAGGCGAAGTCGACTGGAACTTCCAACGCGGCGCGGCCGAAAGCGTCACGCGCATCCTGAAGGGCGTGGTCGGCATCAGCAATGATCTGAAGCTGAAGCCCAAGGCGCTGGCTGCAGACGTGTCGCAAAAGATCGAGGAGGCGCTCAAGCGCCAGGCGCTTCGCGATGCGCAGCACATCCAGGTCGTCGTCGCCGGGGACGTCGTGAAGCTGACCGGGACCGTGCACTCCTGGCAGGAGCGCCGTGCGGCGGAAGGGGTCGCCTGGTCGGCGCGAGGCGTCCGCTCGGTTGTCAACGACCTGCAGGTGGTCTGAGGAATTGCGAGACCTGCCTTCCTGTCCAGCGCGAGGAAGACCGACGTGAAGCAGGATTGTGAATTGAAGCAGAAGGTCCTTGCCGAGCTCGAGTGGGATCCGGCGATCGACGCGGGCCCCATCGGGGTTGCGGTCGAGGACGGCGTCGTCACGGTCTCCGGTCTGGTCAACACGTTCGCCGAAAAGGCCGCCGTCGCCGCTGCCATCGATCGCGTCGCGGGCGTCCGCGCGGTGGCGCTCGAGATGGAAGTCAGGCTCGCGATTCCACACCGACGCAGCGATGGCGAGATCGCCGCAAGCGCAGAGCAGGCCTTGCGATCGAACACGCTCGTGCCCTCGGACGCGGTTCGACTCGCTGTCGAGAAGGGCTGCGTCACGCTCCAAGGCGAAGTGCCGTGGGAGTTCCAGCGTCGGGCCGCCGAACGCGCCGTCGCCACCCTGATCGGTGTCGTCGAGGTGCGCAACGAGGTCACGCTGCAAACCAGCGGCCAAGTCGCGAACGTCGCGCAACGCATCGAGGAGGCCCTGGGGCGTCAGGCCTCGCGCGAGGCAGCGCGCATCCACGTTGCCGTCGAAGGCACGACCGTCAAGCTCACTGGCCTGGTCAACTCGTGGCACGACCGCGACATGGCCGAGGCGGCTGCGCGGGCAGCGCCAGGGATCGACAGTGATCAACGAGTTGCTGAGTGTATGAGCTGCGCAGAGCCGTTCACCTCGATCCCCGATCCGTCGCAGAGAACCGCTGCCATCGAGCGCGAAGCTGCGCCGGTATCTCGGGGGTAACTGCCATGCCGGCGTTTCACATCCCGCATTCGCTGTTCTCGCTGCTGGTCATCGGAGCCGTCGTCGTCGCCGTCGCGGCAGCTGGCTTCATGTCCATCATCTGGTTCCTCACCCACTCGGACTGAATGCCGCTCGCGGGAGACTGCCGTGCTCGACATTACCCAATTGAAAGCGTTCGATGACCGACTCTGTGCGCGCGCGTCGCTGCTCACGGTTGAGGTCAACGCAGCGCGCCGGCATGCCGGCACAGACTTGAGAAGCGAGACGAGCGACCTGAAGGACGCCGCGAGTGCAGAAGCCCAGGCAGTGGTCGCCGACGCCGAGGTCGAACGCGAACTCGCCGAGCTGGGCGAGATCCGCGCGGCCCGCGAGCGAATCCGCAACGGAACCTACGGAAGCTGCGTCGAGTGCGGGACTGAGATCGACCTCGACCGGATCGGGGCCCATCCTCAAGCCTCCCGTTGCCTGAAGTGCCAGTTGCGCGCGGAGCGGGCTTCGGCGGCGCGGGCGGCGCGCCGCGCCGCGCTCCATCGGTGAGCGTTCGCAATCTGGATCATCTCCTCGATCCACGGTCGGTCGCCATCGACCATCCGGGGCCGCACGGTCCCGGCGATCAGGAGTCCGACCAGAAGCATCGGGCAGAGCATCAGGACCGACTGAAGGCAGGCAAGCGAGACGCCGGTCGGTGCGATCGGCGATCATGCCACCGGCGAGTGTCAGCACCCAAGATCGGGGCGCCCAAAGCGAAGTTGTCGAGGCCGATGACGGACGATAAAGCACCTAGGCTCAGCGGACATAGCTCCTGACGCGCCTTGCGGGGGAGGCCCGCCGGGAGGCGGGTTCGCGGCTGCCCCGAGGACGGTCGCGGAGTCGCGATGGGTAAGAGCGAACTCGCGCAGCTGGTGGAGCCGCTCTCCAATATCTCAAATAGAAAAGGG
>AR_comb_assmDRAFT_10274140_pt1 | contig 11049 bp, 11 predicted proteins | sample ArasoioldDNA_FD_10543 | JGI IMG/M metagenome (IMG submission 10543) | reverse complement strand
GCCACGCAGAACAAGCAGCGGCCGCACGAGGACAACACGCTGACCAGCAAATTCTATTTCGCGCCGACGGTCGATGTCGCCGACGCGAGCGTCGGGCCGATGCCGTCGTCCGCCGGCCCGGCGGCGGCGCCGGTCGTGCAGCCGGTCGACAAGGAAGTCGTGTTTTGGCAGTCGATCCAGAGCAGCAGCAACGCGAGCGACTATCAGGCCTATCTCGACCAGTATCCGAACGGCACCTTTGCCGCCTTGGCCCGCACGCGCATCGACGCGTTGAAGACGAAGCCGGCCGAAGCCTCGCGCTCCAGCGACCAGGTCGCCGCCCTGACCGCGCCCGACAGCACCGTGCCGGCCGCCGAGGAGGTCGAGCGCAGCATCGGCCTCACGAAGCAGGGCCGCAGCCGCGCGCAGCTGGCGCTGACGCTCCTGGGTTACAACACCGGCGGCACCGACGGCGTGTTCGGCGCCAAGAGCCGGACCGCCATCTCCGCCTGGCAGACCGATCGCGCCGAGACTGCGACCGGCTATCTGACTGCCAAGCAGCATGCCGCGTTGCTCGATGCAGCCGCTCCGAAGCTAGCGGCGTGGGACGCCGACCAGAAGAAGCGTGCCGCCGAGGCGCAGGCAAAGCAGCAGCAGGCGGCTGCCGCCGCGGCCCAGCAGCAGCAGTATCAGCAGCAAAACGTCACGACCCGCACGACCGCGCCGACGACCCAGCAGTCGACCCAAAACGAGCAGGCCGCTGCTCAGGCCGCCGCCGCTCAGGCCGCCGCCGATCGTAAGCGCCAACAGGAGCAGGAAGACCGCGCGAACGCGCAGCTCGGCGTCGGGCTTTTCAACGGTGTCGTCGGCGGCATATCCATCTTCAAGTAGCGCTTCCTCCCTTCGTCCGCGTCCTCCCTTACTGCCCCCTTCCCGGAAACGGGAAGGGGGCTTTTCTGTTTCAAGGGCCCCAAATGAAAAGGGCGCATACGCGTCCGTATGCGCCCCGGGAGTTGGAAGCCCGACTCTTCTGTTATTTGGCGCCGTCAGGTTGCCGTCGCGCCGGCATCAGCAATTCGACCAATCGCTGGCGTAGTAGCAACCGTTGTTGTCGCCGCCCACCCACGTACCTGACATGTTGTCGTAGTGGCTCCAGCCGTTCGATCCTTGCTCGCCGCTGCCATAGCGCGAGACGGTGCTGCCCGGGTTGATGTTGCCGAGCGGCTGCCAATTGCCCATCACGCCCCAGTAGCCCTGGGTGTCCAGCCAGTAGTCGCCGGCGGGCAACCCGTTCTGCGCCATGTAGATCGCGACGTCATAGGACGGCGGCCGGCCGTTTACGGTGTAGTCGCTCTGGGCCGCGGCGGGCAGGGCGATGGACGCGAGGCCGGCGGCGATCGTCGCTGCGGCGATGCGGACCTTCAACGTCTGCATGACGGGCGCTCCCGATCAGTGATCCGAGGCGCGCATTGTTAAGCCGATCGGCGGTCGGCATCTGTGACAGCCGTCACAAACGCTCGAAAGCGTCTCCGCAGAGTTAGGCCAATCCCATCTGCCCCAGGATCATCCGCAGCGGCTCGCTGTTTCGATCGGCGAGCGCGCTGCAGATGCTCATGTGATTGTGTCCGGCGAGCGGACTGACTGTGCAGGCGACGCCGCGGTCGGCGAGCGCGTGTCCGTATTCGCTCGAGTGGCGCGCAAACTCCTGCGACTCGTCGGCGCCATAGGCGAGGATGAGCGGCTTGGCCGCTCTCGGCAGGCGGCGCGCCGGGCTGTTCGCCGCCACCTCCGCCGGGGTCAGCTGGAGCGTCTCCTGCAGATAGCAGAGCCGGATCGGCTCGAGATCGAAGAGGCCGCTGAGCGAGACGCCGCCCTGCAGCAGCGGGCGCGTGTCCGGCTCGCCGGCGGGCGATTCCATCGCCGCCATCACCGCCGTCAGATGGCCGCCGGCCGAGTGACCGGAGACGAAGATGCGGTTGGGATCGCCGCCATACCGCGCGATGTTGGCATGCACCCAGGCCAGCGCGGCGCGGCATTGCCGCACCAGCTCGCCGATGCGCACCACCGGCACCAGCGCGTAGTTGACGATGACGACGAGAGCGCCGGCCTCCGCCATGCGCTCGGCCACGAAGGCGAAATCGGCGGCCTTGAAGGACCGCCAATAGCCGCCGTGATAAAAGACCTGCACCGGCGCCGGCCCGCTTGCCTTCGCTGGTGAGTAGATGTCCAGCACCTCGTCGGCCGACGGCCCGAAGGCGACATCGCGCTCGCCCGGCAGCGCGGCGCGCACGCGCGCGCTCTCCTTCTGCCAGCGCGCGACATGGGCGTCGAAGTCGGGCACGCGGCGCTGGTTGTTGTACTGGGCGTCGAGCGCGACGCGGTCGTAGGTCAGGTAGATCGGATCGGCGGTCATGGCGAGGCGTTCCCCAGTGGTTTGTTCCCGCTACCTTGCGTCAACTGGCGCAGGGAATCCACTGGCTGCTCGCCGAATTGCGCGCCTTCGCGGGAAGCGGAGGGTGCGACATCGAGACAAGAATTGCCCCTTGCCAGCGGTGCCGCGCGAACACAAATCGGGTCTATCGGGCGCGTTCCACGGTGACCTGGAGACGAAGGCGGTCTTCGCATGAGGAGAGCGATCATGAAAACACCCATCCTCGCCCTTGCTCTCGGCGCCGTGCTTTCGGCGGCAGCGCTACCCGCCCATGCGCTGATCCTGCAGGGCGACCGCTTCGTCACGGCGATGAAGGACAACACCGTGTCCGGTCGGACCGCCGCCGGCACGGCCTACAACCTCTACTTCCTGCCGGGCGGTGCGGTCACGTACAGCGATGCGGCCGGCCATCGCGCGAGCGGCGGCTGGCGGTTGGACGAAGTCGGCGATATCTGCCTGAGCTGGCACGGCAATGCCGCCCTGCCCGCGGGCTGCTACCGCGTCAGGGCCAACGGCCGCAGCCTCGTCTGGGCGAATGACTCCGCCCATACCGGGGAAACGCTGCGCGGCGCAGTCACCGACGCGTTTCTTCGAGTGCATTAGCCGCCGGCCCTGAGCAGGGCGGGCAAAGTTGCGGCGCCTCGGAACTCCTAGGTCGATCGTGGGTTATTGCGGGGGACCTATCGGAGGAACGAATGATGCGCGTGCATGCCCTGGTCGCGCTGGCGGGCGGTGCGGCCGTGCTCGTGGCCTGCTCGGGCGGGCCGCAGCAGGTCGACGCGTCGGCGCCGACCGTGACCTACTCCTACAAGAACGAGGCCGAGCTTCGCGACGCCAGTGACAAGGCCAAGGATTGGTGCGACGAGCGCTACAACGCGAATGCCCGGCCCGCCGACCGTTGGCCCACCGACAACGGCGAGGTGACCTTCGTTTGCGTTCCCAACAATTAGCCTATGCCGCGAAGGTTAGTGCCTCGCCGCGTAGACTAGTTCTTCGAGTCCTTCGGTTGCGGGACCCAAATGTAGGGAGATGATGGGGACCGGCGGGGGTCCGGCCTCTTGCCGGCGTCGGGGGCATCATTCGCTTGACGGCCTGGGCCAGTGGGCGGCCGCCCGCCCGACATGTCGCCGCTACCATGGTGATGATGGTGGTTGTTGCCGTCATCGTGATTATCACCGTCGTCACCCGAGCCCTGGTGATGATGGTGCCGGTGGTGCCAATCGCCGCCGCAGCCATAGGGCCAGCAGGGACTGCCATAGCCGTAGTTGTAGCCATAGCCCCCGTGGCCGTAGACGCCGCCATAGCCATAGTTGTACCCGCCATTGCCGTAGTCGTATCCATAGCCGGGCGACGGGTCGTAGTAGCCGTCATCATATGCGCAACTCGCCAGGAGCGGCAGAGCGAACATCCCGGCAAGGGCGGAAATCCGCGCTTTGCCGGGAAAGGGTCGTCGCGCGAGCAACATCGGAAGCTCCATTGCCTTCACCGCGCCGCGAACGGTTCGCAGCCGTGATCTCATACTATCATGTGGGTCGGGCAGCCGTCGCCGTAAAGCTTCTTGACGGCTGGTTCTGGTCACGCCGCTCGAGGTCGTGTCGCGACATTGATCCTACGCCCCCGGCTTGACGGGGAAGGCGGCTCAGTCCGGCCTCAGTCGATCGCGCAACGCAGCGAGTTCACGGTAGAGCGGGACGAGATGCTTCGGGTTCGCGCGCGGATTGGCGCCGCTCGGATTGGGCGTAACGAATATCTGCGTAAGCCCGATGCGCTCAGGCTGCAGGCCGACGGCGACCTTTGCGCGCGGCGTGCCTACATGGGCAAGAAACAGCCGATAGGCGCTGACGCCGTGAAACCATGCGATCGCCGGTGCGTAGCGCACGAGCTTCTTCTGAAGCACGCGTGCGCCCCGTCGGTAGTCCGCGTCGGCGAGCTCGGCGGCGCGCGGGGTCGCGCGCTTCGCGAGATCGGTGAAGCCGATGTGGTACTTGCGAAACAGCAACTCGATGACGTCGCGCGACGGCGCGACCGCCGGTACGACCAACCCGGACGCATTGAGCGCCGGCCAGAACCGATTGCCGGGACGGGCAAAGTAGAATCCGCGCTCGACGGAATAGAGCGATGGATTGATGCCGATCGAGACGATATCGAGGCCCGGCGCGAGGAAGTCGGGCAGGGTGCGTTGCTTCATATTGACCGGTGCACGAGCAAAGGCGATCCGCCGTCCCGACCTTGCCTTTTGGCGGTGATCCAGCTTGAGTTCCGTTTTTGTTTCAACCTGCTGAAGGTCGAATTTTGGACCTCGGTCTTTGACATCGTGTATCAGTCGCACTCAAGCGTCGTCCATATCAGGCGCCGCCGAGGCGGCGTGTGTGATCGCGACTGTCTCGCCGCCGCTGCTGCTTTCGACCGATTTCCCGTTGGGCATAGGGTCCATCGCCTAAAAACTCGATGCGAGCCATCCGGGCCGCTCCTCACGCGCCCACCGGTATCCACCACTCCCGCCCGCGCGGCGTGGTCACATATTCCGGCCAGCGGTAGTGGATGGGCGCCTTGAAGTTCTTGCCGAGGAGGGGCGGCACCCAGCCCTTGCCGCCGATGCCGCCGCCGCTGCGTTCCCTGAACTCGGCCTTCGCCGCCGTCAGCACGGCCGGCTTGGTCATCAGGTCGATGAAGGTGAGGCCGATGGTGCGGGCGGCCGCGAACACCGTGGGATCGATGGTCGGCGAATAGCCGCCGAGCGCGTTCCACACCCAGTCCGGGTACTGGTAGCCGGGCGCCGGCGGCTCCAGCGTCGCGCGGCCGATCATCAGCCGCACGGTCGGGCAGTGCCAGGTGTAGTCGGTGTAGTCGTCGGAGGTGTAGTTCTTCTGCCAGGCCGGCAGGTCGTTGCGCAGGAGCGCCTCGGCCGCCTCCGGCGCGATCAGCTCGCCCATCTCGCGCATGAGCGGATGCTTCGCCGGCTTCAGCCCCAGGTTCTTCTGGATCTCGCGGCCGAACTTGCGGGCCTCCTCGCCCCAGGCAGGCGGCCCCGCCAGTTCCAGGTTGGCGTAGCAGACGCCGGCCATGACGTGGTTGGGAAGACCGGGCCGGGTCTTCGTCACCCAGCCCTTGCGGACGGTGCAGTGGGTGATGCCCGCCGCATGATCGGCATTGTTGTCGAGCACGGCATAGATGCGCTCCTGCATCGCCAGCGTCGGTGCCCGGCTGGCGTACTGGATCTGGCTGAAATTGGGGGCAAGATTGTCGGAGGTCGACTGTCCCGCGGCGAGGATGGCCTCGTTGATGGTCCAGGTGCCCGTATGCGGCAGCATGGCCTCCTTGGTGTATTTCGAGGCCGTGTACATCAGGCAGACCGCGTCGATCGCGCCGGGTGCGCGCGCCGAGGTGTGCGGGTTGGCGCTGTCGCTGGCGCCCATGGCCGCCCAGGTCTCCGGATGCGGGCACTCGAACGTATACATCTTGCTCCAGTAGGCGCCGCAGTGCGTGTCCCAGATGGTCGTGTTGGAATAGCTGCGGAAGTAGGCGGGGTGGAAGCTGATGGCGGCGTCGAGATCGTCATAGAAGCCGTGGGCGGCGTGCACCGGCTTCGAGCCGCACACCTTCTCCGCCGGCTCGCCGAAGAACTTGAGCGTGCCGGGAATGCCGTGCTTCTCCATCGCCGCCTTGGCCGCCAAGAGGCCGCCGAACGCGCCCATGCCAAGCGCAGAATGGGGGTCAGTGTGGCCGGCGGCGTACTTGTGCAGCCCCGCGCGCGGCTTCTTGTAGGGCACCGGCTCCTGGCTGTTGCCGGGTACTGCGTCGTACTCGGCATAGGAGGCGATGGTCGGGCCGCCGCGGCCGTTCTTCCAGGTGGCGAGGAAGGCTGTCGGCATGGTGGCCGTGCCTTCCTCGACTTCGAATCCGTGCTCCCGCAGCAGCTTCACGTAGTAGGCCGCCGAGCGATACTCGCGCCACGCCGTCTCGTGGAAGTTCCAGATATCGGTGTGGGTCTTGGACAGCCAGGGCTCGTTGCGCTTCACCCAGTCGAGCGCGGTCTTCTTCGCCGGCGTCAGCGCGGCCTTGCGTGGCGACATGCATTCCTCCCCTCGAACGTTTTGCGCAATGCTATCACCGGAATGCCACCGGCGTCTGCGGATCGGGATAGCGGTTCTGGATGACGACGAACCAGGGCGCGCCGAGCTTCCCCGTTGCGTCGACCTCGTGCTCGCTGAGCGACACCGACTGCCGCACATTGCCGCCGATGGACTCGAGCTTGCCGTCGGCGTTCGTCACGACGATGTCGCAATGCAGTTCGGCATCGTCGGGCAACGAGCGGAAGTCCGTGATCGCCCGCGTGCTGCCGCGCCCGCGGCAGATGAGGTCGCCGGGCTTCGGCGCATAGTCGTCGGGCGCGCGCGGCCTGAACTTGAAGTCGGGATCGTCGGCGTGCGCGATGATGGTCTTGAGATAGTCGCGATGCGCGGCCGAGCGCGTGAACTGCCGGGGATCGACGCCGGCGCGGATCATCACCCAGGAGATGAAGGCGGCCGACCATGGATCGGCGCAATTCATGCCGGTCAGCTTGGAGTCGGGATCGAGCACGCGCCAATACTCGGCGACCCGCTCGCTGCCGAGCCTGTCGTCCTCCCACAAGCCGACCGGCTTGATGACCTGCACGCCGTCCTCCCAGTACACGCGCTGCTTGCCGAACGTCTCCCACTCGCCGCGCGCGAGCGCGAGAATGGTGGCCTTCACCTCGCTCTCCGGGATCGGCTTGCCGGTGATCGTTTCGATGACGGGCTTGGTGACGCAGGCGGAGAGGAGGAGCAACAGAGCTGCGACGAGATGACGTGTCTGCAACGTCGCCTCCTCAGTCGCGCTTGTCCTTGAGTGCCAGCAGCAGATCCTCGAGACAGCGGTCGCGCCAGGCGGCAAGTTCGGGGAAGCTACGTGAACCGGCCTCGGCCACGACGCCGTCGATCAACTTCTGCTTCAGCGCGTCCGTGAACTTCGGCTGACCCAACTCCTCCCAGTCGGCTTCGATCGAGGCTTTCAGGTGATCGAGGAAATAGGCCATGCCGCCGACGCCGCCGGCGAGATGGAAGGTGAGCGACGGTCCCATGAAGGCCCAGCGAACGCCCGGCCCGTAGGCGATGGCGGCGTCGGCATCGGCGACCGAGGCGATGCCCTGGTCGACACAGTAGAGCGCCTCGCGCCACAGCGCCGCCTGTAGCCGGTTGGCGAGATGGCCGCGGATCTCTTTGTTGAGCCGGATCGCCTTCTTGCCGACCGCGTTATAGAAGTCGACCGCCCAATCCACGGCGGCCGCATCGGTCCTGCTGCCGCCCACGACCTCGACCAGCGGCACGAGATGGGGCGGGTTGAAGGGATGGCCGACGACCACGCGCTCGGGATGCGCGCAGCGCGCCTGCAAGTCGCTCGGCGTGAAGCCCGAGGTGGAGGAGCCGATCACGCGGTCGGCCGCCAGCGCCGCATCGATCTCGGCCAGCACCTGCTGCTTCAGCTCCAGGCGCTCGAACACGCTCTCCTGTACGAAATCCGAGCCGGTCGCCGCCTCGGCGGGCGTGCGGTGGAACGACCATCGCTTCTTGTCGGCGCCGGGTGCGAGACCGAAGCGCTCCAGCGTCGGCCAGGCCTTCGCGATGTAGTCGCGGGCGAACGCCTCGCCGTCGGCGCGCGTGTCGGTGGCGCGGACGGCGAAGCCGCGGGCGAGAAAGTAAGCGGCCCAGCTGGCGCCGACGATGCCGGCGCCGACGATGGCGATGGTGCGCACGGATGCGCGATCGATGAGCGGCATGGTTCCCCCCGTGGTGGTTCGTGATGCGCGCAAAGTAGATCATGGCGCGGCATCCGCTCCAAGCCCATGGCGTTGACTCCGGCGCGCGCCGCTCGCACTCTCCGGCCCAACCAATAAACCTGCCCCCTGGGAGTGCCGCCATGCCCGACACTACGCCCGAGCCGCCGCTGCAGCCGCTCAATGCGGCCGTCATCCCGCGCTTCGCTGAAGCCGCAACTTTCATGCGCACGCCGCGCGTGAACGACCCGACCAAGGTCGACATCGCGCTGGTCGGCGTGCCCTTCGACCTCGGCACCGGTTTTCGCACGGGTGCTCGCCAGGGGCCGGCGCAGATCCGGGAGATGTCGCGCATCATCCGCCGCGTCAACGCCACCAGCCGGATCGCGCCGTTTCGCCTCTGCAACGTCGCGGACATGGGCGACACGCCCATCAATCCGTTCGATCTTCTGGGCAGCGTGGACGCCATCACGGCGTTCTTCAAGAACCTCGCCCAGCACAAGGTCGCGCCGATCGCCGCCGGCGGCGATCACACGATCACGCTGCCGATCCTGCGTGGCCTCTACAAGGGCGAGCCCTTCGGCGCCGTGCATTTCGACGCCCACGCCGACACGCTCGACACCTATCTCGGCACCAAGATCAACCACGCCACGCCGTTCCGCCGCCTGGTGGAGGAGGGCATCCTCGATCCCAAGCGCACGATCCAGATCGGCCTGCGCGGCACCCGCTTCGGCGACGACGACATCCAATACGGCTATGACGTCGGCATGCGCATCGTCACGATGGACGACTTCGAAGAGATGGGCCGGAAGGAGGTGATCAGGGAATGCCGGCGCATCTGCGGCACCGGCCCGACCTACATCACCTTCGATATCGACGGGCTCGACCCCGTGTATTGCATCGGCACCGGCGTGCCGGAGCCGGGCGGGCTCTCCATGCGCGACGCCCAGGTGATCATCCGCGGCCTGCAAGGCATGAACCTGGTCGGCGGCGACATCTGCGAAGTGCTGCCGCTCGCCGATCCCTCGGGCCACACGGCCCTGAACGCCGCCAACCTGATGTTCGAGATGCTGTGCGTGATCGCCGATTCGCGCGTGAACAGAAAATAGAGGCGGAACGACATGACCAACGATCTCAAGAACAAGCGTGTCATCATAACCGCCGCCGCGACCGGCATCGGACGCGTCACCGCCGAATCGTTCCTCGCCGCCGGCGCCCGGGTCTATGTCTGCGACGTCGACGAAGCCGGCTTGAAGGCTTTCAAGGCGGCCCATCCGACGCTTGGAGCAACGCCGGCGGACGTCGCCGATCCTGCCCAGCTCGATCGCTTCTTCGATGCGGCGCTCGCAGGTCTTGGCGGCCTCGACATCATGGTGAACAATGCCGGCATCGCCGGACCGACCGCCAACGTGGAAGACGTCAAGCTCGAGGATTGGCGGCGCACGCTGGCCGTCAATCTGGACGCCACCTACATGTGCTGCCGGCGCGTCGTGCCCGTGCTGAAGAAGAACGGCAGCGGCGCCATCATCAACCTGTCGTCGGCGGCTGGCATCCACGGCTTCGCCCGGCGCACACCCTACGCCTCGGCCAAATGGGCGATCGTCGGGCTCACCAAGTCGCTGGCTCTCGAGCTGGGGCCGTTCGGCATCCGCGTGAACGCCATCTGTCCCGGCGCCGTCGAGGGTGACCGCATCGAGCGCGTGATCAAGGCCGAGGCCAAGGCGAGCGGCCGTTCGGAGGAGGAGGTGCGCAAGAACTCGGTGCGCTACACCGCGATGAAGACCTTCGTCAGTCCGCAAGACATCGCGAACATGATTCTGTTCCTCTGTTCGAGCGCGGGCGCGCGTGTTTCGGGACAAGCGCTTCCGGTCGACGGCTATCTCTATACCCTCGGCGATTGACTTGCGCCGGTCGGTACGGCTGCTAGCATCATTCGAAAGACGCGATCACAGGGAGTCTTGAGACAAATGACCAAGAGCGGAAACGGCGCAGCCAATGGCTGGGGCGTGAATTCGGAATACGGCAAGCTGCACGACGTGCTGCTGTGCGAGCCGGTGAACTTCAAATGGCTGCCGACCAGCTCGATCTCCAAGGCGACGCTGCGCAGCGGCGTCAAGTTCGACCGTCAGCTCGCCATGCGGCAGCACCGCGAGATGGCCCAGGCCTATGAGGATGCCGGCGTGACCGTCCACATGCTGGAGCCGGACGAGGCGCTGCCCTATCAGGTCTACGCGCGCGACTCCAGCTTCATGACGCCCTATGGCGCGGTCGTCACGCAGATGCATCAGTGGTGGCGGCGCGGCGAATACGCGCCGGTGATCAAGTTCTACCAATCGAAGGGCATTCCGATCTTCCAGATGATCACTGCCTCGGCCTTTGAAGGCGGCGACTTCGACGTGATCGAGCCCAATACCGTGCTCATTGGCTTCTGCGGCGAGCGCACGCAGGAACCGGCGGCGCAGCAGGTCAAGGGATGGCTGGAGGCGAAGGGCTGGGAGGTGAAGCTGGCGCCGATCGCCGAGCACTATGTCCACATCGACCTGATGGTCTGCATGCTCGCGCCCAAGTTGGCGGCTGTTTGCCTGGACACGACCGACGATTGGATTCTCGATTGGCTGAAGTCGAAGAAGATCGAGCTGGTGCCCGTGAACTACCGGGACACCATGGGTCTCGGTTGCAATGTCATGTCGCTCGGCGACAGCAAGATCATCTCGACAGCGGCCTCGAAGGAACTGAACAAGACCCTGCGCGCCGCCGGCTTCAAGGTCTACGATCCCGACATGAGCATGTTCACCCTGGGCGGCGGCGGTGTGCACTGCATGGCACAGGCGTTGCGGCGCGATCC
>AR_comb_assmDRAFT_10311216_pt1 | contig 11050 bp, 10 predicted proteins | sample ArasoioldDNA_FD_10543 | JGI IMG/M metagenome (IMG submission 10543) | reverse complement strand
GAGCCGATCCGGATCAGCGATGCCAGGCCATGGGCGAATGAGGTAGGTGTCGGCGAGGCCGAAGATTACCGCGGTGCTGCCGATGCCGATGGCGAGCGACAGCACCGCTGTCAGGGTGAACATCGGGCTCGCCCAGAGCGTCCGTATCGCCAGCCGACCATCACGCCACGAATCGCTCCACATCACGGCCTCCGCGAAAGCACAGGTCTTGGACGCTCCTCATCTGCGGATCGTTTGGCTTCCACCCTCGATTAACGAAGGCAACCCTGTCGCTCCCTTAGATCGTCTAAGGGAGGCGAAGGACGGACACACGCGATGGGCGTCAGAGATTTCGACCTCATTCAGGGCACGCTCGACCTGCTGGTGCTCAAGTGCCTCGGCACCGGAGCCAATCACGGATACGGCATCGCGTTGCGCATTCATCAACTCTCAGAAGATGCCCTGCGGATCGAGGAAGGGTCGCTTTATCCGGCGCTGTATCGCATGGAGGAGCAAGGACTCATCGAGTCGGAATGGGGCGTCACGGAAAACAACCGCAGGGCCAAGTTCTACTCGCTGACCCGCAAGGGACGGTCGGTTGCCGACGCCGAACTCGACAGCTGGCTGCGACTCTCGAAAGCCGTGACACGCGTGCTTCGCGCGCTGGAGCAGGGAGCCTGACATGCCGCTGCGTTCGCCACGATTTCTTCGCCGCATCATCGCCGTCTTCCGCTGGAATGTGCAGGATGCGGACATGGATCAGGAAATGGCGTTTCACATCGACGCCATGACGCGCGAGTACGTCCGTGCTGGCATGAGCGAGGCCGATGCCGCTCGCGCCGCTCGCAAGCGCTTTGGCAACGTGCGACGCCACAAGGAAGCCGGCCACGACGTGCGCACGGCTCACCTTGATCAACTCCTGGGTGATCTGAAGTCGGGAGTTCGGCAGCTGGTACACGCTCGGGGCTTCGCATCGGTCGCCCTCATCACGCTCGCGCTCGGCATCGGTGTCAACGCCGCTGTGTTCGCGGTCGTGAAGTCCGTGCTGCTGGACGCACTACCCTACCCCGACGCCGATCGGCTGGTCCGGATCTCCGGAGGCGCGGCGACCCAGGCCGGGACACTCGGGCCGCTGAGCGCCGGCACGGTCAGCGACATCGGTGAGCGGCAGCGATCGTTCACAAGCCTCGCTGCGTTCACGGCGCTGCCACTCGAAGCGACCTACGGCAGCGAGAGTGGCCCACAGGTGACGACCATCACCTGGGTCGAACCGCAGTTCTTCGACACCCTCGGTGTGGCGGCACGTCTCGGACGGACCTTCCGTCAGGACGACGCCATCAACGGACTCGTCCCGTTGTCGGGTGGACTCGCCGCTCAGGAGACGGGCGGACGGGTCGTGCTGTCTCATCGCGCGTGGACGCGGCTCTTCGCGTCGGACCCCAACGTGATCGGACGCGACGCACGCGTCAACAGTGTCACGCGTACGATCATCGGCGTCCTGCCCGACGGCTTCGTCGCGCCGATGGGTCAGGTGGATTTCTTCCTCGCGTTCGATCGCGCGCCGGTGGTCGCGAACCCAATCACCGCACGCCGATCGCAGTGGCTCGGATTGATTGGTCGCCTCAAGCCCGGCATCAGCCAGGACGCTGGCGCACGCGAGGTCGAGCGGATCTGGTCTGAGCTGGTTCGCGAATACGCCGCCGACAACGGCTCACTGACCATGCGCGCCATGCCGCTCCGCACGTCGATGGTCGGCGACACGCGCGCGCCGCTGCTCGTCCTCATGGCCAGCGCGTCTCTGGTACTGCTCATCACGTGCGCCAACCTCGCGGCATCGCTGCTCTCACGGGCCCTGTCGCGAAAGAAGGAATTCGCCGTTCGCGCCGCGCTCGGAGCCGGAACATCGCGCTTGGTACGACAGCTGCTCACCGAGAGCACGGTACTGGCCGCCATCGGTGGTGTCGCCGGCATGCTCCTCGCCATCGTCGCCCTCGATCGCATCAGTGATCTGGCAAAGGGGGCGCTGCCCGTTTACGCCGAACCGTCACTCGACTGGGGCGCGATACTGGCGACGTCGGCACTGGCTCTCTGCACCGGTGTCTTGTTCGGCCTCGCGCCCGCGCTGTCGGTCTCCCGGAGCGAGACACAGCGCACGCTGCGCGACGAGTCACGGGGATCGAGTGAGGGCCGACATTCGCGACGCCTGCGCGGTACGCTCGTCGCCGCGCAGCTCGCGCTCTGCGTCAGTCTGCTCGTCGGCGCCGGGCTGCTCACGCGCAGCCTGTGGGCGATGACTGGCGCGTCGCTCGGTTTTGAACCGGCGAACGTGCTCACCGGCATCGTCACGCTCTCGCCTCGCAACTACAGAGACCCGCAGCTGTGGCTCCAATTCCGACAGCAATTCGAAGAGCGGATTCGTGCGCTTCCAGGCGTCGAGTCGGTCGCGACCGCCACGTCGTTGCCCACAGCCGTTCGTCAACGAATGGGCGTGAGTCCCGAAGGCACACCAGCCACCGAGGCGCAGCCGTTCGTGCTGAGCACGGTGGTGTCCGACGACTACTTCCGCACGCTCCGCATTCCGCTGCAACAGGGCCGCACATTCGGCGCACAAGATCGTCCGGACTCGCCACGGGTCGTCGTCGTCAGCGAGGGTATGGCACGGCGTTTCTGGCCGAATGGCAACGCGATCGGCTCGCGGCTGCGTCTGGGGCCAGACCTCGATTCACCGCTCGTCGAGGTCGTTGGGATCGTCGGCGACGTTCGAAACGACCGCGCGCGTCGAGACGCTGAACCGATGGCGTATGCCACCACACGTCAGATCCCCGTGCCGATCATCACGTTTATGGTCCGCACCAAGGGGGACCCTCTCGCTGTGGTCAAACCCATCGAGCGCGAGTTGGCCGGACTCGATCGTGGACTGCCACTGCAGCAGGTCATGACCTTGCCGGCACGACTCGGCGATGGCCTCACCGGCCGGCGCCTGCCGGTCCTGCTCATGACCGCATTCGGGATGCTCGCGCTGCTCCTCGCGACCGTCGGCGTGTATTCGCTCTTCGCCAGCATGACTGCGTCACGCGAACGCGAGTTCGGCGTGCGCATGGCGCTCGGCTCGCGCCCAGGAGCGATCGCCGCGCTCGTCCTGCGACAAGGCATCGGATGGATCGCGGGTGGCCTCGTGATGGGGGCTTTCGGGATCGTGATCGTGGCGCGACTCGTGCGCGATCTGCTGTATCAGGTGTCGCCGTTCGATCCGATGACGGTCGCCGTCTCGATCGCGATCCTCGTCACATGCGCGACTCTCGCGCTGCTCATCCCGGTCCGCCGAGCCACGCGCGTCGATGCGGCGGTTGCACTGCGCGCGCAATAGCCCCGGGGGGGCCCCGAACGGACCCATCCGATTTCGTGCAGCCGTGGGCTGCCGCCTCTAATCGACGTTCTTGACATTGCCCGCGCTGAGCGCACCGCCAGTGTGGAGCACCTCTAGTCCATCTGGATCGCGAATCGTCCCCCTGAACGTATCGAGCCCAACGCCGGGTTGACGGTTGTCCGCCGACTCGGCGACGAATGTGAACCCGGGACGCCCGTTCCACCTCTGTGCCAGAGAACAGAACCGCGTTGCCCGTGAACACGACGCGGGGCGGATCGACAACGAACGTAAAGATCACCGGGGCAAGAAATGCCAGTGCAACGAGCAGCTTTTTCAAGACGGGACCTCGCGGGGCGGCAAAGTCGCGTTCGCGGAGCGCGGCGATGTAAACAACGCAATCCGACGGGCCGCGCGCTATCATTCGGAAGATGCGTGCACTCCTGAAATTTCTGATGTTTCTCCTCGTCGTCGCGGCCGTTGTCGTCAGCGGCGCGTGGGTCTGGGCCGGACGTCAATCGGGCCCGACGATCGAAATCCGCCAGCCCGGAAAATTCCTCGGGCGGACCGGCACAGTCGAGTTGATGGTGCAGGCACCGGGCGGCCTCTTCTCCGGTGTGGACGTCGCCGTCGAACAGAACGGCAAGACCTTCCCGGTCTATACGCTGGACGCGCAGAAGCCGGACGCGGCAAAGGCCGACAGCGCGGAAAAAATCTACGTCATGCGCCCAATCGGGAAGCAGGCGATTCCCGAATTACAGGCCGGAGCCGCACGCATTGTGGTCCACGCGAAGCGGCCGGTCGTCTACGGCCTGCGGCAGGCGGAATCCACCGCCACGCACGACGTGCAGGTGCGGCTCGACCCGCCGCGCGCCTCGGTCGTCTCGACGTTCCACTACATCAACCTCGGTGGCAGCGAGTTCGCGGTCTATCGCGTTTCACCTGACGACGTGGAATCGGGCGTGCGCGTTGGAAATATCGAGTATCCCGGCTATCCGGCGAAGGGCGCCGGCATCAGCAGCGATCCGGCATTGCGCGTCGCGTTCTTCGCGATGCTCTTCGATCAGGATCCGCGCTCGCCGGTGCAGGTGTTCGCGCGCGATCCGGCGGGCAACGAAGTGGTCGTCCCCGTCGATCACATGGTGTTCCCGAAACCGTACGGCAAGAGCACGATTCCGCTCGACGACGCATTCCTGCAGCGGGTGGTGCCGGCCATTGCCAGCGGTTCACCGGACGAGAAGATTCCGACCGACGATGTGCTCGCGGGCTTTCTGAAGATCAACGGCGACCTGCGGAAGAAAAACAATCAATATTTGGTGGAGCTCTCGAAGAAGAGTTCGCCAGAGCTGTTCTTCAAGGACGCGTTCCAGCAGCTCGGCAACTCGCAGGTGGAAGCCAAGTTCGCCGATACGCGCACCTACACCTATAAGGGCAAGGACGTCGATAAACAGGTCCACCTCGGCTTCGATCTCGCCAAGACCGCCAATGTGGCCATCGTCGCGTCCCAGCGAGGCCGTATCGTGCATGCCTCGGACCTGGGCATTTATGGCAACTGCGTCGTCATCGACCACGGCATGGGCGTGCTCTCCCTCTACGGGCACCTCTCCTCGATTGCGGTCAAAGTCGGAGATATGGTCGAGAAAGGCCACGAGCTGGGCCGCAGCGGCATGACTGGACTGGCTGGCGGCGACCACCTTCACTTCACGATGATCGTTGGTGGGCAACAGGTTACGCCCGTGGACTGGTGGAGCCCGCAGTGGATGCAGGACCGCGTCCTCCGCAAGATTACGGCCGCCGGCGGGGTGTCATAAAATTAGGGATTCCGGAGTTATCGATGCATCCACGACTTCGCCTGCTCGCGTGCGTCGCTACGCTGAGCATGGCGGTGATCCTGGCCGCCTGTAGCGGCGGTGCCAAAGAAGAATCCACCGCGCCGAAAGATGCGGCGCCCGCGACCAACCCTGTCGATCCGTCGACCGCAGGCGCGATCACCGGCGTCGTCACGCTGCAAGGCACGCCGCCACCGAATCCGCCGATCAACATGAGCTCGGATCCGTACTGCATGAAGCTCGGCGCAGCGACGACACCGGTTTTTGTCGTCTCGGATGACAGCGGACTCGAGAACGTGTTCGTGTACGTGAAGGATGGCCTGGGCAATCTGAAGTTCCCCGTTCCGCCGAGCCCAGTGGTGCTCGATCAGAAGGGCTGCTCGTACACGCCCCGCGTATTCGGGATTCAGGTCGGCCAGTCGCTCGATATCGTGAACAGCGACGAGACGCTACACAACATCCACGCACTGCCGATGGCGAACCGTGAGTTCAACCGAGGGCAGGCGCTGCAGGGCATGAAATACACGACGACATTCACAGCGCCCGAGGTGATGCTGCCGTTCAAGTGCGACGTCCACAAGTGGATGAACGCCTGGGTCGGCGTCCTCGAGCATCCGTTCTACGCGACCAGCGGCAAGGCCGGAGCGTTCGCGCTCGCCGGTCTACCGCCCGGCACTTACACGATCGAGGCCTGGCACGAAAAGCTCGGCAAACAAACGCAGCAGGTCACGCTCGGTCCCAAGGAATCGAAAAAGATCTCATTCGTCTTCAAGGTGTGATGCTTCATCTCTTTGCGATGCTGGTCGCGGCAACGACCGGCATCTTGATCTTCGCGGGCGGTCTCGTCACCAGCACTGAGTCGGGTTTATCAGTCCCTGACTGGCCGAACACCTACGGCTACTTCATGTTCTTCTTTCCGCTCGAGAAGATGGTGGGCGGGATTAGGTACGAACACACCCATCGACTCATCGCGAGCACCGTGGGGTTTCTCATCGTCATCCTCGCGGCATGGCTCTGGCGCGCGGAGACGCGCCGGTGGGTGCGACGGCTCGGATATCTGGCGCTCGCTGCTGTGATCACGCAAGGCGTCCTCGGCGGCATCACGGTGCTGTGGTATCTGCCGGATCCGATCTCGATCGCGCACGCGAGCCTTGCGCAGCTCGTATTCTGTCTGACGATGACCATTGCGCTGGTCACGTCGCAGGGATGGAAGCGCGCCTACGCCACCAACGGCCCTGCGCCGGACGATCTCACGCTGCAACGCGTGGCCGCGGTAACAACCGGACTGATCTATCTACAAATCGTGGTCGGCGCGACGATGCGGCACACCGGGGCGGGGCTGGCGATCCCGGACTTCCCGCTGATGTTCGGTCAGCTGATTCCGCCGCAGTGGGATCCAAAGATCGCGATTCACTTCGCGCATCGTCTTGGTGCCGTGATCGTGAGCCTGGCGATCCTTGCCACGACGGGTCACGTGTTCTATCACCACAAATCACGGAGTGAGTTACGGCGGCCGGCGATGCTGCTGCTCGCGCTGTTGCTGGTGCAGGTGACGCTCGGCGCGCTGACGGTGCTCAGCAAGAAGGAATTCATCATCAACTCCCTGCACGTCGTGACCGGCGCGTCGGTGCTGGTGACGTCACTCGTGCTGACGCTTCGAGCGCATCGCGCAAGATTTGCCGCCGGGTCCAAAGAACAGGACCCGGCCTACGGCCGTCCCATGACCGTACGTAGGACGGGTCCTTTTGGACCCGCCAATTCCACGGCCGGAGATCACGCGTGACCACCGCAAATGCGGCCATCGATCGTCATGCCGTTACCGGCACCAGATCACGCGCGGCTGACTTCGTCACGCTGACCAAGCCGCGGCTCAATCTGCTCGTCCTGATCACGACGCTTGGCGGTCTGTATCTGGCGTCGCCGGACGGAGTGGCCACGCCGCTCCTCGTGCACACGCTGCTGGGCACAGCACTGGTGGCCGGAGGCGCAGCGGCGCTCAACCAGGTGTGGGAACGAGAAACCGATGGCTTGATGCGCCGCACGAGCGGGCGGCCACTGCCGCAGGGGCGCCTCGGCGTGAACGAAGGCACGTGGTTCGGCGTTGTGCTGACATCGCTCGGTCTCATCGAGCTGACGTTCGGCGCCAATTCCACAGCCGCCGTCGTCGCCTTCGCGACATCCGCCAGCTATGTCCTGGCCTACACGCCGCTGAAGACACGAACATCACTCGCGACTCTCGTTGGCGCTATCCCTGGCGCGCTGCCGCCTGTGATTGGTTGGGCCGCTGCGACTGGCGATATCTCGCTGGCGTCGCTCGTCCTCTTTGGCATCGTCTTCTTCTGGCAGATGCCGCATTTCCTCGCGATTGCCTGGATGCATCGCGAGGACTACGCGCGAGCGGGTATTCCACTGCTTCCCGTGCTCGAGCCCGATGGGCGGCGCACTGGGCATCAAGCGTTGCTGTATGCGGCAGCGTTGTGGCCGGTGAGCCTGCTGCCCGCGCTCGTTGGACTCGCCTCTGCGCCGTACAGCATCGTGGCCACAATTCTCGGTTTCATCTTCATTGGATTGAGCGCGCTCTTCGCGCGCGAGCGCTCGATCGCCAGCGCACGACGGCTGTTCCTGTTTTCGATCACGTATCTGCCGCTGCTCTGGGGCGCCCTGGTCGCCGATCGTCTGTGGATCTGAGCATCTCTGCTCTTCCTCACCTCAACGCACTGCTCAACGGTACCTCGGCTGTCTTTCTCATTACCGGGTACGCGCTCATTCGCAACGGGCACGAGGTGGCCCACAAGCGGAGCATGATCGCCGCGCTGATCTGTTCAGCTGCGTTCCTGACGAGCTACGTCATCTATCACCTGCACACAGGTTCACGTCCGTTCCCCGGAACCGGCGCGATACGTGGCATATACTTCGCAATCCTGATCACGCACGTCGTGCTCGCGGCGGTAATCCTGCCGCTGGTGCTCATTACGGCGACACGCGGCCTACGGTCGCAGTTTGAACGACATGTCAGGATTGCTCGATGGACGCTGCCTCTCTGGCTGTACGTCTCGGTCACCGGCGTCATCGTCTATCTGATGCTCTATCAGCTGTACTGATAGCCGTCGTCCTCGTCTCGCCTCTCGCGATACCCGTCGTCCACGCGCAAGCCTCCACCGTCAGCTCGGCTGAAGCGACCACGGTACTTCCCGGTATTCCGCTGGCCACACCCGTCACGATTCATCCGCGTTTGATCTCGGCGTATGCAGCGCTCCTCGCCGCGGCGATGCTGAGCCTGCTGTATCTCTATCGCGGCCGTTCGTTCGTCGTCTATTGGATCGGTAGCTGGTTGCTGGTTGCGGGTGGGCTGGGAATCGTCGCGCGTCCGTACTCCGACCCGACATTGGGCAACGTGCTGACAGGACTCGCGCTCCTGTTCAGCGTGTCGGCCGCGGGATTGATGCGCTTGTCGGTCGAGTCATTTCCACAGCACTCAATTCACTGGAATGGACGGCGTATCACAGCGATGTCTGCGGCAGCGCTGTGGTTCCTCGTTGCGCCTTTCGTGGTGCCGCTCCCGAAGGTGGTCCTCACCGGTACGGTGGCGACAGCGGGGCTGCTCGCATGGTCCGGCGTCGGTTATCTCCATCTTGCGCGGCAAGCACGCTCGGCGGGCGCACTGGTCATGGGGGTTGGCCTGAGCCTGATCGGCAGCAGTCATCTGATCGCGAGCATGATGTCGCTCTTCATGGATCTCGGCACCGGGCAGCGCCTGTCCGCAGTGACGGTCATCACCACGCTGTTTGTCGCGCTCGGGATGCACATCCTCGTCTTTGAAGACATGACCGACGAGTTGCGCCTCGCCAATCGACGCCTGGCCGGCGCGAACGAAGAGGTGCGGCGGCTGGCCATCACCGATCCGTTGACCGGATGTCACAACCGCCGCTTCTTCGATGAAGTGGAGCGACGGGAAATCGAGCGCCATCGCCGATACGGGACGCCGCTGTCGGTGGTGTTCATCGATCTGAACCACTTCAAGCGGCTGAACGACACACTGGGCCACGATCGCGGCGATGCTGTGCTCTGGATGATTGGCAACCTGCTTAAGGGTCAGGTCCGCCAATCGGACTACGCCATCCGCTGGGGAGGCGACGAGTTCCTCCTACTGCTCTCATGCGGACTGGAGGAGGCCCAAACCAAGGCCAGCAACCTCAAGGCGGCCTTCGAGCAAGAACGCATCGGGGCCGCACTGCCCGAGTATCTGGGTATCAGCGTCGGGGTGGCGCCGGTCTCCCCCGAGGAGGGCTTCCGCGCAGCAATTCGCGAGGCCGACGCTCAGATGTACGGCGACAAAATCCCGGAATCCGGGGTGCAAACCCGTCTGGGCTAAGATACTAAGCGCTTCGCGTGACGGGGACGCGATGGCCTCGTTTTGAGGAGGAAATTCATGCGACGCGCCTCGCTTGCCCTAGCCACCGTCATCGTCATCTGCCTGGCTGTTCCGGCAGTCGCGCAAACGGCGAGAGCGTCCGGTACTGTGAAAGACACCTCCGGAAAGACGATGAAGGGCGCAACCGTCAGGGCAATGAATAAGGACGCGTATCCCTCCCAGATCACATCGACCACCGACGACAAAGGACGCTGGGCGATGATCGGTCTGAGGACCGGTACGTGGACGTTCGTCGTCGAGGCGCCTGGCTATTCGAAGCAGGAAGCCCAGTGGCCGGTTCGTGTGGCAGGCACGGCGCCCATGCACTTCGTGCTCGCCCGCGACCTCGGACCCATTCCCGGCGCACTGACCAAAAACATTCAACAGCAGGTCGCCGCCGCGAATGCGCTGCGTGACAAAGGTCAGCTCGATCAGGCGCTCGCCGCCTACGAGCAGATCCGCGATCAGAATCCGAAGCTCACTGCGATGAACCTAGTGGTCGGCAGTATGTACCGCAAGAAGGCGTCGCTCGAAAGCGATCCGACCGCGCGTCGCGCGCTGTTCGATCGCGCGATCGCGTCGTATACGACCATGCTCGGCGACGAGTCGTCGGCCGAACGCGCCAAAGCCGAGATCGAATCCACCCGCACAGAAGCCTCAAGCAATCGATAAACCATGCCGACGCACGCGCCGGCCAGGGCCATCCGTCGATGGCACGCCGCAATCATCATCACGCTCTTCTTTGCTGCGGTCGCTGGAGCGGCGGCCGTCGGCTGGTGGTACGCGCGCGAGTCGCCGGCGCATCAGGGTCCGATCCTGTTGATCTCGATCGGCGGTCTGCCAACGTCAGATCTCGCCTCGTACGGCGCTGAGCGTACGAACACGCCCGCAATCGACGCGCTGGCGAAAGAGTCGATCGTCTTCGAGCGCGCCTACACACATTCACCGCAGACGCTGCCAGCGCATGCATCGCTACTGACCGGACAGCTTCCACCCGAGCACGGCGTCCGCGACGAAGCCGGGTTCACGCTGCCGGCTGGTGCACGCACGCTCGCTGAACTGCTCCGCAACCGCGGCTTTACGACAGGGGCTGCGGTGTCGTCGTTCCTGCTGCGGCCGCAATCGGGATTGTCACAGGGCTTCTCGTTTTTCGACGCGGAAATCCCCGCGCCCAACGTCGACGAAGTGCCCGCGGTCGAGCGCGAAGGCGCGTTGACAATTGATGCCGCCGAGCGCTGGATTCAGATGCGCAGCGGCCAGCGGTTCTTCCTCTTCGTTCAGGTCGATGGCCGTGATGCAGACACTGCCGTCGCGAGGCTCTCGGCCGCGCTGAAGCAGCATCGTCTGTACGAGGGCTCGACGATTCTCGTGGTTGGCGATCACGGTGAAGCTGGTTCGGGCATGTCGCTCGACGACACCGCGTTGCACGTGCCGCTGATCGTCAAACAGCCGAATGGCGAAGGCGCC
>AR_comb_assmDRAFT_10209822_pt1 | contig 11051 bp, 11 predicted proteins | sample ArasoioldDNA_FD_10543 | JGI IMG/M metagenome (IMG submission 10543) | reverse complement strand
TCCATGTAGTGATCCCAGAAGCCCCGCTCGCGGATGTCGGCACTCGAAAACTTCCAATTCTTCTCGGGCTGATCCAGGCGCGACATAAAGCGCCGCTTTTGCTCCTCCTTTGAAACGTTCAGGAAGAACTTGCGGATAACTACACCCTGGCGGCCCAGATACTTTTCGATGTTCGTGATGTCTTCGAACCGGTCCTCCCAGATGTTCTTGTCCTTGAGCTTCGGCGGAATCCGTTCCGCATCCAGAAATTCCGGATGTACCCGTACTACCAGCAGTTCCTCGTAATATGACCGGTTGAAGATTCCGATGCGCCCGCGTTCGGGCAAGCACCGCATGCAGCGCCACATGAAGTCGTGCTCCAGATCTTCGTAGGACGGCGATTTGAAGGAATAGACCTGGCATCCCTGCGGATTGACGCCCGACATAACGTGCTTGATCGCGCCATCCTTGCCGGCTGCATCCATGGCCTGAAAGATGAGCAGCAGCGACCAGGTATCCTGCGCGTACAACTTGTCCTGCTCTTTGGCCAGGTGCTCGATGCCCAGCTGCAAGACACGCGCGGCTTCCGTCTTCGACTTGATGCCCAACGTGTCGGCGGCATCATGATCTTTCAGGCGGAACTTCTTTCCGTCATCGATGCGAAACTTCTTCACGAACTTCCCAGCCTTACTTACGTCAACCTTGGCCATAGTTGCCTCCAGGTATCGCGCGAAACCCAATCCGGAAAACGGGCAAGTCTACACCCGCGACCGCCGTTCACTCTACCCACAGCCGCTGGGAAGGCTGTGGGCACTGAAGGCTGTGGGCACTAAGGTCCATGTACGAAGAGTATGCCGGCCTTGGCCATTCTCACGGTAGTATGTGCCCAGCCGCCCCCACATGGTTGCCAATGCCGCGAGACCCAGCCGGTCGTGCGCTCAATTTGTCTGAAGGAGTTCGAACATGATGAAGAATCTTGGAAGATTGGCGGTGATCCTCGCACTGGCGGCGGGCGCGAGCGCCGAAACCTGTCCGAAGGTTTCCTATAACGCCAATACGCCTGCAACTTTGAAAAACTTGATTGCCGCGGTGAATTGCCTGTCTGCCAACTCGGACAGTGCCGCAGTGGCGGCTCCGGTTGCACATGAAGCGCCGGCGAAGGCGCCGGCCAAGGGTGGCGTGCAGGTCGAGTCGTTTCAGATCGTCGGCCCACAGCACAGCCATGCATACGGCCAGTTAGTTCTCGCCGTGCTCACGGTTCCTACCGGCGGCTCGACGAAGACAGCGGTCGTGACTCCCGACACGCATGAAGCAAGCGTGACTGCCGAAGCGGGCGGTTCGTGCTCGGTCAAGATCAATTCCGATAAGACCGTCGACAGCCGTTGCTATCTCGCGGGCGGAACGGTTTACATCGTCTACCGATAGCGTTCGCTCGAGCGCGCCCGATTCCACTTGACGGGATTTCGGCAGGAGATGTTCGCGAAAAACCTGACGCCCTCGCAATTCAACAACATAGCCATAAGCTAATATAAATATACTATCCGAGAGCGTCGAGCTGGAGGCGGACAACTCCATGGCATCGTCGCCTACAATGGCATTTGCAGAGGCGTAAATGGCCCTAGGATCGCTTGCCGAGTCTCCGACCGTCCCAGAGGTCATTTGAACTTTGAAATGCGTTCTGATGAGCTCCTACGCCATTGTTAACTCTGGGTCATACATCGAGGAGTCAGACGCGCGGTTTGAAGTGATACACGACGTCTTGCTTGGAAGGTATCGGAACCCCATCCCGCGTCGCCGGACGGAATCGCCAATGAGCGACTGCTTGAAGCACAGCTTCGTCGATGACGGCACCCATACTCTGCACGACGCTCTGCGCAACCACGGCGCCGCTTTCATCGATCGTAATCTCGACGATGCAGTTGCCTTCGGGCACCCCAGATAGCTCCGATGTATTGACGATCGGTTCAAACGTGCTCGCGGGGAGAGCAGCGCGAATGTCGTGTCCCGCATCCGGCCCTTCGGAGAGCGAGCCATATGCAGATCCGGCGGAGCGGCCCGGAGATGCGTTCGAAGAATCGTTGTCTTCCGGCGCTGGAAGTGAAGGCGCCGAATCATGCGCCGCAGAGGCGAGTTGCTGCTCATGCTTCGGTAATTGCAGCTTGCGATGAGTCGCGGACTTCTCCTTCGCGTCGCGAACCGCGCTGGGAAGATTGTCTCCACTGCCATCGCTGACCGGCCAATAGAGATGGGTGACCGTTGACCCGCCAACGCCTCCCAAGACCGACGAGGGTGCGACGAATATTGGACGGGGACTGTGCAGCAGCCAGGCCAGCAGAGCCACGTGCAGCCCGACCGAGGCGCGAAGCGCCAGGCGTGGTCCGGGAACCGCATCGATGGAAGCGAAAGAAAGCAGAAAAGACCTCTCCGCTCATTAGACGCGAAACCGCCTCCCCTTGTCACGAGCCTTCGTGAAGGAACAACCGGTTTGCGAACTTCCAACCTCAACGCTGCCCCTAGAGACACCGAATTGCTGGCTCACTGTGGTTTCCGGCAGTTCATTGTTAGGAAAACGCCCTACCCCGGTCGTCGTGATGGGGACGCACAAGACGGTAGACACCCAACAGGTGTTGCGTTGAGATGCGATCCGGCCGTTGTGGAGACATTGACAATCCGTCGCAATGCGATACGATACGCGCCCAGCGTCGCAGCCCAGGTCGTGTCCAGCCGCTTCTCGTCGATCTGCGACAAGGACCCTCCGGCGGTGAAGTTCGCTGCCGGTCACCATTTACACACTTCACTAGTTCGACGAGGTACTTCATGCCACGAAAGCTGTTTGTGTGTTGTGTCTCTCTGGTTTTGTGCCTTGGCAGCCTGCCGTTATTCAGCCAACAAGCCACCACAAAACCTAAACTTCACCTGCAACTTCGCAATGCGCCCCCCATGCGGCACGGACTGGATTCGACCTCGATTGCCGAGGGCCTGAAGGCCAGCACCGCCACTTCCGCACCCAACCAACTTCCGGTCTGGAATTACCAGGTGCTCTCAACCCGCGACGGCAACATCTATGGCGGGAATATGGTGGGCGCGAATCCGGCGACCCGCGGCACCGGAGCCAGCGTGAACGTGCCGAGCCAGATCGTGCCTGTCATTTTGAAGTTCCACACGATCGGCGTCAGCTTCAATCCGACAACCGGCAAAATCCGAACCAGGCCGGGCGACACAACGTTCGATCCCACCGTCCCGGACAATGCTTGTCTGGCCGCTCCCAATAATGTGCCGGTCGATTTGCTGCGCAAGTCTCCCATCTTCGCCAACGCCAAGTTCAATTTTGGCGGGACCGACGTGGGCGACACGCAGTACACCGACGCATTCCAGAGGGCCAACTTCTGGAGCATGATCGACCGTGCGAACTATCACGTGCGCATGGCGCCGGTCCGCGTGATGGAGCCGTTAGTCATCGATGTGCCCGCCAAATCCGGGTTGGCCCTGTCAGGTTCGATTTTCGGCGCTTGCAGTTCGCTCGGAATCGTCGACATCAACCTGATCGATCAATTGGTGGTGGATGCCACGCTGACCACGCCTGGCATCAGCCCCAAGACCTTCCCGATGTTCATGCTCTACAATAGCGGTATGTCATTCGGCGATCCGACCAACCTGGGCAACTGCTGCGCGGGCGGGTACCACGGCATCAACCCGGTAACCTCAATCGCATTCCAGACCTACTCTCCGTTTGATTTCCAAACGAACGGGATATTTCAGAATGCGGACGATACGGTTATCCTCTCGCACGAAGCCGCTGAGTGGATGGACGATCCATACGACTTCAATCCCACGCCCGCTTGGGGACATACCGGGCAGGTACTGGGATGTCAGGGGAACCTCGAGGTCGGCGATCCACTTACTGGAAACAATGTCGCGCCGATCGTCGGCAAGAACGGCTTCACCTACCACTTCCAGGAACTCGCGTTCTTCTCGTGGTTCTTCGGGAAACCTTCGACCGCTATCCATGGTTGGTTTTCCGACGCCAGCACATTCACGACTGATGCTGGACCACCGTGTCAGTAAGGTAATCTTGGAAAAGTTCTCTAGAGCCGCTCGAATACGGGCGGCTTTTTTGTTGCATTTGGTTTCGAACATCGACTTACGCCGATGGCCGACGTCGTGATCCGCGATCACGATGCAATTGTTTTTCTGATACTGGCGATTTGAATTTCTACGCGGTGATCCGTTTTTCCTCATTGACAGGTTTTGGTGCAGCGCATAGTCTCACGCGAGTATGCATCCTTTCCGTGCAACGTATGCACTGTGTTGTTGTTTCTGTTGTTGCATGCGTGTGTCTTCTGGCACGGGGAGGCTGCTGACCTAGAAGTTTCTTAAAACTCAGCACTTATCCAAACCCACCGCCAGGCGACACCGCTGGCGGTGGGTTTTTTGCGTTTACGAGCACTTTTATGACGAATCCCGTGCAAGAGACGAAGGCGCAACGAGTTGAGCGGTTGAAGCGCGAGAAGAATCCCTGGGAAGGCCTGGAGGAGATTCGGCGCTTCGGACGCGAGGGCTGGTCCTCCATTCCTCCCGAGTGGCTCGGAACATACTTCCGCTGGTGGGGCGTATACACGCAGGGCGATGGCGCCGGCGTGGTGGGCGGAAAAAATGGCGAAGGCAAAGCACTTCCCTACTTTATGGTGCGCATCCGGATTCCCAACGGATTGCTGCTCGCGCATCAGTTGCGCACCATCGCCGAGGTCACCGAAAAGTATGCCCGTTCCACCGCCGACTTCACCGTTCGACAGAATGTTCAGCTGCATTGGGTCACGATTGAAAGTCTTCCTGAAGTGCTCGACGCCCTGTGGCGCGCCGGACTTACCACGATGGGGTCGTGCGGTGACGATACGCGCAACATCACCGGGTGCCCACTGGCGGGAGTGGACGCAGATGAAATTTTCGATGCATCCGCGCTCGCGCTTGAGGCGAATCGCTTCTTCGTAGGGAATGCCGAGTTCTACAACCTGCCGCGCAAATTCAAGATCTGCATCACCGGCTGCCACGTGTGGTGCGCCTATCCCGAAATCAACGACGTCGGCCTGACTGCAATCTCGCGCAAGCTTCGCGGGAAAGAGGAAATTGGATTCTCGCTGCGCATTGGCGGCGGACTCTCCACCGATCCGCACCTGGCGGTCCGATTGAACGCGTTTGTCCGGCAGAACGAGGTCTTGCCGGCGCTGCGCGGCGTGACTGAGATCTTCCGCGACAGCAGCGTACTGCGCGAGAACCGCGAACGGGCGCGGCTGAAGTTCCTGTTCTTGAAGCACGGGTGGACAGCCGAGTCGTTCCAGGAAGAGTTGGAGCAGCGCATTGGATTCAGGTTTGAACCGGCTGCAGACGAGCAGCCACCTGACGACATCTATCGCGATCACGTTGGAATTCATCCGCAAAAACAACCGGGTTATTTCTATGTCGGCGCCGCCGTGTTGCGCGGACGAATCAGCGCCGCGCAAATGCGTGCAGCCGCCAATCTCGCCGAGCAACACGCAAGCGGCGAAGTGCGCATCACCAACATGCAAAACCTGCTGATGGTGAACGTGCCGGGGCAGAACGTGGAAGCCCTGGCCGGTGAACTGTCCGCGAACGGTTTGCCGGTCCAGGGCTCGCCCTTCTGGCGCGGCGCGGTGGCGTGCAGCGGATCGGAATATTGCAAGATCGCGATCACGGAGACCAAAGCGTTCTCGCGTTGGCTGGTGGAAGAACTCGAAGAACGGTTGCCGGGATTCGAACAACACCTCAAGTTGCACGTCACGGGTTGCCCCAACAGTTGCGGACAGCACTGGATCGCGGACCTCGGGCTCGAGGGAAAAAAGATCAAACAGGATGGCCGTCTGCAGGATGCGTACTACTTCTGCGTGGGGGGCGCGGTCGGCCTTCACCAATCGATTGCCCGCGCGGTGGGCTATCGCTGCGTGGCTGCGGACGTCCCGGATGCGATCGAGCGGTTGCTGCGGCGTTATCAGGATGAGCGGGAGCCCGGTGAGAACCTGCGCAAATTCTTCGCGCGACACAGCAACGACGAGTTACGCGAGATTCTGGCGGGCGCCTGGGTGCCTGAAGCATTGCGCGATGCTGCGGAAGGCCGCATCCCGCATGGGATTGAAGGATAGAGCGATGAGTCTGTTTCCAATGTTTCTGAAACTCGAAGGGCGCCGGTGCCTGGTCGTCGGGGCCGGCAAAGTCGGCGAAGGCAAGATTCGCAGTTTGCTGGTGTCACGAGCGCACGTGCGCGTGGTCGCTCCGATCGCGACGGCGCAAGTTGCCGCGTGGGCGCAGGCGGGATTGATCGAGTGGGATGCGCGAGAGTTTGCAGCCAGAGATCTGGACGGAGCGTTTTTGGTCGTGGCCGCGACCTCGCTGGTCGCGGTGAATACGGAAGTGCATCGCGCGGCGCAGGCACGCGGCATTTTGTGCAATGCGGTCGATGATCCTGAGCGCTGCGACTTTTATTACGGCTCGGTGGTGCGCCGGGGACAACTGCAGGTCGCAATTTCTACCGAGGGACAGAGTCCGGCGCTTGCGCAACGCTTGCGGCGCGACATTGAGGCTCAGCTTGATCCCGCGTATGCGGGCTGGCTGGTCGAACTGGGACGGCGTCGGGCAGAGTTGCGCGCGCAAGGGATGGATCCGGAGATGCGGCGGCGCCAGTTACACGAGATTGCGAGCGGACGTGCATTCCGCAGGCGCAGGGCAACCGCGCGAAAGGGGACGGCATGAGCGGCAAGGTATGGCTGGTGGGTGCGGGCCCGGGCGACCCCGATCTGTTGACTCTGCGCGCCTTCAAGGCGTTGCAGGAAGCCGAGGTCGTGCTGCACGACGACCTGGTGAGCGCCGAAGTGTTGGCGCTGATTCCGCGTACGACTCAGGTGCACAACGTTGGCAAGCGGTGCGGCAAGAAGAACATTCAGCAGCACGACATCAACACGTTGCTGGTGAATTTCGCGAAGTTCGGCTTGCGCGTGGTTCGGCTGAAGATCGGCGACCCCTTGATCTTCGGGCGAGCGGGAGAGGAGATGGAAGCACTGCAGCGCGCGAGGATCGATTACGAGATTGTGCCCGGAATCACTTCCGCGCTGGGAGCGGCGGCTTCAGCACGCATCCCTCTGACGCATCGCGAATCGTCGTCAGCGGTAGCGTTCCTTACCAGTCACCAGGCGAAAAACACGCCGGAGGCGGACTGGAGTTCCTGGGTGGCAGCACGGGCAACGCTCGTGATTTACATGCCGGGATACGAATACGCGCAGATTGCTTCCCGGCTTGTTCGCGCGGGAATGAGCGCGGAGACCCCGTGTGCGGTGATTTCGCGGGCGACAGCGAAGGATCAGCAGATCGTGCGCACGACCGTGAAAGAGCTGCCCACCGCAGGACGCTTGCCGGCGCCGACTTTGCTGTTCGTAGGGGAGACTGTGGGCTTCGGAGCGGAGAGGACGGCGGCTCCGGCAGCGTGGCAGGAAATTGCGGAGGCAGCGCTGCCGGCCATCGCGGCGGATGGAGCTTCGACGGATTTGACTGGGTTCTCAGGAGATGAAGGAGCGTTGTTGTGAGCGAACAGTTGGAGCAGGCAACGAGTATTGCGGAGCATTGGGGGCCGCGCGAGGTGCTGGAGTGGGGATTTCGCACTTACGGCGACAAGATGGAGATCGCATCGGGCTTTGGGGTCGAAGGCATGGTGCTGATCGACATCGCAAGCAAAATTCACCCGAAGGTGCGCGTGTTTACCAGCGATACGGGCTTTCTGTTTCCCGAGACATATGCGCTGATGAAGCGGGTCGAGAAACGCTATGGAATCCAGGTCGAGCGATTGCAGCCGAAGTTGACCCCGGAGGCACAGGCGGAGCAACACGGGGAAGCGCTTTGGAGGCGGAACCCGGATCAATGCTGCGCGCTGCGAAAAGTAGAGCCCCTACGCGACAAACTGGCGACGCTGCGGGCGTGGGTGACGGCAATCCGGCGCGACCAAACCAGCACGCGGGCGACCGCCAAAAAGATCGAATGGGACAAGAAGTTTGCCGTAGTTAAGCTGAATCCGATCGTGGACTGGTCGAGCCAGCAAGTATGGAGTTATGTACACCGGCACAACGTTCCATATAACCCGCTGCATGACCGCAACTACCCGAGCATCGGTTGCACGCATTGCACTCGGGCGGTGCAGCCGGGCGAGGATCCGCGCGCGGGCCGCTGGTCGGGCTTGGCAAAAAATGAGTGCGGACTGCATCTGCCGACATCGACGCCGCTGATCACGATCTCACCGATGTGAGCGGTTCGCTGATCGGTTCATGCAAGAGACACGGTGCTGCTTGCAAAGGTGCCACGAATGATCTCGGGCACTTCCACGATGCGAAACCCGCTGGCCGGGTGTTCAACACTATCCACCAGAGTGGCCAGCATCTGGTCAATCGTGACTAACGCCAGCCGCTCGGCTCCGTCGCGGAGGCTGGGAATCTGGCGAGCCAGAGCATAGGCGGGCTTCAGTAAGTAAGGCCAATAGTGGCCTGGGCCTAGCACGTACCATGGACGCAAGATGGTCGCGTTGACGCCACGCTGCCGGATCATCTCTTCGCAACGGGTGCGCACCTCGATGTAGGCATGCATCATGGGTGCCGGGTGCGCGACGCTGACATAGATGAAGTGGCGCACGCTCGTGGAAACTGCCTTCAGCGATTCCTCGCAGGATTTCAAATCAATCTCACGAAATTGACGGGCTTTGGACGGGCTGGGGTGGGCGACTCCGACTAGTTGCACGTAGGTGTCGGCATCGTGAAGCTGATTGCGAAAGGTGGCGCTGTCGAGCGCGTTCCCAGGCACGGCGCGACATCCTGTGGCGAGCCGCGCCTCCGAGCCGGGACGAACCAGACCTGCGACTCGATGGCCGCGGGCGAGAAGCAGCGAAGCCAGACGACTCCCCATATATCCGGTGGCTCCGGCGATGAAGACCGATCGCACAGCGTTGCTTTGCGAGGTGAGCGGAGATTGCATGGTTATCAATGTCGCCATTGCGGCCTGCCGAGAGTACTACGGTCCGTCCAGTTCTTCTTGTTTAAAACGCCCCAGCGCTAAGGACGGATTGCGGTTCTGGAATTAATTTTTGGCACGCCTACAGCCTCTGCTTGATTGTGATCAGACATCGAGGAGAGCTACGTTCGGGGCTGGAGGCGATCCGTTATGCCAGAGAAAGAAACCATCAAGAGAGCGCAGGAAGATGCTCGCGAAGGCAAGTCGCCGAGCACGCAAGCCGGCGAATTTGTACGCGAAGAGATGCACCACATCCGCGAGGGCAAGCACGGAGCCGCCTCGCCGCAGCAGGCGATCGCCATTGGCTTGTCGAAGGCGCGACGGTCGGGCGTGAAGCGCGCACTAAAAAGAAAGGGTCACTCGGCAGCTTCGCACGCGGCTCTCTCCCGACAGGCACGGACGGCCGCGCGGAAACGTGGCTCGACCTCCCGGCGCCAGGCGGCGCAAAAAGCCGCGCGGACGCGAGCCCGACGATCACGCAGTTAAGAACATAGAAATACGAGCCTCAGTGGCAGGCGCAAATCCGGGCGTCTGCCAATTTACTGACTCCCGGCGGGGAACATACTTCCCTTCCCGCGATCTCGCTTAGCCGTGACCCGACATCTTTCGATCTAGAGAACCACCCACGTCCGGCGTTCCACCGAGAGACTGCATATCCGGCTCCGAATCACCCACTACAAGGGTGCGTGGCGCACTGAATCGGAGGAATTGAATGCACGCCATCTGTGGGAGCCCGCGCAACTTATTTGAGCGGCGTCCGCCTAAGATCCATCCAAACCCGAAATTCCACGCGCGAGGTTCAGACATGGTCCGCCGTCTCGAAAAGGAGCATTCTTCATATCCGCAGAATCCGAGTGAAACCGAACAAGTGAAGCAAGGCAAAGGCCCGCAGCAAGGCCGGGCGTCGGTGCAACCGGATGCGCCCAAGAATCGCGTTCCCAAGCGTTCCGCGGCTGAACCTGCCGGCAACCCGAAAAGACGGCGCCGCTAGGTTGGTTGTTTTGCCTCGTTCACTCTCGCGGGCTCATGGATACGTAGAAACCGGACTCGCGTCTTTTGTTGCCGTCAGATAGGACGCGGTGATCGCGCTCCGCAAGGGCACCAACTACCGCCGCACTTGAAACCGATCCATTCCACTCCAGCGTGGATGAATCAAGTATTCCTCATGGTCAGACTCGAACGTGCGTCGCGCTCAAAGTTGGAAACTTCTTAAGACGCGCCACAAACCACACTCGCCATAAATCTGACGACAGCATCAACGCGGGAGCGGGCGTGTACAGTAAGATGTTGCAAACACAGTGCGCCCGGGTGGCGAAATTGGCAGACGCACGGGACTTAAAATCCCGAGTCCTTAACGGGACGTGCGGGTTCGATTCCCGCCCCGGGCACCATTACATTTCAACAGGGTAATGTTCCAGCATGAGAATGCTGGTCTTTCTCACATTCGCTTGTTTCAGCGTTAGCTGCCATCGACCGATTTCACATGGCCCAATAATCGATAACTACAAAGCAGCGGCGTGCATTCCGGTCTCGGCGAATCGCAAGGCGCGAGGTCCTCACACTCGCGAGTGGGAAACCCCCGTCACACTCAGCGACGGTTCGAAGGTGATGGTTATCGGTCACCAAATGCCCGGTGGCCGGATCACTGCCCACTACGTGACAACGGGTCGCGAATTGGAAGCGGCTAATGCTGGCGATTACGTCTATCCCAGAGACGTGCACTTCAGCGGTCAAACAAATTTCTTGTTCGTTAAGGCATCGGGGCTGGCAGGTGGAATGATCCATGAGACTTGGCTATTTGAGTACGATCTACTTGGTAAGCGCCTGATCGAACGCCGACGGGTTGCAGACAGCGCTCTGCCCACAGAGTGTCCCGAGTTTCCCTGACGCTCGATGGCTGATTGGCGATGAAAATCGCTATTACTCAAAACCCGGGATGGTGTAGGCCGGGGCGAGTTGGTGTAATCGCCTGTTTTCGACAGTTGAACCTTCTGGCGCTGGTTGCGTGAATTGCG
>AR_comb_assmDRAFT_10229306_pt1 | contig 11052 bp, 5 predicted proteins | sample ArasoioldDNA_FD_10543 | JGI IMG/M metagenome (IMG submission 10543) | reverse complement strand
AAGACCGATTTCGTCAGCGAGCGCGCGCCCAACCATCGGCTCAACGCCGAGATGTTCGAGCGCGAGAACAAGTGCCGGCAGAACCACATGATCTCGGTCACTGTCCGCAAGCCGGGGGTCATCCGGGCGTTCACGGCGCGCCTGGTCTTCTGGTTCCTGAGCCGCGCGATCGGCACTATCAGCGCGCCGGGCTTCCTCGGCACCATCGGTACCATCCATTTTGCGCGGTGGGTCACCGTACCCGGCACGCGCGATCTTGTTTTCCTCTCCAATTACGACGGGAGCTGGGAGAGCTATCTCGAGGATTTCATCACCCGCGCCCACGAGGGCCTGACCGGCGTCTGGTCGAACACGGTCGGCTTTCCGCGCACCACCAACCTTGTGCAGGGCGGCGCAACCGACAGTGAGCGCTTCAAGCGCTTCGCGCGGGCAAGCATGATCCCGACGCGCTTCTGGTACAGCGCCTACCCGGCGCTGACCATGGCCGCGATCCGCACCAACCGCGAGATCCGCCGCGGCCTTTCCGGAGCAATGACCGAGGACGAGGCGGCGGCCTTCCTTGCATTGTTCGGGTCGGCTGCGCGCCCGCCGGCCAAGCTGGTGAGCAGCGGCATCCAGAGCATCCTTTTTGGCGGCCTCGGGTTCATGAAGCACAGCCGGTGTCTCGTCGTGGAGCGCCTGCCCGACGATCTCACCGCCGCCCGGCGCTGGCTCGACAAGGTCAGGCCGAATATCGCGTTCAACGACGGGCGACGACTTCGCCGCAAGGCGGTCGTAATCCTCGGGCTGGGCCCGGGCGGCCTTAAACGCCTCGGCCTCCCGGCAGGCAGCGTCGAAAGCTTCCCCTTCGCCTTCGTCGAAGGGATGGCAGGCCCCGGCCGCAAGCAGATCCTCGGCGACGACCCCGCCGAGTGGCAATGGGGCGCCGGTGGCGCCGATGCATTGCTTATGGTCTACGGTTATAGCGACCGCGCCGTCGCCACGCTCTCGAGGACCCTGATGGCCGTCGGCAGGGAGGCGGGCGCATCGGCGCCGAAGTCGATCGCGCTCGAAACGGTCACCGACAATAAAAGCGAGCCGTTCGGCTTCGTCGACGGCATTTCCCAGCCGGTGATCCGGGGGACCTACAAGGCGCTCCGGAACGCCGACCCGATCCACCTGGTCAACCCCGGTGAGTTCATCCTCGGCTATCCCGACGGACGCGGGAACATGCCGCCGGGGCCGCGCCTTCCGGCGATCCACGACCCAAACAACTTGCTGCCGCTCTGCAACCCCACGCCGGGGTTCGACCGGACCCAGGTCGAGCAGGACCGCGACATCGGGTTCAACGGCAGCTTCCTGGTGGTCCGCGAGTTCGCCCAGGACGTCGACGGCTTCTGGTCGTACTGCCACCGGGAAGCGCTAAGGCTGGCCGATGACCCGCGGCTCCCCCAGCCCTATGTCACGAGCCCACAGTTCATCGGCGCCAAGCTCTTAGGCCGCTGGCCGGACGGGTCGTCGCTGGCGCGCTTCCCTTATCTCCCGAAATCCGACCCGCACCAGCACGGCTCCGCCCACGCCACGGAGCGCGCCACGACGCAGCCGGAAGAAGGTCATGTTCCGGTCGAGAAACCCCCTCCCCCACCGTCCGACGGCGAAAGCGAGAATGACTTCTTATTCGGCGCCGAGGATCCTGAGGCGCTCCGCTGCCCGTTCGGATCGCATATCCGAAGGGCCAATCCGCGCGACAGCCTCGCCCCTGGTGCCGCCGACGAGATCGACATCGTCAATCGGCACCGGATCATCCGGGTCGGCCGGCCGCTCGCCAAGAGCGAGCCCGGAGCGCCGGGCATCCTCTTCATGTGCCTCAACGGGGACATCGAGCGGCAGTTCGAGTTCGTCCAGCAGACCTGGCTCCGCAACCCCGCTTTCCACGGCCTCACCTGCGAAAAGGATCCGGTCGTCGGCGACGGCGAGGAAGGCGCGTGCGCCTTCACGATTCCGACCCGCGAGGGCCCGGTTCGACTATCGCCGATGGACAAACCTTTCACCAAGGTCCGCGGCGGCGGCTATTTCTTCCTCCCGGGCAAGCGCTTGGTCAATTATCTGGCGGCCCCATCATGACCAAGGCGCCGCCGCTCACCATGCTGACCTTCGCGCCGACGATCGACAGCGAGTGCACGCGTCTGGTGCTCGGATTCCACCAAGCCCCCTTCACCGAGCGCGACCGGCTGTTTGGCTGGGTGTCGCTGCTCACCCTGTTTCACGGCGGCTACGGCCGGCTGCCGCTCGTCTACGGCAGGGGCGTGCATCTGTCGGGCTCGGGCGCAACGGCGCGCTATCTCGATACGCTGGTCGGACCAGACAAAAGGCTGGTGCCGCGTGACCAGCCGTTGAAAGAACAGGTGGAGGCGGACTTCGCGCTCTACAACAATGAGCTCGGCTTCGACGTCGCGACCTTCGCTTATTTCCACCTCCTCCCCGAGCGGGCCAAGATGATCGAGAGCTTAGGCGGACCCATCACCCCGCTTGGCCGCGCCGCCCTCCCCTCCGTCTACGGCCCCCTCCACTGGCTGTTTAAAGTCCTGCTCCGTCTCCGGCCCGAGAGGATCGCCGACGTCGGGTTGAGGATCGAGGCCCTGCTCGACTGGACCGACCAGCGCGTCTCCGACGGGCGACGCTACCTTCATGCCGACCGAGCGACCCTGGCCGACATCGGTCTCATGAGCGCGATGGCTCCGATCCTGCTCCCACCTCACTACGCGAAAAAGGTCCCACCCCTGGACGAACTGCCGGCACCCTTCCGGAAGTTCGTCACCGACACCCGGAAGCGCCCCTCAGGCCTCTTCGTTCTGAGGCTCTACGCCGAACTCACCGCCGGGCCTGTGCGAGCCCCAAGGAAACAACGCGTCCGCCGAAACCGATAATAAAATCAGAGGTTTGGAATGTGGATGGAGGTGCGCCCAGTCCGCAGTCGACAAGTCTCCAGACTCAAATTCCCTGTAACACGGGAATTTACAGGGAATTTGACGAATTTCGCCCTCATTTCAGGAGCGGGCCTCGTATGAATCGCCAGTTTTCTGCTGCTTTCCGCTCGAGATTCCCTAGACCGAGGAACAGGGAAATTCAGCGACCGCTACAGCGAATTCAGGTAAGCCTAGCAGGGGCTTGATCCAACGTAGTGAGACATTGATCAGGCGATCGAGCTAACGTCCGCTTTCGACCCATAACAGACACAAGCACCCCTCAGCTTTGCCGCGCTCAAGCAAAGTAGTATCTTCCGACTCAACTCGGCGGAGTGCATCGGGGATCTCGGCCCGATTGTCGCGTGGGGGACAGGGGTTGGGAGCAGCCAGTCATTGGCACGCGTGTCTGTGCGTCGCACTGACGACGGGCTCGCAATCCTTTGCGGCCGGGGTGGACCAGGTTCAGCCGCCACCCGGCGCCCAACGCGCAGAGGAGCGCGAATCTTCCCGCCCGATTGTGGTCACTGGGTCACGGATCCCACGCACGGACCTGACCGCCGTTAGTCCCGTCACGATGGTCGAGGGCGAAGAATTCAAGCTGGTTGGCGCCACTAACGCCGAAGACCTTCTCAATCAGCTTCCGCAGGTCAACCCGTCCCAGGGCGAGTTCGTCTCCGCCGCCGCGTCAGGTGCCGCGACAATCGACCTCCGAGGCCTTGGCGCTGCCAGGACACTCGTGCTGGTGAACGGCCATCGTCTCATGCCGGGCGATCCGCGCTTTCCCGTTCCGGACGTCAACAGCATCCCGACTTCGATAATCCAACGGGTGGAAGTGCTGACCGGCGGTGCAGCGGCGGTCTATGGTTCCGACGCCGTTTCCGGCGTGGTCAACTTCATCCTCGATACAAAGCTAGATGGCCTTAAAGTCGAGGGTCAGCTCAGCGGCTACCAGCACGATAATCGGGATAAGTTTGCGGAGGGACTGCTTGACGCGCGGCAACTCCCTTACCCGAAAGGCAGTGTCCTGGATGGTCGCCGCGAGAATGTGTCCATGGCATTCGGCCATAGCTTTCTCGACAACCGCGCGCACATCACGATTTACGGCGGCTACCGCCAAATTGACGCGGTCATGCGGGACCAACGCGACTATGCCGCTTGTCCCATCACCGCCAGGATCGTCGATCGAGTGCCGACGTCCGTCCTGGAATGCGGCGGTCCAATCATCTCCTACCCAGGCAATTTCTTCGACAACCTCAACAACGTGTACCAAGTCACGCCCGACCGGACGTTTGTTCCCGGCATGACTCGCTTCAATGTCGGTCCTTGGAACCTCATCCAAAGGCCCGACAAAAGATATACCGCCGGCGGCTTCGCAAACGTCGATTTCTCCAACGCGGTGCAAGCCTATGCCGAGGTGATGGCGATGAAGGACCGGTCGCTTTGGCAGATTGGTCCATCCGGAGACTTCACCAACACCGAGACGATCAATTGCGACAATCCTCTGTTGTCCGATCAGCAGCGAGCACTGATTTGCAGGACCGGCAATTTCGTGGGCGAGATTCCAACTTTGGACGACAGCGGCAACTTGGTGCAGGTTGCTGGCTCGCCGACGCCATTTGTGGATCCAGTCACCGGAGCGACCTATCATCGCGGCTGGCTCCTGATCGCCCTGCGCAATGTCGAAGGCGGTCGTCCGATCCAGGACGATCTACGGCACAAGAGCATCCGCCTGCTGGAAGGCTTCAGGGGCGACCTCGGCCGCGGCGTCACCTATGATGCGAGCTATCTATTCGGCCGCGTCAGTCTCGATCGGCAGTATCGCAACAACTATTCGATCACGCGGCTCGGCAGAGCGCTGGATGTGGTGTCCGACCCTTCGACGGGCGAACCAATATGCCGCTCGGTGCTGATCGCGCGAGAGCTTGGTTCTTCCGCCTCGGACGCAGATTCAGACTGCGTGCCTTGGGACGTGTTCGCGACAGGACAGGTGACGCCCCAATCCACCGCCTATCTTACCATCCCTCCATCCATGCGCGGGTCATTCAAGGAGCAAGTTGGCAATGCGAATGTCACCATCCAACTCGACCGCTGGGGAATTGGCAGCCCCTGGTCCGACGAGGCATCGGCGATCAACGCCGGTGCAGAATATCGGAAAGATGCGGTCCAATTTGATCCCGATGAATTCTCCCAGATTGGCGACATTGCCGGTTTCGGCGAAGACGTCTTTCCCATTCGCAGTTCAATCGACACGAAAGAGATTTTCGGCGAGGCCCGGATTCCCCTCATCACCCACAAGCTCGTGCAGCGGCTTGCCTTCGAGGGTGGATTTCGCAGATCGTGGTACACGAACTCCCAAAGCAAATTCTCGAGCGATACCTACAAACTGGCGCTTGACCTGACCGCCGTCAGTGGACTGCGTTTTCGCGCCAGCCGGCAGCGCGCAATTCGAGCGCCGAACATCCTGGAACTGTTCGCCCCCATCCAGCCTGACTCGTTCCTTCGCGATCCGTGCGCCGGCATTAGCCCGGACGCCTCGGAGGCGCAGTGCGCCCTGACCGGAGTCACCCCGGCGCAATATGGCCATGTCGTCACCGTGCCCAGCGCCTCCAGCTTCGGCTACAATGCGATCCTGGGTGGCAACGTAGACCTGCAACCCGAAACAGCTACGACCCAAACGATCGGAATAGTCCTACAGCCCGGCCTCCTCCGCGGCTTCAACGCAACGATCGACTGGTGGAACATCAAGCTGAAGGGCGCCATCTCAAGGATCGGTGCGCAAGCCATCGTCGATAGCTGCGTGGCGAGCGGAGATCCCATTTTTTGCGGACGGATCCACCGTGATCCAAACGGTTCGCTCTGGCTCGGCAACGGCCATGTCGATGACCGCCAGGCGAACATCGGGGCCTTGAAGGTCCACGGGATTGACGGAAGCGCGAATTATTCCTTGCCGCTGGGTCGTCTGGGCTCGGCAGACTTCGAATTTCGCGGCGCCTACGTTCTGCGCTGGATCGTCGACAATGGGGGGCTTTCGACGCCTTACGATTGTGCCGGCCTGTTCGGCGCCCCCTGCGGCATGCAGCCCCGCTGGAAACACGCGGCGCGGGCGACCTGGGACATGCCGCATGGGATTTCGCTGTCCCTTCAGTGGCGGCACATCGGCGGCGTGAAGCTTGCCGCGCTCGATCCCAAGTTCAACCTGGCGGATGAGGTGAGTCCAGCGTACACGAAGCTGCGAGCGCAGGATTATTTCGACGTCGCCACAGTCTTCAGGGTTCACAACGGGGTGGAATTGCGGCTGGGAGTGAACAACGTACTGGACAGCCAACCGCCGCTAGTCATCGGCAACACCGCGGCTGGTAATGGACCGTACAATGCCAACACCTATCCCACATGGTATGATCCGCTCGGTCGCTACGTGTTCGCCAGCATAGTCGTCGGATTCAAACCTTAGGGCGCGGCGATTTCAGTGCGGCCAACAATTGGTGACTGCATTCGCTTTGCGTTGCCGCATCGGTGCAGAAGTCGGGCCATTTGCCCGTCTCGCGCCAATATTGCATGAGACCCAGGCGGGAGGCCAGGGGAACGAAGCCTGGGTCCTTCCGCAAGTTCCGAGTGACGGGGGTGAACAAAATCCAGGACTCCAATGGTTGGTGATCGAGCACGGAATTTGCGACCTCCATGGCCTGTTTGGTTTCTCCTAGAGCAGCAAGCATCGTGATCTCATTCTCGCGAGAAATCGTGCCGTGATCGGCATCTGCGCGAATCTTAAGGCTGATCACTCTCGTCACCAGCTCGGAATGCACCGTCTTGGCTTCGATAAAGGCTCGCCAGATCGCATTGCTTTCCTGGAGCGAACTGCGCGCATCCAAGAGCTTGAAAACCCTGAGGGCGTTGGATGGCTGTTCGTAAAATCCAGCGATGTACTGCTGCCACCTCCAGACACCCGGATGGTTCGGCCATAACTGCGCCGCTTTTTGAAGAGCGCTCCTTGCCGCAGTCAGATTGCCCATGTTGGCGTAACTGATTGCGAGCTTGGTCGATCTTGCCGGTCCCCATTCGTCCTTGGCCTGCGCGATCAATTGGAAGGATAGGGCTTCGCGCAGACGACCGACGTTGCCGAGCAATAATCCCTCATATGAATATAGCGCAGCGAGCGGTTGCTTTGGATGCCTTGCGAATTTTATGCCACGGAGCAAGATCGCTTCTCGCCCGACATGATCGTAGGTCGGCACGAGACCCGACAAGACGACATAGGCCCCCGCATCTTGGGGATCGAGTTTGAGAGTGAGATTTGCCTCCCGCCAGGCGGCGTCTTTCATTTCCCGCGCGCGATCAGGAAGATCGGTTTTAAGGAAGGCCTCTGCGTAGGCTGCCGCCAGGACATCATGACCGAAGGCGAATTCAGGATGGTGCGCAACGATGTCCTGCGCTTTTTGAAGCATAGGCGCCCAAGCGTCATCGCTCGCTCCACGGAGCATGTCGTTCATCTGAATCAAAGCCGTCAGCGCGGAATCATCGGTTAACGGCGGTTTCGCACTGCGCGCGAAATTGATCATGTTGACGACGTCGGCAACGCGTGCGGCAACTTCGAGCGGAAGGTCCGATGCTTCCCGACTGTCTCGCTTGAATTCCGTCGACCACAATGCGGCGCGGGTCGTGCCATCCTCGAGCCGGAGGTCGACAACCGTATTGGGCCCGTCGTCGCGCAATATTCCGGTCACGATCAGCCCGGGCGCCGGGCTTGCTGACCTGGCCGCCACTTTGACCTGTTCTCCGACCAACACGGTCTCAATCTGGCTGTCACCGAGCACGTCGACGACTTCGTTAGGAATTCTCTGCGCCAGCGAACGAGCGTTTCCAGAATCGCTCAACGCCTCGAACGGCTGGACCGCAACGCGAAGAGGACGATGGTCGGGCGCGCGCCCGTAGAGCATCCAGAATGCCGCACCCACTATGACCAAGGCGATGAGCGCCGCTGCAACCACCAATGCGCCAAGCCGGAAGCGACGCTGCGCCACGGGCTCGACCCCATGACCATCCTCGCCAGGGCTCGATGATGTGAGTCGGTACCCGACGCCTGGTATGGCTTCGATCGCGTAAGGAGCTTCCGGATAACCTGCGGCGAGTTTGCGAAGCTGGCTAATGCACCGGTAGATCGCGTCGTCGCTGACGGACAGTCCACGCCAGCACCGCATGACGAGATCGTCTTGCGAGACGACCGCGCCCCGCGCCTGGGCGAGCGCGACAAGAACTTGCGTCACTCGCCGCTGCAGGGTCTGGGAGACGCCGTTCCATTCGACTTCGCACGTAGCCGGCCGGACCCGGAGCGGTCCCAGCTCGAAGTCCGCCTCCTGTGCCAGATCGATGCTGTGCGCCCACGCAGCGTCTTGCGTTGCCCCGTACATCCGGTCCCCAGCCAGCCTTTCTCGGCACCGAACTTCATAACATGCCGCGAAACAGCGGCGAAGTCGGACGAAAATCAGGCCAGATCAGGCAGAGATCGGGTCATGAATTTCAGTAACTTAGATAGTCTTGCAAAGGATCCCGATCACGGACTCGTGAAAGGAAAACCGCCATGTCCAGGATAACAATCTCTGTGACTCGACAGGTCTTGGCGCGCGTTGGCATGTGCCTACTCGGCACCGTGGCCCTTGCGTTGCCCTTGGCAACACCTGGTGATGCGAAGCCTCCCGAAGTCGTCCGCGGCATTCCGGCGCGGGCGGGAGCGGCGCCAGCCGCGAGCGAGCTGCGGCTTGCCTATCAGGCGAGCTTCCCCAACGGATCCCTTCAGCCCTCCCCCGATAAGTTGAACGCCGGCGCAATGCAGCCAGGAGATACGGGGATATCGAATTCGAACCCAACTTTTACTCCACTGCCCGGCGAATTTGTGGTCGGCATCACGCGACCCGCCGACCTGTCGCCCGACTTCACTCCCGCTGCGACCATATGGGCGACCCCCGTAAATTTCGGTCCCGGATCGGTCTCGCGCCTCAGGGCGACGTTCATCGCTCCCGTTGGTCCACTTTCCGGCGGCGGCTTCGCGTTTGGTCTGGTCGCCAAGACCGGCGACAACGACGACTTGGCCGAGGAACCGAGGATCGCGGTCACGGTGAACGTGCGACCGGGTTTCCTGGCCCGATTTGGCGTTGCATTCGGGTCGGTTGAACCTTTTCCGGCCAGGTTGGTCCTGCCGGACGCGGTCAAGGACGCGATCTTTTCCACGACGAATCCGCAGCCCTTCACGATCGAACTGACGATTGACCGGATACACGGCACAGCAACAGCGAAGCTGACGGTCATAGATCAGGTCTTCTCTGTGCCGTTCGTCCTTGCCGATTTCCTTGCAGACAGCGGACCTGTGATCACGGCGGTGGGCCCAGGAATTGCGGTGAACCCCTTTGGCCCCGGTCAGACCGCGTCCGTCCATGTGCGCGATTTCCGGATCTACACGAATGTCGGCCGGTAACCGCACGCAAGTGGCTGCACGCCTTTATCGGCTCCCCTGCACCGAGAGCGGGGGAGCCGACCATCAGAAATCTGAACTGGGAGATCGACCATGAACCGCTATGTTGGCTTAGCCCGCACTTCGGCCCTGCCACTTTGCCTATTCCTGTCCGCCTGCGGCGGCGGCAGCGGCGGTGACTCACAAGTCGCGAGCATCCCGCCGCCACCGATTACGCCGCCGCCACCGGCTCCGCCGTCGGCAACGCCGCTGACGACCATAAGCGGATACTCGCTCAAGGGTTCGCTTGACGTCCAGACCAGCTGGCTGGAGTCGCCTGCGACGCGGAATGGCAATTACGATCTCATCGGCAGGCTCACACTTACGCCGCAAAATGGCGGTCCGACTTCGTATCGCGCGATATCGTCCGGAGAGTTCACGTTGGTCCTGAGCAATCCAACTGGCCGGGCGTTTACCTACACGCTGAACGCACCAGCCGGAATTCTGCCGGGAGGCCTGACGTCGGTCGGACCCGCCAGCGCGGTAAGCTCCTGGGACATCAACCAGAACGTCGCCTATCGCTACGACACCCCTTACGCAGATTGGCCGCAAGCTCTCGGGCAGCGCCTGACCGCCTTCGACAAGGCCAGTGATGGCACCGAAACGCGTTTGTTCTCCTACGATTTCACGCGAGGCTCAACGAACACACAAACGTCGTTAGGTTCGGGCAAAAGCCTCCGCTCCACGCTCGATTATGACATCGGCTATTCCTACGTCGCCATGGGCGAATGGTCGTGGCGAGTCGTCGATTTGAATGGCGCAACCGCAGGCGATTTCGGGGATTTGTTGTTCGTCAACGGCGATCGCACTCCGGCATCCGGTATTCCGGCGTCGGGCACAGCAACCTACGATGCGCGCACGCTCGCACTGCTGTCGAGCAACGGGACGGCCGGCATTCCATTCACGCTGACAGCGGATTTCGGTCAGCGCACGATGTCCACACGCATCGACCAGGATTATCGCTATGATCCGACGCGCGCCGCCAGCGATGATCCGATCCTCGGCATCCATGTCGGCGGGAGTGCGCCGTTCAGCGGCAACGGAAGCTTCGACATTCCGCTCAGCGGGACCGCGAACTACGCCTACAGCAATTCGCCCACGACGCCTCCGACAGAACCGGTGACGGGAATGATGGACGGCGCCTTCTTCGGCCCCCACGCCGAGCAGGTGGGAGGCGCATTCGCCCTGGGCCGGGCCGATGGAACGGTGCTGGCGCAGGATGTCTTCGTGGGCCAGCAGCAACAACCGCCGCACTAATCAGTTCGCCGGTGGGCATGCCTCGAACCATCCGTGGTGGTTTGTTTGCCGTGTTGTTGGGTTTCGGCGCGAATTTCACTGCGGCGCGAGCGCAAGAAGTCGCCGCCGTTGAGTTTGACGCTGACACCCAGCAGGCATTCATCGATGGAATGGATGCTTATGCAGCGCGTGACTACCGGCATGCGGAGCTCATGTTCCGGCGGATTCTCGATCGGAACCCCCGGTTGCTGCGCGTTCGACTTGAACTCGCCCGGACCTTGTTCATGGAGAAAAAGGACGAGCAGGCCGACTACCAATTTCGCCTTGCGGCCGGTGAGGACCCTCCGACGATGGTCGCACGCAACATCG
>AR_comb_assmDRAFT_10360934_pt1 | contig 11054 bp, 9 predicted proteins | sample ArasoioldDNA_FD_10543 | JGI IMG/M metagenome (IMG submission 10543) | reverse complement strand
ATTTTAAAAAATTCTCTATCTTTAGTTCCTATTTGTACACTAATTGAATAACTAAACTCATTGCCTATCGACAGTCGCTTCTACACAGAAAAGCCGTTCAAAATTTAAAATCCTTAACAATATCCTATCACCTTCAAAACCCGTAGAAGTTTTATGAAATCGCTACGTTTAATGACGGATCATGAACTGATCCAGAACTTCCAGGAAGGAAATCTCCACGCCTTGGAAACACTTATTCTTCGACACAAGGATAAGCTCTTCACTTCTATTTTATTTCTAGTAAAAGACAAGTACCTGGCCGAAGACATTTTCCAGGATGTATTGATTAAAGTCATCGATACAATCAGGGGAGGTCGCTACACAGAGGAAGGAAAATTTCTGCCCTGGGCCATGCGTATTGCGCACAACCTTTGCGTTGATCATTTCAGGAAGGTAAAGCGTACACCTGCCATCAAGACCAGTGACGACCGTGACATCTTCGAGGTATTGAATTTCACCGAAGATGGCGCTGATCAAAAGATGATGAAACGTCAAAGTCATGATCGAGTTAGGCAGATGTTAGATTTGCTTCCCGAAGATCAAAGAGAAGTAATTGTCCTTCGTCATTATGCTGATTTAAGTTTTAAAGAAATTGCAGCACTTACCAATTGCAGCATTAACACTGCTTTGGGAAGGATGAGATATGGATTGATTAATTTGCGTAAGATGATGGTACAAAAACGGATCGCCCTTTGATTAGATTTCTTACTCTCATGAAAATGGAAAAACGGATACTAACGCTTAAATTAATGAGAAATCAGACGATTCAAGATATTGTCATTCTGATCCCCCAACCGACTCTATAAATACTAAACGCTTGCTAAACCGGTAGGCCGGAGCGGAATGACGCCTAATTGAAGCCCCCAACATTGGGGGCTTTTATTTTGAAGATTATTTGGTTTTTGTATTAGCTTCCAATCCGCATCGTAACCACTCCCTGAATTTATCGGGATCTGGTGTATAGGCCTTCGTCCAGGTAAGTGCTTTCTCCGCCGGACTCACTATTGCATATTGAGGTTGTGAAGTGGCATTGAAATTTTCAAATTGGAAAGTTGCCCATTTATCACCCACAGTGATGATATTTTTGTTGCCGGTGTATTGAGATTTAAAAACCATTTGCTGACTTGCCGGCAATATTCTTCTTTCATCAACATATAAAGAAACCACAACAAAGCTGTCGCGCATCAAACGATGTACATCCGGATTGGTCCATACACTTTCTTCCATCCTTCTGCAATTCACGCAAGCCCAGCCAGTGAAATCAATCAGTAATGGTTTATTCTGTTTTCTCGCTTTCTGCAAAGCCGCTTCATAGTCGCGCAATGGTTCTACGCCCTTTTCGCAATTCACAGGGTTTTTGTAAACACTATAACAAAGTGGAGGAGGAAAGCCACTAATCAATTTCAGATTCGCCATCCTTGAATTGAATAATCCAGGAATCAGGTAAATAGTGAATGCAGCAAACAATGCAATGAAAGTCCACCGGGTCCCACCAATCTTTTCTAAGCGATCATCATGGGGGAACCTGATTTTACCAAACAAATAAATGACCAGGAGAATACCAATCACTACCCAGCTTCCGATGAAAATCTCTCGCTTGATCACGCCCCACTGCTCAACCAAATCCGCATTGGATAAAAACTTTATTGCCATTGCTAATTCAAGGAAACCAAGGACTACTTTAACCGTATTAAGCCAACCACCTGATTTTGGGATTGATTTCATCCAACCAGGAAATAGTGCGAATACTGCAAAAGGCAATGCCAATCCCAATCCAAAGCCACCCATTCCAAAACTCAACTGCATAGCACCGCCATCGCTGGTAAGTGCCCCGGCAAGCAACGAACCCAATATAGGGCCGGTGCAGGAAAATGATACAATGGCTAACGTAAGGGCCATGAAAAAGATCCCTCCTAAATTTCCAATTCCCGCTTTCGAGTCTGCCCTGGTCGCAAAATTTCCCGGTAGTTTAATTTCAAAAAATCCAAAAAATGAAATGGCAAACACAACAAACACTACAAAAAAGGTAAGATTCAGCCACACGTTTGTAGAGATATTATTCAGGATTTCAGGATTCGTTTTATCTAACAAATGGAAAGGGAGACTGAGGAGGATGTAAATAAGGAAAATAAATAAGCCATACATGCTGGCATTTACGATTCCTTTTCTTCGGCTTTCAGAACGCTTGGTAAAAAATGAAACAGTTAAAGGAATTAATGGAAATACACACGGAGTGAGTAAGGCAATGAATCCACCTATAAGACCCAATAAGAAAATTGAAAGCAATCCCTTTCCTTCAGTATTATTATCGCCACAGCGAATAACCGGGTTCTTTAAGTCAATGCTTGGAATTTTGATCCTGCTGGTATTTGCAATCCCGCCTTCTAATTCAACTGTAAATGGAAAGGTGACAAGAGGATAGTAATATTCTTCTCCCTTTCCATAGGTATAGTTCATGGCCCCAATCAATACTGCCGGAACTGTATCCTTAAATGCAATATTGAAAATAAACTCTGCTTGTTTTTGATAAATCCTGAAGCTATCGTTGAAGAGTGTACTCTTTATTTTTTTGGCATCCCCAGTGGACTGAAAAGGCCTGTCCACTTTAATACTAGAATCACCAAACAGTAATTCCGTTGCGGGAACATCGCTCACCAATTGATCAGGCGCATACAATTCCCAATCATTATTTGTAGAACCGGTGAAGCGCAGTTCATACTTTCTATCAGCAATTTTTTTGGAAGTTACTGACCATTTAAACGATGCAGAATCCTGGGCAATACCAGCAAAATGTACAGGAGCCAAAAAAAGCGATAGGAGGAAAATGTGAAATCGCCGCATATTTTTTATTGGAAGAACCTGAATCAAGAACCAAGATACGGGAACCCCGCCCGAACAACCACCCAAATTCGAAAATTGCCTTATGAAGGTTCGATCGGACGGGTAAGAACCAAATAGGTTTCAAGCTTCAAATCTCAAATCTCAAATAAAGCACAAACTGTAAATTTCAAATAAAGTTCAATAACCAAAAAACCGAACAATGAAAATGTTTTGAGGTTAGTTAGATATCGACGCTTTTTTGATTTGGTACTGCCTTGCCTGCGTCCGCCGCAAGAGGCTATGACCGCCAGGTCTGGCAGTCAGGTTTAGTCCCTAAAATTTGATAAGACTATCCGCCAATATTTATCTTGAAATCAATAGTAGATGGAGGCAAGCATTGTGAATCGTTGCACACCATAAACTCAACCTTACCTGCCAGATTCGTTTTTACATTGCTACCTTTTAGTTTCACTACCTGGATGAAGTTGACTTTGTTTTCATAATAATTCACAACTCCTTTCCAAACTTCTTCTTTCTTCTTGATCAGCTTACCTTCTTCTTTTACCTTATTATCCAAAACGAGCAATGGATTTTTGGTAAAACTGAAACTGGTGGGTATGGGGCCGTCTACACCAACGTTCTGCGCGTAAAGATGCCAATCGCCATTTACCGTTGCAGTCATATGTATTTCGTAAGTGTTTTCAGAAAGCTTCTTCGATGAAAAATTCCATTGAACCTGCTTATTGGATTGGCCAAAAACTGAAGTAGCGAATAGTAAGGCGAGGACGGGTATGAAATGCTTCATGCAATCGATTTTAAGACCGGACAAAATTCGTCGTTTCTCTCCTAAAAAAAGGCTAAAAAACAGCTTTTAGGGTTATGAAAAAGACAAAATTTTATCGGTTTTCATCAATAGGGCCTGGAGTATACCCCTCCCATCGGTATTCCCAAGGGCTTCGCTACATGCCCTCTCCGGATGAGGCATCATTCCGAATACATTCCCATTTGTATTAGAAATTCCGGCTATATTTCGACTTGCACCATTGGGGTTGGCATGCTCAACAATATTGCCTTCTTCATCACAGTATCGATAAATCACCTGGCTATTTTTTTCAAGTAGATCCAGGGTTTTTTCGTCGGCATAATATCTCCCCTCGCCGTGAGCAATGGGAATCTTCAAAGCTCTGTCTGACCCTATCCCCTTTATATAAATATTCTTGCAGATGTATTGTTGGTTACTGTTGCGCAAAAGAACTCCGGGCAGTAGGTGCGATTCACAAAGAATCTGGAATCCATTACAAACTCCCAATACCTTACCACCTTTGTTGGCAAATTCAATCACACTTTGCATCATCGGGCTGAACCGGGCTATGGCTCCGCATCTCATATAATCACCAAAGGAGAATCCGCCCGGGAGAATGATGCAATCATTTTTTGAAAACGCGCTGAGGTCCCTATCCTTATGCCAAAGCATGATCACCTCCTGGTTTAACTCCTGTTGCAGGGCATCCTGCATATCTCTATCACAATTGGATCCGGGAAAAACAACTATACCAAATTTCATGAGAATGTTTATGAGGCAAAGATAACTATTGAGCCAAACGGGTATAGAACAAAATAATCACAAAACTAAAGGTGACCCAATGGAGGATATTTGGGAACAATCGCTGTTGAGGGTAAAAATAAACGGCCGAATGAAACGCGGTAAAGGGTATGGCGGTTAATAACCAGGTTTGATATAGCGGATCCGCATCCACAAAGATGGTTAATGTAGTCACCATGAGGTAGAGTAATAACAGGCTCCAGGCTTTTCGAACCTGGATCAACATTTTGGTAAGGTTCGACTGTACCAGGAAACCCCCAATAACGAAAGGTACAACTAACAAAACCATGCTAATTGTTATCCATACATTTTTCGGAATGATGGGTAGTGCAAACCGCAAATTTGGAAATACGATACTCCATTTCCACTTATCTGATAAGAATAATAGTACAAAAAGTAGATAGTAAGGAATGGTCACGCCAATGAGTCCAACTATCCATTCCCTCATCCTGAATGGTCGCATGATTACTAATGCAAACAAAATAAGTATGGCAAACGCAATGGATGGAAAATAGAGCATAGATGCAACGCCAATCAAAACGCCAATATTAAAAATGGCAGAACCCGGTTGCGTGCTGTTGTAAAGGTTGAGCATTTTATACCAAACCCACATCATCAGTGAATTGATCAGCAGGGGTGCAGAAAAATAATTCCATGAAGTAAATAAAGAAGTCACCAGCATGTATGACATCCCCGGAATGAAACTAGTCTTACCTAAAAGCTTATGATGATTGGATATTCGATTAAATAAAGAGGCTTGCAGGAACAGCAGAAGGAAGGTGAGGAAAGAATATACGACCGGCGTATTCCCGGTAAAAGAGAATAAAAACTTCAGCACTTGTCCGTACAGGTAATTGTCTTCGCTGGAATTGGTTGGGAGTTTGGGATAGAGAAAAATTGGGAATTTAAGGAGTAATCCGTAGAACAAAAGTAAAAACGCATTCCCCGGATTTTTACGCCTGAATAATCCTATCACAGTTGGTTAAAGATTTGTGTTTTTCTAAAGATAAATGAATAAAGCACAATGACAAAGGCACACCGCGTCCTGCCGTAGCCTTCGCGAAGACGGTAGGCTCAAGGTACAAGGCACAAGATAAGAATCAAGAATCAAGAACCAAGAGCCCGGAATCAAAATTCCAACTTCGCGAAGCAGAGATAATTACGGTACATGCAGGGAACAAGTAGTTCCTTAGCGCTTACCTGCTTTCCATACCTGGGCATGAATTCATATCCTCTGTCCAGACTCTTCAACGTTGGATACCTCGTAATTTTTCCATCGGGTCCAACGCTCTGATCGTTCAACATAAGGTTCTTTCGCTCATATTGGTTAAACATGAAATGCAACTGCCCGCCCGTGATCATCACCTGGTGAGAGATGAGGTTGTCTGATTCATCATCATACTGGCTTTTCGGAATCACGTTTGCCCAGATCAGTTTTGCATCCTTATCAAAATAAAGAACTAATATATTTTCCGCATGATATCGCACAGCCTGGCTGCTTGTCCACCTGTTCCAGGGCGAATACCATCTGTTATAACCCGGAGAATAATAATAACTGTCATATGAATTATAAGACCACGGATTGTTCCAGCTCAGATAGTCCCAACGATTGAATGCGCCTGCCCGGGAGGTAGTATATTCAGACTCGCCTATTATTACAAAGCTTCCATCTTTCCGGGTCAGAAGATTCTTGATAAAATAATCATTGAAGGCCATCTTCACACTTGCATCAGAACTCTTTGCCTGGTTTCTCAATTCATCATTGAAGACAATAAACGATTCGTTATATAACGACTTGCTGTCTTTATCCCATCCCACCGTATACAAACCTTCTATGTTGCCGCGCTTTTGTTTATAATAAAAAGCCGTAAATAAGCATCGCTTATTGGTGTTGTCGATTTTGATTTTTACTTCATCCAGCACCTTGTCGTTATTACCGAGGTCCCTTGTAACGAAACTATCTACTTCTGCAGGTTTTGCTACCAGGAGCACCCTGGAAATATAATCACTGCCACCGTTCTTCATCAACTTTCCAAATACCAGGTTTCCATCATTGTCCAGGAGAAAATCGCTGAAAAAATCATTTCGTTCTTCCATGGGAAGCAACAACCGCTGCTTCTCCACTATCAGCTTCATATCGCTATTAAAAAGCAGGGTGGTAAAAACAAAATTTTTAGGGTTCTTACTGTTGATCTTGAAGATCATAATCCTCTGCTTGTCCTCGCTGTATATTGCGTTATAGATCTTGTTATTGGCAGCCCATCCAATATGAGTGGTGTCAAGAACCACGGGTTCTCCCATCGTCTTTCCTTTATCATCAATTTTTGCGAGTGAGCAGTAAACGATACTCTTTTTTTGATACTGATAAATGAGATAGCTAAAATCGGGATAGGCAATGAAGTCGGCATTGATCCAATGGTCGGGCATGAAGTCGAGATTAACCCGCTCTATTAACTTCATACTGTTATCATATATACAAATAGCATTTTCGGACCGATTGTTTTTGAAAACCTGGTAGTTGTTCCCAATCTTTCCAATGATTTCAAAATCGGTACGCCTGCTATCCTCTCGTTCAGGTTCGGAATAGGCGATTTTTTGGGCACTGCCTTCCAGGAAAAGAAGTCCGCAAACCAGTGCAAGAAATAACTTCATACAACTTTTTTTTCCAGAGGTTTTAAATCGGCCGAAAGTTAATAAAAGTTCAATCATAACAACCCGGCTTTATGTGAATGGGAATCCAGGCTCAGCTAATTAACATTACGGCAGCAAAATCCAGTATTTACATTGACATAGACGATGGAAAACCTCCATTCAGTTGCTCGCCCGATTTCGGGAAAAGATCGATTTCAGGATATGCACTTTTTACTTATACCTTTGTGACGCTCGCCGGTAAACCGGCAGGATTAGTTGTAAGCACCCTTTGATAATGTTTACAAGATATAGACGTGGGCAAACAGATTAACAGAGTTTCAGCGGCCGGACTTCTAATTGCGCTAGGAATCATATATGGCGATATAGGAACTTCTCCTCTTTATGTTTTTAACGCCATAGTAAAGAATAAGCCTGTTGATGACTTCCTTATATTAGGCAGCCTTTCCTGTATTATTTGGACCCTCACTATTCAAACCACTATAAAATATGTGTGGCTTGTTTTACGGGCTGATAACCGCGGTGAAGGCGGCATTTTTGCTTTGTATGCGTTGGTCAGGCGCCAGCGAAAATGGTTGATCATTCCAGCAATTATTGGTGGAGCAGCTTTGCTTGCCGACGGAATTATTACGCCCCCTATCTCCATCACTTCAGCCATCGAGGGGTTACGAGAATTGCAGCCTCTACACAATTTACCACAGAAGACAATAGTATACATTGTATTGGGCATCATTGCTGCCTTCTTCTTCCTCCAACAATTTGGAACAGCATCCATTGGAAAATTGTTCGGTCCTGTGATGTTCATTTGGTTTACCATGCTGGCGGTGTTGGGCATAGTACACTTGTTTGATGATGTCACTATCCTCCGCGCAATTAATCCTTACTATGCGGTCAATTTTCTATTCAATTATCCGAATGGATTCTGGTTGTTAGGTGCCGTCTTTCTCTGTACTACGGGAGCGGAAGCTTTGTATTCCGACCTCGGCCATTGCGGACGAGGGAATATCAGGTATTCCTGGGCATACGTGAAATTTACGCTCGTACTAAATTATTTTGGCCAGGGCGCCTATATGCTTTCTCACCTTAAAAATGTTGTCATCACACCCGAGGTTAGAGAACACATGGGTATCAATGCGTTTTATGATCTCATGCCTCAATGGTTTGTTATACCAGGTGTGGTAATTGCAACTACTGCCGCAGTTATTGCCAGCCAGGCAATGATCTCGGGATCATTTACGCTTATTAGCGAAGCGATGCGACTCAACCTTTGGCCCAAAGTCAAAATCAATTATCCGTCCGAAGAAAAAGGCCAGTTGTTTATTCCGGCAATAAACACCATGATGTTCCTCGGGTGCACAGGTGTAGTTCTTTTCTTCAGAGAGTCCAGCAGGATGGAGGCTGCGTACGGACTTGCCATCATTATGACGATGTCCATGACCACAATCTTGTTTGCCAATTTTATGGTGGTCAAACGCATCAAATCTATTTTCATTTATATATTCCTGATAGTGTATGTGACGGTGGAGTCCGCATTCCTGATCGCCAATATCGATAAGTTCCCACACGGAGGTTATGCAACTTTTGTAGTGGGAGGAATGATGTTCTCTGTGATGTACATATGGCATAGAGCGAGGAAGATCAAAAACCGATACATTGAATTTGTCCGTTTGGAACATTATATCCCGCAGATACAGGAATTGAGTAATGACAGAACTGTTCCTAAATATTCTACCCACCTGGTGTACATGACCAGCGCCAATAATCCAAAAGAAGTTGAACATAAGATTATCTATTCCATATTAAACAGGAAACCAAAGCGCGCAGATATTTATTGGTTAGTTCATGTGGACACTCTGGATGATCCATATACCAGCGAATATGTAGTTGAACATATTATTCCAAACGACATTATCAGAGTTGAGTTCCGCCTCGGATTCAGGGTGGAACCAAGAATTAATTTGCTTTTCCGGAAGGTAGTAGAGGAGTTGGTAAACAACCTGGAAGTGAATATAACCAGTCGCTACGAAAGCCTGGAAAGAAATAATGTGGTGGGCGATTTTCAGTTCATAGTAATGGAAAAATATCTCAGCCAGGATATTGAGTTGCCTTTCTTCGAAAAGGTAGTTATGAAATTGCACTTCCTTCTGAAAGAACTAAGCTTGTCTGAAGAGCGCGGGTTTGGACTCGATCCTTCCAGTGTCACCATAGAAAAGTTCCCGCTCATTGTGGCTCCGGTTTCTACTATCAAATTAAAACGGGTGATGGAAAATGAGTGAAGACCTGAAACAGGTTACCCCACTTCAATTGAAAGCAAGGCTCGCGGAAGGAACTCCAATAGAATTAATTGATGTGCGTGAGGCTCATGAACACGCGCAATTCAATATTGGCGGAAGATTGATCCCGTTCGATGAAATACTGAATGCAGCTCACACTATTTCCAGGGATAGGGATGTGATACTGTATTGTAAAATCGGCATCCGAAGTCAGATTGCAATGCAACGGCTGCAGGAAAAATTCAACTTTACCAATCTCATTAACCTCAAAGGAGGAGTGGAAGCCTGGAAGCGAACACCAGGATTAAAGGATTAAAGGATTCAAGGATTCAATATTACCCAAGGACTACTCGATAGAACAGTCATCATTAGTTCTCAGTCCTTCCTCGTCATCCTCAATCTTCCTTTCTTCCTATCATCCTAGCCATCCTAGTAAATGTTATCTTCAGTTATCAATTCCTAATTCCCAATTGCAGGCACCACCTTGTCTCCATTCGTATACATCATATCGGGCTACGTACTACTCATCGTAGTCGCTTATTTTATCCAGGAGAAGTTCATTTTCAAACCCGAAAAATTACACCAGGGATTTATATATAAATATGATGTGCCATTCAAGGAATTATTTTTCGACATAGAAGAAGGCGTACTAATTAATGGCCTGCATTTTTATCGAGAGAATCCGGCAGGATTGATCTTGTATTTTCATGGAAATACAAGAAGCATCAAAGGCTGGGCTAAATATGCAAAGGACTTTTACCGATACAATTATGATGTGGTGCTAGTGGACTACCGGGGCTTTGGAAAAAGTACAGGGAAAAGAACAGAACAGGGTATGCTAAGCGATATGCAATTTATTTACGAGCATCTGAAATCAGAATATCCAGAGCAACATCTGATAGTTTATGGGAGAAGTATTGGCAGCGGGTTCGCGACGAAGATAGCTGCCGACAATAATCCAAGATACCTCATCCTGGACGCGCCATATTATAGTTTTTCAAAAGTCGCGGAGCGCTTTTTGCCGATACTTCCGATGCGACTTGTTCTTCGTTTTCACCTAAGGACCGATAAATGGATTCGGCAGGTGCGCTGTCCTGTTTATATTCTACATGGAACAAAAGATTGGTTGATACCACTTCGGCATAGCGAGGCACTTCAAAAAATCAACCCCAGGAAAATTACACTCATTAGAATTGAAGGTGGACGTCACAACAATCTTCCGACGTTTGATGAATATCACAATTTCATACGAGATATATTGAAGGAGTGACGAATGACGACGGACCATTGACCACAAAGAATATTTTCGATTGTGAAATGTGAGCCGACGTGAAATAAATACGTTTAGAAGTTTAAGATTCCTTTGCTGGTTGCCAATTGCCAGTTGCCTATTGACCATGTATCTTCGCGCCGGTGAAAAAGAAACTTGTTTTTCGATGGATTAAGATTTTACTGGCAATTTATGCCCTCGTCGGAATTGCCCTGTATTATCTGCAAAATGCATTGTTATTTCACCCTGAACCCGTCGGGCTAAATACAAAATATGACTTGAAACTTCCATACCAGGAAGTCAACGTTCCATACAGCAGTAACAGCAATCTGAATATCATCCAATTTCCTGCAGGCAACAACACTAAAGGAGTAGTACTATACTTTCATGGCAACAGGAA
>AR_comb_assmDRAFT_10059976_pt1 | contig 11055 bp, 12 predicted proteins | sample ArasoioldDNA_FD_10543 | JGI IMG/M metagenome (IMG submission 10543) | reverse complement strand
ACACTACCTGTTGACGGTGCTCTCCAGGGCAACTTAAGATGCGATCACCCTGCCCCTGACCCGAGAGCGGGGCGCTGGCTGCAGTAACCGCCATCTTTCCTCACATTTTACCCACGTAGGGCGTGAGCGGTCTTGCCAGAGCCTAGGGGACAGTCTCTGGCACTCATAAGAAGACTCGCGGCTCCCGTCATGGCTACCTTGTGAGCCTGACAGAGGAGAAGCCTCACGTGGAAGCGGCGTAGGGAGATGTGCTGGAAGGGGTCCTCCAGGACGAAGAGCCATCTGCTGCGCCTCGCCCGCTCTGGGAGCGGCTGCCACACCAGGCAGAGCAGGGGTGCGTGGTGATTCCTCCCCATACGTGTGGATGCCAGCGTCCCATCGTGCGATGGGAATATGAGGAATATCCCGGGCGTCTCCGGCTCTTCCATGAGGCGTGCACTTGTGCCTGGCAGCTGATTGTCATTCGTGAACTCCTCCGCCTTCCGCCGCTGGAAAGTGGCGTCTGGGTGCAGCACCTCAGTGGGCGCTATCAGCAGGTTACTCTGGTGCGGTCCGGGGGCGCATGCCGTGCGCACGACCATGCCGTATCGCTGCGACGATGTTTGCAGCGCCTGGGCGCACGGCTGGTGGACCCTGGCCTCCTGGGTCACCTTGCTCTGACGCTTTTGACAGGTACAACCATGAAGATGAGGTGCGACAGGCGGTCGACACCCTGGAGGATGTGGAGTGGTTCACGCGCCTCCTGGAACTCAAGTATCACGGCCTGGCAGGTTGCCATTTCTACGAGGCTCCCGAAGCCTCTGGAACGCAGGGGCACGGTAGCGCGATCAGCCCCTCGCGGCGTGGGGGGAGTTCTATATTCGGTCGGGTGGCGTGGTAGCGCTCGCTAAGCACTACGGAGAGGGCTCCATATTGTAGGCAGAGAGCCAGAAACCGCTGGGCAACTCCCGCGCCGTCTAGTTGGGTGGGCGAGGGCGGCACATGGCCTACCTGCTAGTGCGTGTTGCGCGCGCCTGCACCATGACTCGGTTTTCTCTCCGCGGGCACACCGGCTACAGCGTGGCCCAGTGGCCATGCCTCACGGTCGCTGAAGCAACCTATAATTGACGTGTAGCGAATCAAGGAGGTTCCATGACCTTGCAGGATGCACAGGGGCTCACCAGTCCATTCGTGCGGTGTCGAGATGGCCGTATTGGCACTATCAGCCGCATTCGTGCGGGTTATGCCGCGACGGACGCCAGTCAGGATGCCGTCGGCGTGCAGGTGCGTGGCGAACCGGCACTGCGCTGGATTCCGGTCCAGCATCTCAGACGGGGAAGGGATGGCGTGTGTCAGGAAGTCAGAGACGAGCATCCATAACCTCTCTCAAACAAGAGATCGCCTGCCCCTGCCACATGTAGGAGAAGATCGGAGTAGCTATACTGATGCATGGTCCTTGTCACGGGCAGTGGTATCCTGTGGTCGCATGCCTCCGCCGAGGTAGGACAGTCAGGGACCATCCGTCTTGCTTGTACCACAGAGATTCCTGAAGGCGCAGGGCGCGAGTTCAAAGTGGGCGAACGCTATATCGCGATTTTTCGCTCGGAGGGACACTTCTATGCTATCGAAGATGACTGCCCGCACGCCGGCGCTCCACTGAACGACGGTGCTGTCCATCAAGGCATCGTTGCGTGTCTCCGGCATGGCTGGCGTTTTCATTTGCGTGACGGAAGGTGTGTCAACTTCCCAACGGCTCCTCCAGTGGTGACGTTCCCGGTGACCATTCATGGCGAGGACCTCTACGTGACCCTGCCTGACGAAACGCCCACCATGTCGTGAGGGAGCAGCGGCTGATGCCAGGATGAACATCGCTCATCAGGCAGGCAACCCTTGCGGTCGTACTGGGACACCTTGATGTCTCTGGACAGCGTACATGTGATACTATAGCACTGCCGCTGCTGGACTGGGCATGTGGGCGGTGGGACGAGAAGAGCTGAAAAGATGGTGGATCGCCTAGCGCCATGAGCTGGATCTATGGGAATCATGGAGGCACTCCTAGCCCTATATACTGACAACCCTCCCTTGCCTATGACGACGCCATGCCTCGATGCTTGAGAGCCTCGAGCGAGACAATACGTTCTTCAAGCTCGGTGATTTTCTTCTCGGCTGCTGCCTGCTGATGGGCATCCGCCCCAGGATGTAGCGAGGCGGCGATTGTGCGTAATTCATGCCTGATACGGCGTACTTCCTCCGCAATGTGCTGCTGAAGTCGTTGGCCTTTCTTCATGAGAGTCTACCTCAGTCATCAGTATACTCCCCCGCTGAGGGCTACTACCGGTCAATCTCGACAAAAAGGGTACGTTATTACGTCATCTATATCAATGAAAAACGTGCATTTGAAGTAATTATGTAAAGCTTATTGTCATTATACGAGCAGGACTTCATGGCCTCCCATATGGGCCTCATGATCACCATAATTGTTCCTCATTCATTCCTTCAAGCAGGGAGTGCAAACCTATCGATCCGGTCTTGTCGTCGGAGGATGAGAGCGACCCACGTTGTCTGGGGGGTGCGTGATGATCCCAGGGCGGCATGATTCCCAGGGCCAGGAGATGGCAGCAGCGGAGACTCGCAGGGCCTCACATTGCCCTTGACACGCGTAGAGCACCATGAAAGAGTAGCCGGTCATACGTCAAGTGTTTTACCCATTTCTTGCAGGAAGGTGCCTGCATGGGGCCAGGCCTGGGCAGACAGGCCTAAGCCGCGGCTACGCTCGCGGCCGCCGAGGTAGGCACGGCGCGAGGGCCAGAGGACGAAGGGTGGAGGCGATGGTATGATCGCCACCGGTGGACCGGGTGCAGAGGGAGCGAGGAGAGACAACATGCCTGAGGGCTGGGATTTCGAAGCGGATGTCGTGATTGTTGGCGCGGGTGCCACGGGACTCCCCGCCGCCATTAAGGCGCGGGATGCGGGTGCGTCCGTGCTCGTGGTCGAAGCGAACTACGATGTGGGGGGGCATGCCATCGTGAGCGGGGGCAACGTCCCGCTGGGCGGCGGCACGAGCGCCCAGCGCACATATGGCATCCAGGATTCGCCCGACCTCGTCTTTACCGATCTGACGGACTGGTCCATTGTGCAACCCAACGGCTGGCCCGATTACCGGTACAATGACCGCGCCCTCATGCGGGCCTTCGCCGATCACTGTGCCGCAACGTACGAGTTTTTGGTTGCCAATGGCGTCACGTTTAAAGAGATCCCCCCGGACAATGTCGGCGCGCACAGCACGGGCAACTCGGCGCCCCGCGAAAATCATGCCTTCTGGACCGAGGGCGCGGGCCTGGCCAGTCCCAGCGGCCGCGGTGGCACGGGGCTGGTGCGGCCCCTGGAGGCCAGTGCGCGGGCCAAGGGCGTGCAATTTCTCCTGCACTACAAGATGACGCGCCTCCTCAGGCCCGCATTCGCCAAGGGCCATCCTGACCGGGTGATCGGCCTGACCGCCACCTATACACCCCGGATCCTGCCCGGGGCGACGACACCCCTTCAGAGCTATCGCGCTGATGGTAATATTGCCTGCACACAGCCGACCGTCCGCATTCATGCCACCAAAGCCGTGATCCTCGCCACCGGGGGCAGCACGAGCAATGTGCACTTCCGCCGCATGTTCGATCCGCGCTTGACCGAGGTCTACCAGGTCGGCGGCGAGCCCTATACGTTCCAAGACGCCAGTGGTGAGCTGGCCGCTATGGCGATCGGCGCCTCGCTGTGGGGCCTGGGGAACCAGATGCTGGAAAACGGAGCGACCATCCGCGCGTATCGCGCCATCGGCACGCGGTACAACTATTTTGTCTGGGATGTCCACTGCCCCCTCTTCCCGCTGGTGCGGGCGACGGGACTGGCGGTCCAGCACTGGCAGGATCTCATCCTGGTGAACCAACTGGGCCAGCGCTTTTACGACGAGAGCAAGGGTGATCCCCCGCACGGCAATGTGTCCAACGACCTCGTGCCGTACACGCCGGGAGACTATCGCAATAGTGCCAAGATCACGTACAATCCCACCCACTATAATTACATGAACGCGGCTATGGCGATAAATGCGGCGTCGCAGCCGCCTGACTACGCCGCTGGGCCGATCTGGGCCATCTTCGATGCCGAGACGGTGGCGCGGCATCAGTGGTGTGTGACCCTGCCACACGTGGATCCCGACGGCTATTTCTTCAGCGCGGACACCCTGGCCGCCCTCGCCGCGGCGATTACCAATCCCTATCAGGCTATCCCCATGGCGGGCGCCACGCTGGAGGCGACGGTCGCGCGCTACAATGCCTTTGTGGACGCGGAAACCGATGCGGATTTCGGCAAGTCCAGGCCGCCGTATAAAATCCAGACGCCGCCCTTCTATGCGGCCTGGGCGACGCCGAACGTCCATGACACGCGGGCAGGGCTACGCATCAACGCCAAGTGCCAGGTGATGGATATGCAGGACCAGGTGATTCCGGGGCTGTACTGCGGCGGTGAATCGGCCGGTGGCTTCAACCAGCATGGACTGGGGCGCTGCACGGCCCAGGGGTATATCGCCTGGACCTACGCCGCGGCCGAGCGCCCAGAGGCCTAAGTGGGTCAGCATGGGCTGACGGCACGCGGCGCGGCGCCCGCGGGTGCTGGCAGAGGTGGGCGACAGCGCGCCCAGGCCTGGCGGTGCACCCCGTGTCACTGATGTTGGGGCCCTGTGTGCCAGCAGAGGATGCCTTGTTGAGCGCGAGGAAGAGGCGAGCATGAAGACGGGTGGCTCTATCTATGCCATTGGGATAGTAGGCACGCGGCAGGTCAAAATTGGTCTCACACGCGAGGCCGTCGAGGAGCGCCTCCGGGCCCTGCAGGCGGAGCATCCTGCGCCCTTAACCCTCCTAGGGAGCGTGCGCGTGCGGAAGCAGTTCGACCGCATCAAAAAACCCGTGCATGGCTTCCTGGCGTGGCATCGTCTCTCTGGGGAATGGTTTGACGTGGACATGGATGCCAGGCGGTTAGTAGACCTCGTGACCCGTGCGCAACGGGTGCTCACGGCGCAACGCACCTCCCGGGAGCAGCGGCGTGTAGCGCGGGTCTCAAGACCCCCAGGAGCGACCGCCTTGCCGGAGTCGCCCGTGAACGGTGCACACGGCCCCAGGCCCGAGGCAAGGTTTGTACCGCCGGCTCAGGGTGGATGTCGGCGGCTGACCCGCCCTGTCGAGGACTGCATCCCTTGAGAGGCAAAGCTTTTTCCAAGGATGCTGCAGCGTCCTACGCGCGGACGACCTGTAAAGACTATCTGTGACGACAGACGTGACTTATTCGGCCAGCAGGACGATAGGAGTTTCCCGCTTTTTCCCATAACTGGTGGCGAGTTTTCTGGGGAGCCCACTCTGCTCCCCTTGGCTCTGGCAGAGGCCCTGAGCGAGAGACGCATCGGGTGCCGTCAGAAAAAAGCGTGGCACACAGTGGCAGTGAGGGCAACGACATGCACATAATCACTGCCAGTATGGCGCGTGTGTTCAAGCGGTGACCTGGTTAGCTCTCTGTGCATTTTCTCATCCTATTGCCACAGGTGATAGAGATGCGCAACTCTTGCAACCAGTGAACTCTTCGTATGGGGAGGCGCCCACGCACGCCCCGGAGGTGTGGTAAGCGCCTCGGCGCATGTCGAGAGTCAAACCAGGAAGAATGGAGGCGCCACAATCAGAGTCCTTCCCCGGGTTCTCGTTGTCGCCTCTCGTCAAAAGGGCAGAGCACGACAGCCTCTACACACCACCTCGCCCCCCAGCAAGGAGGCGCTATGCCGTACATGCCTATCGAAGACCCCGCGGCCCTGGAGCAGCTACTCGAACGCTTCCTAGCGGCCCACCCCGATCACCAGGCAGCGCACCAGCGCCAGCGAGATGCGACAGGGAAACCGCAGGCCTATTTCCTCTCCCCCGCGCTCGTCGCGGAACTGCTCCCCTGGGCGCTCGATCGGGACTTACTCACCCCCCAGGCGGCCGACCATTTACATCGCACTGTCCAGCTGGCAGCGCACACGGACCCGGCGGTATGCGTCCCGATCGCCATGCGGCCCGCGGGCGTCCCTCTGCGCCTGCAACCGACTGTGCTGGCCTCAGACCTGTTCCGGTGGCTCTTTTGTCAAGACCCGGGCCCGCCCATGTCCGACTGTGTGCTACTCTTGCCTCAGGCGATTCAGGTGGTCGAGGACATACAGCAGGACCCCGCGCGCGCGCCCTTGATGGCCCCACGGGCGCAGGTGCTGCTGGACTGGCTGCGGGCGCAGCCCGAGTCATCGCCCCTGAACATCCTCCCCGCAGGGGAGTGAGGGAGTTTCAACACCGACGTGGGCATGGTCCACTGCACGCACAAAACGACACGTTTGTGCAGTAAAACAAGCTCTCTTATTGGATTGGCTCTTGCACGCACTGAGGCGTGCCCCCTTGTGGGAACGTGGTCTGACAACAAGAGCGCGCAGTGCACAACCCATGCCTAGCAGAGGCGCAAGGGCCAAAGACACCGGTAGAGATGTCCTGACGCATCTCTGCTATACATATCCATGGCGTATGAGGATATAGTAGCTCTCTCTTTGTGAACACGCTCCTCGTTGCACAGTACGAACGGATGAGCACCCCCTCTGGGAGGTGGCCGGACATCCAGGTGGTCGCGTTTGCCCCCAGACGGGTGGTCTCGCATGTCAGAGAAAGCCAGCTATGACGCTTCCAACGATTCTTGGCTCAGAAACCGAATATGGGCTGATGGTCCAGCATGACCCGGCATTCGATGCCATTGCCACCGCACTCCTGCTGGTCAACAGCTACCAGGCCGACCAGCTGCCGCAGCTGTTGTGGGACTATGATCAAGAAGACCCGTTAATGGACGCCCGCGGTTTTGCACTCGACGACGAGTATGACGTCCCGAGTCCGCAGGAAAACAGGGCGATCAATAAGGTGCTGCCGAATGGGGCGCGCTATTATGTCGATCACGCGCATCCCGAGTTTTCGACGCCGGAATGCGCCACTGTGTTAGACGTGCTGCGGTACGAAAAGGCAGGCGAGCGCATTGTGCACCGCAGCCTTCTCGCGGCGAATCAGCGTCTCCCGGCGGGCCAGAGTCTTATGGTGTACAAAAACAATAGCGACCGGAAGGGCAACAGCTATGGCTATCACGAGAACTATTTGCTCGATCGACGCCTCCCGTTTCAGACCATTGTCGACCAGCTAACGCCCTTTTTGGTCTCGCGCCAGGTGATCTGTGGCGCGGGCAAAGTGGGAACGGAGCACGGCACAGACCCGGTGCCCTACCAGATCTCCCAGCGAGCCGATTTCTTTGAGACGGAAGTGGGCCTGGATACCATGGTCAAACGCCCGCTGATCAATACCCGAGATGAGCCACACGCCAATCGCGAGCGCTACCGGCGGCTGCACGTCATTGTGGGGGATGCCAATATGTCGGAGTATACGACGTATCTCAAGGTGGGCACCACCATGGTGGTGCTGCACATGCTGGAAGCGGGTGTTATCGTCCCAGAGGTCGCCCTGCGTTCTCCGGTGCAGGCCTGCAAGGCCATCTCGCACGATCCCACCTGTACCGCGCTGGTGCCCCTCGCCAATGGCAAACGCGTGACGGCGATTGATTTGCAGCGCTGCTTCCATGCGGCGGCTCAGCGCTATATCCAGACACATCCGGAGTGCCCGTCGACGTATCCCGCGCTGGTGGCGGAATGGGGGGCCGTGTTGGACGGCTTAGCCAGCGATCCGATGCAACTGTACCGCGAGATTGATTGGGTCATGAAGCTCCATCTGCTGACCAACTATATGGCCCGCCGCCACAGTGGCTGGGAGGATCCCCGCATTGCCATGATGGACTTGCAATATCATGACGTGCGCCCGGACAAGGGCCTGTACTTTCTGCTGGAGCGGAGTGGAACGGCCCGACGGCTGCTCACGGAGGCGGAGATTGTGCGAGCCATGGACGAGCCCCCTGAGAACACGCGGGCCTACCTGCGTGGGCAGTGCGTGAAAAAGTTCAAAGACCAGCTCTGGAGCGTGAGCTGGGACGCTCTGGCCTTCAAGTACGGGGATGGTCCTATACAACGCATCCTCATGGAGGAACCGACGCGTGGCACCAAACACCAGGTACAACAGGTCCTGGACCGGTCGGCAACCGCCGCCGACTTCGTCGCCTATATGACGAGCGGCCCCCTGAGTGGGCCATCACCCTGCTAAGACTCCTTAGGGAAGGCTTGCCGGGTTGCATAATTTACTAAACGGCAAGGCGGTGCACCTAGCGGAGCGTTGCCGCTGTGGGGGCAGGGCGTTGCGGCCTGTCGTAGCGCTGCTCTGCATCACGCGGGCCGTTGCCCGGAGGCCCCGGCCGTTGAGTGCCATAGGGAGGAGGTGGGCTTTCCTCTCAGGGCCGTGGTCTTGGTAGAGGCGGGCACGCCGCCATGTAGAGGGGGGCCCGGTCGCGGTGAGGCCCGTGGAGCGTTGTGGGCCGGTGTGGGTCGTACTGCCTTGCATGACGTAAGCGCTAGTCCAGGAGGGGCTGCGCACGGGCAGGAGTACCAGCGGGCCCTCCTGCACACGAGGATGCCCGTATGGCAGAGAGCGCTGCCACAGGGCACTTCTGAAACACTACCCAGCCGAGTTCATGGCCCAGGCCCCAGCTATTGTCGAATATATCCGTCGCATGCGGGCCGAAATTGATGTATACCTGGGTCTGCTAGACGTTGACTCTGATGCACGAGGAGTGAGCCTCCAAAGATGAGGCTTGCGCGAGCCGTCGTAGGACGTTCCCCAGGCTTGATACCGCCGACTTGCAGGAGGCCCAGGCGTTGCTAGAGGTATTGGCATGACGCGACGCCGATGGGCATGGAGGTACTATGAACGTCGCCAGCTTCCTCACGAAAGCGGCCCGGACGTTTGCTGAACGGCCGGCCGTATCGTTTGGGATAGAGCCCTACCTCACCTACGGAATCCTGGTCAATCGGGTGGCACAGCTCGCCGGGACGCTGACACACCGCTTTGGTCTCCAGCCAGGGGACCGCGTGGCTCTTGCCATGAGTAATAGCCCGGAGTATGTCGATATTCTGTACGCTGTATGGCATGCTGGCCTTACCGCGGTGCCGATGAACGCCAAACTGCACCAGCGTGAGTTCGCCTACATCCTCGAAAACTCTGGGGCACGCCTGTGCTTCGCCACACCAGACCTCGTCGAGACGGTGGCTCCACTCACCCAGGAGATCGCCTGTCTCGAAGCCGTTATTGCCACCGGTGACGCAGAGTACCGTGCGTGCTGTACAGGTGAGGCCATGGCCATGCGAGACGTGGCGCCTGACGCCACTGCCTGGCTCTTCTATACGAGCGGCACAACGGGGCGGCCCAAAGGGGCGATGCTGACGCATCGGAACTTGCTGGTGATGACCCTGAGCTATTTCGCCGATATCGACACGATCACGCCATACGACTGCACCATCCACGCTGCACCCATGTCGCACGGCTCGGGCCTGTACGGCCTGCCGCACGTGGCCAAGGCAGCGAATCAAGTCATCCCAGTAAGTGGTGGCTTTGACCTCGATGAACTGGGGGAACTGATCGCGGCCTATCAGGGCATCACGTGCTTCTTTGCGCCGACCATGGTGACTCGTCTGGTCAGCCATCCTACGGCTACCAGCGTAGACACCGCCCACCTCAAGACGCTGATCTACGGTGGTGGTCCCATGTATGTCGAGGATCTCAAGCGCGCTTTGGACCTCTTCGGCCCTAAGCTCGTGCAGATCTATGGCCAGGGGGAGGCCCCCATGACGATAACGGCCCTGTCCAAAGCCTTGCATGCAGACACCAACCACCCCCGCTATCTTGAGCGACTTGGCTCCGCTGGGATCGCACGCAGTGATGTCGAAGTGCGCGTTGTCGATGCGGATGACCATGACCTCCCGCCTGGCGAGGTCGGCGAAATACTGGTGTGTGGCGATGTCGTCATGCAGGGCTATTGGGACAATCCACAGGCAAGTGCCGAGACCTTGCGTGGGGGCTGGTTGCATACTGGTGACCTGGGCGCCTTCGACGCGGACGGCTTTGTCACGCTCAAGGACCGTTCGAAAGATATGATCATCAGCGGCGGCAGCAATATCTACCCACGCGAACTCGAAGAAGTCCTGCTGCGCCATACTGGTGTTCTGGAAGTCTCAGTCGTTGGCCGCCCACACCGCGACTGGGGTGAGGAGGTTGTCGCCTTCGTCGTGCCCCGTCCTGAGGCAAGGGTGACCGCTGAGGAACTCGACCGCCTGTGCCTCGACACCATTGCACGCTACAAACGGCCCCGCGCCTACTTCTTTGTCGACAGTTTGCCCAAGAACAACTACGGCAAGGTGCTCAAGACCACCCTGCGCCAGCAGCTAAACGTCCCCCATCCCGGTTCCATTAGATAAAAATGATACGCGACCTGCAGCGCCATGTGCGCGTTCTGCTCGACCAGGAAGATGCTGGTGCTGTGGCGGTTGGGCTCGGCAACAATGAGGTGTCGGGGTGGCCGGGCTGCTGCCACATGTTAAGCAGGCTTTGTCGCGGATCATCTGCAGGGGGGTGCCAACCACCCTGGAGCCATGATCGCCGCGCTTTTACAATAGCACCGTCATTATGGCGTGCATCGTTCATGTCCAGGCGGCTGGTGGTAGCGCGGCCTATCGGAGTCGTGCCCACAATGACGAGCCCATCGGCTGTCCACACAAAATGCTCTGCCCAGCTCTGGGTCCGAGGATTGAACAGTGGCACCATGGTTTGTGTTTGGGGATCAAGCGCTGTGGTGAAGTTGTAGCGATAGCTATTACAGCGTTGGCAGGCCAGCGCGAGGTTGTCGAGACGATGTGATCCACCGAGCGAACGAGGCAAGATATGGTCAACGGCAAATTGCGCGGCACTCACTTCCTCTGACGAGTGGCAGTACTCACACAGGTATTGCGCTCTCTCGCGTACCGCCTGCCGTATGGCCTCATTGATGCTCATGATTCGGCAATAGAGTTGTTCCTTAATAAGATAGAGCGAAGTTCCAAAGCCCCGCACAGAT
>AR_comb_assmDRAFT_10044037_pt1 | contig 11056 bp, 8 predicted proteins | sample ArasoioldDNA_FD_10543 | JGI IMG/M metagenome (IMG submission 10543) | reverse complement strand
ACAAATTTGAACAGTGGATAGATCGAAACGACGGCAATGACGCAGATTAGGACGATCACCCAACGGAACCTAAGCGATAACCCAAGCAGCCAGGCATATGTCCTTTCGACCTTGCCATAGATACCCGACTTCGAACGCGACGCGGCCTCGGGTTCAAGTTCCTCGTCGTGATCATCCGACGCCGCAGCCTCAAACGAATCGTCGGAGTTCGCATGCTTCGGCGGCTTGATCCAACGGGCCGCAAGCATCGGTGTCAGTGTGAACGAGACGATGAGACTGACCGCAATTGCGGCGGCCGACGTCAGACCGAAGGACGCCATGAATCGCCCGACAATGCCCGACAAGAATCCGACAGGAATGAATACAGCGAGCAAAGAAAGCGTAGTGGCGAGAACCGCGAGGCCGATCTCGCGGGTGCCTTCGACCGCGGCGCGAAACGGGTCCATTCCCTTCTCTTCAACAAAACGGTAAATGTTTTCGAGAACGACGATCGCGTCGTCGATCACAATGCCGACCATTAGCGTCAGGGCGAGCATCGTCATTTGGTTGAGCGAATAACCAAACGCTGCAATAAGAGCGAATGCAGCAATGATCGAAGTCGGGATCGCGAGTGCCGCAATGATCGTCGAACGAAAATTCCAAAGGAACAGGAAAACAACTACGGCAGCGAAGAATCCGCCCAATATAAGGTGTTCTTCTATAGCGTGAAGGCTGTTCTCGATAAACTCCGACTGGTCGCGGATGACAGCGACTTTCAGGTCCTTAGGCAGGTTCGGAATGATCTCATTCATCCGGGCCTTGATGTTGCTGATCACGGCGACCGTGTTTGAGCCTGATTGCTTTCTTATCGCAACCGAGACGGACTGTACACCGTCGAGTGACGCCGCTGATGACGGATCGGCACCGCCATCCTCAACACGTCCAATATCGCGAATCTTTACGGGAAAACCGTTGGTTGATTTGATGACAATGTCATTGAACTGGTCGACGTCCGTCAGCCTGCTCATCGTTCGAACGCCGACAGACGTCGCTCCTTCAACAAGTGTGCCGCCGGGCAGTTCCTGATTTTGAGCGCTGATCGCGTTTGATACGTCCGTAACCGAGAGGTTGTAAGCCCTCAGACGATTAGGATCGATGAGGATGTTGATCTGGCGCTGGCGGCCGCCAAATATAACAACTTCGCCAACGCCGTCGGCCGACTCGATGCGTTTTTGGATCAGGTTCTGCGCCAACTCATTTAGCTCGATGACGTTGCGTGGCGCGCTGATCGAATACATCAGGACCGGCTGCGAATCGGGATCAGACTTTCGGACCACGGGCGGATCGGCCGTTTCGGGAAGCCGATTTGCGACCGTACTGATCTTTTGCTGGATCTCCTGGAACGCCTGGTCGGGGTCCTTGTCGAGGTTGAAAGTGAGCGTGACATTCGAACTGCCCTTTGACGAGGTCGAGCGCATTTCGTCAATGCCGGGCACTGTATTGACAGCACCTTCAACAACGTCGGTCACCTCGGTTTCCATTTCGGCGGGAGCCGAGCCGGAATTTGATGTGGAGATCGATATGGTAGGCAGATCGATCTTAGGAAATCGGTCGACGCCGAGCGTGAAAAAGCTGAAACCGCCCACCACCGTTAAAAACATCACGATGACGGTCGCGAAAACCGGACGGTGAACACAGATTTCAGCTAGCCATTGCATACTTTTGCGACTTGATACTACTGCTCAATAGAAACTTTCGCTCCTTCATAAAGCTGTTCGAGGTTGCTAGTGGCTACACTTTTATCTGCTTCTATTCCCGACAATATCTCCATCGCGTCACCTTCTTCAGTTCCTAACTGGACGACTCGGAGCTTTGCCACGTTGTCCTGAATTTCAAATACGCGGTACGACTGCGTCGTCGGATCATACAAAACGGACGTTCGCGGGACGAACACCGCTGACGACCCTCCTTCGCGGTTTATCCGAACGGTGGCGAACATACCGGCCTTGAGCAGATTGCCGCTGTTGTCGATAAGAGCTTCAACGCTTGCCGAACGCGACGACGGGTCGACCTGGGGATTGAGCGCCGAAACGTAGCCGGCAAAACGGCGGTCTTTGTACGCGTCGACCTCCAGCGAAACACCGTGGCCGACGACGACATACGGCACATCTGCTTCCGCAACCTGTATAACGATCTTGATCGGATTAGTGCGCAGCAGCGTTGCAACCGGATTGGATGTCGAGACAAATTCCCCGACCGCAACCGGTCTCGCGCTTACATACCCCGCAAACGGTGAATGGATAACGGTATCCGCTACTGCCTGGTCGGCGATCCCAACGTTAGTTTGTGCAGCAGCCAACGCAGCTTGCGCTGCCACGATCGCTTGATTGTTCTGACGCGCCGCATTGACCGCTGCGTCGAGCTGGTCCTTAGCCGCATTCGCACGAGCTTGCGCGGTGTCGCGTGCCGTTCGATATTGCTCATACGTCGCCATCGCAACATCACCGCTCTCGATCAGCTCACGATAGCGCTTCTCATTCGCCTGAGCCTGGCGAAGCTCGGCAAGAGCCTGGTCGTACGCCGACGAAGCAGCTCGGACCTCCGGGATGATCGACGCATTAAACTTGCCGTTCGGTCCAAGACCCAATTTCGCTTCGGCCTGTCGAACCGCTGCCTCCTGCTGGCGAACTGCCGCTTTTGCAACCGCAACACGCTGACGAGCGTCGGTATCATCAAGCTTTACGATGGTGCCGCCGGCAGCGATGAAGTCGCCAACGTTTACGTAAACATTTGAGACCTTTCCGGCAACTTTGGGAGCTACGTCGGAAATTTCCTGCGCGCTCAGGCTGCCGGTCGCCTGAATAACGGACGAAACCGTTCGGGCCTCACTCTTTCCGACGGTGATCGTCGTAGTCACTTCCTGCGTATCAGAGTTAGCGGAATTCGAAGCTCGATTCGCATTTCGATTGCCGCCGCCGGAGCGCCATGAACAGCCGCCGGAAACAAGAACAAGTGCGAGGAAAATTGTAATTAGGCGCTTGTGAACCGCGCGTTGTGCGAAAAAGACCATAAGAAGCCTAAACACTTGATTTTATAACAGCGAAAATGTCCGACGAACTGTCTGATTGTAAATTTTTGTAAATCAAGAGGTTCGAGGGATTATTCAGCCTTGTATTCGGCCCCACGTGTGATGGTTTGCGAAGCCCGGCCGTTGTTATTTAAGATAAGTCCTTCACAGTATGAACGATATTACCGCGACCGAACTGAATGCATTGATAACCTCCGGTGCCGACGTACAGCTGATCGATGTACGTCAGCCCGCTGAATATAATTTCGCTCGTATTCCCGGGGCTAAGCTTATTCCTCTCGGCGAGATCCTAAACCGGATGGACGAGATCGATGCCGGTCGCGATACGGTCATCCACTGCAAAATGGGTGGCAGAAGCGCTCAGGCTATTCAGGCACTTGAACATGCCGGCTTCAGAGGAAAGCTGAGAAACCTGCGGGGCGGGATCACGGCATGGTCAAATGAGGTCGATCCCAAAGTACCTAAATATTGAGTCAATTTCTTAATAGTTTCCGATAGATTTCGACGTACTCGGCCGTGACGGATTCTGCGTTCAGCGTTAGACCTAGCCGGTAGTTTGCTTCGCTCATCTTATTTCTCAAATTTTCATTGGTGGCCAATCTTCCAATTTGGGTGGCTATTTGGCCCGGATCGCTAGTACAAAATAAACAATTATTAGGTTCCGTGAGATACTCGGCCGCCGCCCGCACTTGCGTAGTCACGATAGGCATTCCGGCCGCAACGGCCTTGAATAATGCGATCGGGAATCCTTCGGTATGCCGTGTGGGAAAAACGAATATGTCGGTGGTTCGCAAATATTTCTCTACTTCGGCTTCCGGAACATAGCCAGTGAACGTCACCGCATCCTCAAGTCCAAGATTATTTGCAAGATCTTTTGCCTTATCACGTATCGGTCCATCGCCAACGCAGTAAAGGTGAAATGCGCTGCCTGGCTCGTTCAGCAGCGAAAGCGCTCGAATCGTCTCAAGGAGGCCTTTTGTCTCAATGAATCGCGAAACGAATAACAAATCGATAGTTTCCGGTCGCTCCTTTTTCAGGCGATCATCAACTTTTGAGTCAAGCTCGACAATGTTCTTGATGAGATGAAACTTCTCTGGGTCCATTTCATGCGGCCGAAAGGTTCCGAGTTCTTCGTACGTGAAAACACCGTAGCCAGCTACTCGTTTATCGAGATATCGGATCAGCCGACCATAAATAAGCGACTTCGGCGGGATCAGATGAGCACCTGATCCATGAATCTTCAGAAACACGTTGGCTGTTCCCGGGCGGCTCAAAAAGATCCATGCCGCATCGCGTAAAACAGTCCTTTTATCAAAAGCGGTGTTCAGGTGAACCACGTCAAAGCGCTCTTTCGACAACAGCTGGCGAAACCGAAGGGCCGTTCTTATAACACGGAGGGCCCGTTTGAAAAGGTTCGTCGAACGCTCCTTGTCACCATAAACATACGTCTCGGTAACAACGTCGATACCAAGTTTTTTCAGGGAATCCACGAAGGGTGGTTCTGACGCGGCTGGTCCGCCCCAGGAATGTTTATCCGGCATACCGATCAGAATTTTCATGGACTGTACGCGACCCTCACGCGCAAGACAATTATCGCCAAATATGATTTTATTGCATTTAAGATGAGCGCTGTCGGGCCGGAAGTCGACGATTTATCACCGGACGTGTTTGTTGTTGTGCCGTCATACAACCACGGGGCGTTCGTCGAGAAATGCTTACGCTCGATTATAGCCCAGACCCTACGCCCGAAGAAGCTGCTGATAATTGATGACGGATCGCGTGACCATTCGCCGAAAATTATTGAGACAGTTTTGAAAGAGTGCTCCTTCGACTCCGAGTTGATCGTACGGAACAATCGGGGGCTGTGTTCGACGCTCAACGAAGGTCTTGAAGCAAGCAGCGGCAAGTATTTTGCATACGTCGGATCAGATGATTTCTGGATGCCTGAATTCCTTGAGCAGCGAACCCGGCTGCTAAATAAACGCGCCAACGCCGTGCTGGGATATGGACACTCCTACCTAGTTGACGACCAAGATCGTGTTTTCGGCTGCACAGACCGTGTCGATGATGACTGGACAAGGTACGCCGATGGCGACCCGCGAAAGATGCTGCTCGACGGTGTTTCGCCTGTCAGTTCCACCGTAGTCTATCGTCGAGACCCCTTAAGACACTCGCCCTGGAACGAAACGGCAAAGCTTGAAGACTATGAAATGTATGTTCGACTGATGGCAGTGGGAGAATTTGCCTTTGACCCGCAGGTCCTTTCTGCCTGGCGACATCATAGTTATAACACCAGCAGGAATCTGATCTTGATGCATACCGAGATTTTCGCTGCACAAGAGCGTAATTTATCGCTTTTTGGTGTGGACAGGGATGAGTTGGACAAAGCTCAAATAAGATCTAAATTCAGACACGCGCGTGAGCTCTTACAAAACGGCAGAAAACGGGAGGCGCTTCGCTTATTTGGAAAAAGCTGGCGTGAAGCGGCCTCGCCATTGACCTTTGTAAAACCAACTCTGCAATTTTTGCTGCCGTCGCGATTTTTAAGCCTCTATCAGTCGCAAAAACGCATTAGGCAGGCTCGACGATATCGCGATCTGAGGCTTTAGGATGCGAACCGGACAACAAATAAGGGAACATTACGAGGTCGAGAAAGAGATCGCAGCTCGGCTTCGTCGGTCGACCGCGGACGAACGCTCTTCGCTTTATACCCAGGCTTACGACGAACTCTTCCGGCGAGTGCCGCACCATCCTTTGCTTGAGGGTAAAGCTGCAGGCCCTGACGCAGCGGCTCAGAGAGAGATCGCTGTCCTTGAGCGTTTTACTAAAAGGACTACGGTCTATCTCGAAGTCGGACCGGGTGATTGTTCATTTGCCATCGAGATAGCAAAACGGGTTGAGAAGGTCTACGCCGTAGATGTGTCAAATGAAATAACGAAAGGCCTAAACACTCCTGCCAATTTTGAATTGCTCATCTCGGACGGAACAAGCGTCCCGGTCGCGGATGACAGTATCGATGTCGTCTATAGCAACCAATTGATGGAGCATCTTCATCCAGACGATGCTGACCAGCAACTGAAGAATATTTACCGTGCCCTAAAACCCGGCGGTCTCTACTACTGCGTAACACCTAACCGGCTTTCCGGTCCGCATGATATTTCGAGGAATTTCGACACGGAGGCTACCGGATTACATCTGAAGGAGTATTCCATCGCAGAGTTGGACAAAATGTTCGGGTTTGCCGGGTTTTTGGACCGAAGGGCGTATATCGGTTATGGCAAGTTCGGACGTTTTATACCAACCGCGTTCTATAAGCTTTTTGAGAAACCCTTTACACTGCTTCCTGATCGCATTAGAAAGCTGATCACATTTAGTCGGGCCGTCCGCCTGTTACTCGGCATCAGGATGATCGGGCGCAAGTAATTACCTCATCTGTGAATAATATTGAGACAGTTCAAGCTTTTTGGGACGCCAATCCTTGCGGCAGCGGATTTTCGGAGCTCGTGGACCGGGCGGGCTATTTCGCTGAGATAGAGGCGCGTCGTTACTCACACGAGTCGCACATTCCGCGGATAGCAAGGTTTAACGAGTTTAGGGGAAGGCGGGTGCTTGAGATAGGCACCGGGATCGGGACGGACGGACTGCAGTTTCAATCCCATGGAGCAGATTACGTGGGTCTTGACCTGACCTTCTCAGGGCAACAACTGGCTAAAGAACAATTTCGTCTTGCAGGCTTCGACGGTAAATTATCGGTCGCGAACGCGGAGATGATGCCTCTTAGCGACGATTCCTTCGATCATATCTATAGCTTTGGAGTCATTCATCATTCGCCCTCGACCGAAGCGATCGTTGACGAGATGTACCGCGTGCTAAAGCCCAACGGCACATTTTGTGTCATGGTTTATAACCGCAGCTCGATAAATTACTACATCGAAATAATGTGTCTGCGAAAGGTATTTCGCTGGATACTTTATCCTTCATTCGCCCCCGGAGTGTTAGCTACGCTGTTGCGATTCGATCGAGACAAACTTGAGCGCCATCGCGAATTGTTGATATCAAAACCAAACCTAACAAAGCAGGAATGGGTCAGCATGAACACCGACGGGCCCGAGTGTCCGCTTGCAAAGGTTTACAGCCGCAAAGAAGCGGTAAAGCTTTTTGAGAAGTTCTCTGACCTTAGGTCCGAGGTTTGGTTTTTCGACCGGTCTCACTGGTCATTCCTGGGAAGACTTCTGCCCAACTCACTAACAAGTTTCTTGGGTAGGAGATGGGGTTGGCACCGCCTCGTCTACGGTCGTAAACAAATTAAACTAGATGGATGATCGGCAGCTCTTTGAAAACGGGATCCGCAAATTCGTCCAATGGCTGGACCGCAACGGTACCGCCGGCTACGACCCGTATGATCTTTGGTCTACCTCTTTCGGAACCCGTGCGCGAAGCCTGTATTATCGATTCGGAAAATTAGCCGCTCCCCTTGTCGCACCCATCATTGCAGCGGATTCGGCCGTTCCGAGAATAGCTCGCCTCTCATTTGAGAAAAAACCTTATGCAACCTCGCATGCACATTTGATACTTGCCTATCTGGATTTGCACGACATCGCGTTCGACGATGAAGATTGGCTTAGTCGCTCGGTGGAACTCTCAAAAGAACTCGATCGAATGAAGATCTCGGGTCACTCGGGCGATTGCTGGGGCTATCCTTTCGACTGGCAGAATCGCCGCGGTCTCTGGCCAAAGAACACCCCGCTTATAACTGTCACTCCATATTGCTATGAGGCAAATATGCGACTTTACGGGACGACTGGAGACGAGTGTTTTCGAGAACGAGCACTGTCAACAGTAGATTTTGCGTTATACGATCTGAACAGTACCGAACGTTCAAGCGGCTCCATCGCTTCGAGCTATTCGCCTCTCGACAAAAGCTTCGTGATCAACGCCAGCGCTTACCGCGCGTTAGTGTTGTTCAGTGGGGCACAATTAAACACAATTCTCGACGTGGAAAACTTAGGACACTCGCTGGTTGAATTCATCCTCGATAGTCAGAATGGCGACGGCTCGTGGCCGTATGCACTCGAGGAAAAAGGCGACGATTTTGTCGACCATTTTCACACATGTTTTGTCTTGAAGAATCTCTTAAAAATAAATGAGATCAGTCCCAGTAGTGATATCTGGAAAGCGGTGGAGAAAGGCTTCGCGTATTATGAAAAAGAGCTTTTCGATGTACGAGGGCTTCCGAAGCCATTCGCAAAAGGCCGTGGCAAATTGGTGAAATACGATCTTTACGATTTTGCAGAGGCGATAAATCTCGGCATTCTGCTTCGTGATCGCATTCCGCGCGCTTTCGAGAAAGCTCTGGTTATCGCGCGAGATGTTGTTGGACGCTTTCAGCTGAACGATGGACATTTTGTCACATCTGTCGGTATTGCTGGTTTGAAAAATGCAGTTCCTTTTATCCGATGGCCGCAGGCCCAGCTGTTTCATTCACTAGCGTCGCTTAGGAAGGCACTCGATTGACATGTGCGGCATCACCGGGTTCGTTAACAAAACAAAAGCTAATGTCGATGAAGACTTGCTTCGCCGGATGAGCGGTCTTATCGCTCATCGCGGACCTGACGGCGAAGGATTTTTTATTGACCGGGAAAACGGCTTTGCTCTCGCGAATCGTCGCCTAAGCATTATTGATATCGTCGGTGGAGCGCAACCGATGTCGAACGATGACAAAAGCATCTGGATAACTTACAACGGCGAGATTTACAATTTCCCCGAGATAAGAGACGAGCTTGAAAGCAAAGGCCTGGAATTTAAGACGCGTTCGGACACCGAAGTGATCCTTAGAGCATATGAGAAATTCGGCATCGACGCTTTCGCGAAACTCAACGGCATTTTTGGATTTGCCATCTACGACCAGCGGCTCGGAAAAACCTTTCTCGTTCGCGACGAATTTGGTGTGAAGCCGGTTTATTATTTCGAAAACTCGGCCAAGGCTTTGTTTGGCTCCGAGATCAGGTCGGTGCTTGCCGATCCGACTGTCGATCGCGTGGTAGACGCTGATGCTCTAAACGAATTTATCACTTTTCGATATAACCCCTCGCCGAACACGTTGTTTGCCGGCATTCACAAACTTGCCCCTGGCCATTTTGTTGAGATCACCACAAAAGGATGCGGCGAGCAGAGATCCTACTTGCCTGAAAATGTTCCGACAACCGAGCCAATCACTGAATTAGAAGCAATCGAAGAATATCAGCGACTCCTGGCGACCGCTGTCAAACGCCAGAAGATCAGCGACGTGCCGATAGGCTTGTTTCTCAGCGGGGGTGTCGACTCAGCAGTGATCGGAAGGCTGATGTCGGATGAAGGCCAAGGTCGGACCAAAACGTATTCGATCGGCTTTCCTGGTAAAGGCGACTTTAATGAGCTGGACGACGCTCGTGAAACGGCAAAAATACTCAATTCTGAACATCACGAGGTAACGATCGATGCTCGTGAGTACCTGGACTTTTTTGCTCGATCGTTTCAGGTCATCGAAGAACCGATCGCAGAAACCAGCGTTTCCGCGCTTTATTATCTTTCGCAGCTGGCAGCAAAAGACGTCAAGGTCGTGCTGGCCGGACAGGGAGCCGACGAACCGCTTGGCGGCTATCATCGCCATCTCGGCCTTTCGTATATAGAGAAATATCGTCCGGCAGTCGCTTTGATTTCTCCGCTCATAAAATTTCTTCCACGCAATGATCGCGCAAAACAGGCTGCGTTTGTTTCGTCACTCAAAACCGAATTGGAAAGACTGCTGGCCGTTTACTCGATCTTTACGCCAAAGCAACGCAAACGCCTTTTCGTCGATGCACAACAAAACGGAAATGTCGCTCCGAATAGACTCATCGAACTTGCTGAAAAGGCCGATAAGCTGCCGAACCTGCTTTCAAAAATGATGTACGTCGACACGCGTTTGAGCCTATCGGACGATCTGCTGCTTTTCAATGATAAGGTGACAATGTCCAACTCGTTGGAAATGCGTGTGCCGTTCCTCGACCGCGATCTGATCGCGTTCCTCGAAACGCTTCCTGTTGATATGAAGGTCCGCGGTTCGACGAGAAAATATATTCACAAGCGCGCTGTCGAGTCTTGGCTTCCAAAAGAGATCGTTCATCGGAAAAAACGTGGGTTCCAAACACCCATGGATTCGTGGCTGCAAAAAGATCTTGCGAATGCGGCAAAGCGGTTGTTCGAAGAAAAAGGGTCGGCATGTCGTCGGTATTTTGATCTTGAGTTCATTGACGAACTGATCGAACAACATCGCCGCCGACGCGAGAATCATCAGCGGCGTCTTTACTCGCTCCTGTGTTTTGAGCTTTGGCATCGAACTTGGATCGACCAGAAACCGATCGCTGCGGATGTCTTCACTTCGGCCGTCAAAAACTAAGTTGGTGACACAAAAGAAAAAGATTATTGTCGTGGCAGGCGCGCGGCCCAACTTTATGAAGATCGCGCACCTTGTCCAGAGATTGAAGAAGGACCAAAGCGTCGAATGCCTGCTGGTCCATACGGGCCAGCATTACGATTTTGGGCTTTCCGACGTCTTTTTTCGCGACCTGCGAATTCCCAAGCCCGACATATTCCTCAATGTCGGTTCGGCTTCGCACGCAGAGCAGACAGCTAAGATAATGACTTCGTTTGAGGGCGTACTGCTTGATCAAAGACCAGATCTTATTGTTGTCGTCGGAGACGTTAACTCGACGGCGGCGTGCTCTCTTACTGCCGCAAAGCTAAATGTCAAAGTTGCACATATCGAATCCGGGCTGCGAAGCTTTGATCGAACGATGCCTGAGGAAATAAACCGTATCGTTACTGACGCGGTTGCCTCATATTATTTCGTGACGGAGAAAAGTGGCATTGAAAATCTTGATCGAGAAGGCGCTGATAAGAAAACCGTTTTTCTCGTTGGCAATACAATGATCGATCCACTAGCGGCGGCTATAAAACAGATCGATCGTT
>AR_comb_assmDRAFT_10229406_pt1 | contig 11057 bp, 8 predicted proteins | sample ArasoioldDNA_FD_10543 | JGI IMG/M metagenome (IMG submission 10543) | reverse complement strand
AATTTAAATGGGCCGGCAACCAAGAAGCGGTGACATTCCTTGGCTAACGGCCCATTCGATCCTGAATTGGATCGGAGGTGATATGTCTATGCTAATCCTCTTTAGTGCGAAGTCAAGGGATATGTGCAGAAAACTGCGTGTTTTTCGTTGGAGCAATCGCTATTTTCGTGTAAATCCCTTGTTTCCATAGTGCTGCGAAGATTCTTCGGAGTGAGTGAATGCTTCCGCCAGGCGCCTTCAAATCGATCTTCCTACGTTGACATTAAACTCGTTCCGACGGTATTCTTGACAGTTTTCAGAGCCCTCATTTCCCTATCTAATTTCCGCACCACATGGATCAGACGCTTCAACAGCTACGCGAATTACTGCTCGGAGCCGTGCCCACCGTCATTTTGCTCGCGACGCTTTACGTGATCTTTACTGTGGTCGTTCACCGGCCATTGCAGCGCGTGCTCGCCGAACGGCGGAGCAAGACGGAAGGTGCGATCGAGAAATCGAGGGCGGACATTTCGGCAGCTGAGGGACGCACCGCCGAGTATGAACAGAAACTGCGCGAGGCTCGCGCCACTGTATTTCGCGCGCAGGAGGCAAGGCGGCAGGCGGCGCTGCAAGCCAGGACGAACGCGGTGAATGAGGCCCGCACCAAAGCGCAAGCGCAGGTACAGGCAGCGAAGGCTGACATCGAGAATGATCGCGCGGCCGCAGAGAAAGGTCTTCAGTCAGAGGCTGCGGCCATGGCGCAGGAGATCGTTCGCCGCGTTTTGCAACCAGCGGGGGCGGGGCGTTAACTTGAAAATTTCGTACAGAATCATACCGGGGATTCTGCTGGCTCTTCTGCTCATGGGCGGGCTCTCGCAGGCCCGTCCGGCGCAGGATCATGCCGCTGCCAGCGAGCAGCAGGCCCCCCAGAGCACCGCCGCTCCAGATGCCTCGAAGGAACATTCGGCGGAAGGCGCGAAAGAGCCGGAAGAGGGGCACGAAAACGATCAGTTCAAACATTCGAGCACAGTGCGCAGGATCGCCGAGTTGACGAACATGGAAGTCGAGCACGCGTACTGGCTTGCTACCCTCTTTAATTTCCTGGTTGTTGCAGCAATTCTGGGGTGGGCCGCACGCAAGTTTCTGCCGGGGATGTTCCGTGACCGCACAGCCGCAATTCAGAAGGCGATGCAGGAAGCGCAGAAGGCAAGCGAAGAAGCGCGCCGGAAGCTTGCCGACATCGAATTGCGCCTGCAGAAACTCGACGTCGAAATTGGCATGATGCGGGACGCTGCCGAGAAAGAAGGAGTGGCCGAGGAAGCACGCATCCGGGCGGCGGCCCAGGAAGACGCGCGCAAGCTCGTGGCCTCGGCGGAGCAGGAAATTGCGGCCGCTGCAAAAACAGCGCGCCGTCGATTGACGGCGTACGCAGCAGATTTGGCGGTTGGTCTGGCGCAGAAGCAGATTCATGTGGACCCGGCGACGGATCAGGCTCTGGTGCGAAGTTTCGCAGGCCAATTAGGGGCGACGCCAGAGAGTTCCGGAAAGGACGGCAACTAGAACGTGGCGTCCGTCGCCAGCACCTACGCCCGGGCCTTTGCGGATGTCGTCCTAGACACACATCTGGATGCGGCACGAGCTATCGATGGGCTGCGTCAAATTGCGGCGCTCTTTGCAGAGAGTGGGGAATTGCGGCGGGTGTGGGAGAATCCCGCAGTGCCAGCGGACCAAAAGCGAAAACTGCTTGATGCCATCGTGAAGCGCAACGGCATTGAGAAGCCGGTGCGGAATCTGGTCGCAGTGCTAATGGATCATCGCCGATTGCCTTTTCTGTCAAGGGTCATCGACCAGTTGGAAAAGGAACTCGATGCCCGACTGGGATTCACCGAGGCGCAGGTGATGAGCGCCCGAGAACTGGGAACCTCCGAAAAAAAGGTCCTCGAATCGCAGATCGAAAAGACAAGCGGCAAGAAAGTGCGAGCCACTTATAGTTTGGATCCATCGCTGCTGGGAGGCGCAGTCGTACGTATCGGCAGCACGATTTATGACGGCTCCGTGAAGGGGCAGTTGGAAAAAATAAAGGAAGCCATCAGCTCGTAGAGATCCTTCGACTGTGTGGCTGTCCGCTTCGCGGTCAGCCGCTTCGCTCAGGATGACAAGTGCGAGTGATTTAGTTGAGAGCTGACGGCTGAAAGCTGAGAGCTTTATCTATGGCACAGATCAAGGCAGACGAAATCACCAAGCTGATTCGTGAGCAGATCGAGAACTATGAATCCTCGATCTCGGTGGACGAAACGGGCACCGTTATCACGCTGGGCGATGGCATTGCGCGCGTGTACGGCCTCGACAAAGTCATGGCCGGTGAGTTGCTACAGTTCCCGCACGGGATTTCGGGACTCGCCATGAATTTGGATGAGGACCAGGTCGGCGTGGTGCTGCTCGGCGAATACACCGAGATCAAGGAAGGCGACGAGGTCAAGCGCACCGGACGCATCATGAGCGTGCCCGTCGGCGATGCCATGATCGGGCGCGTCGTCAATTCCCTTGGCCAGGCCATCGACGACAAAGGTCCCATCACAACCGACAAGTTCATCGCGCTCGAGCGTATCGCGCCGGGCGTCATTGACCGTCAGCCCGTCCGGGAGCCCATGGCCACCGGACTGAAGGCCATCGATAGCATGATTCCGATCGGCCGCGGCCAGCGCGAACTGATCATTGGCGATCGCCAGACCGGCAAGACGGCTGTTGCGCTCGACACGATCATCAATTCGAAGGGCAACAACCTCGTATGCATTTACAACGCGATCGGCCAGAAGCGTTCTTCGATCGCGCAGGTCGTCAAGATTCTCGAAGATGCCGGCGCCATGGAATACACCATCGTCGTTGCGGCATCGGCATCCGAGCCCGCTCCGATGCAGTACATCTCGCCGTACGCTGCGTGCGCGATGGGTGAGTACTTCCGCGACACCAAGCGCCACGCGCTTGTGATCTATGACGACCTCTCGAAACACGCCGCGTCATACCGCGAGATCTCGCTGCTGCTGCGCCGTCCGCCCGGCCGTGAGGCGTATCCCGGAGATGTTTTTTATCTCCACTCCCGTCTGCTGGAGCGCGCCGCGAAATTGAGCGACAAGAATGGTGGCGGGTCGTTGACTGCACTCCCTGTCATTGAAACGCAAGCTGGCGACGTCTCGGCCTACATTCCGACGAATGTCATCTCCATCACCGACGGCCAGATTTATCTCGAAACCGACTTATTCAACCAGGGCGTGCGTCCGGCAGTTAACGTCGGATTGTCCGTCAGTCGCGTCGGCGGCAGCGCCCAGATCAAAGCCATGCGTCAGGTGGCCGGAAGTTTGAAGCTGGAGTTGGCACAGTATCGTGAACTCGCGGCGTTCGCTGCTTTCGGCAGTGATCTCGATAAAGCCACGCAGGCACAGCTCAATCGCGGTCAGAGACTGGTTGAGTTGCTGAAGCAGGACCAATTCTCACCGTTGCCGTTCTCAAAGCAGATTCTGTTGATCAGCGCCGGCACAGGAGGTTTCCTCGACGACCTGCCGGTTGACCAAGTCCGAGAGTTCGAGAAAGAGCTGTACAAGTACGTCGACTCCACGAATCCTGGCGTGTTGCGCACGATCATGGAAAAGAAGATTCTCGACGACCAGTTGAAGTCGCAGCTCCAGGAAGTGATCAAGCAGGCGAAACAGCAGTTCGTATCAGCGCGAGAGGTGGTAGCAAAATAGTCCTGAGTTCCGAGTCCTGAGTCCCGCGCTAAAGCGTTTTTGCTCGGGACTCGCGACTCAGGACTCGCAACTCGAATATGGCTAATCTTCTCGACATTCGACGCCGCATCCGTAGCGTCATCAACACGCGCCAGATCACGAAGGCGCTCAAGATGATCTCAGCGGCAAAGTTGCGGAAGGCGCAGGAGCGCGCACTGGCGGCGCGTCCGTATGCGCAGATGCTGACGAATGTGTTGAAGTCGTTGGTGGCGCGCGCCGAAGCTTATGATCCTGACACAGGCGAGCCGAAGCATCCCTTGCTCGCCCAGCGGGAAGAGAAGAATATTCTGCTGATCGTTGTCACCAGCGACACGGGGAAGGCCGGCGCTTTCAATGCCAACATCACAAAAACGGCCATGCGATTTCTCGAGTTCAAAGCTGGAAAGAGCGTTGATATCGAAGCTGTTGGCCGTAAGGGCCGCGATTTTTTCCGGCGACGGTTCCCCGCGGCAAAATTGCAGACCCCCAGTTTCGTCGAAAACGCAGAGTCGATCGACCTGGCGCCGGAAAATGCCGAACGTGCAGGAATAGTCCAGATCATCGGCGAGCATGTCGGTGTACTGAACAAGCTTCGCTTCGCGCAGGCCACGACGGGAGCCGAAAGCGTGATCCGGAGATATTGCCGCGAAGAGATCGACTCGGTCTATATCGTTTTCAATGAATTCAAATCGGTGATTGCGCAGCGTTTGATTGTTGAGCAGATTCTTCCTATCGGTCAGATCGGCGAACAGACGATCCGTCTTGCGGAAGAGATGACGGAAGAAGAAAAGAAGAGAGCGAAAGAAGCCGCGGTGCATGCCGGGGTTGGCATGCGCACCACGGAAGGGGCTGAAGGGCAGAGCTCGGAATTCGGCACGGCTCAGGTCGACTATATCTATGAGCAGCCGCCCGAAGAGCTCTTTCGCGACCTGCTTCCCAAGTATCTGAGCGTACAGATTTATCGCGCGTTGGCGGAATCCGTCGCTGCCGAGCATGCGGCTCGCATGACGGCAATGGATTCGGCTACGAATAACGCAACCGACATGATCGACTCCCTGACGCTCGCCATGAACCGCGCGCGCCAGGCAAAGATCACGAAAGAGATTATCGAGATCGTCAGCGGCGCAGCCGCGATGTAGGCAGTAACGAGTTGCGAGTACCGAGTACCGAGAAGCGCTGAAAAGCGAGAGCCGACAGCTGAGAGTCAAAAATATGCCACAGAATGTAGGACACGTCATTCAAGTCGCAGGTCCGGCGGTAGACGTACAGTTTGCCGAAGGAACTCTGCCTCCGATCTACGAGGCGGTAAAAGTCGTAAGCGACGGCTTCAACGTTCCGGACCCGATCAGTGTCATCCTCGAAGTGCAGCAGCACCTTGGTGAAGGACGCGTGCGCTGCGTCGCCATGCAGCCCACCGACGGAATGGTGCGCGGCATGAAGGCCATCGATCAAGGTGGGCCGATTTCGGTGCCCGTCGGCCGAGGAACGCTCGGCCGTGTCATGAACGTGATCGGCGAACCCGTTGACCAATTGGGGCCCATCGACTACAAAGAGCGGCTTCCGATTCATCGGCTCGCCCCTGCATTCGACGAGCAGGCGACCACCGCCGAGATGTTTGAGACCGGCGTCAAGGTGATCGATCTCATCCAGCCGTTCCTGAAGGGCGGCAAAATTGGATTGTTCGGTGGCGCGGGCGTCGGCAAAACCGTCGTCATCATGGAGCTCATCAACAACGTCGCCAAGAATCACGGTGGCTACTCCGTGTTCGCAGGCGTCGGTGAGCGTACCCGTGAAGGTAACGATCTCTGGCTGGAAATGTCAGAGTCGGGCGTGATCAAACCCGGCAAGCCCGCGGAGTCGAAGGCCGCGCTGATCTATGGCCAGATGACCGAGCCCCCAGGAGCTCGTCTGCGCGTGGCGCTTACCGGACTGACGGTTGCCGAGCACTTCCGCGACGCGGAAGGTGCTGACACGCTTCTCTTCATCGACAACATCTTCCGCTTCACCCAGGCGGGTTCTGAAGTATCGGCACTTCTAGGCCGCATGCCCAGCGCCGTAGGTTATCAACCGAACCTCGCCACGGAAATGGGCGAACTGCAGGAGCGCATCACGTCGACGAAGAAAGGGTCTGTCACGTCGGTGCAGGCGATTTACGTCCCTGCCGACGACCTCACCGATCCGGCGCCGGCAACCACCTTTGCTCACCTCGACGCGACGACTGTGCTTTCGCGTGCGTTGACCGAGATCGGAATTTATCCCGCGGTGGATCCTCTGGCGTCGACCTCGCGCATTCTCGATCCGCGCATCGTTGGCCAGGAGCATTACGATGTCGCGCAGTCTGTGAAGAGAACCCTTCAGACCTACAAGGATCTGCAGGACATCATCGCGATTCTCGGCATCGACGAATTGAGCGAAGATCAGAAACTGTCTGTGGCCCGCGCCCGTAAGATTCAGCGCTTCCTGTCGCAGCCGTTCAACGTTGCCGAGCAATTCACCGGCGCGAAGGGAAAATACGTCAAGGTCGCCGACACAGTGAAGGGATTCAAGGCGATCGTCGAAGGCAAGTATGATGACATCCCTGAACAGGCCTTCTATATGAAGGGGCCGATCGAGGAAGTGCTCGAAGCAGCGGAGAAGATGAAGGCAGCAGCGTAAGAGCAGTTGCCAGTTGCCAGTGGTCAGTTGCCAGTGAGAACGCAGGCTCTGACTGAATGAAGTTACTGGAAGCTGGCGGCTGGCTACTGGTAACTGAATGGCTGATACTTTCCAACTCGAGATCGTCACGCCGGAAAAGAAAGTCGTCGAGACGGCGGCGGAGGAAGTCCAGATTCCCGGCAAGAACGGGTATCTGGGTGTCCTGCCGGGCCATGCTCCGCTCATCACCGAGGTCGCGGTTGGGGAAATCATCTTCTGCGACAAATCTGGAGAGCAGCGGCTGGCTGTAGCGTGGGGATTCGCGGAAGTGCTCCCCGACAAGGTTACGATTCTCGCGGAAACGGCGGAAAGTCCTTCCGAGATCGACGTCGACCGAGCGCGGAACGCCAAAGAGCGTGCCGAGCAGCGATTGGCGAGTGGCGATCCCACCGTGGATGTTGATCGAGCGCTCGATGCTCTGCGCCGCGCTGACGCCCGGCTCGACGTCGCCGCCCACAAGAAATAGATTTTCCTGACACGCCTCTTGGCATCCCATAGGCTGGCTGCCGGCCTATACAATGTTTGCTTCCAAGGGGTACTCCATGAAGCGTGCGTCCATCAGTGCCGTTTCCGTCCTTCTGCTAACAACTTTCGTCCTCGCGCAGGAAACCAAGCCTGCTGCTCCGCCACCACAGACGCCTCCTCCTGCACTGATTACACCGGAAGTTCATTCCGACAACAGCGTCACATTTCGCTTTCGTGCTCCGAACGCAAAGGAAGTGACGTTGCGGCGTGAGGGCCTCACCGATCCTTTGCCGATGCAAAAAGACGACTCGGATGTCTGGAGTGTGACTACAGCGCCTTGGTCTCCCGACTACTACGGGTACTCGATTATCGTCGACGGTCAACGGACGATCGATCCATTCAATCCACTGCTGAAGCCGAATCTTCTCTCCACCGAAAACATGGTGCATGTGCAAGGGGAGAAGTCTCAGCCATGGGAAGTAGGTGACGTGCGGCACGGTGAAGTGCATCATCACTTCTACCGGTCGGCGGTTGCGAGTGATGACCGCGACTACTATGTCTACACGCCTCCGGACTACGATCCTTCGTCGAAGAAGACTTATCCGGTACTGTATCTGTTGCACGGCTACAGCGACGATGCCAGCGGTTGGAGCGCAGTCGGACGGGCCAACATCATCCTCGACAACCTGATCGCGCAAGGCAAGGTCAAGACGATGATCATTGTCATGCCGCTTGGGTACGGCACCATGGAAATCATCCGACTCGGCTGGGGATCATGGAGCCATACCGAAGTTCGTGATCAGAACTTTTCCAGGTTTCGCGAAGCTCTGCTGACCGAAGTGATGCCGAAAGTTGAATCAGAGTACCGCGTAATCAAAGACCGCAACTCGCGGGCGATTGCAGGGCTTTCCATGGGAGGATCAGAATCACTCCTCACAGGTCTGAACAATCTCGACAAGTTTGCCTGGATCGGCGCATTCAGTTCGGGAGGGCTTCCTGAGCCGTTCGAAAACAATTTCCCCAACCTCGACAGCAAAGCCACTCAGCAGTTGAAGCTGTTGTGGGTTGCCTGCGGAACCGAAGACCGCCTTATCACGGCGAATCGCAAGTTTCGCGATTGGCTGAAATCAAAGGATATTCAGCACGCGGATATCGAAACATCCGGGATGCATACGTGGATGGTGTGGCGGAGAAATCTGGCGGAGTTTGCCCCGCTGCTATTCCGATGAGAATGTGTAGCCCCGGACGCCTCGTTCGCGGGTCGCGCGCAAAGCGCGCAATACACGCAGTTTTTCAGCGCCGCAAAAGTCGTGGTAATTGACGCGCTGCACACTCGGCGCTTCGCGCCTCAGGGCGGACGAGGCGTCCGCCCCTACATGAATCTCACGGTACGTTCACTTTCTCGTGACTCTCCGCCGGTACGTACTGCACTGCCGCGGTCCGTTCCAACTTGTCCCAGGCGAACTTCCGCCCTTCGAGCGCGCGCTTCAGCGTCTTGAATAGCACAATCGAGAAGAGTTGCCGATAGGCGAAGCGCTGCAGCCAGACCTGGGTGAGCAGCCAGGGATCTTCTTTATCGTCTGGACGCCGTCGCTCCAGCGCAAATGCAATTGCCGACGCAAAGAAGTCGATCACCAGGAACGCAAAGAAAAATGCCACCAGTTTGTGGAAGCTCGCAGGATCGGTCGAATCCGGATGGAAATGTTTTTGGATCAAGTACCAGATCGTGCCTACGGCGAACATGATGTCGATCAGCGGCGATACCAAGGGCAACAAGATCTGAAAGATCCAGATGTTCGGCAATGCGACCCATCCGAGAGCACCTTTGCGCGCCATCACGGCCCGGTGCTTATATACCGCCTGTAAGATCCCGAACGACCAGCGGAAGCGCTGCCGCATGAGTCCATTGGCATTGGTCGGCGCTTCCGTGTACGCAAGGGCCATGTCTTCGTACTCGACACGATAACCGAGTCGCAGCAATGCCATCGTCAGATCGGCGTCTTCCGCGACGGTGTCGGTGTGATAGCCGCCTGCCTCGCGCACGGCGGAAACGCGCCACGCTCCAATAGCTCCAGGGACCACGCTCACTGCCCCAAGAACATCGAGCGCCCGCCGTTCGAAGTTCTGGCTGGTGATGTATTCCAGTGCCTGCCAGCGGGTCCAGAGATTGACGCGGTTTCCGACCTTCGCATTCCCTGCGATCGCGCCCACTTTGGGGTTGATGAAGTGCGGCACCAGACGCGAGATGGCATCCGGCGCAATGACTGTGTCGGCATCAATCCCGACAAAAAGCTCCGCGTCTCCAATGTGCTCTATGCCGAAGTTAAGCGCCTCGGCTTTTCCAGAATTCTTCTTGCCCAGAATTAAAACTCTGCCGGAGGCCGACTCCGCGGCAAATGCGTTACGCGCCACTTCGAGCGTCCGATCTTTGGAGCCATCATCAATCACAATGACCCGCAAGTTGGGGTAGTTGGAATTGAGGGCAGCCCTGACGGTTCGCTCGATCACCTTCTCTTCGTTGTAGGCCGGAATGAGCACGGCGACTTTCGGTTTGTATGACGCGACTTCGGCCGGCTTCCCGAATATCTTTTCGTGCAGACGGTCGTAGACGGCCGCCGCTCCGATAAATATCAAACGGCCCGTCATCAGCAGGTCGCCGAGGAAGAAGATCAAAGTGATTCCGCTTTGGGCGAGGTTGAAGAACCAGAAGGCCAGCCGATCCAGGCGCGCAGCCCAAAGTTCCCCTCGAGGCAAAGGTGCCATCACGTCGGCCCTTTGCATCCCGATGAGTTCATAGACGGGAGCGACTTCATATCCGTGCGCCCGGATACCGTCGATAATCATCGGCAGGGCACGCACGGTTTCTGACCGATCACCACCGCCATCGTGGAGCAGCACGATATTGCCGCATCGAAGATCCTCCACCCGGCATGGCGGGAGATGTGACAGGACGTACGAAGAAATATCTTCCGCGGTGCGCCTCCCGTGAACTTCGCCGGGATTGTTTACGTTCCAGTCGTTCGGATCGATGCGGTTCCCCACCGTGATGTAACCCATCTCCTGGGGAATCTCCAGCGGCCGCACCTGATCGGCGGTGTCGGGCTCTTCGTCGATCGCATAGGGCGGACGCATGAGCGTAGTCCGCACTCCAAACAAGCTGGCGAACAGCCTCTCGGTGAGATTCAATTCCACCTTCATATAAGAAGTGGAAATATTGCTTACGTCGGGATGAGTAAAGGTATGGTTCCCGAGAGTATTTCCTTCCGCGTAGATTCGTTTCGCTAACCCGGGGAATTTGTCAGCCTGAATACCGATCATGAAGAAGGTGGCCGTGGCCTTCTTGGCCTTGAGCACGTCAAGAATTTTCGGAGTCCACTCCGGGTCGGGCCCGTCATCGAAAGTGATCGCGATCTTGTTCTGAGAATATCCATAACGACCGACGCGGTAAGGTTCGGGCAAGGTCTCGAAAACCTCGTCGGTGATCATCTGGCTGCCGGCATCGATCGTGAGATCGCGAATTCCATGAGCCGGCTTTTCCTCGATGCGGAGAATCTCCCCCTGGCCTTCCATGTCCACGTCGGCGCCAGGCGGGACGTCCCGAAGCTTCTCAGTAGCAGTGGAATCACCAGGCTGATCCCACACCCGCCACAATGAGCGATCCTCGCTGCCCAGTCGCCACAGCGCGAATGTATTGATGCCCAGTGATTGCGCCGATCGCATTTGGTTCAGCGCCGTGACCCCGTCGACAAACCAGATGTCATGCCGGAAGTTTCGTTCGTCGAGATAACTGAAATGAGGATTCATTGCATCGTCATCGAAATTGACATCCTCATCCGAATCTCGCGCCGCGAGCCATGCTTCCTGCACGCTGACGGTCGAGTCGTGCAGGCCCTCGGGTAATTTCTCCTTCTTCGGTTTCTGCACCCAGTCATAGCCATAATTGGCGATGGCGCAGATGACTTTTTCCTTTGGGATGACGCCGGTGGCAAATTTCAGATTCTGCGTGAACCAGTCCTGAGACGCGACTGGTCCCGACGCAGCACCTGGATAGTGTTCGTCGTAGTTCATCAGGACGACGCCGTCCGCCGCCGCCGAGATGGCGGCGTAGTTGAATTCGTCGTTGTGGGGCGGCACGGCCACATACATCTTCATGCCCCG
>AR_comb_assmDRAFT_10112697_pt1 | contig 11057 bp, 8 predicted proteins | sample ArasoioldDNA_FD_10543 | JGI IMG/M metagenome (IMG submission 10543) | reverse complement strand
GGAGGGAAAGGTCAGGAGCTCGGCGCTCGACTGGTTGCCGGCCGGCACGCCGGTTCCCTGGGTCGACAAACCATCGCCCGCGAAGCTGCTGCTGGTCGAGGACAAGCCCTGGCTCGCGGCTCCCGACGTGAAGGACGGGAACGGAAAGATCTTTCTCCGCCGGCTCGGCGACCCGGAGCTTCTCCAGGAGCTCGCGGACAGGACCGGATACGCCGTTCAGGCGGAGGCCGGAACCGCCGGCACGAACCGCCGACCGAAGGGGGTCCGGATTCAGAAGGGGGTCCAGATCGACGTGCGGCCGGACGGGGCGAAGGATCCGGAGATGAAGGGCCACATGGAGGGTCACAAGGCGGTGCGTCCCCGGGCGCGGCCGGAGGAGCCGAAGGGCGCGCTCCTCGACCGCGAAATCGTCCTCGGCGCTTACATGGCGCGGCCCGCCGCGGTCTATCGGTCGCCGGGGGGTGACTCGGACCGGATCGTCGCCGTCATCGGCCACACCTCGCCGCTTCTCCTCTGGGACGATCTCTTCGCGAACTACGTGCCGGGCACGGGCCGGATCGTGCTCGCGGTCGTCGCCGGGCTGGCCGGCGCGCTCCTCTTCGTCTACCTGATCGCGCTCGGGCTCGCCTTCGGTCTCGTCGCGAGCATCACGCGGAACATCAACCGCATGAGCCGGGCTTCGGCCGCGATCGCCCGGGGCGATTTCTCCATCCGCGTCAACACGAAGTCGAAGGACCAGATCGGCGACCTGGCCCGCTCCTACGATGGGATGGCGGACTCGATCCAGCGGCTCCTTCTCGACACCGCGCGCAAGGAGCGCCTCGAGGCGGAGATCGCGCTCGCGCGGACCATCCAGCAGAAGCTGCTGCCCCCGGCAGAGGCGACGCTCGCCGGGGCGACCGTTGTCGCGCACGTCGAGTCCGTGGCGGAGATCGGCGGCGACTACTACGACTATCTCTCCACGCCCGACGGCAGGATCGCGATCGCCATCGGAGACGTGTCCGGGCACGGCCTTCCCACCGGACTCCTCGTCGCGATGGCCAAGGCCGCGCTGGTCACGCTCCTCGAGACGGGCCTCGCGGGCTCGGCCGTCTTTTCCCGGTTGAACGACCTGATCCACCGATCGACGGACTCGCGGAGCTACATGACGCTCGCTCTCTTCGTCTACGACGCCGAGACGCGGCGCGCCGAGCTCACCAACGCGGGGCAGCTCGCGCCCTACCGCGTCTCCCCCGCCGGCGTCGAGAGCCGGTCGCTGCCCTCGTATCCCCTCGGAGTTTCGGAGCGTACCGAGTTCCCGACCGGCTCCTGGCAGCTCGCCGCCGGGGACAAGGTCGTGTTTCTCTCGGACGGGCTCGTCGAGTGCCGCAACGCGGCCGGCGACCTGTTCGGGTTCGAGCGCCTGGAGAAGATCCTGGAGCGCGAACGGGCCGGCGACGCCGCGGCGCTTCGCGACGCGATCCTCCGGGACGTCGACGCGCACACCGGGGGCGCGCCTCCGGAGGACGACCGGACGCTGGTTGTAATCACCGTCGCCTGAGCGACCGGCGATCTCCCGGTTACTTCGGGATCTTCGGCGCCGGCGCGATCCGCGGCACGCCCGCCGCGTCCGCCGCCCTGTTGAATTCGGCCACGTCCTTTTCCAGGATCGCGTGGTACTCCCGGACGATTCCGTCCAGCTTCTTCTTGAGCACGTCGTAGTAGACGAGCGCCGACGCCGTCGGCTTCGCGTCCGCCGACGCCACGAGTCCCGCAAGGTTCGAGAAGTCGTGGTCGAGCATCGGCTCGTAGTTCAGGTCGTCCTCGTCCGACTTGATGTTCGGATTGATGAGCTTCTCTTCGACCGCCTTCAGCTTGTCGGCCACCACGGCGCCCTGCTTCTTCAGAGCATCGCCCTTGCCCAGCCGCTCGGCCCGCTCGCCCACGTCCTTCACCTGGGCGCGGACGTCCCGGATCCCCAGTGCCGTCGCGTGCGTCTCGGACAACCGGTCCCGGATGGCGGAAAGAAGGTCGTACTGCGCCTTCAGGTCCTCGGCTTTCGCGTAGCCGGCGGGATGCGGCCGAACCTCGAAGGACTCGGTCATCGCGCGGCCGCCCGCGGTCAGCCGGACCTGGTACGTGCCGGGCCCCACCTTGGGTGGAGCTTTCGAGCCCTCGTTGAAAACGGCCCGGGGGACGAGCGTGGGCTTGAAGACCCGCATGTCCCAGATGAACCGGTTCAGGCCGGCCTTGGGCTCGAGGGGCTTGTCCTTTTCGCTCTCGTCCTTCTCACGCTCCGCCTGCGCCTGGAGATCCCCCTCCGGCTCCGGCTTCTCGTTCGAGAACGTGCGGATCACCTTGTCCCCGGCCAGGAATTCCAGCGTGACCTTCTCGTTCTTGGCCGGCTTGTCTTTCAGCCAGTAGTCGACGATGACTCCGTTCGGCAGGTTCTTCCCGATCGGGCTCGGGACTTCCTGCTCCTCGTCCGGCTCATAGGTCTGGATCCGATGCGACGGCCGCGGCGGGAACAGGTGCGCATGCTCCGCGGCGAGCGAGTCGTTCCACTTCCGGAGCGCCGTCAGGTCGTCCAGGATCCAGAAGCCCCGCCCCTGCGTGGCGACGACCAGGTCGTCGTTCTTGATCGTGAGGTCGGTGATCGGCGTCGCCGGGAGGTTCCGCTGGAACGACTGCCATGACTCGCCGTCGTCGGTCGAGAGGTACAGCCCCGTTTCCGTACCCGCGAAGAGCAGCCCCTTCCGGACCGGGTCCTCGCGGACCACGCGCGTGAACGCCTCGCTCGGAATCCCGCGGTCGATCCGCGTCCACGTCTTCCCGTAGTCGGTCGTCTTGAAGAGATAGGGGTGGAAGTCGTCGAGCTTGTACTTGGTGACTGCCACGTACGCCGCGCCCTTCCCATGCGGCGAGAGGTCGATCGCATTCACCTGCCCCCACTCCGGCATCCCCTTCGGCGTGACGTTCTGCCAGTTCTTGCCGTTGTCGCGCGTGACGTGGATCAGGCCGTCGTCCGAGCCCGCCCAGATCACGCCCGGCTCGAGCTTCGACTCGGCGAGAGCGAAGATGGTGTCGTAAACCTCCACTCCGGTGATGTCGATGGTGATCGGCCCGCCCGACTTCCCCTGCTTCGACTTGTCGTTGCGGGTGAGATCCGGCGACGCCTCCTCCCACGTCTCCCCGCCGTCCCGGCTGCGCATGAGGATCTGCGACGCGTGGTACAGGACCTTCGGGTCGTTCGGCGAGATCAGGATCGGCGCGTTCCACTGGAACCGGTACTTCAGGTCACTGGTGGCGTGACCGTCGGCGAGCTGCGGCCAGGACATGACCTCGCGCGCCTGCCGCGTGCGGTGGTCGTAGCGCGTGATCTGTCCGCCGTACTCGCCGGCGTAGACGATGTTGGGGTCCGTCAGGTCCGGCGCGATCCAGCCGCTCTCGCCGCCGCCCACCGGGTGCCAGTCGATCGAGTCGATGCCCTCGCTGTTCGGCACTCCGCTCGGGATCGCGACGTTCGAGTTGTCCTGCTGGCTCCCGTAGACCCAGTAGGGGAACTGGTTGTCCGTCGTGACCCGGTAGAACTGCGCGGTCGGCTGGTTGTTCTGCGTGGACCAGGTCCGGCCGCCGTTGAACGTGATCGTGGCGCCGCCGTCGTTGCCGAGAATCATCCGGTTCGGATCGTCCGGGTCGATCCAGAGGTCGTGGTTGTCGCCGTGCGGCACGTTCAGGCTGTGGAAGGTCCTGCCGCCGTCGGTCGACAGGTGCATGTACACGTTCGGCAGGAAGACCTTGTCCGGATTCTTCGGATCCGGGTAGACCCAGGAGTAGTACCAGGCCCGCTCGCGGATCTTGTGGTCGTCGCTGACGTGCTTCCACTTTCCGCCGGAGTCCTCGGAGACGAAGAGGCCGCCATGGGCCGCCTCGATGAACGCGTAGACGCGGCCGGGCTTCGCGCCGGACGGGGCCACGCCGACCTTGCCCCAGATGCCTTCCGGGAGGCCTTCGCTGTCGGGGAGCGCGATCTTCTTCCACGTGTCGCCGCCGTCGGCCGATCGCCACAGCGAGCTGCCGGGACCGCCGCTCACGAGCTCCCACGGCCTCCGAACGACCTGCCAGAAGCCGGCGTAGAGGATGCGCGGGTTGTTCGGGTCCATGGCGAGGTCCGAGGCGCCCGTCTTCTCGTCGACGGAGAGGACCTTCGACCAGGACTTGCCGCCGTCCTTCGAGCGGAAGATCCCCCGCTCCGTATTCGGGCCCCACGCATGGCCGAGCGCCGCGACATAGACGATGTCGGGATCCGTCGGGTGCACGCGCACGCGGGCGATCTGGCGGGTGTCGGAGAGACCCACGTTCTTCCAGGTCCTTCCGCCGTCCGTGGACTTGTACACGCCGTCGCCGTGGGAAAGGTTGCCGCGGATGTGGGACTCCCCCATGCCGACGTACACGACGTTGGGATCGGACTCCGACACCGCGATGGCGCCGACCGAGCCGGTCTTGAAGGTCTTGTCGGAGACGGGCTCCCAGTTCGAGCCGCCGTCCGTCGTCTTCCAGACGCCGCCGCCGGCCCCGCCGAAGTAGAAGACCAGCGGCTGGCGCCGGACACCGACGACCGCGATCGAGCGGCCGCCGCGGTAGGGACCGATGCACCGGAACTCCAGGCCTTCCAGCCGGCTGTCGAGAGTCTTGCGATCCTCCGCGGCCGGAGCCGCCGCCTTCTTCGGTGCGGCGAAAACCGCGGAACCGGCGGCGAGCAGGGCGACGACGACGCTGACGGCCTTCGCGAGAGACTTCACGGGCTCCTCCTGCCGATCGATCGGCTGTCGACGGCGGCGGAGTATATCGAGCGGTCCGGACGACGTCCGGCCCGGACCGCTCGTCCCGAACTATCGGGGGAAACGGAAGACGGTTACCTCCAGCGGCCGCCGACCCAGTACCAGCCGTGGCGGCTGTGGCGCCAGTGACCCGGGATCCAGACCGCGCGCGGCCGCGGCGCGAGCGCCCAGCGCCCGGGGACCCACGCGTAGGCGCGCCCGTCCCACCGATTGAAACCGGCGATCCAACGGTGGCGGCGCGACGGCGCCACCCCGCGCGTCTCGACCACGGTGACCCGCGGCGGCGCGACCCGCACGTAGATCCGGCGGGCCTCGGCGGGAGCGGCCGCGAGCGCGAGCGCGAAGAACACGGCGGCGGGAAAGACGATACGGATTCTCTTCATCGGTCCCTCCTCTTCCTCCATCTGTTCAGACGATTCGGCGGCGGCGAGGTTGACGGAGGCGAACGCTAACGGCAGGCGGAAGGGCTCCGTGCGCGTGACAATATAGGTTTCGGCTGGAGCGTCTGCGATGCCACCGCGGAAGAAGAAAAAAGGCGCGGAACCCGCCTCGCGGGGACTCGCCGCGCGAGACCTCGCTTCCCGCGAGCCGCCGCCGGATGTCGCGAAGCTGGAGGAGCAGATCCGGGCGGACGGCGGCTCCGTGCTCGCCGCCTTCCGGGACCCGCTCGGCGAGAAATGGCAGATCCTCGCGGGACTTCCGATCGAGAAGGTCGCGCCGACCCCGTTCCAGCGCGACGTCTCCCCCGCCCACGCGAAACGCCTGGCGGCGGTCATCGACCGGCTCGACCGCTTCCTCGACCCCATCATCGCGGTGCGGACCCCCGAGGGCACGTACTGGACGCCGAACGGGCACCACCGCCTGACGGCGCTGAACGCCCTCGGGGCGAAGGCCGTGACCGCGCTCGTTCTTCCGGACCCCGCGCTCGCTTACAAGATCCTGGCGTTGAACACGGAGAAGGCGCACAACCTCCGGGAGAAGGCCCTCGAAACGGTGCGGATGGCGCGCGACCTCGCGGAGAAGGACCCGTCCGCCGCCGAGAAGGACTACGCGCTCGAGTTCGAGGAGGCCGCGTTTCTGACGCTCGGGCTCTGTTACGAAGAGAACGGCCGTTTCTCCGGAGGCGCCTACCACCCCGTCCTGAAGAAAGTGGACGAATTCCTGGACGTTCCGCTTCCGAAGGCGGTCCAGCAGCGACAGGAGCGGGCCGCGAAGATCCTCGAGCTCGACCGCGCCGTAACCGAGGCGGTCGCGGCGCTGAAGGAGCGCGGTCTCCAGAGCCCCTACCTGCGGGCGTTCGTCGTCGCCCGCGTGAATCCGCTTCGCTTCTCGAAGAGCGGCTCGGCCGAGTTCGACGCGACGATCGCGAAGATGCTCTCGGGGGCGAAGAATTTCAAAGCCGGCTCGATCAAGGTCGAGCACCTCGCGCGGGCCGGCGGAGCGCCGGAGGAGTGACCATGCGGATTTCCGCCCGAGCCCTGACCCTGGCGGCCGCGATCGCGACGGCCGTTGCGGTTCTCGGCGCCGCGAAAGCGCCGCGGGCCGCGAGCCCCGACCTGCGGACCGCGCGCGTCGTCGATCTCACCCACTCGTTCGACGCGGAAACGCTGTACTGGCCGACGTCGCCGACCACGTTCGAACTGAAGAGCCTCTCGAACGGAGTGACCGCGGGCGGCTGGTACTACTCGGCGAACTCGTTCTGCGCCCCGGAGCACGGCGGCACCCACCTCGACGCTCCGGTTCACTTCGGACAGGGCCAGCGAACCGCGGACCAGGTCCCGGTGCGGCAACTCGTCGCCCCGGCCGTCGTCCTCGACGTGACGCGCGCCGCGGCGGCGGACCCGGACTACAGGTTGACTGCGGCGGATGTCCGCGCGTGGGAGAAGCGAAATGGCACCATCCCCGGCGGCGCGATTGCAGTCCTGCGCACCGGGTGGAGTAAGCGCTGGCCCGACCGCAAGCGCTACTTCGGCGACGACACGCCGGGCGACGCCTCCCAGCTTCACTTCCCATCTTTCGGCGCGGAGGCGGTCGAGCTTCTCGTGAACGGGCGGAAGATCGGAGCGCTCGGCGTGGACACCCCGTCGATCGACGCCGGCCAGGCGACGACGTTTCCGGTCCACCGGCTGGCCGCGGCCGCGAACGTCCCGGGTCTCGAGAACCTGGCGGAGCTCGAGAGCCTTCCGGAGTCGGGCGCGTGGATCGTCGCGCTTCCGATGAAGATCGCGGGCGGCTCGGGCGGCCCGCTTCGCGCGATCGCGCTCGTCCCGTAGCGGACCGGTTTCGTGCCCCCCTCTCCCGAACCGGTCATCGAGGTCCAGGGACTCACGAAGCGATTCGGGGAGGTGGCGGCGGTCGACGGCGTCTCGTTCTCGGCCCGGCGGGGCGAGATCCTGGGCCTGCTCGGTCCGAATGGCGCCGGCAAGACGACCACGATTCAGCTCCTCCTCGGGCTGACGCGGCCGACGTCCGGCCGGATCCGGATCCTCGGGCTGGACCTCGCCCGACGCCGCCGCGACATCCTGCAGCGGGCGAACTTCTCGTCCGCGTACATCTCGCTTCCCTTCAACCTGTCGGTGCGCGAGAACCTCGACGTCTTCGGACGGCTCTACGGAGTCCGGGACCGGCGTCGCAGGATCGGCGAGCTGCTGGAGCTCTTCGAGATCCCGGACGTCCTGCATACGGTCACCGGGAAACTCTCCTCCGGCCAGGTGACGCGCGTGAACCTCTGCAAGGCGTTCCTGAACGACCCGGAGGTCCTCTTCCTGGACGAGCCGACCGCGAGCCTGGACCCGGACATCGCCGAAAAGGTGCGCAATGCGCTCAAGCGGGTGCAGCGGGAGCGCGGCGTGACCATGATCTACACGTCGCACAACATGCGGGAGATCGAGCTCCTCTGCGACCGCGTGATCTTCCTCATGCACGGACGCGTCGTCGCAGACGGAACGCCGCGCGAGATCCTGGAACGCGCCGACTCGGAGTCGCTCGAGAAGGTGTTCATCACGATCGCCCGCGGCGGGCGGATCGAGGCCTGAGCGCGCCGATGTGGGGACGTGTCGGAGCGCTGCTCCTCCGGTACCTGTACCTCTATCGGCGAAGCCTCCCCCGCTCGATGGAGATCTTCTTCTGGCCCGTGATGGACCTGCTCGTCTGGGGGTTCGTCAGCATCTACTTCCAGAAGGTCGGCGCCCCGCGCGCCGTACTCTTTCTCCTCGGCGGCCTCATCTTCTGGGACGTCTTCTACCGCTCGCAGCAGGCGATCACGCTCTCGCTCACCGAGGAGATCTGGGTCCGCAACCTTCTGAACGTCTTCATCGCGCCGGTGCGGATCGGTGAAGTCGTATTCGCGACGTGCCTCCTCGGGTTGATCCGCGCGATCCTCTCGACCGCGGTCCTCGGTGTCCTGGCGTTCTTCCTCTACCGCTTCGACCTGCTGCTGCTGGGGCCGGCGCTTCTCCCCTATTTCGCGAGCCTCCTCCTCTTCGGCTGGGCCGTCGGGATGTCGACGATGGCCGTCATCCTGCGCTTCGGGCACGCGGCGGAAGCGCTCATCTGGGGAACGCCCTTCCTGCTGCAGCCGATCTCGGCCGTGTTCTACCCGCTCGCGATCCTGCCGCCGTGGCTGCGCACGGTCTCGAGGCTGCTTCCCTCCACGTACGTGTTCGAAGGGATGCGCGCGACTCTCGAGACCGGCCGGCCCGCGATGGGCGCGCTCGTCCCGGCGCTCGCGCTGAACGCCGTCTTCCTGGCGATCGCCGGAGCGTTCTTCGGCTGGATGATGAACCGCGTGCGCGAGAAGGGTTACCTGGGGCGGCTCGCGATGGAGTGAGCCGCGTCGACGCCGCGGCTCAGCGGCTGGACGGGGCCGTCTTTCCGGCCGCGGGCTCGGACGCGACGCCGGCCGGCGCTACGGTCGCGGCGATCGCCGGCGTCCACCACGAGAGGATCTTCTTCACGTAGCCGATCGTCTCGCGATAGGGGGGGACGCCGCCGTAGGACGAGACCGCGTTCTCGCCCGCGTTGTACGCGGCGAGGGCGAGCTCCGGCCGGTGATCGAACCGTTCCAGGAGCTCCTTCAGGTAGCGGACGCCCCCGTTGACGTTCGACGCGGGGTCAAACGGTCGACGGACCGAGAGCCGGCGGGCCGTCGCGGGCATGAGCTGCATCAGGCCGCGGGCGCCCTTCCGGGAGACCGCGCGGGGCTGATAGTTGGACTCGGCCCGGATGACCGCCGAGACGAACGAGGCGTCGAGGTCGTGCTTGCGCGCCTCCGCCTGGATGATGGCGTCGTAGGCGGTGTTGAAAAGGGGCTTTCGCTCGTCCTTGTAGGAGAGGTCGTACGCGACGTTCTCACTGGTGCCGATCTCCTTCACCTCGACGTCGGACACCAGGACCTCGTCCTCGACGATCCGCTCGACCCTCCCCATGTCCACGGTGTAGCTGCCGCCGCCGCGGACCCGGATCTCGAGGTCGTCCCCCTGCACCTCGTAGCCGGCGGCCTTGACGACGCGGCCGTCGGTGAAAACGATGAGTTCGGCGCGCGCCGGGACGCTCGAAAAGGAAGCGGCCAGAGCAGCCGCCGCGAAGATCAAAAACCGGGGCATCGGTAGCGAGTAACCCCCCGGAGGCGGCCCGAATTCCTTGCCGTTCACCGGCCCATTTTCGCACGGCCCGACGCCCGGGCGCGGGGATGGAACCGGTCGTAGACCTGACGCAGGCGGCCGGCCGAGACTCGGGTATAGATCTGGGTGGTCGAGATATCTGCATGACCCAGCATCATTTGCAGCGCCCGGAGGTCCGCTCCCCGTTCCAGCAGGTGGGTGGCGAAGGCATGGCGGAGGGCGTGGGGAGCGATCTTTCGCCGGATCCGGGCCTGCCGCCCGTACCCCTCGATCAGCTGCCAGAACCTCTGCCGGGTCATGGCGGCACCCCGGGCCGAGAGGAAGAGTTCCGACCGCCCCTTCCGGTCGAACGACGGCCGCACCTCCGCCAGGTAGCGGCGCACCCAGGAGTCGGCGGACGCCCCGAACGGCACGAGCCGCTCCCGCCCCCCCTTGCCGGAGACCCGGAGGATCCCGGTCTCGAGATCCACCCGGTCCCGGGGCAGCGAGACGAGCTCGGAGACCCGGAGCCCCGACGCATAGAGGAGCTCGAGCATCGCCCGGTCCCGGAGGCCCAGCGGCCGGGAGACGTCCGGGGCCGCGAGGAGCGCCTCGACCTCCTTCTCACTCAGGGTCTTCGGAAGGGCGAACCCGGTCTTCGGATTCGAGAGGTCGTCGGTCGGGTCCGCCGCGAACCCCAGGTGCGCGGTCGCGAAGCGGTAGAAGCCCCGCACCGCCGAGAGGGCGCGCGACGCGGACCGGGCCGAGAGACCCCGGCCCCGCAGGTGGCGCAGGTAGGCGACCAGGTCCCTCCGCCCGGTGCGGGTCGCCGTCGTGCGGCCGGCGGCCATCCAACGTCCGAAAGCTTCGAGATCCGTCCGGTACGCCGCGACGCTGGCGCGGGAGAGCCCGCGCTCGACCGCGAGGTGGTCGAGGTACGTGGGGAGGGTGCGCTCGAGGAAGTCGCCGGAGCCGGTCAGTGCGCGGCCGCCGCGGGAGTGAGCCCGTGCACGAGCGCCAGGATCTCTTCATCGGTCAGGATCCGGTCGCTCTCCTTGCCGCGCTGGAAGATCGCGTCGACGAGTTCGGGCCGGGCGGGGATGCCGTGATCGTCCAGCCAGCACTGGACGTTCGAGATCCCGCTCATCGGGCCGATCTCGATCGTCTGCTTCCGGCCCACCATGCTCGCCGGAACTCCCGAGTAGACCCGGTCCGCGAGCCACTCGTCCCCCTTCTTGCGAGCCTTGATGATGGCGGCCGCGTGGACTCCCGTCCCCGTGCGGAACGCGTCGCGTCCCACGATCGGGTAGTTGTCGGGAATTGGTACGCCGGTCGCCTGCGACGCCAGCTCGCAGTACTCGTGGAGCTTCGTGAGGTCGCGGTCGATCCATCCGAGAAGTTGCAGGTTCACCAGGAGCTGGTCCATCGGCGTGTTTCCGACCCGCTCGCCGATCCCGATCGCGCAGGCGTGGACCCGGTGGGCGCCGGCCTCCAGCGCCCACAGTGCGTTCTGCAGGCCGAAGCCGCGGTCCTGATGGCCGTGCCAGTCGATCTTCGCCTCGGGATTCACCTCGTCGACCAGGTTGGAAACGAAACGGATGAGGTTCTGGACGCCATTCGGGGTTGCGTGGCCGAC
>AR_comb_assmDRAFT_10060785_pt1 | contig 11057 bp, 12 predicted proteins | sample ArasoioldDNA_FD_10543 | JGI IMG/M metagenome (IMG submission 10543) | reverse complement strand
CGTGTAATCGTATTCTCCTCAGGAATCTAACCGCAGAATCGAAAAAATTATCTTATACTTATGGATATGACTCGGGTTCTTATATATATGATGCTATTTCTGCTGCCCCATGTGGCTTTTGCAGACGCTCAGCTCGATGAGCTTGTGCAGAAATTGCAGAAAAAGTATTCGACATTAGAGGGATTCAAGGCGAATTTCACTCAAAGCTATCAATCTCAGCGGTTTTCAGAAGGCCTTTCCGAGTCGGGGATTGTCTATTTAAAAAAAGGCGGCAGGATGAAATGGCAGTATACTAAGCCGGAACCGAAGATGTTTATCAGTGATGGGATGTTTTATTACTACTATGTTCCAGAGGACAAACAGGTGATCAAGAGTCCGATTAATCCAGGTGAACAACATTCTCCTGCTCTATTTCTCGCAGGACGAGGAGATTTTGTTCATGATTTTAAGGCCGAATGGTCGGATCCACGTCCGGGCTCACATCTGATAAGATTGACTCCGCTAAAACCGCAGCCTGACTTTCAGGCTCTAATAGTGGATGTGGACCCGGTGAATGGATTGATTCTTCGCCTTTTAGTGATCGATGAATTCAGCAATCGTACCGAATACAAATTCACAGAGATTCAAGAAAATCCAAAATTTCCTGATAACTTCTTTACATTCCAACCGCCAGCGGGTACTGATGTGATCTACCAAAGGAGCGAAGCTGAATAGCAATGGCTAAACCGAATCTCCTTTTCTTCCGCAGTAAAGATGAAGCAATCCTGCTGGATGAGCAGAAGCTTATTCGCGGCTGTCTGGAAGGAGATCGTCAATCCTTTGAAAAGATCGTAGCGAAGTATCGCGATTCATTGTATTGGACGGCTTACAACCTGGTGTTAGATTCCGAAGACGCAAGAGACGTGACGCAGCAAGCGTTTCTGAAAATTTGGAGATCCTTGCCTGAATATGATTTTGCACGATCATTTCCAGGCTGGGCCCACAAGATCGCAGCAAATTGCGCAATCGATATGCTGCGTTCACGACGCGAATCAGAACCATTGGCTGATGATGTTCCTGCCGAACATTCAACACTCGATCAACGGATCGATGTAAGAAAAATTTTTTCGCGCATCGCACCTTTGTTACCTCAACGCCAGCGGATTGTGCTGGTGCTACGGGAGATTCACGGAATGGAAATCGCGGAAATTTCCGATCTCCTTCAATGCACCGAGTCCACCGTCCGCAATCTCCTATCTCAGGCAAAAGATTCCTTCCGAAAACGAACGAAGGAAATCTTTCCAAACTTCGGCTTATAACTAGGTCGAAATCAGAAAAACTAAAAATCCTATATTTTTTGGATAATGAAAAATATTGCACTTATTTTGATAATTTTGTTTTATTTCAGCATTTGTCATGGAGCTGAAAACAAAGTCGTATTTATGGGTGATTCGATAACAAAAAATTGGAAGATTAAGGATCGAGCATTTTTTAAAGGGAAGCCATTTATCAATCGAGGGGTAAGCGGAGAAACAACAGCAGATATGTTGAAGAGATTTCACCATGATGTGATTCAGTTAAAACCAACTACCGTGGTGATTCTTGCAGGGACAAATGATATTGCAGAGAATGGCGGGCCGATAACGAATCAACAAATTATAGAAAATATTGCAGCAATGGCCAAAATGGCCCATGATCACAAAATTCATGTCGTTCTTTGTTCGTTATTGCCGGTTTTCGACTATCCGTGGCGTCGTGGTTTGAATCCGCCTAAAAGAATTTCAGCATTAAATCTGTTAATCAAAAACTATGCCGACGAGAATAATCAAATTTATGTTGATTACTATTCAGCCATGGTGGATGACAAAAAGGCGCTGAAAGCAGACTATTCGAAGGATGGTATACATCCGAACCTTGCAGGATATAAAGTTATGGAACCGCTCGTGGAAGAAGCCATCTCGAGATCCTCTCAAAAATAAAAATATTTGACTTGCCTAGACAAAACCTCCGTTTGTTTCGTAGTAAGGAGTGAGGCAAATCTTGATAGATGAGCCTGGAGGGAATTCTAGGTTATGGAAATTGGGGATATTTCGGATTTATTGGACATTGAATCGAGGGTTCGAAATCTCCTAAGTCAGGCTAAGGATTCTCTTCGAAAAGAAACGAAGGAACTTATTCCTGATTATGGACTGTAACCGGATTCCAAATGCTGAAAGCTGGGAAGAAGCTTCAGCGCAACAACTAAATGAATATCGTAGTCATATAAAGTTCTGCCTGGCGTGCCGCCGGCGAGTTTTCTCGGAATCGCCTCTCCCATTGTTGTCAGAATTAAAAGGCGAACCGATGCCGGATGAGTTTTGGATCGGATTTTGGGATTCAATTGAAAACAAATTGCCTCCGGTAGAGAAACGGTATCATCTGCCCCTCTTGCCGGTGGTGCGTTGGGCTGCAGCACTGATTGTCGCGCTGTTATTAGCGCTTTATCAGAATAAGTTACCTGAGTCCCCCTCCTATGAAATCAGTAGGGGCGGATCCCCAATCCGCCCCTTTGATTTGTCCAAGGATGATCCTTCTCTTTATCCTTTAGTCGAAGAGGTAAAAGAACCCGGTTCCACATACGCAATTTTTGAGGCTGATCACGATCAAAAGATCGTAATGATTTTCAATCCAGACATTGAACTATGAGGTCAGTGGACCATTGTGTCTGGAATGTAGGGGACGTAAAGGGAGCAGGGGTGAAAGGGAGAAAGGGAACACGGGAACAAAGGAGTTGGGGTGAAACATTCAGGTGCAAGTTTCAATTCAAAATATTACCCCCAGTTTTCATTCTCTGTTTTGCAGTTGTTGTGGCTGCGCAGGATCCACTGCTCACCAAAGCTTTTACAATCAAATTCAAGAAGGTGGACGAAGTGGCTTCAGTAATTAACGGCTTATTAAGTGATAAAGGTGCTGTTACATTGCAGCCCAAATTGCAAACACTTGTCGTTCAAGATTACGAAAAGAATTTGCGTCAAATTGAAATGGCCATTACTGCATTTGATGTTCCTCCGCCTGCTGCCGAAATTTCCATCAAGCTTGTACGTGCTACAAAGAACGCAGATCCTTCTCCCATATCGGATGAAATCAAAAATATGGCGCGTGTAGGAGATGTGTTAAAGTTCAATCAGTACGCACTTCTCGACAGTGGAATTATTGAATGTGAAGAAGGCGAAAATTCCAGCTTATCGTTAGCGCGAGAATATCAGATAAGTTTTGTACCAGACATCATACAAGAAGGAAGCAATATTATCCGTCTGAAAAATTTCCAGTTAAAGAAGAGGAAAAAGGAAGCCAATGGCAAAGAAACTTTTTTGCCTTTGATTACCGTAACTGTAAATCTGAGAAACGCCGAAACGCTTGTGCTCGGTGCAAGCCGTTTTGAGGAAAGTGACCAAGCGTTGCTCATCATGATTTTAGGGAAAGTAAAGAAGTAAACGAAATGGCTGAGTTTGTTTGTAAATACGGAACAGCGGCTGGCGACATCTTAGAAAGAATTTATGTCGCTGATAACGAAAAGAATCTGCGCGAACAGATGGAGCAGCAGGGCTATTACGTTTTCGGAATTCAACGAAAGCTGCAAGCCACCACCGTAGTGAAGTCTCTACTGAGCTTCAACCGGAGAAAAGTAACTGACAAGCAGTTCATGATTTTCAATCAAGAGTTAGCAGCCTTGATTCACTCCGGTTTGCCGCTATTGCGATCTTTGGAATTATTAATGGAAAGGATTGATAATCAAGAATTCAGTTCGATTCTGCAAAATGTTTATGAAAAAGTGAAATCCGGAACTTCACTTTCAGAAGCATTTTCCTCATATCCCGAAATTTTCCCCCGCGTTTACACAGCCAGCATTCTTGCCGGTGAAAAGAGCGGAACCCTAGAGCAGGTGATTCGCCGGTATTTGAGCTACATGAAAATTAGCATTGCGATCCGCACAAAAGTTGTTTCATCGATGATTTATCCCGCATTGCTATTGCTGTTGTCTTTTTGTGTCATCGGTGTGCTGGTGGGATATGTAATTCCAAAGTTTACCGAATTCTATGCAGGATTCGGCGGAAATCTTCCTCTGGTTACAAAGGGTTTGATTGCACTCGCAACATTCGTGCGTGGAAATTTCATTTTGATCGGGATTGTAGTTATAGGTTCGATTCTTGCATTTCGCGTCTACGTTAAGACTTCCGAAAAAGCTCGAATTGCAGTAGATCGCTTGAAATTGCGTGTTCCATATTTAGGAAACCTGTGGACGAAATTTTCAGTATCGCAATTGATGCGCACCTTACACACTCTACTGGCCGGCGGTATTCCACTGGTAAACGCAATTGATGTTGCCGCGAGCTCCGTAGGAAACACCCTGATTTCAAAACGGTTGTCGAATGTCAGTCAGAGTGTTAAAGAAGGCGACACATTGTGGAGTTCTTTGCAGCAAACAAATTTAATGACCCACATGGCAGTTGAAATGGTGAAAGTTGGTGAAGAGACCGGCTCGTTAGAAGAAATGCTCAGGAATATTTCCGATTTTTATGATGAAGAAATCGATACAAATTTAACGAACGTTCTTGCGATTATTGAGCCGGTAATGTTGATCGTAATGGGAATGGTAATCGCGGTAATTTTATTGGCGATGTATTATCCGCTGTTTACAGCAATTACTACGATTCATGATTAAGGATTTAACCGCGGATTGCGCGAAGAGGATTTAGTATGGCGGAGACAATAGTAAACGGAAAGAATGGTAAGAATGGTTCAGAACGCACCATTCTTGCTGAAGATGAACGGGAACAGAAAGAGCGTCGGCAACAAGTACGGTTCGAAGAACAAAATGCAAAGACGCTTGCGGAACGCTACAGGCTGGAGTTTATTGAACTGAAAGATTTTCAAATTGATCATTCTTTGTTCCGATCGATTCCAGTAGATTTGATGTTTCGCTACAATTTCGTTCCGTTCAAAAAAGAAAACGACATCCTGTATGTTGTTGTGGCAGACCCCAGCAACATTTTGATGGTTGATGATCTGGAACTTCAACTTGGAACTCGAATCCGGATGCTAGTTGGAACTCACAGCGCAATTCAAGATGTGCTGAAAAAATCTGAAAGCAGCCAGCGCGTGCTGGAAGAAGCAACCGAAACTTTCCGCATGCAGGTAGTTCGTGAAGATGAAGAAGGGGAAGAGACGATCACCATTGATCGTTTAACCACAGATTCAAGTCCAATTATCAAGCTGGTTGATAGCATTGTTTTTAACGCGATACAACGCCGAGCGAGTGATATTCATATTGAAACGAAAGACATCGAAGTTGTAGTGAAGTATCGTATAGATGGTGTTCTGCAATATGCAATGGAACCGATTGATAAAAAATTCCACAGCTCAATTATTTCGCGTATCAAAGTCATGTCTGAACTGGACATCGCTGAAAAGAGAGTTCCGCAGGACGGCCGCTTTAAGCTCCGCATAAAACACAAAGCAATCGACTTCCGTGTTTCAATCATGCCGAGCGTACATGGTGAAGATGCCGTTATCCGTATTCTTGACAAAGAATCGATCAATGAAAATTTTGCTGACTTGAATCTTACTGTGCTTGGCTTTGTTGAAAATATTTTGCGTAAGATGCGCAAATACATTTCCGAACCATATGGAATGGTTTTGGTAACCGGTCCTACTGGAAGCGGAAAAACTACAACCTTATATGCAGCGGTATCAGAAATCAGGAGTGTTGAACACAAAATTATTACGATTGAAGATCCGGTGGAATATCAACTGCCTGGTATTACACAAATTCCTGTTAATGAAAAGAAAGGTTTGACATTTGCACGCGGACTGCGTTCCATATTGCGTCACGATCCTGACAAAATCATGGTGGGAGAAATCCGTGATCCTGAAACTGCGCAGATTGCAATTCAATCCGCACTAACAGGCCATTTGGTTTTCACAACTGTTCACGCTAACAACGTTGTTGATGTTCTCGGCCGTTTTTTGAACATGGGAATTGAACCATACAACTTTGTCTCCGCTTTAAACTGTGTGCTTGCTCAACGTTTGGTCCGTTTAATTTGTGAAAACTGTAAAGTGGAAGTCCGACCGAGTCGTGAATTGTTGGAGGAATCTGGTCTTGATGCATCGAAATATGCCAATACATCGTTCTATGAAGGTAGCGGTTGCATTGAATGTGCCGGCACTGGTTATAAAGGCCGCACAGCCATATCTGAACTTCTAGAATTGAATGATCGCATGCGCGAGGTTCTGCTTACAATCCGCTCAACGGCTGAAATCAAAAGAGCAGCGCGTGAAGAAGGGATGACATTTTTGCGTGAATCCGCATTAGAAAAAGTTCTTACAGGACAAACGACGTTACGTGAGATCAACAAAGTAACGTTTGTGGAATAACCGATGGCAAAAGTTCCTTTTACTGAACGCTTACGATCTTTGCTGGCAAGTCCGCAGTATCCGGATGTTGGAATTGAATTTAGTTCCGATTGTATTCGACTTGCAGCGAGTGGAACGCACAGAGGTAAGCCTGTTCTTGTTCATCTTGATCAGGAGCCGCTTCCTGCTGGAGCTGTCGATGTAAATCCGTTTAAACCGAACATTCAATCGATGGAAGCTGTAGCAAATGCGCTCAAGCTTTTATGGAATCGGAGCAAAATGAAACCTTCGCGGATTTGTTTGTTGCTTCAAGATCGGGCAGCGTTAACGTTTCATGTCACGCTTGAACATCCCGCGAAAAGTGCAAGTGATTGTTTGGAATTAATCCGATTCAAACTAAAGAAGAGCGTACCCTTTCGCATTGAAGATGCTCAGTTAACTTATTTCACGGCTTCAGGTACGCAGGATTATTCTGCTGCCGCGCACTGGACAGTAGTTCTGAATCAACAGGTCTTGCATCAATATGAGCAATTTGTGCAATCCACAATTGGAGCAGAATGCGGTCTGGTGGATCTGGCAACTTTTAACTTCATGAATCTCGCGCATGGCGCAATTCGTGATGGTGGTTTGATTGATCAAGATGTTTTTTATGTTAATTTGGGCCGTGATTCAATTTCGGTGGCAATCAGCCAAAAACAGGATCTGATGTTTTTTAGAAGCCGGGCACTGGATTCAACCTCAGATCGCTGGCAGCAAGCACTGGAAGAAATTCATCCCGCGATGCTGTATTACGTTGATAAGCTTGGCGGTCAAGCCTTAGCACGAGCGTTTGTTCACTCCGAAGAAAATGCTGAACAGCTTACATCTGAAGTGGAAAAGCAATTTAGAGTTCAATCTTCTACACTGAAATTGGAAAGCTATTCAGGTCTACGTTACGATACGAGTAATTCCATGGCTCTGGAGCCTTTTGTTCCGCTCGCTGGTCTGCTGATCACACGAAAGGTGGAATTTTAATGATCATCCGGAACAATCTTGCAACCAACCCTGTTAAAAATTATTCGCTTTATTTCCTGGGTTGTTTTGTGCTTTTAGCTGCAGCGTTATTGTTCACGTTTTTTAATGCGCGAAATTTGATGTCCTGGCAGTCTGAAAGTAATCGTTTGCAAGTCAATATTTCTGAACAGCAAAAAAAGAGAGCCGACCTTCAAAATGAAGCTTCAAAACTCAGACTAAGAATTACTCAGATTAAAACGCCGCAATTTATCAGCGAAACGGAATTCATGAACAATGCAATTAAAAGACGGACATTTTCCTGGACAACATTGTTTGATGAATTCGAACGCCTCTTTCCGGACAATGTGAAGATGGTTTCGGTGTATCCGCAAATCAATGATGAACAGATCTACATCACAACGGAAGTCGCTGGCAAAAGTTTAAATGACATTGTCCAATTGATTTCAGTCTTGCAGAGTGCTCCAGCATTTTCGGAAGTAGTGCTGAAAAGCGAACGACAGCAGAATGATGGATTTCTTCATGCCGCGATTTCATTGACATATCGTCCCGAAAAATTAATCACACAGCCTCAGCCGCAAACTCAAACCGCGCCAGGCCCAGAGGTCCCGGTGGAAGAAACCGAAACACCTACTGAGAGCACAAGATGAACGTAGAAAAGATCAGCGTAAATCTGAAAAAAGTTCACTTCGTGCGCTTCTTACTTGTAGTGTTAGGTGTAAATCTTGCGATTTGGGGATTCCTGGTCCTTCCCAAACAAGATCGCATTGCAGCGCTCCAAAAAAATTATGCGGCTCTTCGCAGCCAGGGAACTTCAGATCAAAAAGAGATTAAAGAACTTCAGGCCAGGTTGAAACATTTGCAGCAGGCGCAAGAGGATCTAAAAACAATCTACAACAAATTATTAATTCGTAGAACTGAAGGAATGAGTATCCGCATGGAGCTCGAAGGTCTTGCCAATAATCTTCAAGTAAAGCGCAGTGATTTTTCTTATGACTACAAAGATCTTCAAGATTTTGGGCTTCAACATTTTATGTTGAGTGTTCCGGTTGAAGGGAATTATCGAAATATCCGCCGTTTCATCAATAGTATTGAACGTTCTGAACACTTCTTAATTCTGGATCGAGTCGATCTTTCTTCCGAAAAAAAGGAAGATACACTGAATCTGGATTTTACGCTTTCGACATATTTGGTTGAGGATGAAAAATAGAGGTGTGCTGGTGGCAGAAGGCAAAAAGCCTGTAGATCGAAAGCTGCTTATTTTGATAGGACTGGTTTTGTTAACTGCATTCGTAATTTTTTATCAAGCTACAAGCGGTCCGGCTGCGAGAGTCGCAGTTGCTCCGGCACAACCACGGCCGCAACCACAACCACAACAATCAAGAGTTACAAGGAAGTCTCCTTCTTCAAAACTGAATCAGAAAGTCACAAATCCTTTGTACACACAAGATCCAGTTTTGTTACCGCAACTTCAAAAAGAAAAGCCCACATTTGAAAACGAAAAGCGCAATCTATTCGCGTTTTTTGTGGCGCCTCCACCTCCGCCGCCTCCAGCACCGAAACCAGTTTGCGGAGATGGTAAATGCAATGGGACTGAAAATCATGACACATGTGAATCAGATTGCCCGCCGCCGCCGCCACCACCTGTATGTGGGGATAAGAGATGTGAAGCAGGCGAAAACTATCAAAATTGTCCTAACGATTGTGACCCTCCACCTCCGCCTGAAATCACTTTAAAATATATTGGCTATTTAAAAGATCATTTAGGCGATATCGCTTTTTTGACTGATGGGAAGGAAGTGTATATGGGTCGCGTAGATGATATTATCGCAAACCGCTACCGAATCGTGAATATAACTGAAGAAGGCGTAGAACTTGGTTATGTCAATTTAAAGACAGGCCAGAGCAAAACAATTCCTTTTTCCGGAAACAAAAGCTAGGAAGATAAATATGAATGCATGGAGATTTCCGAAGCATCGCCAGTTGTTGTTGTCCTGCCTGATTGTTCTTGCTCTTTTGCACTCTTTAGGATGCGCTGCTTCAAAGGCATATCACAGAGCTCAAGAAGCCGCACGTAGAGGCGAATGGGACCGTGCAGTCGGTCAATACATGATTGCACTGAACAAAAAGCCAGAGAACCCGCAATATCGTACTGGATTTGAAAGAGCGCGTCTGGCTGCATCTCAATTCCATTTTCAAAAGGCCAAACAATTGGTTGAAACTCACAATTATGAGCAAGCAATTATTGAATTTCAGATCGCGCTAAATTTCGATCCGACAAATCAGTACGTTATAAACGAATTGGCTGCAGCCAAAAAACTTTATGAAAAAGAGTTGAATCAAAAAGAACTTACAGCAATTGAAAAAGCCAAGGAAGAATCAAAACGTAAAATGCAGTTGTATAAGGTCCTTGGCCCAGAAGCAGAAACGATTATCCCTTCATTGCGTTTTCGCGATGATAGTTTGAAGCACATCCTGGATGCATTAGGGCAATTAGCAGGGATCAATATCGTTTATGACAGCGATTTTCGTGATCAGGAATTTTCGGTTTCGCTGGACAACATCAAGTTTCGTGATGCATTGCAGCAAATCCTGGTTGCAAATCGTTTGTATTACAAACCACTGGACCAGAGCACAATCCTGGTTATTCCTGACAATCCGCAGAAACGGCGTCAATATGATGAGCAAGTAATTCAGACTTTTTATTTAAGTAACGCTGAATTGAATGATGTCTTAAACATGGTTCGAAGCGTAATGCAGATTCAGCGTATTGCAACGAATCCGCAATTGAATGCGATCACGATCAGGGATACTCCGGATAAGGTTGCGATCGTACAAAAAATTATCGAAGCGAATGATAAATCGCGTTCTGAAGTTTTGCTGGATGTGGAAATTCTGGAAGTGGATCGTGATCAAACCAAATCGTATGGAATTAACCTGGATTCTTACAGCGTAAGTCAGAGCCTTGTGATCAACGAAACGCCAGGGCAAATTTTTGGCAATCAAATCCCAGCGATCGATGCTGCAGCATGGTCGTTCACGGTTCCATCAATTATCTACACAGCTCTGGCAACGGATCAGCGAACAAAGATTTTGGCGAAACCACAAATCCGTGCATCAGAAGGACAGCAGGTTACAGTTCGTTTAGGTGATCGCGTACCAATTCCGGTTACGAATATTCAGGTTCCTGGTTCAACTCCTACACCTACACCAACAGTTATTTCAACGACATCATTTCAGCTGACCGATGTTGGTATCAACATCGATGTAACTCCACGAGTGCATCACAACCGCGAAATTACACTCACTATGAGATTTGAATTGACTTCGATCACTGCGCCTGGTGTTGGTACACTTCCGCCAACATTAGGAAACAGAACTGTAAATACAGTAATCAGACTTAAAGATGGCGAAACAAATCTTCTTGCAGGTTTGTTGCGCCGTGACGAACGTAAATCTTTGCGTGGTGTTCCAGGTGTTATTAATGTGCCTTTTGTCCGCGATCTCTTTGCGCAAAACGATAAGACATTACAAGAAAAAGATGTGATCTTTACAATTACACCTCACATCTTGCGTACGCCTAATGTGACCGAAGAGGATCTAAGTCCGATTTGGATCGGAACAGAAGATGATATCCGGTTGAAATCTGCTCCGCCGATTTCTGTGTTTGA
>AR_comb_assmDRAFT_10122636_pt1 | contig 11058 bp, 11 predicted proteins | sample ArasoioldDNA_FD_10543 | JGI IMG/M metagenome (IMG submission 10543) | reverse complement strand
CAAGATAGGCATTGTATTTCGACGCTCAACAATGCTTTGCGTCCAATAAAGCGTGGTGCACAGGCACAATCATTGGACACTCAATGTGCTGTTGCTTGACAAGTTCGTTTCCGACCGGTTAGAGCTTTGAGACGAAGCGACTCAAGACTGACTCAATTAAGAATTTTTTATCTCGGGAGGAAACGAAATGGCTGAAGGGAGTGCGGCACCGTCTTACGAAAGAATCGATCGCAAGGTCGAGGTGATGGACACGCCCTATGATCGTTGGGTCTCGTCTCAGGGAATCGACGTGATCCGGGGCTTTTTCGTCGAGGATCTCTACACCATGCCACTCAAGTGGTGGGATCGCGTGGGAGGCTATGGGGTTTACATTATGTTGGATGGCACGGGTTATCTCGATGACGCCTATGTTTGCGCCATTCCGCCGGGCAAGAGCCTAAACCCGCAAAAGCACATGTTTGAGGCGCTGATTTACGTTCTTGACGGTCGCGGGGCAACCACCGTTTGGCAAGGTGGCGGTCCAAAGCAGAGCTTCGAATGGCAGACGGGGAGCCTTTTCGCGATCCCGCTGAACGCTCGGTATCAGCATTTCAATGGTCAGGGGGATCGCGAAGCCCGGCTGCTGGCCGTCACGACGGCGCCGATCATCTTTAATTTGTTTCGGTCCGAAGACTTTGTGTTGAGCAACCCCTATACCTTTACGGACCGATTCTGTGGTGAAGAAGGTTACTTCGCCGGCAAAGGAGTTTTGTATAGTGACCGGGTGGTTGAAACGAATTTTGTCGCTGACGCCATCAATATCGAACCAGTGGCGTGGACCGAGCGAGGCAAAGGCAACGCGACCATATTCTTCGAAATGGCGCAGAGTATGATGGGTTCTCATGTGTCTCGATTTCCGGTTGGTCTCTACAAGAAGGCACACCGCCATGGGCCGGGCGCTCACGTTTTCGTTCTTAGCGGCAAGGGTTATTCGCTTCTTTGGCCCGAAGGCAAAGAGAGGATCCGGGTTGACTGGGCCAAGGGGTCCATTGTGGTGCCTCCGGAGGGTTGGTTCCACCAACACTTTAATTCCGGCGCCGAGCCGGCGCGTTACCTGGCCCTCAAGGTCATCAGCCGGAAGTTTAAATTGCAGCCGGGTAAGATTCAGTCCGATGTGCCTCTAGCCTATGGTGGATGGCAGATCGAGTACGAGGATGAGGATCCGGAAATTCGCCGTATTTTTGAGGAGGAATGTGGGAAATCCGGCGCCGAGGTCAAGATGCCCAAGTTCCGCTGACGGCGATTGACATGAATCTGGGTTTTTCTTAATAATGAAGAGTGATGTCGCAATTCTCAAGGCCATTGGGGGATGTACGATGCTTAAGCCGATAGGACTTGTCAACGGGCATTATGAGTGCCGTTCGCTCGACGAAACTTTGCCGATCTTTACCGATTTGCTGGCGCTGCAAGTTGTCGAGCGGAAAGATAAAGAAGCGGTGTTAAAGCACCCGAACACGCAGTGGCGCCTGATTGTACACGAAGGGGGACCGAACGCAGCGAACAAGCCGCACACCAACCACTATGGCTTCCGGGTCGGGAGCTCTAAAGAGATTCCGAAAGCGTACGAATATCTTTCCGATCACAAAGCCGAATATAAGATCAAAAGTGTCACCAAGCCTCACGAAGCCCACTTTGCTTATTCGGTCTATTTCAAGGAACCGGGAGGTAATGACCTCGAAATTGAATATTACAATCCCGCCGCCATAAAACAGGGCAGATCCATTGCCGCCCCGCACTGGAAAGAACCGCTCAGTGAAGAGCAATTTCCGGGTCGGGGTTATATTCCGCAAGCGATGACTCACGGGACACTGAACTGCGATGATAAAGCGGCGAACGATCGTTTCCTGGAAGAGGTCCTCGGGCTTAAGATCGTCGGCGGTGGACGCATGTCCACTTACATCAAGCATCCCGACACACCTTGGTATATCGTCGTGTTGCCGACGACGCACCGCGATTATTTGTCGGCCGCCAACCGTTTCACTCTGAAAGTAGCAAGCCCAGAGGAGGTCGAGGACGCGCACAAAGAGTTTTCCACCCACGGCAAGCAAATCGGGATCAATGAATTGTGGAATCTGGAAGAGGAGAATGGGCGGGCGTTCTTCATCTTCAGCGATATTAGCAAGAACTGGTGGGAGGTGACATCGTAAGTCGGACCTTCAAAACAGTATAGAACCAATAAAAGGCTGCTGGCGCAGACGCTAGCGGCCTTTTGCTTTTTTAGTTTGACCGCATTGTTCTTTCGTTTCCTAGATTGTGGCATTACCTTCGTCGCAACCGCCTGCGAGACCCGGACTCGCGGGACATAGCTCGGTCTCACGAACGGTGAAAAGCAACCAAAGCGCAACCCGTTGCCCAGGGTACAACCGGTTCGTAGGCGAGCAGTTCTGCTGTCCACCCGGGCAGCGCTCCTGCGAGCGCCATCCATGTCCTAATTTCATGGCCACCTGAACCGGCTTCGAGATTGATCTCTTCATGAGAGTAAGCAGTCAATTTCGCTCGGTCGCCTGAGACCAAGGTGTTGAGAAATTTCCTGTCGAAGGGAATGTTGATTTTTCCATGTTTGGCCTCCCCGGGCCAATGGGACAGGCCGCCGGTGGCAATGACGGCGACGCGTTTTTCGGATCCCTCGAGTTCTCTTCCAAGAAACTGCCCAAAGGCAAAGCATCGCCTCGGGGTTGGCATGGGTGGGGTCAGGGTGTTGATGATAACGGGTACTACTGGAACAGCCATGTTGGGATTGAGGAAATGTAACGGTAGCATGGTGGCGTGGTCGAAGAGCAATTCGTCGGAAAACGTCGGATCGAAGCCGTTATCGAGACAGGCGCGGAGTAATTCAGCGCTCAATTTTGCATCGCCAGGGACACGCGCTTTGGGAATTCGGAGCCATTCTTCTATCGGACCCTCATAGTGGCCGGCGCGACCGATGCAGAAGGGCGGCATATGGTTAAGAAAGAAATTCGCCCAGTGCTCTACGGTGATTGCGACTAGGGTATCGGGCTTCGAGGCGGCGAGCATTTCGCCCAGCTTTCGATAACTCCCAAGAATTTTTTCAGCTTGATCGTTGGGGGCAGCTTCAGGCCATGCCGTCATGCCCGGAGCATGGCTCGTCGCGCAGGCGAAAACGATAGGCATAGGTTACTCCAATCCGGCCAGAGCCTTGGCGTAGTCCTCGTTAGAAATTTTGTGCGACAGCGTGAAGGGTCGCAGCAGCAGTGAATGAACACCTAGAACATACAGTTTCCGCACGTCGACGTTAACGGCGGCGCTTTTTTCCTCCTCAGTCAGCTCGTAGCCTTTGACAAACTCTGCGGGATCTTGCCGGAAGCGTTCCCGATGAGACGGATCGCGGTTTACGTGGTAAATGAGTTTCTGCAACTGATAAAGGCTCATATTCACATATCCAGTTTTTGATGCAGCCAAGGAAGGACCGTTTCAAACACGAAAGGAATATTTCCCATGTGGCCTCCCGGGAAAAGACGGATCGTCTTGGGATGACCATGCTCCAGCAAGAGATAAAAATCTTCCAGGGGCACTTGTTTGTCCTCTTTTCCGTTGACCAGTAGCATGGGCGCACTGGGCTTATCCAACCAGCCTTGAGTCAACAAAGAAAGCGCGGGCATCACTTGATTCAATTCGTCCATGGTCTTTTTGCCGAACAGGTTGGCCCGTGCCTCAATGAGATCAAACAGGTAAGAATCAGCATTGCGGGAGCGCGCTTGCCATTCAGGCTGGAAGAAGGTGTGGATGCCGCCGCCCCAATTGACGACGCCGCGCAGACGTTTCGGTTCCACGTGGGCCAACTTGGTTGCCCAGTAGCCGCCGAAGCTCGCGCCGACCACGGCGATCCGGTCCGGGTCGATTTCGCGCCGCTGCAACATGTAGTCCAGCGCGGCAACATGAACTTGATGGGCATCGGGTGACGCCAGCATAGGACACTCACCAGTTCCTGGACTGTCGAGCACCAAACAACTCCAGCCTTCTTTGACGAAGCGTTCCGCGAAGGTGTGGCGTTCCTCTTTCCAATTATCGATGCCGCCCCAGTGCATGACGAGGGGGGCGGGAGTTTTCTCCGGCAAACGCAGATGGCCGACGATTTCTTTGCCATGGAAGGGAATCGCAACGCGCTCTAGTGGAATATCGAAATAGCGCGACGCCGCGAGATGCATTTCGCGAGCTTTCAAATAGGCGTGCTGCTTACCGGGGGTACTGGGAAACGGATGTCGGCCAATGCCATAATAGCCATAGGATTTGAGATAAGCTTGCTTCGCTTCATCGCGCCGGTCGCCAGCTTCCGCCTTGTGGGCCTTTTCTTCCCAACGCGCTCCCAATTGATTCCATGCCGCCGCCCAAATTTCGCCCTCCACGCTATTTAGCCTTGAAAGGATTTCCTCGGCTTCTTGTTTGTCGGCGTGATTGAACGGTGCTCGATGGCCCACACGGCTCCGAATATCATTCTTGATTTCTTCCAATGTTCGTGGTTTGTCCATGGCGCTTCCTATTCCGCTCGTGGCTATTGAAAGTTGGCATTTTTTATCAAAACCCGGCGGAGAAAGATACATCCCATGCTTGGTCATTTCCGCCGCAAGCCTCTGAGAGAATAATTCGCCTCAACACGGCTGCAAACTTGTTTTTTCACCCTAAGCTTTTAAAGTCTCAATTAGAGGGATTTGTTGATTGCGTTCATTGACATAACGAGATCGCTCAATAGGCGTTTGGGGGTTGACCTTTGGATGGCTCCATGTCATGCCAATAGAAACGTCGTTCTTTACAAATTTTTCTTTTTCGGTATAGGTTTTTCAGTCTTGCTACGGAGTAAATCATGGCATCGATCATAGACGGTAAAGCGGTCGCTAAAGAGGTGCAGAAACAAATCAAAGAAGAGGTGGAGGGACTTGAGCGACGTTGGGGGCTGGTACCTGGACTCGGCGTGGTGCTGGTTGGCGATGACCCGGCATCTCACATCTACGTAAAGAACAAAGAAAAAGCTTGCAAAGAAGTGGGCATCAAATCTTACGAACATTTGCTGCCCGCGACGGTATCCGAGCGGGAGTTATTGACATTGGTTCACAGTCTCAATAAGGACAAAAACGTTCATGGCATTTTGGTCCAGCTTCCCTTGCCCGCGCATATCCGGGCAGAAAAGATTCTTGAAGCGGTCTCGCCGCATAAAGACGTCGATGGTTTCCACCCCGTCAGCCAGGGGATGCTGGTGCTGGGCGGTGACGGCTTCAGACCCTGCACGCCGATGGGAATCATGAAGCTCTTAGACTCAATCAGTTGCGATCCCAAAGGTAAAAACGCTGTGGTCGTCGGCCGCAGTAATATCGTGGGCAAACCGGTGGCGTTAATGTTGCTCGAACGGCACGCTACGGTAACGATTTGTCACTCACGGACGGCAAGCTTGCGGGACGAGGTGGCGCGCGCCGATATTCTCGTGGTTGCCATCGGCAAGGCAGGTTTGGTGCGGGGGGATTGGGTCAAACCGGGTGCCGTGGTGATCGACGTGGGAGTGAATCGGTTGCCGAGCGGGAAACTCGCCGGCGACGTTGAGTTTGAAACTGCCAAGGAGCGGGCCTCATGGATTACGCCAGTTCCCGGTGGCGTCGGTCCGATGACGATCTGCATGCTTCTCTACAATACGCTAAAAGCAGCCAAGGACTCCCTCCAGCGCGAAAGGTAATCCACGGTCGTCGGAATTTTGAGAACAAGGTGGCGCAAGGAATGAAAAGGACTCCGCTCTACGGCGCGCATCGGCGCGCAGGAGCAAAGATGGTGGAGTTCGCCGGCTGGGAAATGCCGGTTCAATATAGCGGCGTGATGGATGAGCATGTGGCGGTTCGCACACGGGCCGGGCTTTTTGACGTGAGCCACATGGGCGAAATCGTGATTCGGGGTCCCGGCGCGTTGGAATTATGTCAAAAAGTATCAGCCAATGACGTTTCGCGCATCAAACTGCAGCAGGCCCAGTACAATCTTCTCATGAATGAAAACGGCGGGATTGTAGATGACGTCATTTTTTACAGAATCGAGCCGGAGCATTTTCTGATCTGTGTCAATGCCTCCAACAGCGACAAGGATTTTGCTTGGATCGAAAAACATGCAGAAGGCAACATCGAACTAGAGAACGCCAGCTCTCGTTACGCTCAATTGGCCCTGCAAGGCCCGTTGGCTGAAAACATCTTGCGGTTGTTGACCTCGCTTCCGCTGGATGAGATTAAGCCCTTCTTTTTCTCGTTCGGAGATGTGTCGTCGATACGTTGCCTCGTGGCGCGCACAGGCTATACGGGGGAGGATGGGTTTGAGCTCTATTGCGACTCGGGGGAGGCCGAGAGATTGTGGAATGCATTACTTGACACTGGGGCGCCGATGGGGCTTGAGCCTGCGGGGCTGGGTGCCCGCGATACCTTGCGGCTGGAAAAAGCTTACCCTTTGTACGGCCACGAACTGGACGATACGACAACGCCGCTGGAAGCGGGTTTAGAGTGGGTGACGAAGTTGGCGAAAGGGCCGTTCTTAGGGCGTGAAGTCTTGCTGAAGCAGAAACTAGAAGGGATCCGGCGCAAGCTCGTCGGACTAGAGCTCTTGGACCCCGGGATTGCGCGCAGTGAATATACGCTGTTCAAGAATGGAAGATCCGTCGGTCGCGTGACCAGTGGCACGAAATCTCCCACACTCGGCAAAGCCGTTGCTCTCGCTTATGTGGCCATCGATGAAGCTGCACTGGACAACGCGATTGACGTCGAAATTCGTGGAAGAAAAGCTCGCGCAAAAATAGTTCCTTTGCCGTTCTACCGGCGGTAACGACATAACATTGAGCAATGCGTAAGGAGGTTAGTGATGGAGTTTCCTGAAGGTCTTAAATATTCCAAAGAGCATGAGTGGGTATTGGTTGAAGGCAATACCGCTACTATTGGCATCACTGAGTTTGCCCAAGAAGAACTCGGCGATATTGTTTACGTCGAACTGCCGGAGGTTGGAGAAAAAGTTGTCAAGGATGATCCGTTCGGAGCCGTTGAATCGGTTAAGGCAGTCTCCGATGTCTACGCGCCAGTGGGTGGAACCGTTCTAGAGGTGAACGATGTGCTGCCCGACAACCCGGAGACTATCAACGATGATCCCTACGGCGACGGATGGATGATTCGGGTTGAAATGACGGATGAAGAGGACCTCAAGGATCTCATGACTGCGGAGGAATATGCGGAATACGTCGAGCAACAAAAGGAAGACGAGGATGAGGATGAAGAGGACGACGAAACGGAAGACGAGGAGGAGGAATAACTTCACAGAATGCGTTACACACCGCACACCCTTTCCGATCAAGAGCAGATGCTTCGCGTTATTGGAATCGATTCCATCGAGCAGTTGTATCAGCACATCCCGGAAACGCTCCGCAATCGGGCCAAGATCGAACTGCCTGGCGGTTTAACTGAGCTCGCGGTGCGCAGACGCCTGGCCGCCCTCGCTTCACGCAACGCAACGGCGACGGACTGGAGCTTTTTTCTTGGCGGCGGAATCTATCACCATTTCATACCGAGCGCGGTGGATGCGGTCATCTCCCGCTCAGAGTTCGCGACTTCCTACACGCCTTACCAGCCGGAAGTCAGCCAGGGTACCCTCCAGGCCTTGTTCGAATATCAGACGCTAATCTGTCAACTCACCGGTATGGAAATTTCTAACGCTGGAGTCTATGACGGAGCGTCAGCGGCGGCCGAAGCGGTGCTCATGTCGCGACGTATTCAGCCGTTGAATCGACGACGAGTCTTGATGTCCAGAGCGCTGCATCCCCACTATCGTGCGGTCATAGCGACATACTTGAAAAATTTGGAGGACATGCAGCTGGATGAGATTGCGTTTGACCCCAGTGGTGCCACTGATGTGGCAGAGTTGAAGCGCAAACTTGACCGCGAGTCGATGTGCGTCATCGTAGGCTATCCTAATTTCTTCGGTATCATCGAAGACCTGGCTCCGATTCAAGCCACTTGCGCAGAGAACGGCACGCAGCTCATTACCGTTACGCCGGAGCCTCTGGCGTTAGGCCTGCTGAAACCTCCGGGAGCCTGGGGTGCCGATATTGCTGTCGGCGAGGGACAGAGCTTGGGCGTTCCGATGACCTTGGGTGGACCAGGGTATGGTTTCTTCGCGTCGCAGAAAAAGTTCGTCCGTAGCCTCCCGGGCCGTTTAGTGGGAGAGACGGTTGACACGGAAGGGCAGCGCGGATTCGTGTTGACCCTCGCCACCCGTGAGCAGCATATCCGCCGCGAGAAGGCGACGTCGAATATCTGTACCAGTCAAACCTTATGTACACTGGCATCCACTGTTTTCATGTCCCTGCTGGGAAAGAGTGGCATGCGTCGGCTTGCGGAGGTCAACGTAGTTCGCGCGCGTGATGCGCGGGAGCGTCTCGTCAGCCGACCTCAGCTGCAAGCTTGTTTCTCTGGACCTTTCTTCAACGAATTTGTTCTGCGCGCCAGCAACTTGGAGAGTCTTTTGAGCCGCTGCGCCGCAGCGCAAATTGTCCCGGGAGTTCCCCTGGGCCAATGGTATCCGGAACTCAATGACTGTTTGCTCGTCTGTGTAACGGAAATGAATGAGAGAGAGGAGATCGAACGTCTTGTCCGAGTCATCGGCGACTAAGCCACAATCTGAAGTGAGCGTGCCAAAACTTCTTTTCGAGAGCGGGTCACCTGGGAGGAGTGGCTTTTATTGGCCGGCGGAGCATGAAAAGGGCCAGACCACGATTCCGGAGGCGTTCCTGCGCGAGGATATCCCCGGGTTTCCCGAATTGGGAGAGTTGGAAGTGTTGCGCCATTTTACCCGCCTGTCGCATCGAAATTTCGCCATCGAGAGTCAGTTCTATCCGCTGGGTTCCTGCACCATGAAATACAATCCGAAGGTCAATGAAGTGGTGGCCCGCCTTCCAGGTCTTGCTCAAATTCATCCGTTGGCTCCCGTCGAGATTCTGCAAGGAGCAATGGAGCTACTCTATAATCTCGAACGAATCCTCATCGAAATTAGTGGAATGGACTGCATCAGTTTACAGCCATCCGCGGGCGCTCAGGGTGAGCTCACTGGACTGATGTTGATTCGCGCCTGTCTAACCGAGAGAGGAAGTCCCCGGAAGAAGATAATCGTACCGGACACAGCCCACGGGACGAACCCCGCAAGCTCGACTCTGTGTGGCTACGACGTCGTTCAAATCTCGTCTACGGCGCGGGGAGTAATCGATACGGCAACGGTTGCCAAAGTGATGGACGAGGATGTCGCCGCTATAATGATTACCAATCCTAATACGCTGGGGCTTTTCGAAAGGGACATCGAGGCTATTGCCGCGGTCGTCCACCAGAAGGGCGGCTTGGTTTATCTCGACGGCGCGAACTTGAACGCTTTGATGGGGGTGGCGAAACCCGGTCACATGGGCGTTGACGTTCTTCACATGAATCTTCATAAAACGTTTTCCACACCCCATGGCGGAGGCGGTCCAGGCGCAGGGCCGGTAGCGGTCAAAGAAGGGCTATCTGAATATTTACCCGTGCCGCGGATCGTCAAGCAAAATGACAAATTGGGGCTTCTTGAGGATTGTCCCAAATCCATCGGACGGGTGCGCTCCTTCTTTGGTAATTTCGGTATCCTGGTCCGCGCCTACACTTACATTATCTCCCTAGGTGGCGAGGGTCTTGAGGAGTCGAGCCGGATGGCGCTGCTCAACGCGAACTATATTCGCAAGAAGTTGGAAAAAGGCTACCAGATTGCCTATGGTGAGCCGTGCATGCATGAATGCATTTTTACAGATCGGTTACAACACAAATACGGAGTCAATACTCTCGATATAGCCAAGCGGCTCCTTGATTACGGTTTTCATCCGCCGACGATTTATTTTCCTTTAGTCGTTTCCGGCGCGCTGATGATTGAACCTACCGAAACCGAGACGCCGGAAACCTTGGATGCATTTGTGGAAGCCATGCTCGCCATCGCTCAGGAATCTAAAGAGAATTCCGACGTCGTCAAGAACGCGCCGCATTCAACGCCGGTCAAGCGTCTCGACGAAGCCAGAGCCGCTAGGAAACCGGTCTTGAGATGGGACCCTGGACAGGGAGGGGCCGAATAGTGCGCTGAACCTTCTCGTTCTATAACAGGAGGGACGGGCATGCCGCCACTTTAACGCATGAAACGGTAATTTAGGCGGTTGTCCAAATACTCAAAGCTGGCAACGACATCGATTCGGTTCTTGCCAAGCCACGCTGGTATCGGGCCAAATGGCGCAGCAGCTTTTACGGCGCGCAAGGCCTCCTCATCGAGCACATTGGACCCCGAGGAGCGAATGATCTTCGCGCTTTCGATGTCCCCGTTGCCAAGTATAGAGAACTCCAATAGCAGTCTTCCCTGCAGTCCATATCTGAGCGCGAGATCCGGGTACTGCCATACGACTTCGATGGCTCGCTTGATGCTGTTAAAATAGGTTACGTACTGCGGATCTTTTGTGTCGAGCCGGACGGGACCGTTCGTGCTGCCAACTCTCCCGTCGGTTGACCAACCCACCGGCGGAAGTAGTTCTTTCAGGGTCGGCAGAGGCCGCTCGGCGATAATGGATTTGTCTGGAATCTGTTCGCGCGTAGGGGGACGAGCTTCTTCACGTGTGGGATCTTTTTGTACGGGCAGTTCTTGCGGAGCGACGGCTTTCTCTTTCGGGATGGCGATCCTTTCTCGGAGGGGTGGTGAGTCCTTTTTGGCGATCTTGGCCGGTGGTGCCTTCAAGGGCCGGCGCGGTGCTTCCCTCGGAGCAGGCGTCGGTTTGGCTCTGCTGCTTTCCTCTGGTGGTGGGGGGGGAAGCAGAGAAACAGCGATGGATTCTTGGGGTCTGACGCGGGTCGAAGGCTTCCCCCACAGAAGCAGCAAAAGGAGATGGAGGGAGAGGGAAGCGACAAAGAACCGTAGCAGCGGACTATTCAGGGAAGCCACAGAAATATACTACTGCACGACCCACGTGCTTAGCAAATAATGGGTTGCAAATGAAAGCTTGGG
>AR_comb_assmDRAFT_10157432_pt1 | contig 11059 bp, 14 predicted proteins | sample ArasoioldDNA_FD_10543 | JGI IMG/M metagenome (IMG submission 10543) | reverse complement strand
CGCGGCAACATCCCGTACTCGGCGGTGACCCAGCCCTTGCCCTGGCCCTTCAGAAAGGGCGGCACCTTGTCCTCGAGGGAGGCGGTGCAGATCACCTTGGTGTCGCCGAACTCCACGAGCACCGAGCCTTCGGGGTGGCGGAGATAGTCACGGGTGATCCGGACGGGCCGGAGCTGATCCGCGGCCCGTCCATCATGACGGGCGCTCATCGAGGAATCTCGGCCTTGGCCGCCGTGCGCACTCGCTGGTCGTAGCGTCGCTTGTACTCGGCCAGGCTCGCGTAGATGGCGCGGGCGATCGCCTCGCGGTGCTCGGGAGCACCCAGCTTCTTTTCTTCCTTCGGATTGGTGAGGAAGCCGATCTCGATGAGGACAGCGGGCATGGCCGCGCCGCCCAGCACGTAGAAGCCCGCCTGCTTGACCCCGCGATTGACGAGGTGGAGCGACTGGGTCATCGAGTCCAGCACCGTCTCGGCGAGGAAGCTCGATTCCTGCTGGAACTCCGACTGCGCCATGTCCCACAGGATGCTCTTGAGCAGGTCTGTCTTCTGACGCGACTGGGGGCTCTCGAGCTGCACCACACCGTTCTCGATCGCGGCAATCTGTCGGGATTCGTTGTCGGTGGCCTCGGAGGACAAGAAATACGTCTCCACTCCCTCCGAGACGGCCCGCGGATGCGCATTGGCGTGAATGGACACGAAGAGGTCCGCACGCTGCTTGTTGGCGAAGTTGGTGCGTTCGCGCAGCGGCACGAACACGTCGGTGCTCCGGGTGAGCACCACCTTGACCCCCAGCCCGTCCTCGATCATGCGGGCGGCCCGCCGCGTCACGTCCAGCACCACGTCCTTCTCGAGCACACCGCCTGGTCCCTTGGCGCCCTGATCGTGGCCACCGTGGCCCGCGTCGAGCACGATGAGCCTGAGGGGAGGCGCGGTGCCCTGGGCGGGCCGCGGGCCGCGGACGGACGCTCCCTCCTTCGGGCGATAGACGTCAACCACCACCCGGAAAGGATCCTGGAGCGATGCCGTCTTCACCTCCCCGGCGGAACCCTCCAGGACTATCTTGAGCACGCCGTCGGGTCCTGCCGACTCCAGGCGGACTTCCTTGACGAGCCCATCGCCGATGTCTTCCGCCTGGGGAGCGGTGATCACCAGTCCGCTCAATCTCACGCGAATCTCGCCCTTGCCCGGTACGGTCAGGTAGGACAGCCCCGAGCCCGCCTCGATGACGATGCGGGTGAAGGACGGATACGAGCGATAGCGCAGCTCCTCGAACTGCACGCTCATGTCCACGCGCTTGAGCGGAGCCCTGGCGGCGGCCGACACGGGCCGGATGACCGTGGTGCCCGGAGCGAGCCGGCTCAGCCCCTTGTCGAGGAAATCCAGGGGAAGGAGCCAGCCCTTGGCGGTGGCGCGCGGGGCGCTGTCGAGGACGAGCGGTTGTCCCTGAAGGGTGAGCCGTGACTGATCCCTGCTGAACTGGGCGCTCCGCTTGGAGACGGTGAGGGTGCCCGTCTTGCCCTTGGCCGTCCAGGAGCCCTTGAGGAGACCGGCCAGGCGTTCCGCCGGCACGTACGATGCTCCGTCGTCCATCGTCTCCAGGGGTAATTGGCCCAGGACACCCTTAGGCCCTTTGATCTCGACGGCGCCCGGCCGCGGCACGGCTTCCGCGGGGGAAACCCCCGCCGCGGCGGCGCAGAAGATGAGGATGGCGGCTAGGACTCGCATGGTTAGCGTGAGCTCCGAAGTATCGGCCATTCTAACCAAAGGCGAGCCAAACCACGAACTAAAAGGAGGCCGGCTGAGCCGAAATCGCCCCGCGGCTCTGGGGACCTTTACCGGCTTTTTATCGGTAGCTCTTGAGCGGGCGCCATGACCCCCTCCACCGTGGCCCGCCCCCTAACCCGCCACCCTGGAGCCCGCCGCCGGCGTGAAGGCCGCCATCTCACTCTCCGTCCCAGCCGGGCCGGTCTTCTCGCCGGGCCGCCATTCGGTATCTCCGTGGCGTCACGCCGGCCAGGCGGCGGAACACCGTGGTGAAGTGACTCGGGGTCCGAAATCCGACCAGCCGCGAGATGTGGGCGATGGACAGGTCCTGCCGCTCCAGGCAGGTGCGGGCCCGCGCGATTCGCTGCCGGACCACGAACCGATGTGGCGGGATGCCGGTGCTGCGTTTGAAGAGACGCGCGAAGTGGTAGGGGCTCATGTAGACCACTGCCGCGAGCTCTTCAAGGGTCAAGCCCTTCTCGAGGTTGTGCAGGATGTACTCCGTCACCCGTCGCAATCTACATGCGGGAAGGACGATCATGTCCCCCTGTCTCAGTGCAGTCGGTTCTGCGATGGGCTCCTCGATGGTCGGTGCGCTCAGGAGACTGATGCCTTCCGCGTTCGCTGCCGTCGTGATGGTAGCCATTTCCTTACCCGCCCTCGAGATGGTGGTCGAGTCCCGTCTATAGCCAGAGTAGTTTCGCGGAACGGAAGCTGTCTATCCGACGATGGTATGTATCGACTACGTCCTACCTCTGGACGATCTCTCTTGCTGCGAGGTTCATTGACGGCACTCATCCCGGCGCCGATCTCCTATTGGTGAAAGAGATTTCGTGGGAACTCTGCCGTCCGGGCAGGTAGTTTTTTCCCGATTCATCACACCCCATAGGAAGCATTCCACGGCCCGCTAATCGGTGCGTCGACAAACCCGCCGTTGGGATGGCCTCGCTCGGCGCGGGGCACCGGCCTAGAGTCCAAGATCACTGAGGCCGGGATGGTCGTCCGGGCGACGCCCGAGCGGCCATCGATAGTGGCGTTCCGCTTCCTTGATCGGAAGATCATTGATGCTGGCGAACCTGAAGCGCATCAGGCCATCGTCAGCGAACTCCCAGTTCTCGTTGCCGTACGAGCGAAACCAGTGCCCAGAGTCGTCGTGCCATTCGTAGGCGAAGCGGACGGCTATGCGATTGCCCTCGAAGGCCCACAGATCTTTGATCAGCCTATAGTCCAGCTCCCTTGCCCACTTGCGCCGAAGGAACGCGACAATCTCCTCCCGACCCCGCGCGAACTCGGCGCGGTTCCTCCACCGGGAATCCAGAGAGTAGGCGAGGGATACCTTCTCGGGATCGCGGGAGTTCCAGCCATCCTCGGCCAGCCGAACCTTCTCAATGGCGCTGTTCCGCGTGAAGGGAGGTCGCAGGAGTGGGGCCGCCATAGTTCCTCCTATCAGTTGTCATGCACGTCAATGCCGCGTCGAAGTCCTCTTCAATGACGGGGAGATAACCCGAGGGCGACGAGGCTTGTCGTCAATGGTTCCTGCTTCGCCCCCTCTAGCTCACCATTACGACGAGCCACATGCCGCCTGGGGTGCACTGCGTCTCCTTCCACGTGCCCACCTTGATCGCCACTACTGCGCTGAGGTCGAAGGCGCCTGTCCTCGAGTGACGTCTGGGTTCGTAATCACGGAATGGCGCGGGCCGGCACGAACCCTTCAGCAAGAACATGTAAGACGCTCTACGGAACCTCATTCCCGGCAGATTCCCTCTAAAGAGCAGCACGCAGCGGCTGAGTGCTTCACCGATCGGGACTTACAAGGTGCGCGGGACAAATCTACGGCTGGTCTACGGCTGGAGGGTCAATTATGCGCAGGCGCACGTGCTTCTCAACGCTCGTAGGAACGGCCCGGCCATGCCAAGCCGTCGTTCCCGCCCGCCGTCGCATGGACGCGAGCGTGCTCCTCGTGAAGGCGATCGGCGGCGGCTCGGACGTCACGGAGCTGCCGAAGCCGTAGGCTCGAATGCGGTAGGCTGCCTGTGAAGATCGAGGACCTGCTGGGGTGACGCGTCCCTCCTGAGGGTCGCGATCGGGGGTAGGATGGCCGTAACATTGTCGCGCAAAGATCTTCTCGTACGATTGGCCGCGATCGGCGTCGGGATAGCCGGAATCGTCGGCCTCTTCGCCTATGCGGGCGGCTGGCTCTCCCCGCATACGCTGTCGCCCGCGTCCATGATCGATACCTTCGAAAAGGTGAACGGGCGGCACCCTGGTTTTCGTCGCAACCATGCCAAAGGCGTGTGCGTGAGCGGCTACTTTGACAGCAACGGGCGCGGGGTCGAGCTGTCCAAGGCCGCCGTCTTCCCTGCCGGTCGGGTGCCGGTGGTCGGACGGTTCGCGCTGGCGGGAGGGCTGCCCTATGTAGCCGACGCCCCCTCTACCGTGCGCAGCCTGGCGATCCTGTTCAAGCTGCCGGACGGCGAGGAGTGGCGTACGGCCATGATCGACATCCCCGTGTTCGTAGTGAAGACCGCCCAGGCATTTCACGACCAGTTGCTTGCGTCGGCCGCGGATCCGGCAACGGGCAAGCCCGATCCGACCAGGATGACGGCCTTCCTGGCCGTCCATCCGGAAACTGTAAGGGCCATGCAGGTGATCCGCGAGCATCGAGGTTCGTCCGGGTTCGACAACAGCACATACAATGGCCTGAACGCCTTCCTTTTCATCTCGGCCCAGGGCACGGTAGTACCGGTTCGTTGGTCAGTGGTGCCGGTCCAGCCGTTCGTGCCGGTCGGCACGGCCGACCCGGGGACGAGCGATAAGAACTACCTCTTCGAGGCATTGATCGCGAGCATTCATACAGGCCCGCTGCAGTGGCGCCTCGTCGTCACTGTGGGCCGGCCGGGAGATCCGACCAATGATGCGACGGTTGCCTGGCCGCCGGACCGGCCGCAGATCGACGTGGGGACCTTGACGATCGACCGTGTCGAGAGCGAGGACACCAGCCCGACCCGGGACATCAATTTCGATCCACTCATTTTGCCCGCCGGCATGGCCGCGTCGGACGACCCGCTGTTGAGCGCCCGCTCCGCCGCCTATTCGCAATCGTTCACGCGCCGCGAAGGCGAACGCAAACAACCCAGCGCGATTTCACCCGCCGAAGCGGGAAGGTAGCCATGCCCACGGAGCCTCGCACGCGATTCGCCCTCCAGTCACGCATCCTGCACTGGCTGATGGCGACCATGCTGTTGGCCATGCTGTTGATCGGCGTATCGATGGTGGCCTCGTTGGGAGACTACCACCGCCTTCTCGCCATCCATCGGCCGCTCGGCATCCTGATCTTGATGCTGGCGGCCATCCGGCTGATCAACCGACGGCTTACCACGCTCCCGCCGTTTCCTCCGACGATGTCAGCGTGGGAACGATTGGTCGCTTCGTCGTCCGAGAAGCTCCTCTATGCCCTGATGTTCGCCTTGCCGCTCGTGGGCTGGGGCATGTTGTCGGCGGGGCACTATCCGATCGTCATGTTCGGCCGGATACACCTGCCGCCTATTCTTCCCGCCCATCCTCTGCTCTACAGCACGCTGCGTAGGGCGCACACGGTGTTTGCGTTTCTTCTCTTTGGGACCTTTCTCGCCCACCTCATTGCCGTGCTGTTCCACACGTTGATCATTCGAGACGGGCTCCTCGGCCGTATGGCCGTATGGCCCAGCAAGAGCGATCGTCAAGGCTGATCGCCCCGAGCGCGGGGCGCACGGGGCCGGCATGCGCCAGCGTTCGCCGTATGACGGCGTGAACCGCGCCCGTAGGGCACCGAGGACAATCGATTGCGCGTGTATACCCCAGAATCTCGCCCTAATAGTGCCCTACCGGTAGAGGGCGGCGATGAGCTTCTCCGAGGCCAGCTGGATGGCCGCCTTCGAAGCCGGCGTTCCGGCCAGCGCATTCAACATGACGAAGTCGTGATGCGTAGCGAGGAAGCGCGCCGCCGTCACCTCGACACCTGCCTGCATGAGCTTCCTCGCGTACGCCTCGCCCTCGTCGCGGAGCACGTCGTTTTCGTCGACGATGAGCAGCGCCGGCGGCAAGCCATTCAAACGCTCCGCGGGCGCCGAGAGCGGAGAAGCCGTCACCTTCTTTCGGTCCTCCAATTGGGGGGTGTGCTTGCTGCCCAATACCCAGCCGCCCCCATGGAAGTACATCACGGCCGGCAGGGGGGCCTTGGCGCCCTTTGGACGATAGATGCGAACTGACACCTATCCCGTCGGGCCCACCGGCAACACCTTTTCTTCGACATCGGCGGGCGGCGCCGGGACGTGGCCCGCCTGCACATCCTCGAGTACCTTCCGGGCCTCCTCGTACGAGAGCTCGTAGATGGGCTTTCCTCCCCGCGCACTGAGGGCATCGATGAAGGCTTGCGTCTTGGCCTCGAGGATGTATGCCCTCTGCTGCGTGATCATAACCATCTCCCTTTGTCTAAGGCATAGCCCTGCCGGTTCCCGTGTACCGCTCACCACCCCGGCTCGAGTACCATGTCATACAGCGAAGGTATGACCTGGGGCGGGGTTTCCACCTCCCGTTCGGCCCGATACCAATCCACCTCCGGCGATCCCATGGGACGACCGCGATCTTCCCAGAAGCGATAGGCAAGCTTCGCTACGTCCTCGTGTTCGTGACCGTTCATAACTCCACCCCCTTCAGCGGTCGCCGCCGATCCGATTTGCGTAACGCGGCCATGAATCGACTACTTCTCGAGCATGGGCCAAGCATGGTCACCCTTCCCCCAGTTGGGCCTTGAGATCGCGAGGAATACTGGGGGCCTGCCGGAACATGCGAATCAAGCGATGGCGGCGGACTCGCTGGAAGGGGAGATAGAGGGCGAAGGCAGCGAGGAAGAGGACGATTAGACGGATGCCGAGGCGAACTGCCGTGTCCGTGAACGCATGGCTGAGAAGATACCCAAGCCCCATCCACCCTCCCGCCCACGTCAGCGCGCTCGCGGCGCCGTAGCACAGGAACCGAATGATGCTCGTCCTCGTCGCACCGGACAGTCCGCTGGCAATCGCGTTCAGCTCAGGCAGGAACCGCGCCGCGATCTGGAATGGTCCTATGTGAGCGCGGAAGACATGCTGAGCGCGACGGACCAACATGCCGGCCGTTGGCGCGAGTCGACTCAGAATCTTCAGCGCCCGCGCGCCACGCCATCGGCCCAGGCCGTACCACGTCAGGTCCGCCGCCAGAGACGCCCCGACCGCGATGCCAACGATCACGGCCATACCCAGGTGGCCATTCCCCGCCAGCGCTCCCGCACCGACCAAGGCGGGGATGACGGGCACCGGGATCCCGGCCTGATTGCAGAAAACCCAGGCAAACAGAAACCAAGGCGCGTGCTCCAGAATCATGGGCGTCTCCTCTCGATCCACGGCAATTCCCCGGCATTGCACACGACAGATCGTCCGCCGTTCAAAGGGCACGAAGGAACACCACCAGGTCTGCCTTCTCCTGGGCGCTCAGCTGAGTCCCCAGAATCAGATTGAAGAACTCCACCGTGTCATCCAGGGTCAGGAGCCGGCCGTCGTGCAGGTAGGGCGGCGAATCCTTGATGCCCCGCAAGGGGAAGGTCTTGATGGCGCCATCCCCGATGGCCATCATGTTGTTGATCAGCACCGGTTTGAAGAACCGCTCTGCCTGAAGATTGTGCATCAGGTTGTCGGTGTAGTAGGGCGGCACATGGCAGGTCGCGCACTGGCCCTTGCCAAAGAAGACGGCTTGCCCCCGCAGCTCGGCGGGCGTTGCCTTCTTGGGATCGAGCTTTCCGAATACGTCCAGCTTCGGCGCCGGTGGAAAATCGAGGATCTCCTCGAACTCGGCCATGAAGTGGACCTGGCTGCCGCGCTCGAGAATGTTGACGCCTTTCTTGGTGGCAATCACAGGATCTCCGTCGAAATAGGCCGCTCGCTGCTCGAACTCCGTGAAGTCCTCCACGGTCTTCAGGGCCCGCTGGGACCCAAACAGGCGCTGGATGTTGACCCCGCGAAGCGTCGTCGTCTCGATGCGATGGCGGAACTGCTGCGGGCGGATGTCGCCCACCAGATGGGAAGCCCCGTTCGTGTGGCCGTTCTGGTGGCAGTCGAAGCAGGCCACGCCGAGGCTCGGGTGCTCGCTCCGCCGATCCGCCGTGGCATTGAACTGCTGCTGGGGGAACGGCGTGAGCAAGAGACGCAGGCCTTCGAGCTGCTTGGGGTTCAGGATCCCGTTGAAGAGAGCGTAGTAGTTGTCGGTCGTCACCAGCTTCCCCTGCGAGACGTCGCCCAGATCGGGCCGCGTGGTCAGGAAGATCGGCGCCGGGAACTCCGGCAGGAACCGGTCGGGCAGGTCGAAGTCGAGGTCGAAGCGGGTCAGGTCCCGGCTCGTCTGCTTCTTGACCTCGGCGATCATGAACAGCGGAAATACCATCCCACCCTCGGGGTGATTCGGGTGGGGCAAGGGCATGAAGCCGGCTGGGTACCACCCCTTGTCGCGAATCTCCGTGGGGGTCATTTTCCCCAAGGCATCCCAGGTCGCGCCCACCGGCAGTTTGACGCGGACGCCGTCCTGGACCGGCTTCCCCCGGCTCATGGTGACTCCGGCGGCGGGACGATCGCTCAGTTCGTAACGCACGGCCAGCAGATCCATCTGACGCTTCATGATCGCGGCCTTGGCTCCGCTCATGCGCGCCAAAACTGCCCCGAAGTCCTCCTCGTTCACCGGTAGATAGCTCGAGGGTGGCGGGTCGGGCTTGGCGCCGGTCTGGGCCCGTACACCTGCCGCGCCAATGGCAATCCCGATGATGAGCAGGCCCACTGCTACCGCCGTCGCTTTCCAGGCCCCGCGCACTATCAATCCTCTCTTTCCGTTCGAACTTGTCCCCGGTTCGCGTCCCGGCCTCGCTCTGCCGAAGGCGCCGTGACTCACTCTGTTCCGCCATTGCGATGAGGTGTCGCTAGCTTGGGTTGCACCACCGACTTCCTTCGGCAAGATTGTGACAAGCACATCCGGTAGGAAATACCCATCGGATCGCCCGCGCTGTACAGGCCTACCAGCTGACGACAGCACAATGTCGCATTCTTGCCGAGACACCCTCATCGGGTGCCCCGCGCGCGCGAAGCCATCGAAAGGTTCGAGACTTATGAAACGCTTCGCGTGGGTTCTCGTGCCTCTTGGGCTTCACGATTGTGCTGGCCCGAGGCCCGCGCCCATGTAGTTGGCCAATCGCCCCCGCAGGGAAAGCCGTGCCCGGTGCACACGCGGCTTCACCGTGCCCAGGTTGGCGTGCAGCATCTGGGCAATTTCGGGCTTCGGGAGCCCTTCGACATCATGTAAGACGAGGGCCATGCGGTACTCGGGCGGCAGCTCATCGATGGCAGCGCCGAGTACCGACTTCAGCTCATCTTCGATCGCCGGGTCCGTCCTCGACCAATCGATCGCCACCTCCACATGCCGGCCTCTCTCATCGAAGGATGTGGCGAGGTCTTCCCATGACACATCGTTCCGCCTGCTCCGCCGCCTCCGCAGCTTCTGGTAGGCCGCGTTGGCGGTGATCCGGTATACCCACGAGCCGAAGGCGGCCGCGCCCCGGAAGGTGCCGATCTTGCGCCTCGCCGTCCACAGCGTGTCCTGCACGACCTCCTCCGCGTCGGAGGGGGTTCCCCGTGATACGTATGGCCAGCCGGTAAACGCGATCTCCGTAGGTGCTCACGAGGGCCTCAGCCTCCTCCGGGTCCCCTCCGTGCAACTGCTCCACGAGGGCAGCATCCGGATCGATGGCCTTTGTCTATCCATCTCACTCTCCTTCCCCGCTGGGCCGGTCTTCCCGGGTCACCGCCGCCGCCCGGAAGGCTCCCGGCGTGATGCCGAGGACGCGGCGGAACACCGTGGTGAAGTGACTCGGGGTCCGAAACCCCACCATTCGTGAGATCTGCGCGATCGACAGCTCCCGCGTGGTCAGAACGGCGCGCGCCCGGGCGATCCGTTCCCGAACTACGAATCGGTGGGGCGGCAGGCCCGTGCTGTACTTGAAAAGGCGCGCAAAATGGTACGGGCTCATATAGACGACGGCCGCGAGCTCGGCGAGCGGCAGGTCTTTATCGAGATTTCCCTGGATGAACTCGGTCACCCGCCGGACTCTGCACTCGGGGAGGGCGCCGCTACTCGAGGCGGCAGCTCGGAAGCCGGGCACAAGATCGAATTGAGCGACGGGCTCCTCGCGCTGGTTTCTCAGCGGGCTCGACGTCCGCGTACTCACAACACCCTCCCACGTATGGCCGGTGCCGCGCACCGGGCTTTCGTAAGTTGTGTCCGAGTAGGACTGAGTTCTCTCCTTTCCAGAGAGCAACGAACATGCCGGTCATGACGGGCCAGAAAAAGAGAGCGTAAGCACTTGTTTCGGCGAAAGAAGCGATCCGTACGAATCGCTCGGTCATGCGTCCAAAATTCGGACGCGACCGAGACTCGGACGACGGTTGCGGTTGATCCGCCAAGCCCCGCCGAGCGTTTATCTCAGCGGGGATCTTGCGGAATCAGGGCGGGCCGGAGACGCTATCGGACGCCTGACTCTGGCACCGGGGACGAGCTTGTCGAGGTCGTACTTCTTGACTTTCAAGTAGACCGTGGCTCTTGGATCCGGAGCTCTTTGGCCAGAAGGGTCAGATTGCCGTGACACGCAAAGATGGCTGTGGGACGCGTCATGCGGACTTTAGCGATTGCCCGGGCGCCGCCGCCGGTGCAGGCGATCGGCCAAGCGGGCTTCCTCCACCGCGACTCCTGCTCCCGACATGGTGCCGGCGGACTACCGGGCCGCGGCGGAATTCATTGGCAGGAACGATCCGCATAACCCGACCCTGGCCGTCAAGAATAGTGACGGCCGATACTGGCTCATCGTGATTCGGAAGTCTGATCTCGCCCACGACTGATCGTCGACTCATTGCTGCCTCCCTCGCCATTGATGACTCCTCGCCTCTTTCGAGGCGCAACCGGTGCTCACCGCCGATGACGACTGAGTATTTCCGCAAGAACATGCAATCCGTCCTCCGTGAACCATCGGTCGCTTTCGGAAAATTGCGGCCTTACGGCGGCGGTCGGCGCGCGCGGCTAGTAGAGTTTAGGCGATGCGGCCATCATCAAAAGCACGCTTGCACCACGCCGCCATCCACCCGGAGGGCGGCACCGTTGGTCGCGGCGGACAGCGGGCTGCACACGTAAGTCACCAGATTGGCCACTTCTTCGGTCATCGCGAACCGCTTCAAGAGTGAAGACGGGCGG
>AR_comb_assmDRAFT_11020213_pt1 | contig 11061 bp, 15 predicted proteins | sample ArasoioldDNA_FD_10543 | JGI IMG/M metagenome (IMG submission 10543) | reverse complement strand
ACGCGCAACAAGCTCAATATGCCATGCCGAATTTCCCGTCTTAAGATCCCACATTGTATAAAAAATCCACATGCAAATAGTTAATTCATTTTCGGAAAGGTCAGGATACCTTGATCGAAGAATTCCAACTACTTTGTAATCCCACGGATTCCAGCATGGCACGTCATCAGTTCTTTCTGCCACATCGCGATCTAAAGGACTAGATCTTTCCTCATTACCCATTATGATATTACAATAAATGATCATGTTAATAAAATTTTTGTTACCATGAAAGGTTATATAGTCAATACAGTCAATACTTTGGAATCTTTTAATCCTCTGAATCTACAAGTTGGAAATACACAATTAAAAATTAAAATAATAAATTAACTAAAATTGTAATGAGGAATGAGGAATGAGAGATGCGGGCAAAAAGGTAGCAATATTAGCGTAACACCAGCCAACTACTTTCTAAAATTGGCGAATCCAGCCGGTGCATCCCAGTCTGTCCTTCGATTAGCACCGGTTACATCTCCAGCTCGCCAGTATTCGAAATCAAAAGTTTTCAAAAAGTTTGCAATAAATCTAATTAAATTTTGTCTAAAAAGTGGCATAACAGAAAACAAAGATATAATTAAATTCTTGAAGGAAAATGAAGCGGTTCTAAAACCAAGAACATTTGATCGATATAAAAGTATAGCAGAAGGAGAACTGGAAAGTGACCTTGATGCCAACATCTGGCTAGAGGAAAAAGTTCATACTGCATTAATCCATGATTACAAGAACATTTGTGATAGATATGACAGACAACTTCTGCTAGACGATTTATTAATTGAAGGGTTGATCAAAAAGGCGATAGACGAAGCTGAAGAAAAGTTTCAAGATCCTGATAAATATTACAGAAATCTGGATATTTATTCTATCATCCGAATTCAAGAGGCAAGCGACGAGGCGATGAAAAATAAAATAGAACTAATATCGAAAGGATTCATAACCTATAGAATTAAAAAACACATAGAAAATCTTCAAGGGCAAATAGAGCAAAAAGAAAAGCAACATGAGAGCATCGTGAGTTCGAGAAATGTCGATAGAGAGGTTAAATTTGAGCTAGCCCCACATTTAAAGGAACTCGAACAGAAATTGGGAAAAAAGCTTTCTGATCTTGAATGACAAATGACTAAGCATCATATAGACATAGAAGCAAACAGATTGTTAGAAATGTGGTGAACGGTGGAAAGCTTATCAAATAGAATAATCGATAAACAGTTTATTGGTTAGTAGAATTTGAGGATGTAGAATTTCCTGTAGAGTTGCTATAAGGTGTGACAGTTGAATTATGTTGACCAAGATAAGTAACAAACCTCTGGTCTTTACAATAACTATATTGCTTCGATTTAGTTTGGCACTCTTTCTGCAAAGAACTCAACTCTCCAACACAAAAACCACTTCTAGCCTCTAAATTTAAACTTCCGTCAGCATTTTTGATGCACTTATCTATTATCATTCTTCCGCTTAAATCGGGATAGTTCGAGTAATACTCTTTTAGATTTCGTATATCGGCTTCTTGTGCCTTTTGTTGTGCATCTTGGGCTTGTTTCAAAATGGAAGGATACTGAGGAAGTCTTGAGTCATTACACGCTAGTAACTCATTAGGATGTGATTGACAATTACTATTTATGGTCAAAATCAATGGCTGGCAATCGATTACTTTCTGGAAATCAGATATATCAAAACACTTATCCATACCATTGATTGCAAACTGTAGGGCATTTTTCCACTGAACTATTGCGGGGTCATTGGGTTTTGTTTGGTATAATTCGGCAGCCTTGTTAGCATCGAAACCTAAATTTTCATGCCATGCATAACCTATGGGATTAATTGATAACACTAATGTGAACGTTGTAACGATTGCCATTAATGCCCAATGTTTCATCAAAGTTGAAATAGTAAAGTTCTATTTAACCGTAGTTTGAAACATGATCAAATTGAATAGTAAGTTTATTATCAAGTGAAATAAACACCCGTATTAATGGATGGGAAAATACCTATTGATTTTAAATGTCTAGTTTGTAAAACCGGAGAAATGGTTCCGTATCAAATAGAGGGTAAAGTTATCATAGATTTTTTCGTTATGCCGTCGGACGAAGGTCAACCCGCAGGTAAGGTTCCACTTAGCGGCTTACAGTCAATGCGACCTAAAGTTTATTACTGCAAAGTATGCGGTAACGTGCAAACTTTTTTTGAAGGCGCTCCGAACATATAGAAATCTCTAACTAGGGCTATCTCTTAAGGGCTTTTCAAATAGAGTAATAAGCGACTTTCACGTATATTATATTGAGAAGAAATTCTCACATGTGAGATTCTTGGAAAAGCAAAAAGGATTTGACGTTTTTCTGGATTGGAGTGGTTCTTATCGTATTGGGCGCAATTGTCGGCGTTTTTGAATATCATATCGGATTCGTAATGATAGCAGTCGGATTCATAACGGCAACGCCAGCATACATGAAAAGCCAGTGTCAAAAGTCGGTTAATTTTTGAACACCCAGTGTTTATTGATCGAAAGGGGCATAACGTTGTGAGGGTAAAAATGTTCTTCGTTTGCATTAAAAACAAGATGATTCGACGGGGTTTCAAAAGTGGCAGTGAATGTATAGGGATAGGCGGTTTCATTAAAAACTCTTGTAATATCGCCAAAGGGTTCTGAACAAACTTTATGCTGACAAAAAATATTCTTGTCCACAACATTACCGTAATTGGGTTTTGAACAAACGTATTTGGTTGTATTTTTTGCAATGTCTTCTTGAATGTCATTAAATTTACAAAAAAAAGTCATGTCCATTTCTTCAATAAATTCCTGTTTTTTTGGACCAAAGTGTCCGTTACTCTTATTATCAACGAGATTGAATTCCCCTAGTAGAGTTATAGTATGTTCGGCTGGATCTAGTATGAGAGTAATCCCATCTAGTTTTGTGGCTTGACACTGATTTGACGGACAAACATTGGAAGAATTTGAGAAGTTAAAATTAGAATTTTTATCTGGTTTAAACCAATTCGGATTTTCAACTGGATAATTATGGGGGTTATATTCTGTCAAGTTTGTATCGATATTGAAAGTATCTCCTGCATTAACATTAGGAATTCCAACCATGCAGATTAAAAAGACAATTGCAAAAATGTAAAAATATTTCATCAGATTTGAATAATTAGAGTTCTATTTAACCTTAGTTTGGAAGATGTATTTGACTATCTTTTAAGGCTTATCAAATAGGATATTTGGATTAGTAACTAAACAAAAATTTAAAACAGATAATTAGGCAACTAGTGGGAATCCGTTATTGAACAAGAAACAAACAAGTCCACAACTAGCCCACCAGTTACCTTGAGTTTTGTCAATTGACGCTAGTGGCTAGTATTATATAACTACATTGGAATCAAGATACATAGTGCCAACTGCTTTCAAAATAGCCTAATTAATTAAAAATTGGCCTTCATTGCAGTGTGAAACACTTGTCATTTTCCTACCCCGTTTCCGTCTGAGAAGTCGAACATCGGAATTCTTTGTCGATTTCTTCCTTACACTGTTGTTTGAGTTCCATGATTGCTTTTTGAGCATCCTTGTCCCGCTGTGACAATCTACTATCGTAAAGTCCTTGTCTTTTGATTGCAGCGTAAAACATTTGAGACGATTCTTTGCCATTAGAGGCTGCGCTAGGTTTGACATTGCATAGACGCTAGTCGCTAACGCCAATACAGCCATAAGCGCAAAAATCTTAATTTTCTTTAAATTTGCGTATTATCTCATCTAAAAAAGAATTTAAAAAACTTTAATATCAACTCTCGAAGGTGTGAAGGATTGCCAATGCTCCCTCTCCACAACGCACTGCTCATATTAAATGGTCATTTCGCAAATTGAATCTATGAGCATACAACAAACATTGCTAAAGGAAATTGAAGACTCACAGATATGTTATGACAGGACAAAAGAAGAATGTGTATACAAAAGAGATCTCAAGATAAGAATTGAATTGCTGAATTGGACGCTAGACAATTTGAAGAATCCTAATATCGATATATGTGCACTTATCGAGGCTAACACTAATGAAATTATAGATAAAATAAATGAAAAAGATTCCATAATTGAAGCAGACCCATTAGATAGTGAAGTCAGGATTTTGGATTGGATTTTATATGTAGTTTGCACCGACCAGACAAAGAAGTTTGAAAGGCTATAGTATAGAGTAAAAGAGTTATCAGTTGGCTAACAAGTTAGACAAATGTGGCATTTGCCAACATATTAGGGCATTTAATATCTATAGTTTTAATAACATCTCCAATTTCAGTTATCACAGAAATGTTTAAAGTAATATCACAAATAAAATTTCTACTAATATTCGGTTGTTTATTATCATTATTTTTACTGTCTGTTTTCAAATCAAATAATGTCCATGCTGAATTAATTAACTATACAAACCCGGAACAAAAATTTTCAATAGAATATGATAATACCGATTGGCAAATCAGAGAGGGTGATAAAAAATTCAAGGAAGGAGATGTTTATTTGATAAATAAGGTAACTCCTGAAGCGGCAGCCATAATGATTGATTACAATCTTGACAGTGGGGACCAGAAGCATTTTAAGAGAAATTATAAGGTTATGGACAATATTGTATGTGATGCAAAAAATTATATGATTTTTGAACAAAATAGTTCCAAATATACGATAGATGGTAACAAAGCCTTTTACACATTATGTGGTGATTTTGCATCTGACAAAAACGATGCACAGATGATGGTAGGTGCTAATACTAAGCATGGCGGTTTCGGTTTCACTTTCGGAACTACAAGGACCAACTTTAATTCACTGTTACCCGAAGTTGAGGCAATCTTAGACTCGATTAAAATATTAAAATAACCGGCTGTATTCGAACTACTGATAAATTGATCTTTACCTTTTCCGCGTTTCGAACGGCTTTTTTCTAATTTGGATGTTGGATGCTAAACCCCTGATCCTTATTAGTATAATTTTTAAAATTGTCTGATGATTCAGCATAAGATGAATGTATACATAATATGAGAAAAACTAAACAGATTGCAATAGAGATACAATAAATGTTGGTTCTGCTCAATACTTCTAAGAATTAACTGGAATTAATAAGACTTTCATTGAAGGGTTATACTATTGATTGAATCTAAGACTGCCAATAAGATGCATCATGGTATTAAAGTCATTATGAAAATTTTCCTTTAGAGTGCCATATTCAAACACATAACCAATGTTATTGTGCATAAGAACCACATCCCTATATTCTCTGTCACCATCTGAATAAGAGAACGATAATGCAGGTTCATCACCTATCATTAACCGTCCCAAGTTCCCAGTGATTTTTGCTCCTTCTTTTTCCTTGAAAATGTCAAACATTATGTCAGCAAAACTTTCTGTATCCATAACAGAATATTTAGGATCGTCATATGTAGATGTTGTAAATTCCCTTGTGCCCTTGAATATTTTATCGCCACTAACGTGCCAGTCACTTGGATATTCAACAGTGAATCCTCTCAATTCGTCATTATGTGTCGTGTATGCTGTTTGTCCGGTGACAGACGCCGAAGTCTGATTTTGGTCTAAAGATGCTGTTTCATTCTTGATTTTACTTATCCTATCTTCACAGAGTGTTTTCGCCACATCTTTAGGCAAACCTTTCATAAAATCATTAGCAAATTCACCACCTATATTCAAATTCTTATAACAATCTTTTCTAAATTTTTCTTCACCTAATTCAAGAAATTTTTCTTTATTTTGTTGATCAATATTTTTTTGGAACTCAGTTAGGGCATCAGATTGGGCAAAAGTTGCATGTGAAATGAAGTTTCCAGTCACTAGGGAAGCAAATGAAATTATCAAAAAAACCCAAAAATTTGCTTTCATTTTATTTCAATTCCGTCCCATTCGTTGACTTGTTTTTTTCTGTCTCTATTTTCTTCTCTAGTTCGGCGAGTTTTTTTTCGTATTCGGCTAATCTTTTTTGAGTATCTTCCAATTCTTCGTTTAAGGTTCTTTTGCTATTTTCTTCAGCGGATTGCCTATCTCTTTCTAATTTTTGACATTGCCCACATAAAGGATTTCTATCAAATCCAACTAACATGTATTTGCCGCAATTTGCACAATGATCAGAATTTTTCTTATATTCTTGCTCATATCTTGCTTTACGCTGTTCCGCAGTTTCGGAATTGTTTCTCATCTCCTTCAATGTTTTTTCCATTCTCTCTTGTGCCGCACTTCTCCTTAACATCCATATGAAAATAAAACCAAGTATAGCACCGACAAGACTCCAGCCATATGTAAAAAGAGCACCAACGAATCCTGAAATTATCATTAAGATGCTAATGAAATATCCTACGCCTCTCCAGAAACCCAATCCTATTTCTCTGCTATGGTAATAATGCGATCTTATTATCCCTTGCCCATTCGACTAAGAATTTCTATATATCTTAAGCAAATAACCCGATCTTACAAAACAAATGCATTTTATCTTGAAAAATCTTAAATATTTCAGAAAGTAAAGGGTATGGATGAAGAGAAACGTAATTGTTATGTTGATGTTGACCCCTGCACTCATTCTAGGTCTTGGTGGACTGATAGACAACGATGATACTACTACTACTAAGATATTTGCGGCAAAATCAGGAGGCCTAAAACAAATACCATCTGTGGCAACGGATTTTCCAAACGATGATGCTAGTTCTGTCAAGGTTGATGTGACCACCGCTAAAAAAGACATTATAGGAGCGTATCACGTCAAGGGCGAAATTAAGAATCTAAGCCCAGACCCTTTGAATTATGTAATGGTGACAGCACATTTCTATGATGCAAATAATCAGACTGTCGGCGTGAGCACATGCTGTTATGCTAATCCTAGTGATATCGAACCCAACCATACTTCTACGTTTGATAGTTTTGCGCAAAAAGATGACATGTCAGGAACACCGAAATCCTTCAGACTATCATTTGATTGGGATTAAACATCAAATTTTAGGATTAAAGTAGGTATGAAGACTAGAGTTTCCTCAAACAAAATGGCTTTGATGGGGATTTCCATTTTACTTGCTATTTTTTTGTCCGCATCTTATTTACTTTCAAATAATAGTTATGCTCAAGGTGAGCAAAAGAACTTTACCGCACCAAAATTTGGTTTGAGCATGCAGTATCCGTCTGATTGGACATTTGTGCCAGAAGAGGAAGACTTCAATACAGAAACATATGGATATTCTTATGGTTCCGCAGTCCTGGGAGATTTTTGTCCTTCCTTCCTAGTAGAACCGGAACCTAAGGTTCTAGATTGTCAAGATAAATCTCCTGCATACTTGAAGGTGCATGTTTATAAACTGCGTAATGGAACAACCGTAGACCAATTTTACAAGCAAGACCTATCCAAAATGAAGGCTGCAAGCGGTTTGGTTCCAACTAAAGTTATTGATAAGAATAAAATTAACATCTCAGGGCTTCCTGCTATCGAATCTGTGAGCATAAAGGGCGGTGGTTCTTTGGACAAATTACTTGAACTTGGGGGTGAAAAACCTACAAAAAGCAAATCTACTTCTGTATATGTTGTGAATGGGAACATGGGATATCAATTCTTTACTATATCAAAGGATCAAGACGATTACGATATGTATTTACCAACATTTAAAGACATGATTGATTCCGTCCAATTAAAATAGAAGGGATCGTCAAAGAACTACGATTCTGAATAAGATATTAATTTGGTTTGACCACTTGCTAGTTCTCTTTTCAAATCTTCATCATTAATATCCCCAAACCTGTCTTTCTCCTTTCTTGCTTTCATTCTTGCTTCCCTGGAATCAACGCTAATGACAGCATGTTTTTGGACATCAAAAGGATTATCAAAAGTTTCGGTAAAATCTTGAATCACCGGCTCATTTTTCTTTTCATAAATTGGAAATATATGACCGCATTTATGACATTGTAACCAATTACCATAATCTGCTGGAATCGCTTGTCCATCAGGATATTCGACAAGTGCAACTCTTCGACCCATTGGATAAAAGCTTTAAACAAGTCCTGACTTATTTGGATTTAGTTATGGCAAGTGAAACAACTGAAGCGATACCAACACTGACCGGTGCAACTTAAAATGAGATATTCTATTTGGTAACCTTCCAAAACAAGTCACAAAAAAAATTATGGTTTAAGAATAATGTTTGTAAGCATATTAATGCAAGGTTCAGCAATAGTAAACGGCAAGTCTATTTATATGGATTATACTGCTCCTGAACGAGTTTTCGATTTACACCTTCCAGATGTTCTAAAGCTTATTCAGTCCCTTAAGATAAAATGATTTGTTAGATGCACTTAGACTTAGCCTGAAAGGTTACCAAATAAAATAAAATTATTTTTTAAAGAGAAAATCGCATAGGCTCTTTCCAGAAACATATACACACTGATTATAGAGATCTTCTGGACTATTATTGCCATTTATAGGCGTGTTGGAAACATCATTAAGTGTTTTTCTAGTTGGCGCTGCAAGTTGAAAGTCGAACTCTTTGGTTGAATTATCTCTAATAACAGTAAGATGCACCACATCATTAACTTGCTTCTGAATAACATATCTATTGAGATCGCCCATATTCGATACTGTTGTGTTGTCAATTTTTTTTATAATGTCTCCTGATCTAAACTGAGTCCCTATGGGTAAACCAAAATCATCAGCCGCTGTTACTAGAACTCCTTCTGTCTGATTCGATCCAATGCTCTCCGCTATATTGGGAGTTAAATCCATGCCTTCTATTCCAATGTATGGACCATTTGATGATTGATTTTCTGAAGACGGTGCGTATGTTGGAGTTCCCCAATCGGTCGCTAGAATCTGTATGTTTATGTGATCCAAGTCATCATTTTTATCTATAGGTATTTTAAACGCACTTTTTGTATTCGGTTGAAATGTGCTGGGCAACGAAGAAAAACCAGAATCTGCGACATCGATCAGGTGGTTATCTCTATCAAAAATTTCTATTTTTAACGAAACACCTTTTATTGTTCTCAAAGATGGATCAGTGTTTTCTATGAATCCAATTAAATTAGTTGAATAATCACCATCCTTGATGCTGACATCTGTTATGTTAAACGCGCCTATGTCAAACGTATACGGTATTGGTCTAGTAGCACCGTATATACTGGTTACGTCCGATGCAGAGCCTACCAACAAAATGAAAATGGCAAGCGTTGTAACTAGTCCGCTCGTTATGATGAGATTTCTTTGATCCGTTCCATTCATTTCGTATGCCCAATTTATGACGGGATCTTATTATCCATTGCTACAATTTTGACCCACGTGCCCTTAGCCTTAGTTTGAAAAAGGTTATGGACTGAATTGACTATTTTAGCCCCTTTTGCCGACTTTATATAGTCATTATTAAATAATTAAATAATCAAAGTCCTAATAATTACACTGGGATTGGTATGGCGAATATTGAACTTTTAGCATCATTTCTTAAACTTCTGAATGAGAAGGGTTTGATAGACTTTAGGGTTCTTAAGGATGATACCGAATTAGGTTTTAACAACAGATTAAAAGCCCAGAAATATGTATATTTGGGACAAGAAAAATTTGGCCTACCTCTGGGTTATGAATTTAGCAGATATAAATTTGGCCCATATTCATCAGATTTGACTGAAAATTATTATGATATAAATATCTACACAATTGATGATCCAGAAAATGGTATTTACGAGTTTGTAGCGGAAATGGATAATGAGAACTTTGATATAGTATCGTTACCAAATGATTTTAACCAGAACCAATTCCTAGACGTGGTATCAAATAAGAATGAATCGTGGTTAGAAATTGCAACAACAATTATCAGTGTATCTAAATCATATAACGATGCCAAAATAATCTTGGAGATGGTTGGCAGAGTAAAACCATCATATGAAAGTGATTACATAAAACAAGTTTTCAACGACCTGGATACCTACGGACTCCTGGATCGTCAGTAATCTTTAATATCTTATTTCGCTTTCCATCATCTCTCAGTTTGCCTTCATATTCATAAATAGACTCGGTAGTGGATAGTTGAATGTCATCTGTTATAAGATAGTCTGAATCTGGGTCATCAATTGCTATGGCTAAAATAAACGCGTCTGTAGGCATAATTCCGCATGCGTTCATGAAATGATGAGCATGAACAATATGCTTATTTTCAAGAACGGGAAGACATTCCCCGGGCTCTACTAGGTCTGCTAATTCTTTTGCCAAAATATCCATCTTCTTTTTAAGACCTGTTAAATCGTCGATATTGTCTCTTATTATAACTGTCAGAATTTCCCCTAGCACTATCTGCGGGATTACAATGTTAAAAGATCGCAATCGTCGTTTTAATTTCTCTGCATATTTTTTTTTCGTATGATCGCCGCTAATATAATCCAGAAAATAAACACTATCGATATAAGCAGTATCCTTCAATGATTGTCTAAACTACTGCCCCAATTAAAAAACTAGTAAGTAAGAATCTTATGCTCGAATGTGCCAAAAATTACAATTTTACTGTTAATCTTCAGTGTCGTAACTTATTGCCAAGGTAACAGCCTTTATTATCTAACTGCGTATGTAGTTGGTCATATCGCCTGGTCCAGAAGAAACTCCTAAACTTCAAAAAACTCGACTTAAAGAAGTGAAATTATGATTCAAAATAACTGGTCAATGTCGCGCCTTGCATTAGTTCTGCCTTTATATCTTCGTCTTTAATCGAATTTATGTATTGTTTTCGCTTCTTGTATATCGACTTTGATTTTGGTCTTCTTACGTTTGCACTTTTGTGTAAACCATTCCATGTTACTTGGATTAATATCAAACGGATTGTCCATAGGTTCAACGAAATCTGCAATCTCTGATTCATATTTAATATTGTAAATAGGAACGATATCTCCACATCGATGACATTGTCTGACACGGTCAGCATCTGGGATATTGACGCGAACTAATTTTGGCCCTTTTTTTTCATCTTCTTTATGAACTCAATTAGTTATCGTGTAGTGCACCATGATCACCTTATTATCTAAATTTT
>AR_comb_assmDRAFT_10488518_pt1 | contig 11061 bp, 14 predicted proteins | sample ArasoioldDNA_FD_10543 | JGI IMG/M metagenome (IMG submission 10543) | reverse complement strand
TCGACCGCGAGGCGCTGCTCGTACCAGCCGATCGCCTCGGCCTCCTCGGTCAGCGAGGCGCAGAGGCGGGCGAAGGTCCGCGTCTGGGCCGGCAGCTCCTGCGGTGGCTCGTGGTACTGGTCGAATCCCATCTGGCCTCCTCAACTCGGTTCGCAGGGCGTCCAGGGCCGGGCCTGGAGGGAGTATGACTTGCGGATCGAGCTGAAGCCGAGCGCCTTCGCCCGCGCGCAGAACGCGCCGGGCGGGAGCTCGTACTCGGCCTCGAAGATCGCCTTGCCTTGCCTCACGAACGGCACGTAATACCCGCATTCGTCGTATTGAAAGCACTGCTCGACCACGGCGAAGTCGAACGCCGCCAGCAGCTGCCTCGCCTGGCGGCCGTCGTTCTTCAGCCCCACGGCCATCCCGCGCGCGTGCGCCTGGCGGGCGATCCAGCGGTTGAAGCGCAGCTGGTCGGCGCGGGTGATCCCGAACCCGGTCCGGTTTTCCCACCCGTTGAGGTTGTCGGGCTCGACCGCGTCGAACCCCTTGCGCGCGCACATCGCGATCCGCCCTCGCAACGGCGCGGCGAAGGAGCGGAAACGGCTGACGTCGAGCCAGCGCTCGTCGGGGAAGCCTTCGTAGCGCCGGCCGATCGCCGCGCGCGGGAACCGGCCGGCGTCGGGCCGAAAGCTCTCCCAGCTGCCGACGTCGAGGTAGCAGACCACCCTGCGCCCGCGGCGGTGCAGGGCGGCGACCTGGGCCGCACCGGTTTCGAACCCGTCGACGTCGTAGACGGAGGCTTCGAGGCTCGGGTCAAGGCGCCCCTGCAGCTGCCACTGCCAGGCCGCGGTGCGCGGCGCCGGGTGCCAGTGACCCAACAGCGCCAACCCGGTGAGCAGGAGGGACGCGACGCCGGCCATCTCGGCAGCGTACGAGGGAAGCTGGTCGGGGCGCTCGCTATGGTGTGAGCGAAGGCTCCGGGAAGGAGCCTTCAGGCGCTGCACGGCCGCGAAAGACGGCCCTCTGGGCGGTGCCGGCACTTCGATTCCGGCGCGAACAGCGATGGCAGCCAAAAGGGACGAGATCCGACCAGCCGACCACCTGCCCGACGACCACATCGCCGACGGGCTTGCCAGCGAGCGCGAGCTCTGGGAGCAGTTCACAGAGGAGCGCGACCCGGCGATCCGCGACGAGCTGGTGCGACGCTACCTGCCCTTCGCGAGGAGCCTGGCCCTGCGCTACCGCGGCGCCAGCGAGTCTTTCGACGACCTCCTCCAGGTCGCCAGCCTCGGCCTCGTCAACGCCGTCGACCGCTTCGATCCCAGCCGCGGCACGCCCTTCGCCGCCTTCGCCTCGCCGACGATCCTCGGCGAACTCAAACGCCACTTCCGCGACCGGGTCTGGACCGTGCGCGTCCCGCGCGGCCTGCACGACCGCATGGCCGAGGTCGACAAAGCGGTCGCCGAGCTGACGGTCGAGCTGCAGCGCTCGCCGTCCGTGGGCGAGATCGCCGAGCGGATGGAGGTCGACCCGACCGACGTGCTCGAGGTGCTCGAGGCTAACCACAACCGCCGCCCGCTCTCCCTCGACCGCCCGGTCGGCGGCGAGGAGGACGAGTCCCCGGCCTCCGAGTGGGTGGGAGAGGAGGACGAGGGCTTCGAGCTGATCGAGGACAAGCTCGCGCTCGAGGGCGTGCTCCCGCGCCTGGACGCGCGCGAGCGCCTGGTGCTGCAGCTGCGCTTCGTCGACGACCTCACCCAGTCGCAGATCGCCGAGCGGATCGGCCACTCCCAGATGCACGTCTCGCGCATCCTGCGGCGAACGCTCGAACGGATCCGCGAGGAGATCGCCGAACGGCCGGGGGAGGACGAGGGGCGCGGCCCGCGCTAGGCGGGTTTCACGGCGCGAACGAGGAGATCGCGACCACGAGGTATTCGCCCTCCTCCTCGCGCTCGACCTTCAGCTCGTCGGCGAGCGACTCCAGCGAGCCGACCTGCGGCAGCTCGAGGCTCTCCCGCACGCGCTCCGCGGCCCCCTCGATCATCGGGCCGACCCGCATGACGACGCCCCCGCTGCGGTCGGAGACGCTGAGCGCCACGTGCCCGTCGGTGAAGCCCTCGGGGGCCCGGGCGGAGATCGCGTCGCTGAGCAGCATCGCGTCGGAGAGGCGGTCCACGCCGATCTCCTGGCGGGCGATCAGCGCTCCCAGCACGCGCGACATCACCGGCCCGACCAGCTCCGGGGGCCCGACCCGGACCTCGGTGTCCTCGGGCACCTCGACGCCGCTCGCCGAGCCGGCCGAGCTGTCCGCCGGGGCTCCCGAGCGCAGGGGCAGGTGCATCCGGATCGCCGTGCCGCGCCCGGCCCCGCCGCGGATCTCGAAGCTGCTGGAGAGGGCGCCGATCAGGGTCAGCCCGATCCGCAGGCTGGGCCGGTCGGTCTCGGGCCGGGGGCGGATCCCCTCCCCGTAGTCGCGCACCTCGACGGTCAGCCCGTCGTGCTCGGCGACCGCGGTGACCGAGAGCAGGCCGACCTCCTCGCCCGGGTAGGCGTGGACGACGACGTTCATCGCCGCCTCGGTGACCACCGTCTTCAGGTCGGAGACCGAGGTTTCGTCCATCCCGAGCCGTTCGCCCAGGCCGGCCAGCGCGTGCCGCACGACCGCCACGTTCTCAGCCCGGGCAGGTAGGGCCATCTCGAGCCCCGATCGGTCGTCGGTGGTCATGTTCAGTTTTCGCCAGATCCCTCTGCGCGGCTGCGCCTTCCTCGTCGCTTGGGTGGCGAGCATATCCATCGCCATCGCCTCTGAATTGCCCTACCCCTCGCCGTTGCGGGCAAAACCGCCCATGGCGGTGCGGAAACCTGCTGTAGCATCGAGCCGTGACCCCGACCCCGTTCGACGCATCGGCGACCGAGATCGACGGTGTCCGCGTGGTCGCCGTCCGCGGCGAGCTCGACCTCAGCACCGCACCGGGCCTCGAGCCCGTGCTCGAGGAGGCGGTGGGCAGCTCGGAGGGCGTCGTCGTCGACCTGACCGAGTGCGAATTCATCGACTCGACCGGGATCGCCCTGCTCGTCCGGGCCTGGCAGCGAACTGAAGCCGAGGACGCCGGATCGGCGCGCCGGCTGGTCCTCTGCAGCAGCAACGCGCAGGTCGGCCGCGTGCTCGAGGTCAGCGGGATCGGCAAGTCGATCCCGATTCACGCAAGTCGCGAAGAGAGCCTGGCGGCCCTGCGCGACGAAGCCTCCCACCCGGCCTGACCCTTCCTCGCGCCCATTCACCTACCTGGCCGGAAGCGGCAAGACCGGTTCGGCATCGCGCTCCCCCTCCGCTCCCTCTTCCCGTCCCCAGCGACGACCTGGATAAACTCAGCTGCGGTGAGGGATGGGCAGAGATTTCGATCCGGTCTGCTCTCGATCGAGGTGGGGCCGGGCGCAGAGGGCGGCACCGTGCGCGTGCGGGGCGAGCTCGACCTGGCGGGAGCCGATCTCGCCCGCGAGGCGCTCGCGGCCGCCATTGGCGATGGCGAGGGCCAGGTCGTCGTCGACCTCACCGGGCTCTCCTTCATCGATTCGACCGGGATCGCGATCCTGGTCGCCGCGATCGCCGAGAGCGACGGCCGCCTGCGGTTCATCCCCAGCGAGGCGCCGGCGGTCGCCCGCGTGCTGGCGCTGACCGGGGTCGACGCGCGGATGCCGCGCGCGGCCTGAACGCAGCCGACCCCACCGAGTCGGAGCGAGAAGGGGCGGCCGAAGGCCGTCGCGCCGGACAATCTCGTTAGGTAGTTTTGAGTAGATGGACCAGGAGCGCGAATCCGAGCTGCAGCGCTACCTGCGCTGCCAGCGCGATCTCGCCGCCGTGCTGATCGACGGCGAGTCGCTCGAGGGCGTCGCGCCGCACTTCCTCGAGATCGTCGGCGAGCTGCTCGGGTGGCAGAGCGGGGCCCTCTGGGAAGTCCCCGACGGCTCCCCCACCCTGCGCTTCGTGCGCGGCTGGAGCGTGCCCGAGATCGATGCGGAGCCGCTCTGGAAGCTGAGCCGCGAACTCTCCTTCGAGCGCGGGGACGGCCTGATCGGGCGCGCCTGGGAGAGCGGCGAGGTCGCGAGGCCGCTGCACGAGCCGCCGTACTCCTCCTTTGCGCGGGGCCCGCTCGCGATGGAGCTCGGCCTGCGCTCGGGCTTCGCCCTGCCCGTGCCCGCCGGCCGCGACCGCGAGGCGCTGGCGATCGTCGAGTTCCACACCGTCTCCGAGGTGAGCGACGGCGAGCAGCCGCTCGCCCTTCTCACCAGCTTCGCCGAGCAGCTGGCGGCGTTCGTGCAGCGCCGACGGGACGAGGCGCGGGCGCGCTATGACCTCGCCGACGGCGAACGCGCCCGCCAGCACCTCGCCGAGGTCGTGCGCAGCACCCAGGATGCGGTCCTGACCAAGGACCTCGACGGCATCATCACCTCCTGGAACCCGGCCGCCGAACGCCTCTACGGCTACTCCGCGGGAGAAGCGGTCGGCCGCCACATCTCCTTTCTCGTCCCCGCCGACCACAAGAACGAGGAGATGATGATCCTCGACCGGGTCAAGCGCGGCGAACGGCTGGAGACGTATGAGACCGAGCGGATCCGCGCCGACGGCGCCCGCATCGCGGTCTGGCTCACCGTCTCCCCGGTCACGGTCCCCAACGGCGGGCTGATCGGCGCCTCGGTGATCGCCCGCGACATCACCAGCGCGCGGCGCCGGCGCCAGGCGCAGGAGTTCCTGCTCTCGGCGAGCCGCCTGCTGGACAGCTCGCTCGACCCCGACCAGACCGCGCGCACGATCGTCGGCACGATCGTCCCCGAGCTGGCCGAGATCTGCGTGCTCGACTTCCTGCGCGAGGACGGCTGGCTCGGCGACAGCGTCGTCGCCGGCATCGACCAGCGGGCGGCGGCCCGGCTCGAGCAGATCCGGCGCGAATCGCCGCTGGACCCGAACGGAGAGCACCCGGTCGCCCAGGTGCTGCGCGAGGGCCGGCCGATGGTCTGGCGCGACCTGACCGAACCGGGCGTGATCGACGACGTGGCGCAGAGCGAGGAGCACCGGCAGCTGATCTCCGACGCCGGCTACCGCTCCGCGGCGGTGGTCGGGCTCGTCGCCCGCGGCCGCGTGCTCGGGACGCTCTCCTTCCTGCACGCCCACCGCGACCTGCGCTACGACCCGGGCGACCTCGACTTCCTCGGCGAGCTCGCCGACCGGGCGGCGCTGGTTCTCGACAACGCCCGTCTATATAAGGAGCGCGACGAGACCGCCCAGAACCTGCAGCGCGGCCTGCGCCCGCCCGGCCCGGCCGAGGTGCCGGGGCTCGAGATCTCGGTCGTCTTCGAGCCCGCGGGGCGGACGATCGAGATCGGCGGCGACGTCTACGACGTGCTGCCGACCGAGGACGGGTGCTGGATCCTGATCGGCGACGTCGCCGGCAAGGGCAGTGCCGCCGCCGGGGTCTCGGTCGCCCTGCGGCACTCGGTGCGGGGCCTGACCAGGGAGATCGACCAGCCCGACGAGGTGCTGCGCCGGGTCAACGAGCTGCTGCTCGCCGGCAGCACGCTGAACGACTTCGCCACCGCGGTGCTGGCGCGCCTGCGTCGCTCCGAGGGGGGCTGGCGGCTCACACTTGCCTCCTCCGGGCACCCGCCGGCGCTGCACATCACCGAGTCCGGCCCGCGGCAGCTGGGCGGCGGCGCGGTGCTCGGCGGCTGGGCCGATGCCGAGGTCGCCCGCCACGAGGCGACGCTGGGGCCCGAGGACACGCTCGTTCTCTACACGGACGGCTGGCTCGAGGCGGGCCCGGTGCGCGCCCACGCCGATCCCGACGCGATGGCCTCGCTCGCCTGCTCGCTCAACGAGCTCGATCCCGAGGAGCTGACCGGGCGGCTGCGCGAGGACGCGCTCGGGCGCGGCGCCGGGGAGCTGCGCGACGACCTGGTCGTGCTGGCGCTGCGGCCCTGCCCGGTGCCAACGCAGACGCTCATCCCGGCCGCTCCCTGACCACCTCGCGCGCGGGCTTGTCCTCGCGCAGGCCGAGGTAGCGCGGGTGGCGCAGCTTGCCGTCGCGGGTCCACTCGCCGAAGCCGAACTGGCCGACCAGGCCCGGCTTCACCCAGCGCGCCCGCTTCGGCAGCCCGGTGCCGCGCGTGAACGGGGACTCGGGGATCTCGATCGCCTCCATCCGGGTCGCGAGGTCGGCGAGCGTGCGCTGCGTGAACCCGGTCCCGACTTTGCCCGCGTAGCGCAGGTCCTCGCCCTCGTAGTAGCCGACGAGCAGCGCGCCGAAGTGCGAGCGCGAGCCCTGGGGCGGGGTGAAGCCGCCGATCACCAGCTCCTGCTCGAAGGCGCACTTCAGCTTCAGCCAGTCGCGGCTGCGGCCGTGCGCGTAGGCGCTCGCCGCCCGCTTCGCGATCAGCCCCTCCCACCCCCTCGAGCAGGCCTCGCGGAAGAACCGCCGGCCGTGCTCGCGCCGGTGGGGCGTGTACCGCACGGGGCCCTCGAAGGAGAGCGCTCGGCGCAGGGCGCTCTTGCGCTCCAGGAGCGGCAGCCCGGTGAGGTCGTGGCCGTCGAACTCGAGCAGGTCGAAGAGGTAGAGGTAGACCGGGATGCCGGTCAGCCGCGCGAGGCGCGGGTCGTGGATCCCCATCCGCCCCTGCAGTCGCTCGAAGCTGGTGCGCGAGCCCTCGAAGGCGACGATCTCCCCGTCGGCGAGGAAGTCGGGGGCAGGCTCGGCCTCGAGCGCCTCGATCAGCTCCGGGTAGGCGCCCGTGAGGTCTTTGCCCGTGCGCGAGGTCAGGGTCGCGCGCTCGCCCTCCCGGCGCACGCTGGCGCGGATCCCGTCGAGCTTGCGCTCGAAGACCCACGCCGGGTCGTCGAAGGGCTCGTCGGTGAGCCTCGCCTTCATCGGCTCGACCGCCTTGGCCATTGCCGCAGGCTACCCCGGACGCTCCTGTAGCAACAGGTGCTACAGTCGTGAACATGCCGCGGGAGGTTTCGATCCGGGAGCTTCGCAACTCCACCTCCAGCGTCGTCGCCGACCTGGAGGCCGGAGAGAGCCTCACGCTCACCGTCAACCGGCGGCCGGTCGCCGACATCCTCCCCCACACCGAGGCACGCGACCCCTGGATTCCCTCCACCGAGCTGCGACGGATCGTGCGGGAGGCGGGCGCCGATGCCGCGTTGCTGGAGGATCTCGACGACGTTCGCGGCGCCGAGCTGGACGAGTGAGCAAAGCGGTCGCCGACACCTCGATCTTCATCGCCCAGGAGAACGGTCGCGAGCTGGGAGACCTGCCCGAGAGGATCGCCGTCTCGGTGATCACGGTGGCCGAGCTCGAGCTGGGGGTCCTGCGCGCAACCGATCCCGAAGCTCGCGCACGCCGCCTCAACACCCTCTCCCGCGTGCAGTCGACCTATCCCCTCCTGCCGATCGGCCCCGAGGTCGCGAGCTGCTTCGCCCGCATCGCGGCCGCCGAGCGCTCCCGCGGCGCTCGCCTGCGGCGCCACGACACCTGGATCGCCGCGACCGCGCTGCGTCACGAAGCCGCCGTGGTCACCCAGGACAGCGATTTCTCCTCCTTCCGAGGGGTGGAGGTGATTCGCGCTTGAAGGCGGCCCTGGCGATGCTCCTGAGCCTGCTCGTCGTCGTCGCGGCCGGCTCGGCCAGCGCGTCCTCCCCCTCCTCGACGGCTGCCCGCCGCGCCGACCCGCCGCGGCCGCGGATCGTGCAGTGGCCGATCCCCTTCGGGCACAAACGCAAGCGCGAGATGGCCGAATACTCCGAACGCCACTACGGGCACCGTCAGTGGCGGCTGCGCCACCCGCACGTGATCGTCGAGCACATGGCGCAGACGAGCACCGCCGAGGCCGTGCGCAACACCTTCGCCCCCGACGTTCCCGACGTCGAGCTGGGGGAGCTGCCCAACGTCTGCTCGCACTTCGTCGTCTCCCCCGCCGGCAAGATCTTCCAGCTGGTCAAGACGACGATCCGATGCCGGCACACGGTCGGCCTCAACTGGACCGCGATCGGGATCGAGCACGCCGGCTTCGCCGACTCCGACCTGCTCGGCGACCGCCGCCAGCTGCGCGCCTCGCTGCGCCTCACCCAGTACCTGCGCTGCCACTACGGGGTCGGGGTGAAGAACGTGATCGGCCACAACGAGAGCCTCAGCTCGCCCTTCCACTTCGAGCTCGTCCCCAGCCTCCGCCACCAGACCCACGGCGACATGAAGCACGCCTCGATGAAGGTCTACCGGCGCGACCTGCGCCGGCTCGGCGCCTGCTAGGCGGGTCGACGCGGAATAGACTGGCTTCGATGAACGAGGTGATCGAGGAAGGGTTCAAGGAGGGCGACAAGGTCTGGGTGCAGGACGCCGACGGCAACCATCACCCCGGCGTCTTCGTCGGCTACAACGAAGCCGCCGGCTGGTTCGGCGGCGGCCCCAGCGCCTACGTCGCCCATCCCGAGGCGCACCAGGCCGAGGTGGTCTCGGTCTTCCGCATCACCCCGCGCGAGGAGTAGCGGCCCGCCGTCTCGCGGCGGGCTTGTCGATTTCGCGGGCGGATCTTCGTCGCCGGGTTAGAAACGGGCAAATGTGCCCGCGAACCGACGAAACGCACACGAAAAGGAGCGCCCGATGCGATTCATGATGTTCATGTACCCCGAAATCGCCGAAGAGGAGTGGTCGCCCTCGGCGGAGGCCGTCGCCGAGATGAGCCGCTACAACGAGGAGCTGCGCAAGGCCGGGATCCTGCTCGCGCTCGACGGCCTGCACCCGCCCGGCGAAGGCGCCCGGGTCAAGTTCTCCTCCTCCGGCGAGGCCCCGACCGTCACCGACGGCCCCTTCGCCGAGGCCAAGGAGGTCGTCGGCGGCTACTGGGTGATCCAGACCCGCTCCAAGGAGGAGGCGGTCGAGTGGGCCAAGCGCTGCCCGGGGGAGAACTGCACGATCGAGGTGCGCCGCGTCTTCGAGATGGAGGACTTCCCCAAAGACGTGCAGGAAGCAGTCGAGCAGGGCTGAGGCGCGGTGGCCGCGGCCGACCCCAGGAGCGCCGTCGAGACGGTCTGGCGGATCGAGTCGGCGCGGGTTATCGCCGGCCTGGCCCGGATGGTCGGCGACGTCGGCCTCGCCGAGGACCTCGCCCAGGACGCGCTGGTCGCGGCGCTGGAGCACTGGCCGGAGTCGGGCGTCCCGGACAATCCGGGCGCCTGGCTCACGGCCGCGGCCAAGAACCGGGCGATCGACCTGCTGCGGCGCGAGAAGACCTATGAGCGCAAGCAGGAGGAGCTGGCGCGCGAGGTCGGCGCCCGCTTCGCGATCGAGCGCTCGGAGTTCGACGCGGCGCTCGCCGAGGAGGTCGGCGACGACCTGCTCGGGCTGATCTTCGCCTGCTGCCACCCGCTGCTCTCCGAGAACGCGCGGGTGGCGCTCACCCTGCGCCTGCTCGGCGGCCTCACCACGGCCGAGATCGCTGCCGCCTTCCTCGTCTCCGAGGCGACGATCGCACAGCGGCTGGTGCGGGCGAAGCGGACCCTGCGCGAGGGGCGCGTGCCGCTCGAGGTCCCCCAGGGGGAGGAGCTGACCGAGCGCCTGCCCTCGGTGCTCGGGGTGATCTACCTGATCTTCAACGAGGGCTACGCGGCCAGCGCCGGGGAGAGCTGGATCCGGCGCGACCTCTGCGAGGAAGCCCAGCGGCTCGGGCGCGTCCTCACCGAGCTGGCGCCGGGGGAGCCGGAGGCCCACGGGCTGATCGCGCTGCTCGAGATCCAGGCCTCGCGCAGCGCCGCGCGGGTCGGCCCCGGCGGCGAGGCGGTGCTGCTGGGAGACCAGGACCGCTCGCGCTGGGACCCGCTGCTGATCGTGCGCGGGCTGGCGGCGCTGAAGCGGGCCGAAGGGCTGCCGGGACCGCTCGGGCCCTACGGCCTGCAGGCGGCGATCGCCGCCTGCCACGCGCGGGCGCTGCGGGCCGAGGACACCGACTGGGTGCGGATCGCCGCCCTCTACGACGCCCTCTCCCAGCTGACGCCCTCGCCGGTCGTCGACCTCAACCGGGCGGTCGCGCTGGGCATGGCCTTCGGCCCTGCAGCCGGGCTCGAGCTGGTCGACCAGATCGCGGGCGAGCCGGCGCTCGCCTCCTACCGGCTGCTGCCGAGCGTGCGCGGCGACCTGCTCGGGAAGCTCGGCCGCGACGCGGAGGCGGCGGCCGAGTTCCGCCGCGCCGCCGCGATGACCGAGAACGTGCCCGAGCGCGAGCTGCTGCTCAGGCGGGCCGCGGAGCACGGGCGCCGCGGCTGAGCCGCTCGATCCCCTCGCGCTCCAAGCGCAGCATGCGCCAGTCCTCCAGCACGGTCGCGCCGAGCTGCGCGTAGAAGGAGAGCGCCGGCTCGTTCCACTCCAGCGCGCACCATTCCAGGCGCACCAGGTCGCGCTCGACGGCGATCTGCGCGAGGTGCTCCATCAACGCGCGGCCGACCCCGCCGCGGCGGTGCTCGGGGCGCACGTAGACGTCCTCGAGCCAGATCCCCGGCCTGCACTCGAAGGTCGAGAAGGTGGTGAAGAAGATCGCGTACCCGATCGGCTCGCCGCCGGCTTCGAGCACCAGCGCCTCGGCGGCGCGCCGCTCGAACAGCGAGCGGCGCAGCACCTCGGCGTCGCCGCTGACCGCCTCGGAGAGCCTCTCGTAGCTCGCGAGCTCGAGGATCAGGCCGAAGATCAGCTCCGCGTCCGCTTCGGTCGCGGGACGAATCGTGGTCTCCTCGGCGCTCGCCACGCGGCGCAGCCTCGCAGAGACGCCGCACGAACGCAGTTTCCGTCGGTATGCGACAAGAAGTGCGTTCACGTGAATAGGCTGCGCGGGTGACCTCGATCGACGAGCTGCTGGAGAACAACCGGGCGTTCGCCGAGGAGCTGCCCGAGCTGCACCTCCCGGTCGAACCGGCGCGCCGGCTGGCGATCGTCGCCTGCATGGACTCGCGGCTCGACGTCTTCGCCGCGCTCGGGCTCGGGTCCGGCGAGGCGCACGTGCTGCGCAACGCCGGCGGCGTGATCACCGACGACGTGATCC
>AR_comb_assmDRAFT_10169277_pt1 | contig 11064 bp, 13 predicted proteins | sample ArasoioldDNA_FD_10543 | JGI IMG/M metagenome (IMG submission 10543) | reverse complement strand
CTTATTACTCCTTTATTTTAGCATATTTACGACAAAATCTCACTATGAGTTCATTACCAAGGGGCTCAGTGCGCCGTGGGGCATTGCCCTCGATGTGGCTGGCGGCACGATGTATTGGACGGATGCTGGTACGGGCAAGATCCAACGGGCCAAGCTGGACGGCAGTGGGGTCGAAGACCTCGTCATCACCTATACGGGTGGTCCCGCCAAAGGCGGCGGCCAGCGATATGGACTGGCACTGGCAACGGGGCGATGACCTCCGGCACCGCATGGACACGGCGCAGACGCCGGCTTTGTGCTCCGCTTGCCGAAGAGTATCCGCAGCTCCTACGCGGTCCGAAGCCGAGGAAAGGAAAGAGGTATGCGGTCAAAACAGATGTACAGCCTATGGTGGTATGGTCTGCTGCTGGCTGGCGTGCTGGTTATGGCCAGCGTCGCTCCAGCAGTGGAGGTCGGGGAAAAGGCACCGGACTTCACACTTCCGAGCACCCAGGGAGGGCAGATCAGCCTGAGCCAGTTCCGGGGCAAAACCCTGGTGCTCCTCGAGTTCCACGTCAACGACTTTGGCGTGACCTGAACGGCGAATGTCGCGGCCCGTGGGGCCGACTACCAGCAGTTCCAGGACCTGAATGTCCAGGTGCTTGGCATCAGCGCAAATAGCCAGTTCTCGCAGAAGGCGTTTGCCGACTCCCTGCACCTGCCGCACCCGCTCCTCAGCGATTATCCGGACCTCAAGGTGATTCGGAGCCACGGCGTCCTGCAGCACTATCTCGCCGAGCCGATTGACGGCGCAACGGGCCTTTTTCCTGATTGATCAGGAGGGGATAGTCCAGGGGAAGTGGCTCCCCGAGATCCAGACAGCACTCTTTCCCAGCGACCCGATTCTGGAGAAGGTGCGAGAGATCACGGGGAAACCCTAGCCCACCCGGACGACAGTGACGCTAGCGGGTGATCTTGCCTCCCGGTGATCTTGCCTCCCAAGGAAATGCCGGTGGCAGTTCCTTTTGTATGTGTGGCGGTGAAGCCGCCGAGGGCCTAACCCTTATGAGGACTCCTCTTATCAAGAGACACACTTCTCCCAAGAGCGGACTTTTGACTTTTTCCCGCCTTCCAGCGCCTGGGCAGTCGACAGTCGGTCACATGCCCTGACTGAGTTTCTGGATACTGGCGCGGCCAGTGTGTGGCTGCACCAAACACGTATTGAGGTTCTGTCGTCCCGCGGAGGGACGCCTGCCGAGGCCAAGCGTCCTCGGCGACCTCGAAACGTATCCGTCCCCTCCTACCGGCCTACGCAAAGGGATGGCTCCATGGAGACCATGCGCCAGTGAGGGCCAGGCGCGGGGGAGGGGCAGCCCATGGAAACCGTTGACGATTTTCACCGTATGGCACGGAGAGAGGCGCATGCCATGCGCTCTCCTTCTTTTCTCGTTACCATTTTCTACTATAGCATAATACCAGAGGGTATGCTGAGAGGGCCTCATACATGATCAAGGGTGTGCCGCCGACGCCCTCCAGCGTCCGCTGCGCTCCCACTTTCAGGCGCAGCTCAGGCCTGGCGTTGATATGACTTCCGATGTCAAGGGTGGTCAGCAGATTTTTTCAGTCTTCATGATGTTTTTGTCCTCGGTGCATCGGCAGAGCCGGAGCCAGCAATCGGCGACGGTTGATCCTGCTGCTATCCGTGGGTTGGCTACCACCTTACTTGTGTCCGTTGGGTGCCTGCCTCACTCTCGACCCGAGTATGCCCGAGGGGGCTCTGAAGGCCGTCGAGGGTTACACCAAACCAGGGCTGCGTCTCTGCCGATACACCGTGGAAACCTTCTAAATGAGGGGGAGTCGTGCGCTGTCGTTTGGCCTTACGGTGTGACGGGAACCGCTTGCGCAATAGCCCACATGAATCCTATCAACTCCCGCGCCACGGCCACTACGACCTCGTTGGTATGTTTTCCACGCGCGATCCGTTGGTGGTACCGTGTACAGAGCCTGACCTGGGCTTTCCAACTGATGTCCTGGATCGCTTTGGGTTGTTTTTCCAGTCTGAGTTGGAGATACCGGCTCACTTTTGCGGGATACCGATACGCCCAAGTACCTTCAACCAAGGCGCGACGGGCATGGGTATTCCCAGCTTTGGTCATGGCCCCTTGACGGCGTCGCTCGCTACTGGAGTATTCCGAGGGAATAAGGCCCAAGAATTTCACGAGTTCTCTGGGGGTATCGAAGCGCGTCAGGTCGCCGATCTCCGCCACGGTGGTCACGGCCACCGTGAACTGGACGCCCCGCAGGGCCTGCAGGGCTTCAACCACAGGATTGAGACGCCAGGCTTTCACCCGCTCTTGGAGTTCTGCGTCGAGCCGCTGGCGGCGTTCAGTGTGTTCGGTCACCGCGCGGACATATGCTTGAAAGACGCTTTGCTGTGCCGGGGTCCGACAGACGACTTCAGAGAGCCACCGGAGGTGGGCCGGCCCCCAATTGGCTTGCCCGGTGTAGCGGATATCGTGGCGCAGCAAGAAGGCTTTGAGACGGAATTTGGCCTCCTGGAGATCGCTGAGAGCATCTTCACGTGCCCGCGTGAGATCCCGTATGGCCTCATCTTCGACCTTGGGGACATAGACAAGGGGGAGCGCCCCCAAGCGGGCCAGGCGGGCTCATGGCCCAGCGTCTCTGCGGTCCGTGTGAACACGGTCACCGGCCTTTGTGGGAAGCAGAGAGGGTGCTACGCCCCAGCAGTCAGAGTCTTTTTTCGTCAGATACCGCTAAAGCCAGTAGCCACAAGGGCCAGCTGCAGAGACAAAGATGAGGTGGTTGGCCTTGAATGGCATTTGCCGGAGGAGGTGGTCGAGGGCACACTGGCACGTGCCGCTGGTCCCGAGCTAGGTCACCTCGGCACCGTGCTCGTGAGCCACGTAGGCCACCGCAAGCGCATCGTTGGGGACATCTATGCCGATGAAGAGTGTGCTAAACTGCGACAGCGTTGCCCTCCGAGCGTGTGGTGGTGATGGTTCAACCTCAGGTGGGGCTGATGGGACGTAAGCTCACCCGCATGCTCGCGGGGGGCAACTTACCGTGATCGGAAGTCATTATGTCTCGGCGGCCTCAGAGCAGGAGCCATCCATCCTGTGGCTTTTGAGGTTACAAAATCGAGAGAAGGAGCGCCCCGTGCGGCTCTCTACCATCTGGCTAATCGCGACATTGGCTCTCGTCATCGGTCGGCTCAGTCCTGGCTCTCCCTGCCTGGTCGCCCACCTGTGGGAGGTATTCCGACAGGGGCTGCACGAGCTCGGCTATGTGGCGGGCCAGAACCTCGTCATTGAGGCCCGGTATGCGGAGGGGAGACCAGACCGCAGCAGGCAAATTAGACTTCCTGATCGCAGAGGCGATGGTGGAGAAAGCCCAGGGACACCTACGAGACCTGTAAATGCCTAGAGCCACACATCGATTCTGGGAGTGCTTCGCCAATCTGTTAGAAGACGTACAAAATTTGGCGCGCAAGAATTATGCATTGCTCAAAGCTAATCCGCACCATCCCTCTCTGTAATTGCAAAAAACTGGCACCTTGTGGTCGGCCCGCGTTGGTCTGCATCACCGAGCACTCGCCGCTAAGGATGGCGAAGGTTTTAAGGGAAACCCGGACGCGACGGCCACGACAAGATGGTCGCGATAGGGAGCCATGGCCTTGAGAAACGGGGCCGGGCCGCCGTCGGGGGCTTGCCGGACTGACGAACGCCATGTGCGCCGGCTACGTCGTCTCGGACGTCAGGTTTACAGCCGCTTTCAACGTCAACGCCTCCAAGCTCGACCACGATCTTGCGGAAGCAATTTGGGCCGCCCTGAACAACGCGCTCAAATGCGTTGACGTGCCCCACCTTTTCCTTCCACATGCTTGGCTACGCTGAATGGTATAATAGCCTCACACTGGTCTTGTACTCCATGCAAGGTTGTGGCACCCTGGGAAAGGAGTCTCCATGCAGTTTGGCCTGTTCTACGAAGCCCCGGAGGATACCCGGCATACTCACGCTGAACGCTTTGCCGAGATGCTCGACTTGATCGTCTACGGGGAATCCCTTGGCTTCGACGTCGCCTGGTTAGCAGAGATCCACTTTGGTGGCGCCTTCTCGTTGCTCTCGGCACCACTCATGGTCGTGCCGGCCATCGCTGCGCGCACACAGCGCATGCGCATCGGCACAGCCGTGAGCCTGCTGCCGCTACACCATCCCTTAAGCCTCGCGGAGCACGTGGCCACGGCTGATCTGTTGTCCGGCGGCCGCCTGGAGTTCGGCGTTGGTCGTGGCTCTATCCCGACGCAATTTCATGGCTTTGGTGTACCTGTGGCAGAAAATCGTGCCCGCTTCGAGGAGACTCTGGAGATCATGCGTCTCGCCTGGACCACGGAGCGCTTCAGTTATACGGGCCAATTCTATAGTGTGGATAACCTCGCCGTCGTGCCCAAGCCCTTACAACACCCCCATCCTCCCATCCGGGTGGGAGTGCACACGGCTGAAAGCTTTGCCCACCTCGGGGCGCTCGGATGGCCGATTTATTCCGGGACCACTACGACCCCTCTGCCCCAGCTCCGCGAGGGCATGGCGCTGTACCGTAGCCATCTGCAAGCCAGTGGCCATACCTGGCGCGCTGATCAGATGGCCCTGATGTTTCCCATGCATGTGGCGCCAACCTCTCGTGCGGCGCGTGATACCATGCGCCCTGGCGTCGAAAAGTTCTATCGCAGCCTCCTCACCATTTTGTCTTACTTGCCGGCGACGTATACTGGCCACCTCGAGCGCCTGCGGACGCTGCAGCAGACGGTCGACAATGTGCCTTTCGAGCGTTTTTGCCGGGAACAGGGCGTGTTCGGCGACCCCTCCGAGTGCCTCGACCGCTTGCAGGCGGCACGCGATGAGTTCGGGTTGTGTCAGATTATCTGCTGGTTCGATCAGGGTGGCAGGCTGCCGATCGAAGAAGTGAAACGTACCATGGCGCAATTTGCCGATGCCGTCATGCCCAAGGTCTAGGAGGCGTCTGGTGCAGGGACAACCGCTCTCCCATGCTAACGTCGTAGAAACGCCGATGCTCGCGGGCAACATGCCCGCATACAATGCCGATCGGATGTCGCCGAATCTCTATCTAGACTTCACCCATGAGGCCTGGGGTCGTCTGCGGGCTGACACGCCCTTGACGCTCTCTGAGGCTGACCTCGCCCAATTGCGGGGGCTCAATGAACGCATCTCGCTCGACGAAGTGGTGGAAATCTACCTGCCACTGTCGCGCCTCTTGAATCTGTACGTGGCCGCGACGCAGGAGCTATATCGGGCCACGGCCACGTTCCTCGGCAGTGACGCGGCCAAGGTGCCGTATGTGATCGGCATGGCGGGGAGCGTCGCCGTTGGTAAAAGCACCACGGCGCGTATCTTGCAAGCTCTCCTCTCCCGATGGCCGCACCATCCCAAGGTGGATCTGGTCACCACTGACGGCTTCCTTTACCCGAATCGCGTGCTGGAGGAACGCGGCCTCATGGGCCGCAAGGGCTTTCCAGAGAGTTATGATCTGCGGGCCCTGATCCAGTTTGCCTCCGCCGTGAAAGCCGGGCTCTCCACAGTGCGGGCACCAGTATATTCGCATTTGCACTACGATATCATGCCAGATCAGTTCCAGGTGGTCGATCAACCCGATATCATGATCATCGAAGGGCTGAACGTGTTGCAGACGTGGGATGACGAGCCTGAACATAAACCGCGCGTGTTTGTCTCCGACTTTTTTGACTTTACCATTTATGTGGATGCCGAAGGGCAAGACATCCGCGAGTGGTACATCGAGCGCTTTCTCACCTTACGCTATACTGCCTTTAGCGATCCTGCGTCCTATTTCCACCGCTATGCCAGCCTTTCCGACCAGGCAGCGCGCCAGCGCTCCTATACCATCTGGACAGAGATCAACGAGGTCAATCTGATCGAAAACATCCTGCCCACCCGTGAGCGTGCCGATCTCATTTTGGAAAAGGGCTGGGATCATACGGTGCAGCGCGTGAAACTGCGTAAGTTGTGAGGCCAAGACGAGGAGGACGAGGATGAGCTACGTAGGCCAGTCCATGAAACGGTTTGAAGACCCCCGACTGGTGACAGGCAACGGGGCCTTCGTGGGTGACCTCACGCTCCCAGACACGCTGCACGCCGCTGTCCTGCGGAGCCAGCATGCGCACGCCCGTCTCCGGCGTGTCGATGTTGCTGCGGCCCGCGCTGTGCCTGGCGTAGTCGCGGTCCTCACCGGTGCAGACATCGTCGGTGTGCTGCCGGGTATCCCCACTCGCGCTATGACTGGTGAACGCGCTGTGGATGCGCTGCAGGCCCCCGAGTATCCCCTGTTGCCGCACGATAAAGTGTGCTATGTCGGGCAACCCATCGCAGTGGTGGTGGCCCATGATCCGTACGTTGCCAGAGATGCCGTAGAGCTGATTACGGTGGACTACGAGCCTTTAGCGCCAGTCCTCAATCCCGATGCTGCGGCGAGGGACGATGCGCCCGTCATCCATGCTGCCATGGGGACGAACGTCGCCATGCGCCTACGCCAGCGTGCCGGGGACCTGGAAGGGGCCTTTACGCATGCTGACCATGTTGTGCGCCAGCGGTATGTGGTGCAACGCATCGTCCCAGCCCCCCTGGAGACACGGGGTGTGCTGGCCCAGTATCAGCCCCAGGAAGACCTCCTGACGGTCTGGAACGCGACGCAGGCGCCGCATCGTGTCAAGCACTTTTTAGTGCACCTCCTGGAACGGCCAGAGCAGACGGTGCGGGTAATTGCGCCTGATGTGGGCGGCAGCTTTGGCGTCAAAGATTGCCTGTTCCCCGAAGACGTGCTGATCCCCTATCTCGCCATGCGCCTCAGACGTCCCGTCAAGTGGATCGAAGAGCGGCGCGAAAACATGCTGGCGTACCATGGCAGAGGCCATAGCCTGGACATAGAAGCCGCGGTGCGACGCGATGGCGTCCTCCTGGGAATACGCGTCTACGTTGTGGCGGACATCGGGGCCTATTTTCTCCTGACCACGCCGTCTGCGCCCTTCAATGTTTGTCGCCGTATCATTGGGCCATACCACATCCCTGCCATCAGTATAGAACTGGCTGGCGTCCTGACCAATAAGACTCCGACAGGTGCGTACCGTGGCACCGGCAGTCCTGAGGCGGCGTTCTGTATCGAGCGCACCATGGACCTGATCGCCCATGACCTGGAGCTGGATCCTGCCGAGGTACGGCGACGCAACTTCATTCCTCCTGATGCCTTCCCCTACCAGGCTGCTACTGGCCTCACCTATGACTCAGGCAACTATGCGCAGGGCATGGAGCGTGCCCTGGAGCTGCTCGACTATCCTCACTGGCGCGCCAAGGCCAGGCAGCAGAAGCCAGACGAGCCCCTCATTGGGGTTGGCCTGGCGACCTTCCTCAAATCCTCGGGTGCCGCAGGAGACCACCGTATCGAGAGCGCCGAGGTGACCATCACGCCTGTGGGGGATATTGTCGTCTATACCGGCATCTCGCCGCATGGCCAGGGCTCAGAGACGTCGTTTGCTCAGATCGTCGCTGATGAGCTGGGCGTGCATCCCGCCCAGGTGCGCGTGCGCCATAGCGATACAGCCCTCTTTCCTTTCGGTGAAGGCACCAGCGCCAGCCGCGGCCTCATCGTGGGTGGCTCTGCCGTCTACGCCGTAGTGCAGGAGGCCCGCCAGCACCTGGCGCACCTTGCTTCTGAGCTACTTGCGTGTCCAGCCGAGGACATCGCTTTCGAGAAAGGACGCGCGTTCAATCGCCACAAGCCTGAGGAGCAATTGACTTTTGCGCAGCTTGTAGCTGCTGTCTCTAGCAGGGCGCACAGGTCGGTGGAGGAAGAACGCGGGCTAGTTATCAGTGGCACCTACACCCTCCCGGGAGCCCCGTTTTCCTTCGGCGCGCATGCCGTGGTTGTGGAGGTGAGCCGGGAGACGGGCCAGGTCACTCTCTTGCGCTATGTTGGGGTCCACGACTGTGGCCGTATTGTTAACCCGCGCCTGGTCGAAGGACAAATTATCGGCGGTATCGCCCAGGGTCTCGGGCAGGCCTTGACCGAAGACGTCGTCTACAGCCCGGAGGGCCAGCCACTGACGGGGAGCTTGCTGGACTACGCTCTCCCGAAGGCCCGCGAGATCCCTCATCTCATCCTGGAGACGCTGGAGGTGCCATCGCCGACGAATCCACTCGGGGCGAAAGGGATCGGGTCGGTGTCCACGGTCCCGGCGCCGGCTGCGGTGGCTAATGCAGTGCTGGACGCACTGGCTGGCTTCGGGGTGCGCCATCTCGATACGCCGCTCACGGCAGAGAAGGTATGGCGTGCTATGCAGGTGGGGAAATGAGTCTGGCTGGGCGAACGTCATAGCGCCCTCAAGGAGCAGGCTCTCGGCCAGCGGGCCAGCAGTGAGCGACCGTTGATCGCGGATGTGATAACGCCAACTCGGTGTCCGCCACGCTACCTGATAGTGCTACCGTTTATATGGCACTGTAAGGCGGGAGCTTTCGCCTAGAGCAAACCGTCAAGCCTATCCACGGGGGCATAGAATCCTTTCTGTCTCATTTCTGTTAACAGAGCATTGCCTTCGTCTATGGTGAGAGTCCCACGCTGCACCAGCCGCACCAAAATCCCAATGGTTCCTGATACCGGGATTTCTGCCCTATGACTCCAACGTCGTGCGTCTCCATCATCAGTAAGAAATGTGTAGCCTCGCTGTATAGCTAATGCCAGACAAGCAGCTTCTCCTTGACCCAAGCGTCGAGAGATGTGCTCGAACAACTGCACCTCTTCAGGGGTATCAAGCGTACAGATCGACAACCATTGCCAATCCCATAGAGGTAAGAGGCCTCTTTCCACGCCTCTACGGATTTCCTCCATAACCTGCGCCGCTGTGATGACCTCTGAGCCAGCCATGCTCAGCAACTCTGGACGTTGGACAAGAGCGAAATTGGACAATACTGTGGTATCTGCAATCAGCGTCATACTGCTTGCGGTCTTTGCCGTAGGACTGCCACTTCAGCTTGCACCTCGTCCTCAGAAAGAACGTATACTGGGATGCCCTGCTGCACGAATTGCTGTTGCAGTTCTAGCCTGGTGAGGCCTATTAACTCTGCTGCTTTGCTCAGGTTAATCTGTCGGTCAAGGTAGCCTCCAATGACTATGCGTCTCCAGACCTCTGGGTGATAAGTCTGAAGGGCTGCCAGGGCCTCCTCCACGATTTTTGGCTGCTCCTCACAGAGCTTGCCCAGTTGCGCAATCTCCCATCGCATACGTTTTGCTCCTCTGCAGCCAGATCTGGCCCTGCCTTTGCTCCTACGCGTCTTCCGGCGTCACCCTAGCGTTGTCCAGAGCCCGCTTGATGTGTTCGGGCCTCTTTAGCTCCTGAGTCTATCACAGAGATATCTTGACCACATCACGCCGCAGTATAGTCACTCCGTCACTCCGTTACCCTGTATGGTAATTGTTATACCATCGCCGTTGAATTTTTATGCAAGATAGGATACAGTAACGCGTAAAAAGGCTCGGGATCAATCTCTCCTAAGGCTTCCCAAAAGCTGGCCCTGACAAACTATGTATCAACCCCTCCCATTGATTGGTGAAGAGTTGGCCCTGTTACAAGCACGCTTGCGCAGTGCACGGGACCCGCAATTGCGGCCGCGCTTGCATTTGCTGGGCCTCCTCAAATCCGGGCAGGTCACAACGCGCCGCCAAGCAGCGACCCACCTTGCCGTCCACCGCAATACCATCACGGGCTGGCTCCGCCAGTATCGGCACGGTGGCCTGCAGGCGCTCTTAACCTATAAAGAGCCGGGGGCGCCCGCGGGACAAAAGACGCTGCCGCCCGCCGTCTTCGCCCAGCTCCAGGCGCGGCTTGCAACGGCCACAGGCTTCGCCCGCTACGTGGCGATTCAGCGCTGGCTCCTGGAGGAGTGGGCTCTCGAGGTGCCCTAGCAAACTCTGCATGGCATCGTCCGCTACCAACTCAAAGCGAAGCTGAAACGGCCGCGTCCTCGTCATGCCAAAAAACGTTGCGGAGGCGGCCGATTTTGTCAAGCAGTGCCCACGCCGTCTCGGGACGATTGCCACCCTAGGCCGGCAGACCCCGGCGCAACCCGTGCGGGTGTTTTGCCAGGATGAAAGTCGCTTGGGGCTGCACCTCCCCATCCGCCGACGCGTCACGGGGCATGGCGTGAAGCCCCTGCAAGTCGTCGAGCCCCTGTACGAGTCGTCCTGGTTGTATGCGGCAGTCGAACCCACCACGGGCGACGCGTTCTGGTGGGAGTTGCCGCGCCTGGCTGCTGACTGCTTCACGCTCTTTCTCGAGAAGTTTGGGCAGTATTATGCTGCGAGTCTCAACATCGTCCTCCTCGACCAAGCCCCGGCGCACGTGGCCCAACGCGTCCAGTGGCCTGAGAACGTCGTCCTGATGTGGTTGCCCGCCTACAGCCCAGAGTTGAACCCTGTCGAGCGGCTCTGGGAGGACCTCAAAAGTCGCATTGACGTCATGGATGCGCAGGTCCGATCGAGCCTCGCTAGGCTCCAAGACCATGTCGCCGATATTGTACGGCGCTACACTCCCGAGACCATCGCCTCCTTGACCGGGTATATGTATCTGGTGGAGGCTACACGTGCACTCCAATTCTAAGGAGATGGTATAAGACCAGCCTTTCCAGGTAGGAGCGGAGTTCCTTGCGCGCGCTGCGTCCCAAGTCTTCGATCTCCTCAATGAGGTTGGCACGGTCCAGTTCCTGCAAGGTGCCTTCCCGCAACAGCGCGGTCTGTTCCTGCGTCCAGGCATAGAAGTCCTGACTGTACAGATCGGTGTTGGGGGACATTGCCAGCTCCTCTGCTCCATGGCCGAGCACTAAAGAAGTGTAGGGTGGGCTCAGCCCGCCATGAATGCATTGAGAGGCATTATCAGGCTCCCACCTCTTACTCCTGACCCTGGATGGTCCGAAGTATCTGGAGAATAGTGCGATGATCTCACGTTCAAGGGGTTAGGTTGAACCACGCGATTTTTCTGGGGAGGAGAGG
>AR_comb_assmDRAFT_10575602_pt1 | contig 11065 bp, 9 predicted proteins | sample ArasoioldDNA_FD_10543 | JGI IMG/M metagenome (IMG submission 10543) | reverse complement strand
TACCTGCGCGAGGTCGCGCTCGTCGAGCGCCCGGAACGGCTGGTGCTGTTCGTCGACGAGATCGACACCACGCTGCGGCTCGATTTCACCGACGATTTCTTTGCCGCCATCCGTTTCCTGTATCAGAACCGCGCCCTCGACGCCGATCTGGAGCGTATCTCCTTTGTGCTGATCGGCGTCGCCACGCCGAACGATCTGATCAAGGACGCTGCGCGGACGCCGTTCAACATCGGCCACCGGATTGAGTTGACCGATTTCACGACCCAGGAAGCAGCGGTGCTTGCCGTTCATCTGACAGTGCCACCAGACACGGCCGGCGCCTTGATCGACGCAATTCTCCGCTGGACCCGTGGACATCCTTACCTGACGATGCGAGCGCTCCGCTCGCTGGCCGAAACGCCGCCGCCGCCGGGATGGAGTACTACAGCGGTCGACGAGCGCGTGCGCGAGTTGTTTCTTGGTCCGGGCGGCGAGACCGACACGAACTTACAGTTCGTCCGGGACATGCTGACGAAAAAGGCGTTCAACCGCGAGGCGGTGCTCGCCGCGTACGACGCCATCCGCAACGGTGCGAGCGTTCCCGACAAGGAACTGGACCAGGTTGCCTCGTGGCTGAAGCTGTCGGGGATTGTCGGCCGTCAAGACGGCCTGCTGCGTGTCCGCAATGCCATCTACGAGCAGGTGTTCGACCAGCGGTGGGCGCGGGTGCACCGCAGGCTGCACGTCAATTGGCGCCGCAGGCTGACACGGGCCGCGGCGGCGCTACTGGTGTTGATCGTGCTCGTCACGATCCCGCTCGCGGTCTACGCGATGCGGCAGCGCAACGTCGCCGAGGGCGCGAGGCGACAGGCGGAAGGCCAGCGTGACGAGGCCGCGCGCAGCGCCGCGGACGCGTTGACGCAGCGTGACCGGGCCGAGCAGCAATTGCTGACTACCCGACAGAATCTCCAGACCGCGCAGGAGGCGGTCGCTGCGCTGAAGGCATTCGATCCGAAGGCAGCGGCGCAGCTCTCCACTGAGCTGACCACCGCCCGGACGACCGCCGATCAGCAGTTGGCGGCGCTGACACAGGAACGTGAACGGCTGCGCAAGGATCGAGACGATGCCCTGGCGCAGGTCCGGAAGCTCGAACAGGATAATGCCGCGCTGAAACAGCAGGGGCGGCCACCGGCGGCAGCCTCGGCGCCGGCGTCGGCAGGGCCCTACGCCGTGCCGGACCTCATCTACCGATCGACCGCCGAGCTCGGCCGGTTGGGAGTGTCCGCTGCACTGGCTATCGAGGTGAGGGTCGTTGACAGCGATCGGCCCCGCGACACGATCGTCATCCAAGAGCCCCTTCCCGGCACAATGGTTGCCCGCGGCTCGGTCCTTCGACTGTCGGTGTCAGCCGGACCTCCGCCGCCCGCATCGCGAGCAGTCGGCGCGAGCGTGACAGACGAAACCGCTCAAGTGCTGCGCACGCTTCAGCGGTACAAGGCGGCGTACGAGGCGCTTGACGCCAAGGCGGTGGCGGCGGTGTACCCCGAGGTCAACGTGTCCAGCCTGCAGACGGCATTCGGCGAGTTCTCGAAAATGACCTACGACCTCTGGGTTGCCGTGGGCGGCGTGGTGATCGCCGGCGATGGACAGACTGCATCGGCTACTGCGACAGAAACGATACGGCCCGTCGCGAAGTCCGTACGCGTTGAACCGCGGACCGGAACGGTCTTGTTCCTGCTGAGGAAGACCGGCGGGGATTGGACGATTCAGAGCATGAAGTCCGACGTGCGTAAGTAGGGCTGGTAGGGCGGCTCTCACCAGAAAGCGTCGTCTTCACGCTCACGTACATTCCTGATCCGGTACTCAGCAATCTTGCGGATCAAATCCTCCGGCAGGGGCTGGTTGTAGGGCACCTGAAGAAAGTTCTTCGTAGTCTTGTGGCTTTTCAGTTCGCTGCGAAATCGCTTCAACGCCGCCGGTGTTGGCGCGAAGACGCAGTGCGATTTGAATGCCGAGAACGAGAATAGGAATCTCGGCTCCACGAAGAAGGGGACGCCCCACTTGATCGTCTCTTCCGCCTCAGGCGCGACACTCTTGAGGATCGCGTAGAGCCGCCGCAAATGCTGATGGCTCGCGCGTGGCGCGGCCTGGATGTACTCGGTGATCGTGGTCGGCCGCTTGCTGGCCATCCGCGGATCAGCTCTTGGCCGACTTGTTGAGGGACGCGGCGGCGCGAATGAGCGTCTTGAACGCCTTCTCGTTGACCTTCTCGCCCTCGTGGAAGTCGATGGCGCGCCTCGTGTTTCCTTCAAGACTGGAATTGAAGAGGCCCGACGGATCTTTCAGGAACGCCCCTTTGGCGAAGGTCAGTTTCACGGCCTTCTTGTAGGTCTCGCCCGTGCAGATCAATCCGTCGTGGGACCAGACCGGAACTCCCCACTTCCACTCTTCGACGACGGCGGGATCGGCCTCGTTGATCAGGGCGCGGAGCCGGCCGAGCATCTGTCCGCGCCAGTCGCCAAGCTCCTTGATCCGCGCGTCGATCAATACGGAAGGAGGTGTGTTCGTCTGCGACGCGCGCTTCTTCATCGTGCTGATTGTAATCAGATCTGCGGGTTGACCAAAGCGCGCGCCCTTGTCGAGCTGCACCTGTCCGGCACCGAGGGCCTGCTATATTGAATAGACTATAAACAGTTTTATATATATACTGCGTCGGCACCCATCAATGACCGACAAGCCGCGAAGCGTCGAACATCTGCTGCCGCTCAAGCCCAAGGTTCTCCACATCCTGCTGGCGGTCGCGGATGGGCCGCGGCACGGCTACAGCATCATGCAGGAGGTCGGCGAGCGCACCGAAGGCCAGGTGCGGCTCTGGCCGGCGGCGCTCTATGGATTGCTTCGCGAGCTGGAGAAGGCCGATTTCATCATCGAGTCGGACCACCGGCCGTCCGCCGCCGAGGACGATGAGCGGCGCCGCTACTTCGCGCTCACGCCGCTCGGCAAGCGCGTGCTCGAGGCCGAGGTCCGGCGTCTCGAAGCGATTGTCAGTCATGCCCGCTCGAGCCGGGCTCTGCGAAAGGCCGCTCGCGCATGACGACCGATCGTCGCGCTATCCGCGAAGATGGCCGGCGGCTGCTCGAGGACGCTCGCGCGCGCGGGCGCGTCGCGCTCGCGGCGACGTGGTTCGCGCTGCAGTGGGATCGCGTGTTCGCCGGTGCCAGGCACGATCTCGCGCAGGCGCTGCGGGCGGTGCTGCGATCCCCGGCCGTCACCCTCGGCATTTCGCTGCTGCTCGGACTTGGCGTCGCGGCGACGACCACGCTCTTCGCCTTCGTCGACGCGGTGCTGTTGCGGCCGCTTCCATACGATCAGCCCGATCGGCTCGTCCTGCTGTTCGAGTCGAACGTCAGCCAGGATCGGCTGCGCGAGGGCGCGGCGCCGGGCAACATCATCGACTGGGTGGAGCGGAATGACGCGTTCGATGCGATCACCGCGATGATGACCGTTTCGGCGACGCTGCGCGGCAACGATGGCGGCACGCCGATCGCCGGCGTGCACGTCACGCGGGGTTTCTTCGACGTCTATCGCCGCCAGCCACAGCTTGGCCGCACCTTTCATGCGGACGAATATGAGGGCGCGGCATCGATCACCTCGCGGCAGGCCTCCAGCGGCGAACCGGTCATCGTCCTCAGTCATCGCTTGTGGCAGGCACTCGGCGCCGATCCGCAGATCGTCGATCGGCGCGTCTCGGTGGAAGGCCGCGACTGGCGCGTGATTGGCGTCATGCCCGAAGACTTCGCGGTTCCCGACGCGACTGCGACGTTCTGGGCGCCCTGGGACATGCGCACGTCGTATCGCGGCGAGCGCTTTCCAAAAGGTCCGCCGCGCGAAGCCCGTTTCTTGCGCGTCGCCGGACGGATGAAGGCCGGGATGCCGATCGAGGGGGCAGCGGCGCGGATGCAGGCGCTGGCGGGCGGAATCGAATCGGAGCATCCTGATACGAACGCTGGTTGGAGTGTCCGGCTTTCGCCGCTCGCTCGCGAAGTCGCTCGCACCAGCCGGCTGGAATTGGTGCTGGTGTTTGCGGCGATGTTCTGCCTGCTGTTGCTGGTCTCCGCCAACGTCGCGAGCCTGGCCATCGCGCGCGGTGTCTCGCGGGCAAGGGAAATTGCGATTCGACTCGCGCTCGGCGCTGGCGGCAGCCGCGTCGCGCGGCAGTTGATCGCGGAGAGCGCGTTCGGCGCGATCGTCACGGTGATCATCGCCATTGTGCTGACGGCGTGGTGGATCGATGCGGCGCTGTCGATCGCGCCGGCCGGCATACCGCGCCTGCAGGAAGTCGCCCTGAATTGGCGAGTGGCATCGTTCGCCGTCGTCCTGGCCCTCTTCGTCACTGCTGTCGGCAACGCCGTCCCGACCTTCCGCGCCAGCCGCACATCGATCGCCGGAGCGCTCAAGGACGGCGCCGCGATGTCGTCAGGCGCAGCAGGCCGGCTGCGAGAAGGACTGGTCGTGGCCGAGATTGCCGCGGCGGTGATGTTGCTCGTCGGAGCAGGGCTGCTGGCGCGGACGTTTGCGGAGTTGCGGCGAGTGGACGTCGGGTTCAACACCAGCAATCTGCTCGTCCTGCGGATCACGCCTGATGCAGCGCGGTATCGGACCGGCGCGCAGACGGATGCTTACTACCGGCGCGTGCTCGATTCACTTCGCGAGGTGCCCGCGATTCAATCCGTGGCGGCGGTCACGTCGCTTCCGATGAGCGCCATCGGGTCGGATTTCACCAGGCCCTACTGGCCCGAGCAGGCGCGACCTGAAGGTCACGCCGTGCCGGAGGCCAGCATTCGGATGGCGACACCCGGATACTTCGGGACGTTGGGCCTGCCGTTGATTGCCGGACGCGAATTCACCGACGCTGACGACGATGACGCTCCGCGGGTCGTGATCGTCAATCAGAAGCTCGCGCGGACGGCGTGGGGCGCCGAAAATCCGGTTGGCCGCAACCTCGTCCTCGATTACCAACGCGGCCCCTATCCCTATGAAGTGGTCGGCGTCGTGCGCGACGATCGCGACGGGCCGCGAAGTGAGCCGGTGCCCGAGATTTTCATTCCACATGCGCAGAATCCATACCTCGTCATGAACGTGATCGCCCGGACGAGCCTGGAGCCTGCGGCCGTTGCACGGACGGCCCGGGCCAACGCGCTTCGCGTCGACCCCGATCAACCGGTCCACTCGGTGACGACGATGGAGCAACTGCTCGGCGACGCGGTGCAGCTCGATCGCTTCGCCATGCTGCTCGTCTCGCTGTTCGCGGTTGGCGGACTGGTCACTGCCGCCGGTGGCGTCTACGCACTGCTCGCCTACACCGTTGTGCAACGGCGCCGGGAAATTGCGCTGCGCATGGCGCTCGGAGCGTCACCGCGCCGTGTCGCGCGATCGATCGTCATGGAGTCGCTGGTGCTGGCCTTCGCCGGGGGCACGATTGGCCTCGTTGCGGCGATGGCGAGCAGCCGTTTTGCACGCTCGATGCTGTTCGGTGTGGCGCCGCAGGATCCGGTGACGCTCGTCACCGCAATTGCCGTGCTGCTCGTGGTTGTTGTTGCCGCCAGCTGGTTGCCGGCGCGGCGGGCCTCATTGATCGACCCGGGCCGCGCGATGAGGATTTGAGATGGGCGACGGACTACAGGAGTGAGATACCCTGTCTAAGTGCCGTCACGGCCACGGTCGGTCGTTCCCGCGATAGCGTTCGTGCTCGTCGTCGCCGGTACTTACGGCATCCTGCGGTTCAAGCGCACGGAGCTTGTCGACTTCGTCGTCCCCCGCACCGCGGCCGTACGCTTCCTAGCCCATGAACCTCTCTACCGGCCGGAAGATGGTCATTACCAGTACAAATACTTGCCGGCGTTCGCCGCCGCCATGGTGCCCTTCACCTGGGTATCCAAGGAAGTTGCCGAGGTCACGTGGTTCACGCTGACCTGGGCGATGGCGGTCGCGTTCGTGCGGTTGTCGCTATTCGCCCTGCCCGATCGCCGGCTCTCGCCGCGGGTACTCATGTGGCTGACGGCTTTCCTCTGCGGCAAGTTCTTCGTGAAGGAAATCGCGTTCGGCCAATTCAATTTGCCGGTCGGGTTGTTGATGATTGGCGCGGTGATCGCCGCGCAACAACGGCGCAGGTTGACGTCGGGAGCCGCGGTCGCTGCCGGCGTGTTCGTCAAGCCGTATGCGCTCGTGCTGGTTCCCTGGCTGGTCCGGACGATTGGATGGCGATCAGTGGTTTCTTTTTCGCTGGTCATGGTGGCCGGCCTCATCCTGCCGGCCGTTTCCTATGGCTGGGACGGCAACCTGACGTTGCTGCACGAGTGGTATCGCACCGTCACCGAAACGACGCGGCCCAATCTTTTGGTGTCGGACAACGTCTCGTTCGCTTCGATGTGGGCGAAATGGATCGGGCCGAGCCCAATGGCGAGCAACCTGGCGCTCGGTTCGGCGGTGACTTCCATGGCCGTGGGTGGCGTCTTGATGTTGCGCCGCAAGCAGGTGGCCGAGCCGAATTTCCTGGAGGCGTCGTATTTCTGCGTGCTCATTACGCTGCTCTCGCCGCAAGGATGGGACTACACGCTGGTGCTCGGGCTGCCTGGATTCATGCTGCTTGTCGATCGATGGCGCGATCTGTCGATGGGCTGGCGGGCGATCGCGCTGACCGGGTTCTTTCTCACGAGCTTCACGATTTTCGATCTGCTGGGCCGCACGATCTACATCCGCCTCGTGGAATTGTCCGCGGTCAGCGTTGGTGCCGTGCTGATTGCCGCATGCCTGGTTCGACTACGCTGGAAGGGGATCGCGTGAGCGTCTCGCGACCCCTCCCAGGTTTCTGACATGACACCGCGGCTCCGTTGGCTGGTCGTTCTCGCGCTGATATTGATCGCCGCCGTCGCCTACATCGCGCGGATTCAGTACGAGATGGTCGACTTCATCACCTGGCGCCAGTCGGCTGTGCGCGCTCTTCACGGCGAGCCGTTGTATCGCGTCGAGGACGGCCATTACCAGTTCAAGTACCTTCCGGCGTTCGCGCTCGTCATGGCGCCGCTCGGCGCGGTCAGCCAGGACGTCGGCAAGCTACTCTGGTTTGCCATCTCGATCGGGCTGCTGACGTTCCTGCTGCGCACGTCTCTTGTCGCGCTTCCAGACAGGCGCTTGACGCAACTGACACTCATCGTGATCACCGCGATCCTGATGGCGAAGTTTTACGTGCACGAGCTGCTGCTCGGCCAGACCAACCTGCTGCTCGGCGCGCTGCTCGCTGGGGCGCTCCTCGCCGTTCAACGCGAGCGAGCCCTGAGCGCCGGGGCGCTGGTTGGCGCCGCCGTCTTCATCAAACCGTACGCGCTCATCCTGATTCCGTGGCTATGGGTCGCGAAGGGATGGCGAGCGGCGGCCATGGCCGGCGGCGTGGTGGCGGCAGGCCTGTTGCTTCCGGCGGCTGCCTACGGATGGACCGGCAACCTCGAACTGCTCGGTGGGTGGCTGCGCACCGTCACGGACTCCACCGCGCCAAACTTACTCGGGAACGACAACGTCTCGATCGCCGCGATGTGGGCGAAATGGCTCGGCCCCGGATCCTCGGCAACCGTCCTCACGCTGTTGACCCTGGTTTCGATCGGCTTCCTGGTGATCGCGGCGTGGCGACGGAGACGGGGATTGGCGGCGCCCGAATACCTCGAGTGCGCGCTCCTGCTGCTCCTCATCCCGCTCGTGTCGCCGCAAGGGTGGGACTACCTGCTGCTGCTGGCCACTCCGGCTGTTGTGTGCCTGGTCGATCGCTGGCGCGAATTCCCTAGACCGTGGCAGTGGGGAGTTGGCTTCGCGCTCGCCGTCATGGGTCTTTCCAGCTTCGACCTCATGGGCCGCGCGCTCTACGGGCAGTTCATGGCGCTGTCGATAATCAGCGTCTGTGCGCTCGTCGTCGCAGTGGGACTGCTCCGGGCGCGACAACTCCGCCTCGCGTAGGAATGGTCTTGGGCCTTGGGTCTTGAAGGGATCATTCCCTCAGAACCCCAAGACCCAAGTCCCAAGACCCAAGACCACTTGCTATTGCGACAGCTTGACCCGCACTCGGAGCCGCGGAGCGGGCTCAGGAGCGACGGCACCGGCGCCGCCCAAGAGGTGCGAGATCGTGTCGGCGCTACGTCTCCACGCCGATGCGACGGCGGCGGAGCCCTGGGTCAGTCCATGGATGATGGACTCACGTCTGACGAATGCCCATTTCGTAGGACTTTCGCCAAAGAGCGCAGTCGCCAGAGAGAAGTAGCTGATCGAGACGATGGCGGCGGTCGTGGGCAGGTCAAACGCCTTCATCCACGCGATCGCGACCGCGACCACAGAGACGATCCCGGCATCGATCACGACGGCAAGCAGCCTTGAAAGGACGGGCGTTGGTGGTCCGTGCCACGCCGTGTCGAACGCCAGGCGAAGAGCACTTGCCCGATCGGCGTCATCCGCTTCCGTTGGTTGCTCGGACTTCGCGCCTGGATCATCGGGAAACAACCGGACGAACTCCGCACAGGCCTCGGCCTGCGGCAGGCCGATCATCCGCGCGTAATCACGAAAGAAGGAACGACGGAAGAGACCCTTCGGCCAGCGCCGCAGGTCGCTGCGCTCGAGACCGTCAAACATGTAGGCCGGGATCTTCGTGGCGTTCGCGATCTGCGCGAGCGTGATTCCCTTGCGCTCGCGATGGGCCTTGAGCGCAAGACAAAATTCCTGGCGGCAGTCGGTGTACGAGCTTTCGCTGTTGAAAGGCATCCGATCGAAAAACCCTGGGGTGTCCCCGTCGCGCGTAGCAATTGTGCTGCCAATCGATCGCGCCTGTGTTACCCCGGCGACACACGCCGATGACACCGATCGCATCCGATCGATGTGGAATTTCTACACTGAGTATGTTTGTTTTATATACGACACTCTTGATTATTTCGCCATCGCTTTGTTGATGGCGTCGACGGTCAACTTCGCTCGCAGCTCGACGATCTTCCTGCCCATCTCGAGCGTCTTCGACATCGGCAACAAGCTGACGCCATTAATTGTCGCCCGGCTGGCCTTGGTGCGCTCATCGATGCGGATGCTCTTTGGATCGTGGAGCGCCATCAAGGCGTCGATGCCGTATTCCTCGTGGATGCGATCCGAGCCCTGGCTGGCGCCGATTTCGATTTGCTCGGGGATGCCGCTGTCCTTGATGAGCTTCTGGACCGACGAGTAGTCGTAGTACTCAGGAATGAAATAGAAGCGCGTGCCGGACGCCCTGTACTTGTCATCGAGCGCGGCGGCGACTTCCTTCATCGCGCCCTGGTTGCCGCCGCTGTCGCCCATCAGGATGACGCTCGTGAAGCCCATGCCCCTGAGGCTCATGGCCATGTCCGTCAAGACGGCGCGATAGGTGGCCGCCGACAGGAACACGCTGCCCGGCGCGACGCGATCGGAATCGGGACGCCCCGGTTCGAGCGTGACGATTGGCGCCACCAGCGCGTTGCCGAGTTTTCTCGCAATCGCTTCGCCCATCACCTTGAGCACGAAGTTGTGCTTGCCGGTCGCCAGGTGCGGCCCGTTTGACTCGACGCCGCCGGTGAGAATGAGCCCGGTGGTCTTGCCGGCCTTGATGGCATCGCGCACTTCCATCCAGGTGAGGTCCTCGGTCCAGACGCTGTCGACGGCGGCGATAGGCCGCGGCGCGCTCATTTCCGCCTCGCGTCGCTTGGCGGCTTCGGCCTGCTGTTCGGGCGTCATCGGCGGACGCGGTGGTACCTGCGCGGAAAGACCAACTGTCAGGCACATGCCGGCAACGACCAGCCGAGTCAAGGACTTCATCGTGATTTCTCCCCGCGCGATCTTAGCTGATCACGGGATGAACGCCACGAGCGCAATGTTGACAACCGCTGCCGCCCCTCGGCGCAGGCGCCAGAGGCGCGGTTTGGCCGGCACACAGATGAGCGGCTCGTCCTTCAGCCGGCCGGCTGATGTGATCGGCACTGCCAGCGGACCAGGCGTCTCGCCTGCGAGCATCGCAGCAATGCCGTGCGCGAGGTGCGTGCTGCCGTAATGCATCAGCATCGTCCGCGGCGACATGGTTGGCGAGACCGCGAAGCCCGAGAGCAGCTCCTGACCTGGGACCACGGGCCGCTCGAGCGCCGGGAACGGCATGGCGAATCCGGTCATGCTGAGCGAGACCACATACGTGGTCGCGTCGAAGACGCCGAGTCCCCATGGCGGGAGGCGCGAGGAGAGTGAAGCTCGCAACGGGCCGACGCCGGGCATCATCGGGTACGAAACCGACCACCACCGCCGTTTCCGTTCACGCAGTCGGACCGTCACATCCGCGGTCACGCCGTCTTCCCGGCGCTCAACGATGATGTCGGCAAAGCCGAGCGGCTCGAAGATGCCGAGACCATTGATCCGCGCCAGGCTGCGCCGCAACTCACCGACATCGAGCAGGTCGCGTTCGTAGATCGTCATGGCGCGGCGGAGTGTGGAGTCATTGACACCAGAATGGCCGGAGAAGTTGATGCGGCCGACCGCATAAGCCGGGCCCATCCCGATGCGCGCGGTCACCTCTTCACCTGTGCCCACGAATTCCACTTCGGCGGTGAAATCGAGCCGGCCCTGCGCCTCGGCGTTCCGCCGGGCGTCGAGCAAGCACGCGCACAACTCGTTCACCGCCGACGATCCGGTAAAGCGCACGTCGCGCGGATCTATCGGTTGCTCCGCCGCCGCGGCTGAAGCGACGAGGGCCAGACACAGCGCGAATGCCGCGGATCTCATCTCCTTTCTCTTAGATGTCGAAGGTGAGATTTCAGCCGTCGCTGACGATGGCGCCACCGTTCGTCCCAGTTATTTCGTCTTGTCGGTTGTCTACAGGACGAGGCTCGGCTAGCATTCCGGCAATCCCCATGCTCAACGACCTGCGCATTGCCGTCCGCAACCTGTCGAAGCTGCCGTGGTTTGCCGTCGCCTTCGTCCTGACGCTGGGACTCGGCATCGGCGCCAACACCGCGATCTTCAGCGTCATCAACGGCGTGCTGCTGCGGCCGCTTCCGTATCC
>AR_comb_assmDRAFT_10009519_pt1 | contig 11069 bp, 7 predicted proteins | sample ArasoioldDNA_FD_10543 | JGI IMG/M metagenome (IMG submission 10543) | reverse complement strand
GGCTTCGGCGGCGTCGCCGAATACGGCATCACCGTGCGCTGGGACAAGAACTTCCTGAAGATCATCCGGCTGCTGCTGGAGCGGCGCGCCAGCTTCAGCATGTTCGGCGGCGTGCGCTTCGGCGGCACGCTCACGCTCGATCAGGCCTTCGAGATGGGCTTCGATCATGTGGCGCTGGCGCTCGGCGCCGGCAAACCGACCATCCTCGACCTGCCGAACAATCTGGCGCCCGGCGTGCGCATGGCCTCGGACTTCCTGATGGCCTTGCAGCTCACGGGTGCGGCGAAGACCGATTCCATCGCCAACCTGCAGCTGCGGCTGCCGGCGGTCGTGATTGGCGGCGGCCTCACGGCGATCGATACCGCGACCGAGGCCATGGCCTATTACCCGCTGCAGGTCGAGAAGTTCCTGGCGCGCTACGAGGCCCTGGCCGCCGAGATGGGCGAGGCGGCGTTGCGCCGGCGCTGGACGGCACCGGAGCTGACCATCGTCGACGAGTTCATCGCCCATGCCCGCGCCATCCGTGCCGAGCGGGCGGCCGCGACGCGTGAGCACCGGCCGGCACGGGTGCGCGAGCTGGTCGATGGCTGGGGCGGCGTCACCATCGCCTATCGCCGCCGACTCATCGATGCGCCGAGCTACACGCTCAATCATGAGGAGGTGGGCAAGGCGCTCGAAGAGGGCATCCGCTTCGCCGAAGGCTTGACCCCGACCGCGATCGATGTCGACGAACTCGGCCGCTGCGCCGCCATCCGGCTGGCGCGGGCCGGCGCCAACGATGAGGTGACCTTGCCGGCGCGGGCCGTGCTCGTGGCAGCGGGCACGCGTCCCAACACTGTGCTGGCGCGCGAATATGCCGAGCAGTTCGGTTTCGACGGTCAGTATTTCCAGGCAGTCGACGACCACGGCCAGCCCGTGAAGCCGGAGAAGCTGGCCAAGCCGAAGGCCGTCCAGGTGCTGCAGAGTGTGCGCGGCGACGGCCGCTCCGTCAGCTTCTTCGGCGACCTGCATCCGTCCTTCGCCGGCAACGTGGTGAAGGCGATGGCGAGCGCCAAGCAGGGCTGGCCGGTGGTGGCGCGCATGCTGAACCAGCTGCCGCCGCGGCCGGCCGCGAACGACAATGCCTTCGTCGTCGAACTGAACCGACGCTTGCGCGCGCGCGTGCATTCGGTAGCGCGCCTGACGCCGACCATCGTCGAGGTCGTGGTGGAAGCGCCGCAGGCCGCGGCCAACTTCGAGCCCGGCGAGTTCTACCGCCTGCAGAACTTTGAGACGCTCGCCCATCGTGTCGACGGCACCACGCTCGCCATGGAGGGCTTGGCGATGACCGGGGCCTGGGTCGATGTCGAGCGCGGTCTCGTCTCGATCATCGCGCTGGAGATGGGCGGCTCATCCGACCTCTGCTCGCTGCTCAAGCCCGGCGATCCCGTCATCCTCATGGGTCCCACCGGACATGCGACGGAAACCCCGAGCGGCGAGACCGTGCTGCTGGCCGGCGGCGGCCTCGGCAACGCCGTGCTGTTCTCGATCGGCCGTGCGCTACGCGCTGCCGGGTCCCGGGTCCTCTACTTCGCCGGCTACAAGCGCGTGCAGGACCGCTACAAGGTCGCGGAGATCGAGGCCGCCGCCGACGTCGTGGTGTGGGCCTGCGACGAGGCGCCCGGCTTCAAGCCGGGGCGGCCGCAGGACTGCAGCCATGTCGGCAACATCATCGACACCATCCTGCGCTATCAGCAGGGCCAGCTGGGCGAGAAATCGATCGACCTCGGCGAGGTCGATCGCATCATCGCGATCGGCTCCGACGGCATGATGGCGGCCGTCGGACGCGCCCGCCACGAGGTGTTGAAGCCGTTCCTGAAGCCGAGCCACTGCGCCATCGGCAGCATCAACTCGCCGATGCAATGCATGATGAAGGAGATCTGCGCCCAGTGTCTGCAGGCCCACGTCGATCCCCAGACGGGCGAACGCACGGTGGTGTTCTCCTGCTTCAACCAGGACCAGCCGCTCGACCATGTCGATTTCCGCGTCCTGCGCGAGCGCCTCAGCCAGAACGCCGTGCAGGAGAAGCTGACGGCGGCCTGGATCGACCGCTGCCTGAAGCGGCTGCGCTACCGCGCCGCCGCGGAGTGATGCACGGGCCCGGCGCTCGGCTCGATCAGTCGTTGCGGGGGAAATTCGATCGCAGCGGTGGTGCCATCGCCGATTTTGCTAGCGAGCGAAAACGCAGCGCCATGTGCCTCGACCAGGCGCTTGGTCAAGGGCAGGCCGAGCCCGGTGCCGGCGTGGCGGCGGCTGAGGGCGCTGTCGATCTGACCGAATGGCGACAGCGCCTTCGGGATATCGTCCTGGGCGATGCCGATGCCGGTGTCCGCCACCTCGATCCGTAGCTTGTCGCCGGCCATTCGCGCGCTTACGCGCACCCGGCCCTCCGGCGGCGTGAACTTGATGCCGTTGGTAATGAGGTTGAGCAGCGCCTGGCGCAGTTTGCGTTCGTCGGCCAGCAGGTTCGGGAGGCCGTCCGCCACCTCGGCAGCGAGCTCGACGCCGGCCTGCTGGGCGCGCGGCGACAGCATGGCGAGGCAAACGTCCACGAGCGGCTCGATCTCCACCGGCTCCTCCACCAGCTCGATCTGTCCGGCCTCCGCCTTCGAGAGATCGAGGATGTCGTTGATGAGTTCCAGGAGATGAGAGCCGCTGCTGCGAATGTCGTCGACATAGTCGTGATAGCGCTTGTTGGCTATCGGCCCGAAGGTTTCGCGCAGCACGATCTCCGAGAAGCCGATGATGGCGTTGAGCGGCGTACGCAGTTCGTGGCTCATGACGGCCAGGAATTCCGATTTGGCGCGATTCGCGCTTTCGGCCTGCTCCTTGGCGAGGCGGAGGGCCGCCTCGAACGCCTTGCGGTCGGCGATATCGAAGATGATGCCGTCGAGATAGACCGGCCGTCCGTCGGCATCGAAGACCACCTGGGCATATTCGCGCACCCAGCGCACGTCGCCGTCGCGATGCAGGATGCGGTAGTCGAGTTCGAACGGCCGGCGCTGTTCCACCGCTTGAGCGACCGTTCTGGCGATCATCTCGGCGTCGTCGGGATGGGTGATGCTGGCGTAGCTGCGGACGCGCCTGTCGAAGAAGTCGGATGCCGGGTATCCCGTCAGCGTCTCGCTGTAGTCACTGACGTAGATGTCGGTCCAGTCGGCATCGATGAGGCAGCGATAGACGACGCCGGGAATGTTCGTGACCAGGCTTCGAAAGCGGCTCTCGCTCTTCGCCAATTCGGCCGACTTCGCCGACAGGTCGGCCTCGAATCGCTTGCGCTCGGTGACATCGAAGACCACGCCGTCGAGGAAGAGCGGCTGGCCGTCTTCGCCGAACACGGCTTGCCCCTTGTCCTGGAGCCAGCGGATCGAGCCGTCGCGATGGATGATCCGGTAGTCGACGACATAGGGCTGCCGGGTCGCGATCGCGGCTGCGGTCGCGTCATTGACCATTGCGCGATCGTCGGGATGAATGACGGTCATGCAGGTTACGGGTCCGGCGAGCAGTTCCTTGGCGGAGTAGCCGCAGATGCCTTCGATCTGGTCGGCGAGGAACAGTTCGCGGCCGTCGGGGCCGCCGGAGGTGCGGTAGACGGCGCCTGGAATGTGCGAGGCGACAGACTGATATTTGATCTCGCTGTCACGCAGCTCCTCGCGGGCGGCGGCCAGCGCATCGTCGGCCAGCCGTTGCGCGGTAACGTCGGCGCCCGTGCCGCGATAGCCCCGGAAGTTGCCGGCCGCATCGAAGAAGGGTTTGCCGCCGCTGCGGAAGTAATGGAACGAGCCGTCGGCCATCCGCCGCCGAAACAGGAAATCGCGGAACGGCCGGCGCTGCGCGACGTCTTCGCGGTGCTGTGCCCAGGCCTCCGGGTTCCAGGTCAGGTCCGCGGTCTCCCACCGGGTCTTGCCCAGGCTGTCGTTCAGATCGATGCCGTAGCGGGCCCAGGCACCGGCGGTAAAGAAGGTGAAGCGGTGGTCGGGCCCGGTCTCCCACAGCCAGTCGGACGAAGCCTCGGCCATGTCGGACAACCGGGTCTGCGCATGGCTCGCCGCCTCCGCCGCCTGCTCACGCTGGATCACCGCGCGCTGTGCTGCAAATCCGCCGAGCAGGACCAGCACGAAACCGGCCAATAGGGCGAGGACGACGAGCAGATGGTACTCGTCGCCGTCAGCTCGTATGTGCGCGATCTCCAGCGCCAGCGCGACGGCCCAGAGTGCCAGCGCGCTCAGGCCCAAGCCGGGCAGAACCAATCTCGACCGACGCAAATGCCGCCAGCGTCCGCTGTTCGGCGGCGCCGTCGCAATAGCTGCCTTCGTTTCGTTCTCAGTCGCGGGCATGACGGCGTGGACCGGGTTTCACGCAGTTCCCCACGCGCCAGCGGTCGGCTTCGTGGATCCTCGAATTATGCCGGCAAACCCTTGAAGAAACGGTTAGAATTGCGCCCGCCGGGGTACCGCTACGGGGCGGCGGCGGCGCGGCGCGGTGGGCGGTCGAGCAAGCGCTCAGGCGGAAATTCGATGGTCACGACCGTGCCGACCGCCAGCTCGCTCTTCAGGTCGAAGGTGGCGTCATGGGCCTCGACCAGGCGCTTGGTGAGGGGTAGGCCGAGGCCGGTGCCGGTGTGGCGGCGGTTGTGGGCACTGTCGATCTGCCCGAAGGGCGAGAGCGCCTTCGGAATGTCGGCGCTGGCCATGCCGATGCCGGTATCCTCCACCGCCAGCCGCAAGCGGCCGTCGGCCAGGCTTGCACGCAGGTAGACGCGCCCAGCCGGCGGCGTGAACTTGATGGCGTTGGTGGCGAGATTCAGCAGGGCCTGCCGAACCTTGCGCTCGTCGGCGCGGAACTGCGGCAGATCGGGCGCGACATCCGTGACGATCTCCACGCCAGCCTGGCGTGCCCGGAGCGCGACCAGGGCGACGCTGCCATCGATCAGGTCTTCGACCTCGATGACGCTTTCCTGCAGGTCGACTTGGCCGGATTCGGCCTTCGACAGGTCGAGGATGTCGTTGATCAGATCGAGCAGGTGGGTGCCGCTGCTCTTGATGTCACGCAGATATTCGCGGTAGCGCTCACTGCCCACCGGGCCGTACATCTCCTCAATGACCATGTCGGAGAACCCGATGATGGCATTCAGGGGCGTGCGCAGCTCGTGGCTCATCGTAGCCAGGAACTCGGACTTGGCCCGGTTGGCGCTCTCGGCGTGGTCCTTGGTACGCAGGAGTTCCGCTTCGGCCGCCTTGCGATCGGTGATGTCGAAGACGACGCCATCGAGAAACACCGGGCGTCCGTCGTCGCCGAGGATGCCGCGGCCGCGCTCCTGCACCCAGCGCAGGCTGCCGTCCTTGCGGCGGATGCGGTATTCGACGACGAAGGGATCGCCGCGCGCGGCTGCGGCGAGGACGATCGGATCGCATACCGCCCGGTCCTCGGGATCGATCAGGTCGCCATAGCGCGTCGTCCCGATTTCGCTGAGCTCGGCGACCGTGTAGCCGGAGATCTCCGCCATGGCCTCGCTCATGAACACCGAGGTCCAGTTGCCATCGAGCTTGCAGCGGTAGACGGCGCCGGGGATGCTGGCCGTGAGCGAGCGGAACTGGCGCTCGCTGGCGCGGACGTTGTCGAGCGCGGCGGCGAGCGCGGCCTCCGCCTGCTTGCGCTCCGTGATGTCGAACATGCAGCCGTCGAGATGGACGAAGCGGCCGTCCGCGCCGTAGATGCCACGGCCCCGCTCCTGGACCCACCGGACCGTGCCGTCGCGGTGTGTAATGCGATATTCGATTTCGAACGGTGTGCGCTGCGCCGCGGCGGACGTGACCGCTCCCTCGACGCTGGCAAGATCGTCGGCATGGACCAGGCTTGGAAAGCTGGGCGCTGTCTTGGTGAGAAACTCCTGCGCCGTGTAGCCGGATATTGCCTCGACGTCGCCGCTGAGGAAGATCGGCGTCCACTGCCCGTCGTTGAGGCAGCGATACACGGTCCCCGGGAAGTTCGACAGCAGCGAGCGGAACTCGGACTCGCGCCGGTGCAACTCGAGGTGGCTCTCCGCCAGCGCCGCCTCCGCCTGCTTGCGCTCGGTGATATCGAAAATGACGCCGTCTATGTAGAGCGGCCGTCCGCCGGCGTCGTAGACCGGCTGGGTGCGCTCGGACGCCCAGCGCACCGAGCCGTCCTTGTGCAGCACGCGATACTCAAGGCAACAGGCGCGGTGAGTTGCGATGGCGTCCTGGGTGACGCGCTCGCACATCGCGCGGTCGTCAGGATGAATGACACTGGCGCAGCTGCGGACCCTGCTGCCGACGAAGTCGCTGGCGGGATAGCCGGTCAGTTGTTCGATGCCGTCGCTGATGAACACTTCGGTCCAGTCGTCGTCGATCAGGCTACGAAAGACGACGCCCGGGATGTTCGAGGCCAGGGTCTTGAATTGAGTATCCTTCTCGCGCTGCTCGGCGACCGCTGCCGTCAGCGCCTGAGCGGCCTCGACCTGCGCCGTCACGTCCGAGCCGGTGCCTCGATAGCCAAGAAACGCGCCGCTTTCATCGAAGAATGGCCGGCCGGATATCCGGCAGTGGTAGAGGCGGCCATCGACGTCGCGCCAGGGATAGACGAAATCGCGAAACGCCCGGCGCTCGGCGAGGTCGTCCTCATGCTTCGCCCAGGCCGCCGGCGCCAGCGACCGATCCGCGATTTCCAGCCTGGTCTTGCCGATGAATTCCTGCACGCTCTCCGACGAAACCCGCGCCACGTCGCCAGCGAAGTGCGTGAACCGCAGGTCCGCTCCCATCTCCCACAGCCAGTCGGAGGAGGCTTCGGCCATGTCGCGCAGGCGATTCCGTATCTGCCGCAGTTCGGCGAGAGCCTGTGCGTTTTGCCGCTGATGGCGGCACAGCACGGCGATGACCGGCGGCAGCACCAGGATCATCACGGCGCCCTTGGCGAACTCGATCATCGAGCCGGCCTTGACGCCCTCGAGGAGTTCCGCTCCGGCAATGGCGAGCCACGCCCCGAGCGAAAGAGTGGCGACGATCCCGGTCCGCCGCAGCGTCTGCCCGAGGCGCCGCCAAGCGCCGCACGCGTCGGCAAGCACCGCGTTGTCTGATGGCGGCCGCAATTGCGCCTGCGGATCGAAATGGCTTGGGGTCAAGGCGGCTCTATTCGCTTCTGCGTAGGGGTCGCTTTGCTGAAGTCCCGGCGTTCACGCCGTGGCCCAATTATCCGCCGCCAGTCGCTAAATGAAGGTTAATAAATCGTGCATTCGGTATCCGAGTCCTTATAGGTTCGGCCTCCGTGGCCTGTGTCCGGGTAGCGGAAGGACCCGTTTGAAAGGGCGGCGACATTGCTTCAATCTGTCAGCCAGCGACGTTCTGCTGTCGCAATCGGGAGATCGGCAGTCGCGGCAGGCCTAGCCTTCCGGCGGCAGGGCCGGTATGAATCCGAACGCTCCCCCCCGTTCCGGTGGCCCGCGTCAAACGCTTGTTCTAAAAGTAAGAATTCTGGTTCGCAGCGATGACCGCCACCGCCTCCACCCTGCTGATCGCTTGCGGCGCCTTGGCGCGCGAACTGCTGGCGCTGGTCGAGGCGCATGGCTGGCATAACATGGCCGTGACCTGCCTGCCGGCCCACTATCACAACACGCCTGCCAAGATTCCGGAGGCCGTGCGCGCCAAGATCCGCGACAACCGCGGCCGCTATGACCGGATCTTCGTGGTCTATGGCGATTGCGGCACCGGCGGCCTGCTCGATCAGGTCCTGGCCGAAGAGGGCGTCGAGCGCATCGCCGGCCCGCACTGCTACCAGTTCTACGCCGGCACGACCGATTTCACCGCGATGATGGAGGCCGAACCCGGCTCGCTCTTTCTCACCGACTATCTGGCGCGCCACTTCGACCGCATCATCATGGAGGGCCTGGGCATCGATCGGCATCCGGAGCTGCGCGACGACTATTTCGGCAACTACACGCGCGTGGTCTATCTGGCGCAGACCAAAAATTCCGAACTGGAGCGCATGGCCGAGGCCGCCGCGAGTCGCCTGAAGCTGGCCTACGAGTATCGCTTCACCGGCTATGGCGAGATGGCGGGCTTCCTTGCCGCCGCTGGGGACGCGGCCTGATGGCGCAGCTTACCATCGTCTATTGGCGCGATATTCCCGCCCAGGTCATCGTCAAGGCCGGGCGCCAGACCGCTAAGCGCCAGCTGACCGAACGCTTCGAGAAGGCGATCGACCGCGCGGCCATGCGGGCCAACCTGCGCGATACCGACTCCTACCTCGCGGAGTGGCGGCGGGCGGCGCCGGTCGAATGCGGTGCCGATCTGGAAGCCGAGGCCGCCGCGGCCGCGGAGCGTCTGGAGGCCGATTTCCCGGATGAGCGCCTGCAACGCCTGGTGGCCGCCGGCGGCGTGGAGGACAAGACGTCATGAGTGTGGTGGGCATGCATCGTTCGGCCGGCCGGCTGGAGGCCGCGTTGCGTGCCGGTCATTTCGTCATGACCGCTGAGACCTCGCCGCCCGATGCCGGCACGGCGGCACCGGTGCTGGAGCGCGCCGGCTGCCTCAAGGGCCTGGCCGATGCGGTCAACGTCACCGATGGCGCGGGCGCCCGCCCGCACATGTCGGCGCTGGCAGCCTCTGCCATCCTGGCCCAGCACGGCATCGAGCCGGTGCTGCAATTCACCGTGCGCGACCGCAACCGCATGGCCCTCCAGAGCGACCTCCTGGGGGCGGCGGCGCTCGGCGTGCCGAACATCCTGTGCCTCCACGGCGACGACGTGAAGAAGGGCGACCAGCCCGAAACGAAGCCGGTCTATGACGTCGACAGCCGCGAGTTGATGCGCACCGCGCGACGCTTGCGCGACGAGGGGACCTTTCCGTCGGGCCGCGTCGTCGATCCGCGTCCCGGTCTCTTCATCGGCGCCGCCGACGCGCCGATCGACCCCAAGCCCGGCTGGAAGCCCGATGGCCTGCTCGCCAAGATCGACTCCGGCGCCGATTTCGTGCAGACCCAGTTTGCCTTCGATCTTCTGCTGCTGCGCCGCTATCTGGCGGCGCTCGCCGACCACGGCATTCCCGATCGTCTCTTCATCATCGTCGGCATTGGGCCGCTTCCGTCCGCGAAGTCGGCGCGCTGGATGAACGAGAACCTGTTCGGCGTGCACGTGCCGGAGCCGCTGATCGCGCGGTTGGAGGCGGCGCAGGACCAGCGCGCCGAAGGACGCCGCATCTGTGTCGAACTGCTGCAGGAGCTGGCGGAGATCAAGGGCGTCGCCGGCGCCCACCTGATGGCGCCCCGGCAGGAGCAGGCCTGCGCCGATGCGATTACCGAGTCCGGGTTGCTCGGTCGGCGCAAGGCGGCGTGAGAACGAGCGGCCTGAAATGTATGCCGTCCGTCTCTGGTCCGTCCGCCATTCGCATTTCATGGAGCGCGCCTATGGGCTCCTCGAATCGACGCTGCTCGCGCTGGCGCCGCTGTTGGCTCGCATCGGCCATGAGCGGCTGGAGAAGCCGCTCGCCTGGACCGAGCGCAACCTGAAGGGCCTGCTCTTTGATTGCCAGATGTGCGGGCAATGCGCGCTGTCCTCGACCGGCATGTCCTGTCCGATGAATTGTCCGAAGAACCTGCGCAACGGGCCCTGCGGCGGCGTGCGCGCCGACGGTCATTGCGAGGTGAAGCCGGAGATGAAATGCGTCTGGGTCGCGGCCTGGGAAGGCGCCCAGCGCATGTCCGCCGGGATGGTCATCGTCGACCGCCAAAAGCCGGTCGACAACACGCTCAAGGGTACCTCGTCCTGGTTGCGCGTGGTGCGCGAGAAGACGGCGAAGGCGCCGGCCGGATGAGCGACCGCCTCGTCGATCCCGGCGATCCCCTGCCGCGGCTGCCCGGCCATTCGTCGGATGGCAGGCTCGAACGCGTGCTGCGCTCCGGCCGCTTCGCGGTCACGGCCGAGTTGAACCCCCCGGACTCGGCCGACGCGCGCGAGGTCTATGAACGCGCCCTCGTGCTGGCCGAGGTCTGCGACGCCATCAACGCCGTCGACGCCTCCGGCGCCAACACGCATATGTCGAGCGTCGGCATCTGCAGCCTGCTGACGCGCGCCGGCTATGCCGTCGTCATGCAGATCGCCTGCCGCGACCGCAACCGCATCGCCATCCAGGGCGACGTGCTGGGGGCGGCGGCCATGGGCGTCGCCAATATCCTCTGCCTGACCGGCGACGGCGTGCAGTGCGGCGATCAGGCCGGTGCCAAGCCGGTGTTCGATCTCGACAGCACGACGTTGCTGGAGACCATCCGCACCATGCGGGACAAGGGGCAGTTCCTCTCGGGGCGCAAGATCACGGCGCCGCCGCGCGTGTTCCTCGGCGCCGCCGCCAACCCGTTCGCCCCGCCCTACGACTATCGGCCGCTGCATCTGGCCAAGAAGATCGCCGCCGGCGCCGAGTTCATCCAGACCCAATATTGCTTCGACCTGCCGCTGCTGTGCCAATTCATGGCGAAGGTCCGCGATCAGGGCCTGCATGAAAAGGCCTTCATCCTGGTCGGCGTCGGGCCGCTGGCGTCGGCCAAGACGGCGCGCTGGATGCGGGCCCATGTGCCGGGCGTGCATATCCCCGACGACATCGTGAAGCGCATCGAGGGCGCCAAGCAGCAGAAGCAGGAAGGCAAGAAGGTCTGCATCGAGCTCATTCAGCAGATCCGCGAGATCGAAGGCGTGGCCGGCGTGCATGTCATGGCCTATCGCCAGGAAGAATATGTCTCGGAGATCATCACGGACTCAGGCATCTTTAAGAACCGGCAGCCACGGCGGCCGACGAAGGAGAGACTGGCATCATGACGGATACCGTTATCAGCTCGGCGACCAAGGAGGTCGTCATCGGCTTCGAGCGGCCGTTCGTCCTCATCGGCGAGCGCATCAACCCGACCGGCCGCAAGCTGCTGGCGGCCGAGATGGCGGCCGGCGACTACAGCCGCGTGCGTGCCGACGCCATCGCCCAGGTCGAGGCCGGCGCCCACATGCTCGACGTCAACGCCGGCATCCCCCT
>AR_comb_assmDRAFT_10690479_pt1 | contig 11071 bp, 10 predicted proteins | sample ArasoioldDNA_FD_10543 | JGI IMG/M metagenome (IMG submission 10543) | reverse complement strand
GAGCGTACTCCACATGTTCTTCTCGCGAAACTTTTTCTAAATTTTTTCTGAACGCGACCAGGCACATGCTCATGGCGGGGGTGGGGGTGGGTACCCCTAGACAATCGGGAGGTTTCGGCCTATTTACTGTTTGCGAAAATTGTGTCGTGACTTGTGTCGTAACCCTTCGATCCCTGCCCGTCTCGGGTGCTCTCGCGCCGTGTCGCTCGGCGACAATTGCGGAGCAGGGAACAGCGACCCAAGCCGCATGAACACTGCCCTTCCGTGCTATTCCGACTTCTTCGGTGTCGCGTCGTCTCGGACAGGGTTGAGAATTCGCAACGATGAGGTCGTCGGTTCGATCCCGACTAGCTCCACCAATCTAGCACTCCAGAAGTTGCTCTGTCCCTCGTACCTGTGCAGTCTCAGGAACGGTTTTCTGCGCGTTTGAATTCGGTATCATCGTTCGATGCCTTGGGACACCGATACCGCGATCGGCGGCAACGAGAGGCGATTTCCCTCGACTCAACTCACGCTGCTTGAAGCCGTGAGCCAGGGAATGGACCGTGACGCGCTGGAGCGCGTGCTTGCGCTTTACTGGAAGCCTGTCTATCACTTCATCCGGCGCAGATTCGGTAAAGGCAACGAAGATGCCAAAGACCTGGCGCAGGGGTTTTTTGCGACTGCGATTGAGCGCAAGTTCTTCGAGCGCTTCGACCCGAACCGCGCCTCGTTCCGTACCTACTTGAGAATGGCGGTAGAACACTTCGCCTCCAATGAGCACGCCGCCTCGCACCGGCAAAAAAGGAGCGGGGAAGTGGTCTTCGAGCCAGTCGAGGAATTTGCATCCGAAGACCTGTCACCCGAGCAGGTGTTTGAGCGCGAGTGGCAGAGGCAATTGTTTGGACTGGCGATCGATGATCTCCGTATCCTGTGCAAAGACACTGGCAGAGAAGTTCACTGGCTAATCTTTGAGGCCTATGATCTGACCGACGATGAGCGGCCGTCCTATGCGGAATTGGCCCGTCGCTTCGGTATCGCAGAAACGACAGTCACCAATTACTTGGCGTGGGTTCGCCGCACGCTGCGATCGCTGGTTACGGAGCGAATGCGCGGAGTCACCGCGGGTGAGCGGGAGCTGCGGGAAGAGATGCGGCGGATATGGATCTGAACGACTCCGTTCTCGATCACCTGCGCGCGATCGGCGACGCCCCGGATCTCGAGGGAACACGCTACGTTCTGGAACAGGAGATCGGTCGCGGCGGCATGGGCGTGGTCTATGCCGCGCACGATCGTGACCTCGATCGCAGAGTAGCGCTCAAAGTACTCGATGTTGCGTTTGCCGGAGAAGCAAGACTGATCGCGCGGCTGGAACATCCGGCGGTAGTTCCCATTTATGAATCGGGTGTTCTTTCGGACGGTCGCTCCTACTACGCGATGAAGCTGATCGCGGGTGAACGCCTTGATCGATATGCCGCTGGAACAGCTTCGCAAGCGGAGCGAATTCGAGTGATCCGTCGTATCGCCGAGGTTCTGGCGTTCGCGCACAGCGAGGGCGTGATCCATCGCGACCTCAAGCCACAGAATGTGATGGTCGGCGAGTTCGGCGAAGTCTACGTGATGGACTGGGGAGTCGAAGCGATTCGGGGAACAGCGGCGTATCGCGCTCCGGAATCGCAGACGGATGCGCGATCGGACATCTACTCTCTTGGAGCCTTGATGCAAGCCGTGCTTCCGGCGCCGGGTTCGCCTGCGCTGCAAGCCATTGCGGCGAAGTGCATGCGCACAGTTCCAGCAGAACGCTATCCAAGCGCAACGGCGTTCCTGGCCGATATCGACCGGTTCGAAGCAGGCGAGCGCGTGGAAGCCTGGTCGGAACCGCTCTGGCATCGCGTCCAGAGGTTCGCCTCTCGGAATTCGATCTTGCTGTGGCTCCTGGCCGCATATGCAGCGGTAAAATTTGTGATCTTTTTTCTGCGAGCGTTCTAAAGGAATTCCGGAAAACGTGGAATAAGTGGGGCAGGAGGAAAGAATGAACAAGATCCTGGTGGGAGTAGTGTTCGGTCTGGTCTTGGGAGCGATCGACGGAGCGACGGCATGGTTCACGCCCGACGTGCGCCCGATGATGACAGGCATCATGGTGGGCTCGTCGATCAAGGGCATGATTGTGGGCTTGCTCAGCGGGTGGTTCGCCCGCAAAGTGCAATCGACAAAATGGGGAATCGTGGTCGGTGCGGCGTTAGGGCTGTTGTTTGCGTTTCTCGTAGCAGCCATGCCGTCGCCTGGCGGAAAGCACTACTATCTGGAAATCATGCTTCCCGGCTTTGTCGTGGGCGCCATCATCGGATTTCTCACGCAGAGGCTGGGTACCCAACCACGCTCGACGACACTTAGTCGCTAGGCTATTGTCCGGTGAAGAACTCCGTCATATCCGGCGCAATTCCAGCTAGTCCGGGAAACGTCCTGACGCCTGAGGCAGCGAGGACGAGACGCAACGTGCTCTGGTGAAGGTAGACGTTGGTTGATTGATAGTTTGGTTTGCTTTTGGAGCTGACGATCACGGTGGCGATGCGTCCCCCTCCGTGATCGACATCCGCGATGGCGCCTTCGTCGAAGGTGATGATAAGCAGACCTCCATCCTGAAACGATGAACTAGCCAACAATGGTTCGATATTGTTGGCCAGCCACGAGTCAGCAGCACCAAGGCTCGCGTCATGCGCGTCGTTGTTCAAGTTTGGCGTGATGAAAGAGAACTGAGGGAGACTGTTATTCGCCAGATCTGTGGCGAACTGAGTGAAGGGCACGATGTTGGCGGCCTGCACCGTGTCGTTCTGGACGTCCGAGAGATATGAAAATGGATTGTGGTGGCGCACGTAAGGGCCGGCATCGGTACCGAGATATCCCGGCGAGGGAATGGATTCCTGATAGGACTTCCAGGATTTTCCCGCCTTCACCAACTCACGCACAACGTTGTCGTCATTGATCACCCCTGAGAATTCGTTGTCGAGTGTCTCAGTCAGGCCGGTGGTGAGCATGAGGTAGTTTGGGAGCGAGGGGTGCGCGTTCGCGTAGTACTTGGTCGCGACGCCATATTGCGAGGCAAGGCTATTCAGATAAGGCATCGCAGAATTGCCGATGACTTCCGAGTAGCTGTGATTTTCTTCCACGACCAAGACCACATGGCTGAACATCGGCTGGCTCGCGGGAACGGGCGTCTGCACGGGCGAAGGGCCGACTCCTTTACTGCCTCCACCACAAGTGACCTGCAGCGTCGCTAAGAGTACAAGAGTGATTAGGAATGGGGCCGAAGAACGCCATTTGGCAAATGCTGAGAGAGAGGATGATGACTTCACATTGTTCGGATGCGGAAAGGAGCGGCAGTGTTTACGACAAACATCCCACTCTTATTTGGTCGTAGCTTGATCGTTGCCCAGATCGAGCCCGAAGAGAGGCTTTTCGTACGTCCCGAGAATGTGGACAGGGACGATTTCGCCTTTTTTCTTTTTCTTGAAGAACGGATCCATGACCGTTAAGAAAAAAGACTTCATTCCGCTTGAGGTCTTGGAAATCTTCGTGTCGACGCGCATCTGACCGTGCAGATCGATCCTGTGATTGATGATGTTGTAAGTGCCGTGCATCCGGGAGAAAGCTCCCGGAACGCCAAAGGCGATATCCGAAAACTTTGCAACTCCGCTTGAGAGATCGGCGTTTCCCTTCAGATCCGTAAGCACAGTTTCCGGGTCTTCTTTGTTCATGCCGCGCGCCCCGGCGCTGAGTGTGTCGACATTGTTTTGCGTTTCGGGCGCGGAAAAGCTGCCATCATCAATGCCGAACGAGCCGTTGAGCTTCACCTTCTCGAGAAATGACTCGCCATCGGGAGGAATTTCAGCCCGGGCTGCCAGCGAGACTGCTCCGGACATGGGCGAGCGTGGCGCTGTTACGAACAGGCCCAGTATGTCCTCGATTCGACCATTACGAGTCGAAAGGCGGAACTTCGCGAACTTTCCTTCCTGCCCAGGGGAACCGGCGACGCTTCCCTGGGCCGTCACGATCGTATGCCGAAATTTGGCTTCGACGCGGTTGAGGAAAGTATCGCCGCGCGTGACATCAACGTATGCATCGAACTTTGTGGTGAGTTTCACCTTGTGACCGCCGGAGGTAACCTCAAAGTCCGGAGTGTCCGTCGTTCCCAAAACGTTGATGTGCTTGAAGGCGCCGTCGAATTTTCCTGTTGAAGAGAGCGTCCCGGCGATGCCGCCATAGACCCCGAGATCGGCATGGTCGAATGAATAATCTCCCGACATGGGAGTATCTTGCGGATGGCCGTCGGCCCATGCTCCGAATTTCCCGCTCACCGCAAGTTCACCCGGCGGATTGGGATTGTGGAACCGGAGCCGATACGCGATGGGTTTACCCCATCGCACACTATTCAGTAAAGCTTCGTGAACGTCGAACCGCAAGGTAACGTGGCGAAGATCATCCGACAGCAGTTCGACCACGCTGCCATGAGCGATGAGTTGGTCCACCACCAGATTCGAATGCTGGGAGTGAAATTCGACGTTGGAGCCCAAAGGAGGGATGAATACGCGCGTGCCCTCGGCGGTAATACGAGGTATATGGCGCGCAAGAATGCCGGGATAGCTTCCCTCGATCACCATGCGCTCGACCGTAATGAGCTTGAAGCGGTCGTGACGGAACTCGACGCCTTCGAGAGTACAGCCGGGTGGAAAGTAAGTTGGGTGGTAGGCGCGTACTGTGACGGTGCTATCGGCAGTCTCGGAAAGATTCTTAATGACAGAAGCCTCCGAGAACGGCCAGTACTGGATTCCCAGGAGGGTACCGATGCCGAGAAGAAGTACTGTCGCAATCGCGAGGATGAAAATCGGCTTCCGCCACCTGCGGTTGCCGTGACGCTGCGTGGTCGGCCGCGCCGCAAGTTGGGAACTCGCCACGCTAGTCGTCGTCGACATGACCTTTGGAGTACAAGAAGCGCCTGAAATGTTGGAAGTTCACAATGGCATTTCGAAAGGAGACGTTCTACCGTTTCCCACGGATGGTGCGGATGCCTAGGATGTGATCGAAACTCTGCAGGACCAGATGATATGATCATCTGTGAACTTACTCCGGCTTGATCTTCGGCGTTTCGTATGTGAGCGCTTGGCTCCCTCTGGCCTCTAATTCTTCGCGTTTTCCCCACACTTTTACCTTTCTTCTTCATGCACACACACTTTGAGCGGAGCTCTGTGGTCACGTTCGGCTCCGCACACATTAATCGTCACGAAAGGACTCTTATGAAGCTTCTAGTAATTGGTTCCGGAATGATGGGTTCGGCGGCAGCGTTCGACATGGCTCGGACGGCGCAGGTGGACTCCGTCACGCTTGCCGATAGCGATGCGAAACGTGCGCGGGATGTCGCGGCGCGTGTCAATCGAATTATTGGCGACCGCAAGGTTCGAGCCGTTGCGCTCAACGCCAGCGACGAAAAGGCTGCGGCAAGACTCATGCGCGGCCACAATGCAGCTCTCTCGGCAGTCCCGTATTTTCTGAACTTGGGTTTAGCGCGTGCTGCAATCGAGGCGCGATGCCATTTCGCGGATCTCGGTGGAAATAACACGGTGGTTCGTCAGGAACTCGCGCTCTCCAAGAAGGCGGAGAAGCGAGGCGTGGCACTAGCGCCGGATTGCGGACTTTCGCCGGGAATGGCGTCGATCCTCGGTGGAGAACTGGTGCGTAGATTGGGAGGACGCGCCGATGCGCTGCGGCTCTATGTTGGTGGGTTGCCCGAACAGCCGACGCCACCGTTCCACTATCAGCTCGTGTTCTCCGTCGAGGGCCTGATCAACGAGTACGTGGAACCGGCACGCATCCTGCGCAAAGGCAAACTGACGACCATCGATCCGCTGACGGAGCCGGAAGATTTTCACATCGCCGGATTCCCTCCCCTGGTCGCATTTCATACGTCCGGTGGAACATCGACTTTGCCAGAGACATTTGAAGGGCGTGTCGGCGAGTGTTTCGAGAAGACGCTGCGATATCCCGGACACTACGATCTGCTCTGCGAACTGAAGGAGCTCGGTCTTTTTTCCAGCGAGAAGATGAAGTTCGGAAATGCAGAAGTTTCCCCCAGGGCGATGATGTCGAAGATCTTCGAAGGTAAGTTTGCTTCGAAAGGTCCGGATGTTTGCATCATGCGTCTGGAAGCCCACGAATCAGTGAATCGTGCCGGCGTTCGGGGATTACTCGGCGGGAGACTGAAGGGCCGCGTCGCTTCATTCACGATGGTGGATCATTACGATCCCAAGACAGACATGAGTGCCATGATGCGGACGACAGCGTTACCGGCCTCCATCGTCGTGCAGATGCTGGCTTCGGGAGCCATCAGCAAGCGCGGAGGGGTTCTGCAGGAACTCGACGTTCCGGCAGACTTGTTCCTCGATGAGATGGAGAAGCGCGGAATCAAGATCGAGTACGCGATGGAGTAGAGTCGATCTCAGAAAAAAAGCCGCACAGCGTAGGCTGTGCGGCAAGGGTGAGATGCATTCAGAAGGGATGCGGAACAATCGATCTTAGGCCTTGCTGATCCTCCGGCGGAGTGCGGTCGCGAGTCCGATCAGGCCTGTGCCCAGAAGTGTCAGAGAGCCGGGCTCCGGCACGGCGCTATACCCGATGAACTCCTGCGGACCCAGTCCAGCCTGCGCGTTCAGTGGGGTATAGAGGTATAAACCGGAGAAAGAACTGTTGGACGCGTTTTGTGCAAGAGCAAGATAGCTCGCGTCTGTAGCGGCGCCATTATAGAAGTTGAACATGGAATTGTTCTGCGCATTCGTCGAGAACAATCCCCACACGGCCCACTGCGCTTCGAGGGTGGTGAGTGTGCCTGCCAACATGCTCTTGTAAATCAGACCTGCGGCTTTGTAATCCAGCGTCATGGAAGGTCCGAACATGCTGTTCGTGATGCCTGTTAGGAAGGGTGTCTTCGTCGCGGTCCAGGTCTCGCCGCGGTAGATTTTGTTATCGAAGCTGTCGCACATCAAAGCGGTGAACTGCGTGCTGCCATTGACAGAGACGTAAAAACTCTGATTCTGATACTCGTAAGTGAGCGTTACAGAATTGGCGCTGGCAGGACTCGTCAGTGCAAGTGTGGTGAAGATGACGAACAGGGTCAGAAAGAAATGCTTCATTAACTGTCTGCCTCCCAGCAAACAAATCGCTGCCTCAGGACAGCATGGCAAATTGTCCTACCGGGGGATATCAGACTGAATCAGTCTGTTGGTAGCGCTGTTCTCCAGCACAGAACGGACACTCTTACAGGACTTACTCCCGTAATCACAGCCATGGTACCAACGGTCGCAAGATTCATGGAATGGCACATCGGTGGTGTTACCTCTGCACAATGCTGCGTGTACAGTGGAAGCACGCGTGTGCAAAAGCCTGCACCTCGTGTTAGGCTTATCGCCAAAATGCTCCGCAAACGTAGCATTTCCTGAGATTTGAGTGCTGGCTTATGGCACTTGAACTGCTGGTTTGCGAGCGACATGTTTTCGGCCGGAGCCCCAGAGTTTGGCCGGAAGGTAGGGACCCTTAGTTGTTGAATTCACCGGAGAGTCGCACGGTGTTCCGGCGTCGCCGGAGCCGTCGCCACCGCCGAAATCGCTTCTGGCGCCGTGTCTTGCTCGTTGCAGGCTGCGCGACGCTGACCGTCTTTTCGTCTCTTGCCGCCCTCAAATATCTAAGTCCGTCACTCTTCCGCGCTTCGCGTGCGGTAGAACCAAACCACCAATCGAGTGAGGCCAGCCGCGAGCGCGCGCTGGCAGTTCAGGAAGAGGGTTTGCGTCAATTGGAAAGCCGCCGCTTCTATCGTTACTCGGTGGTGCCGGGTGGTGTCCGCGATGCGCGGGAATTAAAGTGGGCAGCCGAGCACGATCCGGTGGTCCGCGATCACTACCGCGGATTTGACTACAATAATGCGCGCGTCGTGCGCCTGGTGCTGGAGCGGACTGCTTATATTTCGTACCGCATCGGAAACAAGGTCTACTGGACACGACGCCGGATCAAACTGAAAAAGGGTGAGACGCTCATCACCGATGGCAAGATCACTGCCCGTACCAGGTGCGGCAACCGCGTCGAGGAGATGCCGCAACAACTGACGTCGGTGCTTGAGCCGCCGGCAGTCCAGTTCGATGAGCCCGCGATGCCGGCGTTGGGAACCGCTTCCAGCACTCCGCCCGTACCCTTTGTCTCCTCGTTGAGTCAGAGTCCGACTGGACTAGGGCCGGCTCCTCCGCTCACTGTTGTTGACACCTTTCCCGGCGGAACCTGGGTCCCAATCCTGCCGCCACCATTGCCCGGAGTGTGCGGAGTTGGACCACCCAAGAAGCATCCGATTGGCGAAATCACCGCTTCAGTCAAAAAGAAAAAGAAGGGCGATCCATGTGGTAACGGTGGAGGCGGTGGCGTGGTGCCCGAACCGGGAACATGGCTGCTGATGGTGTCGGGACTCGCCATCATTTATTGGATGACTCGTCATAGGTTCGCCAGAACCTGAAAACCGGGCGCTGTTTGTTCTCAGTAGCTGGTCTCTCTTTCCTCTATTCGTATGCGTGTTCGTGAAGAACCTAGCCGCTGGTCCTGCTGGCACGTAAAATAGACTTGGGTTCTGTATGCACCGCGTTTACCTCGACAACAATGCCACCACCCCGGTTCTGCCCGAGGTGTTCCAGGCCATGCGCCCTTACTTCGATGAGCGCTTCGGCAATGCCTCGTCCATCCATCATCATGGACAGGAGACTCGCGCGGCGGTTGAAGACGCGCGCGAATCTGTGGCGAAGTTGCTTTGCTGCGCGGCCTCGGCGATCGTCTTCACCAGCGGGGGTACCGAAAGCGACAACCTTGCCATCGCCGGATGGGTGACTGCGGGCGATCACGTCATCACTTCGAGCATCGAGCATCACGCCGTGCTGCATGCCTGCAAGCATCTGGAAAAGACTGGCTGCGAAGTGACGATTCTGCCGGTAGATGGCCGTGGTCTGATTGATCCTGGAGACGTACGCCGCGCCCTCCGTCGGAACACAAAACTAATCTCGGTGATGATGGCGAACAATGAGACCGGCGTCCTGCAACCAGTGGAAGAGATTGGCAAGATCGCGGCCGAGGCGAACGTGCTCTTCCACACCGATGCAGTGCAGGCGGCAGCAAAGGTCCCGATCGACGCGCGCCAGATCGGGTGCCACGCGCTCTCGATCTCAGGCCACAAGATCCATGCACCGCAAGGTGTGGGCGCACTCTTCGTAAAGAAGGGAACTCGCATCCAGCCGTTGTTTCATGGCGGGCGTCACGAGCGCCAGCGTCGCGCTGGGACAGAGAATGTCCCCGGAATTGTCGGATTAGGGAAGGCAGCACAATTTGCGAAGGAATCACGCGACCGCGGCGACGAAAAGAGGATGTCTGCGATGCGCGATCGGCTGGAGCAGGGAATTCTTGCGCACGTCGAAGACGTGACAGTGAATGGCCAAGGCGCCGCACGCGTCCCCAATACTACAAATCTTCGCTTCAATCACATCGAAGGTGAATCGTTAGTGATTGCGCTCGATCTAAAGGGATTGGCGGTGTCCACGGGAGCTGCATGCTCATCGGGCGCGATTGAGCCATCGCATGTGCTGATCGCGATGGGGCTGCGCCCGGATCAAGCCCGCGCAAGCATTCGTTTCAGCCTCGGCAAGCAGACGACGGACGCGGATATCGATGTCGCGTTGAGTCTGGTGCCGGAATCGGTAGCACGTTTGCGGGAACTGTCACCGACGTACAAGAAACAAGCGGTTGGCACTTAGCACTTGGCATTTAGCCATTCTGAGAGTCTGGAATGGCCAAATGCTAAATGCAAGTGCAGACTGCCGCATGACAGCTGAGACAAAGCTAGAAGCCAGGAGCAAGAAGCTGACCACCAATACCATCGCGGTCGCCATGTCGGGCGGTGTGGATTCCTCCACCGTCGCGGCCATGCTGCGCGCCGAAGGACACAACGTCGTCGGCCTGACCATGCAGCTCTGGAACCAGCGCCGGCTCGCTGGACACGAGGGCATGCCTGAGTCCGTCCAGGGTCGCTGCTGCTCGCTCGACGACGTCTACGACGCGCGCCGCGTCGCACAACAGATCGGCATTCCGTATTACGTCGTCAACCACGAGGAGCGCTTTGAGCGCGATGTAGTACGTCCATTTGTGGAAGAGTACCTTTCCGGACGCACTCCGATCCCATGCAGCCTCTGCAACAATCACTTGAAGTTTGATCAGTTATTGATTGTTGCGCAGCAGATTGGCGCAGACCGCGTCGCGACGGGTCACTACGCCCGCGTCACCTACGACGACGCTCGTGCGCGGTGGTTGCTCAAGCGCCCGGCCGATCACAGCAAGGATCAAACCTATTTCCTCTTCGGCCTGACGCAAGACCAGCTCAGTCGTACGCTCTTTCCACTGGGTGACATGACGAAGCCGCAAGTGCGCGAACTGGCGGCCAAGTGCGGGCTCGCAATTGCCGAGAAGCCCGACTCGCAGGAAATCTGCTTCGTTCCGGGTGGCGACTACAAGCGCTTCATTGACGCTTACCTCGCCGAGCAGGGCGAGAGCCTGCCCGATACTGCAGGCGATTTGGTTACCACTAGCGGCGAAGTGATCGGCGAGCACAACGGAATCCACAACTTCACTGTCGGACAGCGCAAGGGACTTGGCGTCGCCACCGGATCACCGCTCTACGTCATCCAGATTAGCGGCGCGAACAAGCAAGTGATTGTCGGTGGAGACGAGAATCTTTACTCGCGCACCCTGCGTACGAAGCGCGTGAACCTGATCTCGGTCGCCGATCTGAGCGAGCCGATGCGAGTTGCGGTGAAGATTCGCCATCGTCACGAGCCGGCCCCCGCTCTAATCGAGCGCGCAGGTGATGAAGAAATCCTGGTCACCTTCGACGAACCCCAGCGCGCCGTCACTCCGGGGCAAGCAGCTGTTTTCTACGATAGCGATGTGGTGGTCGGCGGCGGCTGGATCGTCTGACCAGAACTTCTTGTCATCCTGAGCAAAGCGAAGGACCTGTGCAGGGGGG
>AR_comb_assmDRAFT_10113771_pt1 | contig 11072 bp, 8 predicted proteins | sample ArasoioldDNA_FD_10543 | JGI IMG/M metagenome (IMG submission 10543) | reverse complement strand
TGTGAGAGCCGAGTCGATCGGTCATCGGTGCCGAAAGCGACGCAACAGCTCCTTGGCGCGAGTTCGGGGTGCCGCCTGCCGGCGCGTCCACACCCCGCCGACGATGGCGTAGGAAAGCAGGCGCTGCGAGCGTGACAGCTCAGCACGGCCGACCGCGGCGACGTACTCGCGCAGCACCCGAATCCACGGGCCTCGAACTGGCTGTTGTTGTGGGTCGTACCACTCGCTCAGCGACGCTGTCGTCGGATTCGCGCGGATGGAAATTCCCTCGTGCAGCCGTCGCATGAAGAGCGGTTCGGGCACTGCGCGGAACTCGCCCGCGAGGGCGAGTTCCGCGAGCAGCACGTAGTCCGCGAACGGGTAGGTTCCGTGTTGGCGCGTCCGTCGGAGCGCTTCCGTTCGCATAAGTGAGAACGCGACGTTTCCGTACTGCATCTTTGTGAGCACCCGCCTAAGCCGCGCATAGGGCTTGGCGCCCGGCGGGGATGCGAGCTCGTCGATGTATTGCAGTATCGGGACGCCGTCGGCGTCGATGAACTGCGTGTGGGGATAGGCAAGCACGACCGCTGTCGATGACGCCTCGAGCGTCGCGTGGAGGCGCTCGAGAAACGTCGGTGCCAGCACATCGTCGGCAGCGGCCCACTTGAAGTACGGGCTCCTGCACGCACCGAGCACTCGGTTGTAATTCCACGCGGCGCCATGATTGAACTCGCTTCGCAGGAGGACGATCCGGTCGTCCTGCGCAGCGTGTTCTCCGACGATGTCGAGCGTCCGATCCGTTGAGGCGTTGTCCGAGATGACCAGTTGGAAGTCGGCGAACGTCTGCGCGCGGATGGACGCGAGCGCGTCAGACAGGAAACGCTCACCGTTATAGACGGGTAGTCCGATCGTGATAGGGGGGTCCATCATCGAGTTGTCATCCCGCGGTTCTTGCGGACACGTCGCGTGAGTCTCCCAGCGCGGGGGCGTCGTCCGAGAGGGCATCGCGCACCTCGGGGCGGCCCAATGTACGCCGAGCCACTCGGAGTAGGCTTTTCCATGTTCCGGGGAAGACGAGACGGAGCGCCGCCGCATATGCCGCCAGGCCGACGACGACGGTCGTCGTGAGGACGATCAGAGGCGCCGCGCCGACCGCTTCCAGGCCATGCATGGTTACCAAGCCGGCCGCGGCGAGCGGCATGCAGGCGATAAGCGGTGGGATTGCATCTGCGAAGAGGTCACGGAGTCCGATTCCACCCACCCGATGAAGAAGGAAGTAGTGGTTTGCGAAGAGGAACAAGACGTACCACCCGAGCACGCACGCAGCGACCGCGTTCAGCCCGAGTGGCGCCGAGAAATATGCCGTGCTACCAAGGCCGACGATCATGACCACGACGATAGGCGGCACGTATTGCGGTTTTCCTAGCGCAGTGATGAAGGAGGGCCCTCCTGTGGTCAGCGCGACGCACATTCCGGCTCCCGCGAGCAGTTGTGTGGGGATGACCGACGATTCCCAGGCCGGCCCGAAGAGCCAGGGGACGAGCACGGGCGCGGTCACGATGATGATCACGAGCACCGGGAACATGGCCGCAGCGTGCGTGGCCATGATGCGGAGGCGGAGCCGACGCATCTCGTCGGGATTGGGAGTGCGCGAGTAGAGGGGCAGCGAGATGCTCAGCATGATGTTGCTGATCTTGCTCGGATACGTCACTCCGAGCGCGAACCCGCGCCAGTAGTAGCCGACCGCGGCAGGGGAGAGCCTCGCCGAGAGCACGAGGTAGTCGATGTTGAATGCGATGGTTGAAAGCACCGACGTGAGACCCACTGACCCGCCGAAACGGAACAGCGAACGAGCGGTCGCTGAGCCTCCCCACCGTGGCCGAGTTCGAGGCGCGTAGGCGAGCAGGAGTGCGAGGGTCAGCACGTGCATGCCGACGAGGCCGAGCACGATGGCAGCCCCCTCGAGCCCAGCGAGGGTCGCCAGCAACAACGAAACCGCGGTTCCACTCAGCACGGCGACGACCTCGATCATCGCTAGCCTCCTGAAGGCCAGCGCGCGCTGAAGCAGGGCTTTTGGCACTGCCGAAACAGCGGCGGCCGCGAACATCGGGACCGAGATCAGGAAGAGATCGGCGACGGATTCGCCAAGCAGTGGTTCCACCGCTAAGACCGCGACGATGGGGGCGAGCACGACGAAGCCGAAACCCACGACCAGGGAGAGCAGCATCGCCGTCTCGAAGTGGGGGCGACGCAGCACTGGGAACTGCACCAGAGGCGCAGTGAGCGCCTGTGCGAAGCCCGTCGCGATCGCTGCCAGCCCGAGTGCCGCCGCGGCGTAGCCGAACTGGGCGGGCGCGATGAACCGAGCGAGGACGAGACTGCCGGCGAAAGCGGCTGTGTCCGCGACGACGCGAGCCATCCCCATCCACCTGACTCCCTCCACGGTGCTGTCGCTCAGGCTCGGTCGCTCCGGCGGCTGCGGTATCGCTGCCGGACGTTCCGGTTGCTCGCCCGTCATTTTCACCCCCACGAGCTCCGGCAGAGCAGGACGTCGAACGCAAAGCTGTCTCGTCCGGTCAACTCGTAGCCGGTACCCCCGGGCCTGGGTAAGCCCTGCGGCCAGCGCCTCACTCCTCGCCGCCTCGCAAGTCGGTTATCGCGCGGCTGCACTTGTCTTGTCTCGGCCAACCGCGTTATCGCTCCGCTCTTCCCGCTCCTTGAGGTATGAAAGAAGCACGGAGGCAACGCGCCCTCCCGCGTGCCCGTCCCAGAGCGGGATCGGTGCGTCGGGTGGACGAAAGCTGCCCAGCAGTCGCGGGATTTCCCGAATGCGTGCAGGATCGAGACCGAGGAGCGTGTTGGTTCCGAGTTCGATCGTTACCGGGCGCTCGGTGGTGTCGCGCAGAGTGAAGCATGGGACGCCGAGCGCCGCGGTCTCCTCCTGAACGCCTCCGGAGTCCGTGAGCACGAAGCGTGCGCCGATCTCGAGACCGAGGAAATCGCGATATGAAAGCGGCTCTGCGATCGTGACGTTTCCGGCCGCGGTCAGTGGAGGCAGACCGATTTGGGTCAGCCGCGCGCGCGTCCGCGGGTGCATCGGGAAGACCACGGGCAAGCCCTTCGAAATGTCGCGGAGTGCGGCCATCGTCCTATCCAGGAGTTCGACGTCGTCGACGAGTGCCGGCCGGTGCAAGGTAACGAGCCCATACTGTTGCGCGGTCAGGCCATACGCTTTCCAGGGCGCCGCCGACCGTGCTTCCGCTACGCACCGGTGGAGCGAGTCGATCATCGTATTGCCAACGAGGAAAATGCTCCCCTCGTCGATGCCCTCGCCAAGGAGATTCTCAACGGCTCCCTCAGAGTGCGCGAACAGCAGCGTGCTCACGTGGTCGGTCAGGCGTCGGTTGTGCTCCTCGGGCATCGTCCGGTCCCAACTGCGAAGCCCGGACTCGACGTGTGCGATAGGAACGTTCAGCTTCACCGCGGCGAGTGCTGCCCCGAGCGTCGAATTCACATCTCCGCCGACGACCAGCAGGTCCGATGTGTTGCGCTCGAGAACTTCTGCAATTCCTTCCAGGGCGCGTGCGGTCTGATAGGCGTGTGAACCGGATCCAACCTGCAAGTGAATATCTGGAACTGGTAGGTCGAGATCGTCGAAGAAGACGTCGGACATCGCCGCGTCGTAGTGTTGGCCCGTGTGGAGCAGGGTGGCCTCGATCAACCCTGGCTTGGTCACGAGGGCGCGGTAGACCGGTGCGACCTTCATGAAGTTCGGACGTGCCCCCACGACGAAGAGAACGTGTGGCCGTCCCGTGTCGCCGCGACGCTCTTCCGAGAGGTGCCGCGCGGGACTGTTGCTCAAACTCAGGTCTGAATGAGGCGCGATGGCCACTCCTTGTAACGCCAATCTGTGCGAGAGGTCACTGGTGCGCAGGGGACTCGGCAGCCACGGGAGGTTGCGGCGATGGCAGCCATTCGATGTGGACGTCGTAAACACATGCGGGTCATTCCGCTCAGTTCTTACCGCGCTCTCCGCTTCGTTCCTCTACCCCTCCCTCAATGAAGCACGAGAACGCGCCGGGTGCAATGGCACTGGCGCCTGGCGCCCGTTTCACGCTGGCTCGGCTGGGAGTGGGTCGTCGAGCCTCGGCCCGTCCCCTCATGTACACCTCGTGCGTCGCAGAGCCTCATCGTGCGCGCGCAGTCACCCGTTCGAGCACTTCCCGAAGGGCTGGCCGCGCGCTTCCGAGCTCGAACGCTCCCTGGATATCCGGCGACAGATCAGCACCTCCTCCGGCCCGCACGAGCTCGTCGAAGATTCGCACGAGCTCCCCGGCTGTCGAGCAGACAACGCCGAGGGAGTGCCGCTCGATCATCTTGGCTCCAGGGGCTGCCGCGGACCCAACCCCGATCAATGGGCGTGCAGACCCGACGAAGTCAAAGAATCGCATGGGCAGGTGGTGCGGATCGGAGGGATACAGCGGGAACAGCAGCGCGTCCGCCGCACGGAGTCTCCTCAGCAGATCCGGGCGCGGCATCGTTGCGACCGCAGCGACGAGCTCGTCAACGCCGTAGCGCCTTGCCGCGCTGAGCGCGTCTGCCGCGCCGGTGCCGATGAAGACGACACGGATCGCGGATGGCGACCAGCCTCGCTCGTCTCGGCCTCGCGCCAATGTGTCCAGCAGAAGGGATAGTGGGAAGTCGGCATACAGCGTGCCCGCAAAGACGATCTCGCGCGTGGACGTCGGAGTAATCTCGGCCTCGAGGTCGAACTCCACGGGATCGAAGCCGGTAAGAACCGTCGCGGGTGCGCGCCCGAAGCGAGCGTGAATCTCCGCTCCTAGCGCGTCATTCGGGACGGTGAGAGCGGTCGCCGAAGCGACGATACCCCGTTCCACCCTCCAGTCGATCCTCTGTCGGACGGCACCCGCTTTTCGATGAGGGTTGTGCCACCAAAAGTCATTGATGTCTGCAATCCAGGGGCGCCCGCGACGCACCAAACGCGCAACAACGTGCGCCGATGCTGCTCCTGTGCTCAGTACGAGGTCCGATGTTCCCACGAAGTGCCTCGCGCGGATGGCTGCCGGCGGAATCCACGGTGCATGGAGGTCTGGGACGACAATTCGCGCCGCCAACGCGCGCATGCTCTTCTGCCAGCGTGGGGCCGGTTCGGCAGCCGCCTCGGCATGCGGTGCGCCCGCTCGTAACCTGCTCTTCGCGAGCCCTTCGAGGTCGAGCCAGGCTACCGCGTGAGTCCCGGTCGGCGGGGTGCTGGTGCCGGCGCCTTTCATCCGGGCTGTTACTACAACGACGTCGTGTCCAAGCTCTCTGAGGTTTCGCACGATGTTCCGAGCGCGTATTGCTGCGGCGGCGCTCGACGGTGGGTAGTACGCCGCGACGGTCAGGATTCGGAGCGAACGCGGGTGGCCGTCGACGCTCTTCACCATCGCATTGGACACTAACGGTGTCATCCAGCATGTCGGCCGGTCGGCCTTTCCGGACACCCGGCGTGACCGGATGCGGCGACGGGGGGCGGAGCCGCGTGTTGAGATCTGTGATTACTTCCCAGGTGCCGACCAGCGCGAGGGGCTCGTGGCGCTGGTGCTCGACGAAGCCACCGACCGCGGCTGCTCGACAAGGGCGCGATCGTCGAGCTCCGGCTCCGCCCCGTAACCGTAGCCATACATCTCTTCCTCGCCTACTCCCGTGATGACGACTCCGAGCGTCTCCGTCGGGATCGTGTGCAGCGTCCGTTCCAGATCCGTCAGCATCGAGCGCGAGACGATTCCAAAGCGAGTCACGACTACCACGGCATCGACCTGCGCACTTAGCGGAAGCGTGTCCCCGACGGACAGTAGTGGCGGTGCATCGACGAACACGAGGTCCGAGCGCTCGGACAGCGCGGACAGAATGTCGCTGATCCCTTTGGTTCCGAGGAACTCGCCCGGGTTTGGCGGCAACGTTCCGACTGGCAGAAACTCGAGCGTCCCGGGGCCACTCTCGCGTCCGTTTGCGCCGGCGCGCACGGCGCGCTCGTGCAGTCGGATTTGGCGCAAGCCATCCTCCAGGCTGATATTCCCGAGGGCGACGTCGGTCGCGCCGGGCTGCCGGGGGACCTCGAAGAATTCGTGGAGGGTCGGGAGTCGCAGGTCAAGGTCAACGAGTGCCACGTTTTGCCCTGCACGGGCTGCTGCCACGGCGAGGTTTCCCACAGTGGTCGACTTCCCCTCGCCGGCGGTCGCGCTCGTGACGAGAATCGTCCGCGCGCCCCGATCTCGATTGACGAACTCGAGGTTGACTCGAAGCCGGCGGAACGGTTCCGTCCGTGCGCTCCTTGGGTCGACCAGCATGATGAGCTCGCGCTTCTTGCGCGTAGAGCGCGGCGGGTCCGGGATGCGTGCGAGCAGAGGAAGCTGCAGGCGGCGCTCGATCACGTCCTCGCTGCGGACACGCTTGTCGAGCATCTCGAGGACGAAGGCAAGCCCCAGCCCGATCACGAGGCCGCCCATCAGTCCGAGGACGGCATTGTTCCTCGGCGCGGGCGAGATCTTCGCCGCCTGCGTCGCTGGCCTCACAAGCTTGTGCCGGCTCTGTAGCAGCTCTAGGGTACGTAGCTGCTGCTCCGTTTGGGCGAGGTTTGCGTAGAGCGTCGTCCCGGTTTGTCCGGCGGCCCGCAGCTCCTTGATGCGCCGGTTGAGGTCGTTGCGAGCTTGCTGGAGCGCCGTCGTATTGAGCTTGCTGCTGTAGGCGATGAACGCCTCCGCGTACGCCGTCGCCAGTCTCGGTGCGACCTCAGGAACGCGGCTCGAGACTGAGAACCTGAGGAGATCGTTCTCAGGACTCGGTCTCACTACCGAGTTGTCGAGAATGTACGTGCCCGTGATGCCCGGGACGCCGGCGATGCGCGCAGCTGATGCTGCCACCTCCGGAACGCGCGCGAGTTCCGACTGCGTATCCGAGAAACGCACCGGATCCTGGTAGGTGGACGGATCCGGTACTCCCAGTAGTGTCGCGCCGATGTTGGAACGCTTCAGGAGAACGTCGGCCGAAGCGCGGTAGGTGGCTGCCTGAGCGAGCGCCACACCGATCGCTACCGCTGGCACGATGACGATCGCAGCGACCACGATCCATTTTCGGCGCCGAACAACCGCGACGTACTCGCTGAGATCCCACGCGTGGTTTTCGCCTGAAGCTTCGTTCACGTGTCCTCCAGCTTGGCCGGCTCGCTCGAACGACCGCCACGGCCCGCAGGAAGCGCAGCCTATGGGTAAGGCTACCAGCGGCATTCTCGCCCGTTATCCCCCGAAGGGCTAACGGGCCCAGGACCCGGTCCAGGTCCACAACTGGTCTAGCACGGGACCGGAGCGTGGCAGGGCTCGGGCATCCCAGCTCCAGTCGCCGCTACGGGACGTAGTTGCGCGTGCCGTATCTGCGGCGCAACCGTGCCGGCTTCTCAATCGCACGCCGAGCCAGCGTCAGGACGTGAGACCCCAGGTCCTCGTGCGCGCTGGGCTCCGGGGTGCCAGGCTCGGCAAGCGCGCGTGGTTCCGTGTGCTGAGCTCGTGGCGTGTCCTCAGGTTGAAACGCCGTGGTAGCGGCGGTGACGGCGTCCTGCTGCGCGACGCAGTGGGCATGGAACGTGTTCTCCCCGCTACTGACGACTTTCGACACGATCCAGACTTCGCCGTTCGAGCTTCGAACCCGCTTCCCGGGGGTGGGCAGGCGCGAGAGGTACCGAACCTCTGCGGAGTCAGAGAAGTGGAAGACCACACCGACGGCGCCTGAAGCTTCTGAACCAGGGAGCAGCTGACGGTGCTTAGCCATCGCTCGCAATGTAGTCCCTCGATTAAGTGAAGCGCAACGGACCGTCCCGGATGGAGAGCCTCGGATCCTGGCCAGGGCGAAGCTGGAGCGAGCGCGCGGTGGTCACGCCCTCGTCTCGTGCGCGGCCGGGATCTTCAGCCTCCCGGCGAGAGGCGCTGACTCACTTGAGCGGCTGAGCGCCGTGCTCTCCGGCTCCTTCGCCTACATCGAGGCGCCGCTGCCCGTGAGCGTGCCCCACGCCTGACCGTGTCTCGTTTGCAGCGACACGATGACTTCCACGGTTCGTCCGTCTCCTAACTCGATCACGGCGAGGCCCGACTCGATCGCGAGCGGCTCGTAGCTCTCAAAGCTTCCCTCCCATTGGCCGACACCGCGCAAGCCCGGAAGGCCAGCGTCCTCGTCCCACGACTCGAGGTCGCAGTTGACGTGAACTGCCACGTCGCCCTGACGAATGACTGCAGGCCCCGAATACGTCGCCACGACGGCAGTCTAGGCCGACCGAGCTGGCCAGTCGCTTCGCGCGATTGCCGAGAGCCGCGCTCACTCCGTATGCCAGGCCTCTCGTTCTCGCGCTCGCTCCGAAGGCTTTGGTGGTTAGGGTTTTGGGGCGATCTTGCTGCAGGTATAGGAAAAACGCGAAACCGTGACTATCCTGTAGCTCAGAGGGGAAGGGGGCCGACCGCTGGGGCGGAAGGCCAGGATCGGGGAGGACTGGGTGAGCGCATTACCGCAGGATGCGATCGCCGTCACACAGGGCGATCAAATCGCTGACAACACGGACGGCTCCTTGCCGGCCACTAGACAGCGGCGTGGTTGGCTCATGCGGCGGCTTCTTCTCGTAGCCGACCTCGTGGGCCTCGCAAGCGCCTATGTCATCGCTGTGAACCTTGCGCCGGCGCATACGACTCCGGATCGTGTCGCTCCTGGGTGGGAGATCGCCCTCTTTGTGGCGAGCCTTCCGTTATGGGTGTTGCTCGCGCGGATATACGGCCTCTACGATCGCGACGAGGAGAGAACGGACCATTCGACCGTCGACGACGTCGTTGGCATCCTCCAGGTCGTCACGCTCGGCACCTGGGGATTCCTCGTCGCGACGCGTTTGCTCGGGCTCCCGTATCCGAATCTCGAGCGCCTCGTGGTGTTCTGGCTCCTCGCGATCGTGCTGGTCCCGCTGCTCCGCGCCGGTTCGCGTGCGATCGGACGACGTCAGGCCGCGTACGTCCAGAACGTCATCGTGGTCGGGTCCGGGTCGGTCGCGCACATGCTCACTGACAAGATCGCCAAGCATCCCGAGTACGGCCTCCGCGTCGTGGGCTACGTCGACCGCGACGACCTTGCGATCGCCAAGGGCAACGGGAAAACCCGGCTCATCGGCACGACAGACGATCTTCCGAGGCTCGTCAGCGAACATTCGGTTCATCGCGTCGTGATCGCCTTCTCGACCGACTCGCACGATCAGACGTTGCAAGTCATCCGGTCGATGCAAGACAGCGACGTCCAGATTGACATCGTTCCTCGGATGTTCGAGGTCCTTGGAACAAATGCCCAGCTGCACACGATCGAGGGTGTGCCGCTCGTTGGTCTGCCGGCCCCGCGGCTGTCTGGCTCGTCGCGGCTGCTCAAGCGGTCTCTCGACCTGGCCGTGGGGACCGTTGGGCTCATCCTCTTCGCCCCGGTGTTCGCCGTGGTTGCGGTGCTCATCAAGCTGGACTCGAGAGGACCTGTCTTCTTCCGCCAGGTGCGCATGGGCGCCGGGGAGCGACCCTTCCAGGTCTTCAAGTTTCGAACGATGGTCGCGGACGCAGAGGCGCAGAAGCCGAACGTCGCGCACCTGAACATGCACAACGGCGTCGACTCGCGCATGTTCAAGGTGCCGGACGATCCGCGCATCACGCGACTCGGGAAGCTCCTGCGGCGCTGGCGGGTCGACGAGCTTCCGCAGCTCCTCAACGTCGTCTCGGGAAGCATGTCGATCGTCGGTCCGCGCCCGCTCATCCTCGACGAAGACCAGCACGTCGAAAGGTGGGCGCGGCGCCGCCTCGACCTCAAGCCCGGAATCACGGGGTTGTGGCAGGTGCTCGGCGCGAGCGACATCCCGTTCGACGAGATGACGAAGCTCGATTACCTCTACGTCACGAACTGGTCGCTGCGCGAGGATCTGCGGCTGATCCTGCTCACCCTTCCGGCGCTCACGCGCGCCCGCGCGGCGTATTAGACGGTTGATGGGTACTTCACGGCAACGACCGTGAAGTATCGACTTCAGACCACGGATCCGCGTGTCGAAGGTCGGCGCTGCACGCAGCATCTGAACAGTCAGTCGCGCCACGACGTGTGCTGCCGCGCCGTCAACTGGCAGCTCGGGCCTCCGTGCACGCTCGTGGCCTGCGCCCGATTGATCAATCAACCACCGAGACCTCGATAGCCTGCGCTTGGTGGACGAGATGCCGTCAGCGCGCGACGGGCGGATCTCCTGCCGCTTCTGCGCCTCGCCGCTCGAGTTGACGGTCGTCGACCTCGGGATGTCACCGCTCTGCGAGAGCTTCTTGCCAGCGGAGCGGATCGAGGATATGGAGCCGTTCTTTCCGCTCCACGTCCGAGCCTGCGAGCGCTGCTGGCTCGTCCAACTACCCGCGTTCGTCACCCCGGAGGAGATCTTCACGGAGTATGCGTACTTCTCGGCATATTCGACGGCGTGGGTCGAGCACGCGCGCGAGTACGTCGAGATGATTAGCTCCCGCCTCCGCCTCGGAGACACGGACCTCGTCATCGAGCTCGCCTCGAACGACGGCTACCTCCTGCAGCACTTCATCGGTACCGGTGTTCCAATTCTGGGCATCGATCCGGCGCGGAACGTCGCGGAGGCGGCCGAGGCGCGCGGCGTGCCGACACTCGTGGCGTTCTTCGGCGAAGCGCTCGCGCGTGAGCTCGTGGACGAGGGCAAGAACGCCAGCGTCATCGTCGGGAACAACGTCCTTGCGCAGGTGCCTGACATCAACGACTTCGTCGCGGGCGTGCGAACGTTACTCAGGCCGGACGGCTCGGCGACCTTCGAGTTTCCGCACCTGCTTCGGCTTATAGAAGGCCTGCAATACGACACGATCTACCACGAGCACTTCTCGTACTTCTCGCTCGCGACGATCTCCGAGATCTTCGGCGCCCATGCACTCGAGGTGTACGACGTCGACGAGCTCTGGACGCACGGCGGGTCGCTCCGGGTGTACGCGCAACACCTCGGCGGGCCGAATGTCGTCGAGCCGTCGATCGACGCC
>AR_comb_assmDRAFT_10050756_pt1 | contig 11073 bp, 10 predicted proteins | sample ArasoioldDNA_FD_10543 | JGI IMG/M metagenome (IMG submission 10543) | reverse complement strand
ATGATGCGGGAAGCCACATCCACGGCTCCCTGATCGGCGCGGCGGTTGCCTTGAAGATGCGCTCCGCGAATGTGCGCGATTGGCTGTCGAGAAACCCAATCACCGGCATAACCGCATGCTGCGCGGCGGCAGCAGGCGGCCACGTGACCGAGGCGATGCAGTCGCACCGCCCGATGCAAAATGCCATCTGCCCCTCCGGCCGGAAGGGCCTAGGGAACCGACTCGCGCGGCCGGTTCCATCCGGCTGAATGGCGGACGGCTGCTAAGCAGTCTGATCACTGGAAAACGAACGCTGCTGCCCCCGCGCCGCGAGCGGCCACGCGGCTGCCGCGCCGCCAAGTAGCGTGATGAACTCGCGACGCCTCATGTGCCCCTCCTCAGGCTTTAGGGCCGCACATTACCACACGGTTGCGAACGCCGCTGTGCATCACAGCAAAAATTGCGCGCTGATGTCGCAGATGGGGTCTGGCTCAGGCCGTTGCCGCGTGCGAGCAGGATCTAACGTTTTGGCGGCACCGTTCGACATTCGGACGGAACACCGGCTCGCTCCAGCCGAGCCCGCTTGCTCGTCCAACTCTCGGGAAGAAACAACCGCAACGCCAACATGACCGGTACTTCGCCTCGCGCAAGCGTCAGCGACACCAGTGTCTGACAATTGGCGGTCTTGCCTAGCGCCGCCGTTTTGACGCTGCTCTCAGGGTGGCTCTATGCCCGTTTCGGCCCAGCCGGTTTTTGGGCGATGGGGACCCTTTGTACGGCCGCCTTCCCGGTCATCTGGCTACTACATCAGGCGCTTCCAACGCAGGCGGCGAAGAGTCGGCCGCACCTACCATCAAGAAGGACGGCCAAGAGGTCACTGACACGGTCTCCAAACTTGCAATAAGCCGCATTCGCCCCATTTCCGCGAGACAGTCCTAAGGGCGCTAAATCGGGGCGACTAAACAGTCAAAATCCCTGCGCCGAGGTGCTAGACTGCGCTGTGGAAGTCGCGGCGGCAAATCAACGGCCATTACAAAGGGAGCGTTTCCGAATGCCGACTGGCCAAGTTGCACGCTACGCATTTGCCGCTTTCGCATTCGGTATTTGCGTACTGATTTCGACGCAGACATCGCGGGCGCAAACCAACGTGGTGCGCCACGATGACATCGCCGCGAAGGCCAAGCAGACGCAAGGGCCCGCGGTCGCCATCGCCACCAACTATTTCCTGGCATGGACCGGAGCCTGGGACTCGGTGATCCTGCGCGAGCGCGAGATTTGGAAAAAATGGCTGCCCGCAGGCAGCGCGGTCGAGTGGAAACGCAACCTGATAGGACCCCCGGTCATCACCGAGTTGCTGGCGGGAAAGCAGCAGCTCGGCTACATCGGCGATAATCCGTCGATCCTTTCCGTTACCAAGCGCGATATAGCCGAGCTCGATCTCGTTGCCATCAATACGACATCGCCGGCGCGAATGTGCGGCAACATCATTGTGCGCAAGGATGCGCCGGCCTTTGCCGGCTACAAGGACGCGTTCGCGTGGCTCAAAGGCAAGACACTCGCCGCCCCCAAGGGAAGCTGTGCCGACCGCCTGGGGCAGATCGTCGTCAAGCAGGCCGGCATCACCGTCAATTGGCAGCAGCTGGCGACGGAAGTCACCATCACCAGTCTCGAGGCCGGCAAGATCGATGCCGCAGTGATGTTCGAGCCGTACGCATCAAAGGCCCTGTTCGACGGCGTCGGCCGCTTTGCGGTCTCGCCCGCCATCTACGGCGAGACGGATGCAAACGGCATCATTGTGCGTCGCGATTTCATCGACAGAAACCGCGCCGCGGTCGTCGCCTGGCTCAAGGCCGATATCGAGGCGCTGCTGTTCTTGCGCGATAATCCAGTCGAAACGGTGCATATGCTCAAGAAGCAGCTGCCCGAATATACGCGCGAAAATCTCTGGTTTGCGGTGTACGGTTCGCTGCCGCCGGAAACGGGCGCCCCTTCCGGCACGGTGCTCGAAGGCGCCTTTGTGTACACGCCTGCCGTCAAAGAATTGATCGATCGCGTGGGCGCGTTTTTGTTCGAGAGCAAGATCACCCAGTCCGCAACGCTTCCGCCCGGCTCCGTGCGCGAGGACCTCGTTACGCAGGCGTTCCAGGAGCTCGGCCTCGATCCGACCAAGGCGCTGTTTACGCTTCCAGGCGCATCGAAGAACCCTTTCAAGGGCGATGACGTGGTGAAGTAGTGCAGCAATTCCACAATTCGAATATAGCGGCCGTCATTGCGGGGCGACGCCGGAAGACCGAGAGCACCAAAAGTCGGCTTCAGCCGATTCTTGGCAAAATATGATGCCGATCTCGGGCAAGCCCGAGATCGGTGGCGTCCCGGAATGACACATAGTCGCGTCTTGCGTCGTTTTTTTGCCGCGCGCGCCGAGATGCTGGCCTACGCCGCCCTCGGCTGTGCCCTGTTTGCTGCCGTCTGGTTCCTGCTCGTTGACGTGCTGGCGTTGTGGCGGTTTCGCTTTCTTCCGTCTTTGACCGTCGTGATCACGCAACTCTGCAGTACCCATCCACGCCACGGAATCTCGCTGCTCACGCCGGAGCTCTATGAGCATGCCTGGGTCAGCATCCTGCGCGTCTATGCGGCGTTCCTGTGCGCGGTCCTCATTGGCGGACCGATCGGAATACTGCTGGGGTGGAGCCGGCTCCTGCGCAATGTGCTGTTTCCAGTGGTCGAGATGCTCCGACCGATTCCCCCGCTCGCCTGGGTGCCGCTTGCAGTGCTTACTCTTTCAGGAACAGAGCTGCCGGTCATTTTCGTAACCATGCTCGCTGCCCTGTTTGCGACCTTGCTCAATGCCTATCTCGGCGTACGCTCGATCGACGAAGTCTATTTCCGCGCGGCGGCGTGCCTCGGCTACGGACGCTGGCAGGTGCTCCGTCGCGTCGTGGTTCCCGGCGCATTGCCGACGATCTTCACCGGGCTTGAGATTGCCATGGGAGTAGCCTGGTTTTCCCTTGTTGGAGGCGAGCTGATCGCGGGCAAATCCGGCCTCGGTTATCTGATCTTCGACGGATACACGCAGATCGCGCTGCCCAATATCGTCATCGGCATGATCGTGCTCGGTGCGCTGGGCTACGTTTCCAGCATGATGATCCGCTTCGTCGGCTGGCGCCTGACGATGTGGCAGAGCCGCCGGTTGTCCGCGGCGCTCTAGAACCGGACTTCGAAATGTTTGCAAAATTATCCGTCGTCACGTCCGAACCTTCGGATCAAGTCCGAGGGCAAGCTTTTCCGGCATCCACGTCTTTTGTGTCGCAAAACAAGACGTGGATGACCGCAACAAGAGCGGCCATGACGGCGAGAATCCGTGGATCTAATCGAAGACTGCATTAGTCGAGAAGAGGGCGGCTACATGCGAGTGCGCGCGTGGCGTTTGGCAGCGAACCCTTCCCTGTGGCAGGGCCTTGCCGGCATCGCCGGTTTCTTCGCCGTATGGGCGTTGGCGCGCCGGATCGGATGGCTCATTCTGCCCGGCCCGGCCGAGGTTGCAGCGGCCCTGCCGCGGATGGTCTCCGGGCCAGCCTATTGGCTGAGCTGGCTCGGCAGCTCGCAGCGGGTCCTTGCGGGGTTTGCGATAGCGGCGGTCCTGGCACTCGCGCTTGGGCTCGGCATGGGGATCTCTCGTAAGTTCAGGCTCACTACCTTTCCCGTGCTCGAGCTCCTACGCCCAATTCCGCCGCTCGCCTGGCTTCCTCTCTCCATCCTGTTCTGGCCGACCAGCGAAGCAACGATGATATTTCTCACCTTCATGGGCGCCTTCTTCCCCATCTTCATCAGCGTGCTTGCCGGTATCGATCGGGTTGACCCACGCTACATCGAGGCGGCGCTGTCGCTCGGATCGAGCAGGCGCGCCATTTTCCAGCGTATATTGCTGCCGGGCGCCTTGCCGTATGTGTTCACCGGATTCGCGGTCGCGATCGGCATCACCTGGGAGGTGGTCATTGCCGCCGAGATGGCCTCGGCCACCAATGGGCTGGGCTATCTCACGTGGAATGCCTACGTGAATCATTCCCTCCCTGGCATCATCATCGGCATGCTGAGCATCGGCTTTGCCGGAATGGCTTCCAGCGCGATCGTCATCTGGCTCGGCCGACGGGCAATGCCCTGGCAGAACAGAATGTAATGTCATGGCGCGCGCGACAATCTCGCCGCAGGGAGGTCACCTGTACGCTCGCGACGTTGGCAAGGTCTACTCGCCCTACGACGAGCCCGTTGTCGCGTTGGAATCGTGCAGCATCGACATTCCGCCGCTACAGTTCTGTGCGCTGGTCGGCCCATCCGGGTGTGGCAAGACCACTCTGCTCAACGCGATTGCGGGCTTCGATGCGCTCACGAGCGGCGAGATCATGCTCGATGGACGCCTCATCAACAGCACCCGGGGACACTTGAAGCCCGGCCCTGATCGGGTCGTAGTCTTTCAGAACGGTGCCTTGTTCCCCTGGGCGACAGTGCGGGAAAACCTCGTCCGCGGCCCCATCGTCCAGGGGAGAATGACGTATCGCGAGGCGGATGCACAATCGCGCACGTTGCTAGCCCGGGTCGGCCTTACAGGCGTTGAGAGCGCCTATCCGGGGGCGCTTTCATCCGGAATGAGGCGCCGGGTTGAGATCGTTCGCGCCTTGCTGTGCGATCCGACCGTGATCCTGCTCGATGAACCTTTTCGCGGTCTTGATACGGTGAGCAAGGCAACGACCCACCAGTGCCTGCTCGATCTGTGGCAGATCGCTCCGAAGACGCTGGTCCTCATCACCCATGATCTCGATGAGGCGCTGTTTCTCGCCGACCGGGTGGTGGTCATGACGACGCGTCCGGGGCAGGTCAAGGTCGAATTCCCCGTCGATCTGCCGCGACCGCGCCTTCCCAGCATGCTGACATCGCGCGTGTTCCTTTCGCTCAAGGCTCAACTCATCGATGCGGTGCACGAGGAAGCCGTGAAGGCGTTCGTCGCGGGTGAACGGGAGCTCGCCTGATGGTGCCTTCTGCAGGCAACGGTCCTGCTCCCCCTGCCGCGGTCGCCATGTGCGATGTCGGCAAGTCCTATGTCCGCGACGGACGCCGGCTGCGGGTACTGGTCGATTGCTCGTTCAGCATCGAGGCGAACCGGCTGACGGTGCTGATCGGTCCCTCCGGATCGGGAAAGACCACGTTGGTGCGCCTCATTGCGGGCTATGAGCGCGCCGATGCCGGCGCGATACTTCTCAACGGCAAGCCGGTCGCCGGGCCAGGCGCCGAACGCATAGTCGTTTTCCAGGAAACGGCCCTGTTCCCGTGGATGACGCTCATTGACAACGTGGCTTACGGCCCCATCCAGGCGGGGATGACGCCTGCCGCCGCGAGAGCCGCCGCCGCCGAAATGCTGATCAAGGTCGGACTCGCGGGTTTCGAAGAGCGCTATCCATCCCAACTCTCCGGAGGCATGCAGCGCCGAGCAGAGGTGGTTCGCGCGCTCATCAACCGGCCGCGCCTGCTCCTTCTCGACGAGCCCTTCCGCGGCCTCGATCACATGACGCGCGGCTTAATGCAGGAGTTCCTCTTGAGCCTCTTCGACGAGCATCAGGTTACAACTTTTTTCGTGACCTCGGAGGTGGAGGAAGCAGTTTTCATCTCCGATCGCATTATCGTGTTGTCGGGCGTGCCCGGCGGGGTGAAGGCCGTCGTGGAAGTACCGCTGCCCCGACCGCGCAGCTTTGACCTCGCCGTCGATCCACGCTACGGCGCCATCAAGGAGCGCGTCCTCGATCTCGTCACTTCGTCGCAAGTCCCGGCTTCACCGTAGGGGCGGGGCCGCAAACCCGCCCTGATATCAGGAAGGACGAAGCAGTTCGTACGCCATATGAGGGAGCCCATGTCCTTCAAACCACTCTTCGACTCTACCCAGACTAAGTTGCGCGATGGCACCGCGACAAACCCGATTCACGTGAAGGTGCGTAGCGAGAATCAGGGCGGGTTTCGCAGTTGCGTGAAGATCCGCGATTTCACCTTGACTATCGACCAGCCGAAGGGTTTTGGCGGGACAAATACGGGACCGAAGCCGAGCGAAGTCCTGCTTGCGGCACTTGCCGCGTGTCAGGAAATCACCTGGCGTTTGTACGCGGATGCGCTCGGCGTTCCGTTGGACTCGGTCGCGGTCGAACTTGATGGCCTACAGGATCTGCGCGGCTTCCTCGGTGTTGATGAGGGGACGCGTGCAGGCTTCCAGCACATTGCCGGAACGGTCATCGTGGAGAGCCCTGCGGCTGACACCGACATCGAACGGCTGAAACAAATGGTCGATCTCCACTGTCCCGTGCTCGATGACTTGCGCGCGCCGGTTCCAGTCAAGCTCACTTGGCGCCGTGTACACGTGCAAACCACATGATTGGCACCTGAGGTAAGTCGTGACTGGCCTCCCGATTACGATGATCGGACTGTGCGGTGACGCGCGCCAGCATCAGGCCTTCGCCGCCAAACTCGCGCCCGGCGGGGGGTTGACGTGAGTCCGGCATGAAGAAATCCGACGACAGCGGCTGGCTCGGATCGACGCGGTAGGCGTCGAAATCGGTGACGCCTTCGCCGGCGAGGAACGTATCGTCGATCAGGAACTGGCCGGATAGGCTCAAGCAATGCTTACTCACTTGCGAGAATGACGTTCTTGAGCAGCGGGTACACTTGGTTGGCCCAGCGGTTACCGCTGAACACGCCGTAATGACCGACCCCGGCCTGCAAATGGTGCCGCTTGAGATAGGGGCGCAATCCGGAACACAGGTCGTGCGCGGCCACCGTTTGGCCGACGGCACAGATATCGTCGCGCTCGCCTTCGACCGCGAGCAGCATAGTACGCTTGATGGCGCGCGGCTCGACGCGCTCAGCCTGCCATTTGAGGTTGCCGGTGGGCAGCGCATATTCCTGAAAAACGAGGCGGACGGTTTCCAGATAGAATTCCGCCGTCAGATCAAGCACGGCGAAGTATTCGTCGTAAAACGCTTTAGTGACCTGCGCTTTTTCATGCTCGCCGTTTGCCAGATGATCGTATAGTTCACGATGCGCCTTCAGATGGCGGTCGACGTTCATACTCATGAACGCTGCGAGCTGAACGAAGCCCGGATAGACGCGACGGAAGGCGCCGGGATAGCGCAGCGGCACGCTGGCGATCAGATTTTGTTCGAACCACTCGATCGGCCTCGAATTGGCGAGCTCGTTCACCTTGGTCGGGTTGACGCGAGTGTCGATTGGCCCTGCCATCAAAGTCATGCTGCGGGGCTGCGCGGCATTTCCGGCTTGCGCCATCACTGCGGTGGCGATGAGCACCGCAACACACGGCTGGCACACCGCCACGACATGGGCGCCGGGTCCGATCGCCTCCAGGAAACGGATCAAGTGCGTGACATAGTCATCGAAGCCGAACTTGCCGTGCATGAGGGGAACGTCGCGCACGTTGTGCCAGTCGGTAATGTAGACGTCGTGCTCTGGCAGCATGGTGCGCACGGTCTCGCGTAGGAGCGTCGCGAAATGGCCCGAGAGCGGCGCAACCAGAAGCACGCGCGGCTGCGACGTGTCGATCTCCTTGTTGAAGTGCAAAAGCGTCCCGAACGGCGTGGTCAATGCTGCGTGCTCATGAACAGAGACCTCGCGGTTACCGACCGTCACGCTATCGACCTCGAAGGCGGGACGGGCGTGGGTAAGCCCCGCCCGCGCAATGAGCTCGTAGGCTGCTGTGAGGTTGCGCAAGACGACGTTGTCGGCAATGCCCGCCAATGGTCGGCCAACCGTCCGCAGGGCCGTGTCCGCCCAGTTGCGAACCGGAATCATGATGTCGGAATGGGCTTGGTAAGCCTGATAGAGCATTGGCCCCCGCCGGTCGCCATCCCTCCCGGCAGAGGTCGCTACCGCTGACACGAGAAAAGACTAGTGCATTTCATGTTGCGCCGCGAGATAATTTTCTAGGGCATCCACCGAAAGGGGACCAGCGCATGGCCACCCTCACTATCGCTAGCAAGAATTATGGCTCGTGGTCGCTGCGCGGCTGGCTCCTGTGCAAAATGGCTGGTCTTGAATTCGAAGAACAACAGGTGCCGAGTGACGACCCCTCGACGCGAGCCGAACTCCTGCTGCTGTCACCTTCGTTTCTCGTCCCCTGTCTCACTCACGACGGTGTCAAGGTCTGGGACACGCTCGCGATTGCGGAATATGTCAACGAATTGAAACCTGAGGCCAAGCTCATGCCCGCAGACCGTGGCGCGCGCGCCCACTGTCGCGCGATCTCGGGTGAAATGCATTCCGGCTTCAGCAATTTGCGGTCGGCGTTGCCGATGAATCTCAAAGCTCACTATCCCGGCTTCAAGGTGTGGGCGGGCGCCCAGGCTGACATCGATCGTGTCGTGACCATCTGGCGCGAATGCTTCGCCACCTCCAAAGGCCCTTATCTGTTTGGAAAAGAACCCTGCATGGCCGATGCCATGTACGCGCCTGTCGTCACCCGCTTTCTCACCTACGATGTGCGGCTCGATGCTCAGTGTGCCGCCTATTGCAGAGCCATCATGGCGATGCCGCTCATGGAAGAGTGGGTCGCGGGCGCTAAAGCCGAGCCTGACGAATTGGAAGAGCTCGATGTCGAGTTCTGAGCAGAAGCAGAAATCACAATCAGGTTTCCGCTGCGGTCAATCAGCAAGCTGTTCGGTTTTGCTCGGCAATCGTCCCGCCCTGATGCGCTGAAAAGAATCCTTGATTTTCGGTACACGCAGGGGTTGGAAGGTGCCTTCAACTCGGAGTAACTGCCCACGTGACCATGAGAAGAAAAACCCCAATTGAATAGAGCACGACCCACAAGATGTCCGAACTCCAGGCCCGCCTCTCTTCTATTGTTTTCTCGCTCATGAGGCGGCTTGTCGAATCGAACGGCGCACCGTGGCTAAGCTAGTTTTGCGGCCGCTTCACTCATGCGAATCGAGCAACAACTGGCTCAATGCGATGAAAACGATGGCACCAATAATCGCCGCAAAGAATATGGCGGGAAATGAACTGGTTGATTCGAGCATGCTCTCAAGATGATCTCTCCGGCATCACTGCACAACGCGATAATTTGTGCAAACCGCTGGTTTTGTTGGCAGGCGCTTCGGACAGACTCTTAGAGATTTTTCTCTTCGGCGAGCCCGTCTAGAAGCTGCCTTAGGGCCTTTTCACCGGCAAGTTTCGCTGCGGACTCCGATTTGAAACCGTCTCCGTTCAATCTAACTCCAAGCGGTTTTGACCGCCTTTGAATTTCCCATGACCATTCGCGCAGACGCCTTCGGCGCCTGACGACCACAAAAAAATCCTCCGAAAGGATACGGGTCAGCTGCAACATAATGGCGATAACTAGCAGTATCTCAAATCCTTGCCTTGCGTCCAGGCTCCATCAGGCGCGAACTGCAGGCCAACCCGGAAGAGCTGGTTGGGGAAGTGATCAGAGCATAGAAAAGAAACCCCGCTCGCGAAGAATAAAAGGAAGCCCCGGGGGTGTGTGCCGGGGCTTCAAAGTCATGAGGAGATACACCTAGAGCAGGAAACGTCTCTAGGCAGCCCGAGGATATCCAATGGCCTGTGACGCGCAATCAAAAAACGGTTGAGACATGCAGTTATAGGTTTTAGCTATCGGGCCTATGTTGCAGCGTACCCTGCCGGCGGCCTCGTCGCGCCGTGTCTTCCAACCAAAACCGAGAAACTGCCCTCAGGCAGTGAATGGCTGCACGAGATCAAGCACGACGGCTTTCGGGTCATTGCTCGCAAGAAGGGCGCACTAGTCCGCCCTGGCAATGATCTCACGTATCGCTTTCCCCTGATCGTTAAGACCTTGGCCCCCCGACGGTCGCGCTCCTGCATCACGGAACCGCGATGCCGAGCTTCAGCGGTTCGCCGTGGATCTTGGTGGCGCCCCACAGCGGGTACTCAAAACTCATTCTTCGGATCAGGTCGCGCACCTCTTGAGCCGCGGGCGCCGATCGAACCGATCCGCCGGGTCGATGTTTGCTTCTCTAATCGGCCGCCTGGGGTCAAGCGGCTTGATCGGTTCGGTGCGGCGCGAGTGTACGGACCACGTGATCGTGTTCAACGAAGAACATCTTCGGCGCATTCCGAAATACGCCGGATGCACCCTGCACACGCCCGATCGAGCGGTTCGGAGACTTCATTGCGCAGCCGATCCTTGGCGGGACTACACCATCGATATGCACGAATCTGACTTCTCGGAAGCCACACCACAACTTCCAACGCTGCGCGCGGGATCCGGGCCGTGAGGTTGACCCACCTGTCTCCAACCTTTCTGCATAGCTCGGAGTCGGGCCAGCGGTCACGTCCCGTGTGGACGCGGCGGACAGATTAGTGCGCCCAGGCCCCTGAGCGGCTCTCAGCTGTGTCGACTCTGCTAACTGGGCCGCGTACGCAGATGACCTTGATAGCCTCGTCCTGGGGTACATCGCGCCCTATCGAGCTGCCGGCCGCATAGGCCTGGGCATGCATCATGCAAGTGACTGGGCTGGCGAAGGTGGCGGGGACGTAGACCACATCGAGCGCGTTATCTCGCGTGCAATCATTGGAGACAGTCGCGAGCGAGCAAACCAAAATCAAAGCAGTCAGCATTTAATCGTGCTCCATCATCGGTTGATGGACGCGTCCTCCTTATTTCTGGGCCTTGTGGATCGGGTCAGGCCCTGGCGAACAAGCGGGAAGCAAGAAGGGGGCCACAGGCGACCGGCCGGCGCGGCGCGGTCCAGATGCGATATCCGGCTCTAGTAACCGCTGCGGCGGCCGAACCGGCCGATCAAGAATCCGATCCCAAGAGCGATCGCGGTGGTATCTCAGCGGCTTATTTCAGCTTCTGCGCCACATTCCAGTGAGCAATTTTGCTCAGACACCGCTCTCTCGGTCGCCACCTCGCGGGAGCGCGATAGCCGCCGTATTTCTGGTTCACCGAGATCAAGGCACCGGCGGCGGGCTCGTGGCATGCGACGCTCACGCCCCGGCAGACGGGGGCAGATTTTGTTGCAGAAGTCCGCGATTATAGCAGCGAGGCTGCCGCCTCGATTC
>AR_comb_assmDRAFT_10746804_pt1 | contig 11075 bp, 9 predicted proteins | sample ArasoioldDNA_FD_10543 | JGI IMG/M metagenome (IMG submission 10543) | reverse complement strand
CATACCACACCAGGGGCAACGAGCCGATAACGCTAATTCTCGGACAGGCTCCTAGGCATCGCAGTTTCTCCTTAGCCATCATACGATAAACCATCCACTCTCGACAAGCCGCCTTCGACCCATGATTTGCGGCAAGAGGGAGCCTAACGCTTCTATAGGTATCGCAGTGAGCAGACAAGCATGAAATGGACGCCCTGCCGCTGCAACGCCAGTCGGAGCTTATCCCCTGGGGGCATTGATCACCCTGGTGGGGGTGCCGCTCAGGAAGGCACGAATGTCCTCCACGGCGTCACCGAAAAATATGCGATAGGTCTCCAATGTGACATAGCCCAGGTGGGGCGTAATTACCGTATTCTCCAGCCGTCGGAAGGGATGGTCGAGCGGCAACGGCTCTTCGTCAAAGACGTCCAGACCCGCTCCGGCAATCGTCCCCTGTTGCAATGCCCGGATGAGCGCTTGCTCTTCGATAATAGGACCGCGTGAGGTGTTGATCAGATACGCCGTGCGCTGCATTAACCCCAATTCACGCGTCCCGATCAGTCCCCGCGTACGGGCGCTCAGCACCAGGTGAATCGTCACAATGTCAGACTGGGCCAGGAGTTCGTCCTTACTAACGAGGGTTGCGCCATACTGGGCAGCGCGTTCCGCCGTGAGGTTCTGACTCCAGGCCACGAGCGACATGCCAAAGGCTTTCCCGATAGTGGCCACCTGAGAGCCCAAATTCCCCAGGCCAATCACGCCCAGCACCTTGCCATTGAGTCCTTCCCCGACACTGACCTGCCACTGCCCAGCCCGCGTCGCCCTGTCCTCCTGTGGCACGCGCCGCACCAGTGCCAGGATGAGGGCCCAGGTCAGCTCCGCAGTAGGATAGCCCTGTCCTCTGGTGCCGCACACCGTGATGCCCAGGTCCCGCGCCGCATCGACGTCGATGGAGGCATTGCGCATACCGGTCGTAATCAACAATTTGAGTTGGGGAAGCTCTTCGAGCAGGCGTCTGGAGAAGGGCGTGCGCTCCCGCATGGCCATGACAATCTCGAAGCCCCGAAGACGCTGCGCAACCTCCTGGGGGTCTGCTAAATGGTCGCGGAACACCTGCACCTGCACATCCGACGGTAACACACGCCAGTCGGTCATTTTTAAGGCCACGTCCTGATAATCGTCTAGTACTGCTACGCGTATGCTCATACATGCCTTTCTATGCCGAAGGGCGGCGTTTATGTGATCTTGGATATACTGGAATGGGCACCACTGTCGTCAATGCGCGCCACATGAGTCCTCACTCAAGCGTGCAGTATAGAAGTCCTGTCATCCTAGCATAGTCAGCACGGAGAGACACGAGGGTTACCAGAGGTGACAGGAGCACACCGGAGCGTACACTGTCTCTCCAACTGCTGCATGCGAGCAGCGGCGGGTGGCCGTAGCTGCCGCGGTTGCTTGCCCAGGAACAACGGCTACACCAAAGGACACACTATGGTAGGCATTCCCGTCGGTATTATCATCGGCTTTGTGGGATGGTTTATGCTGCGCTATATCGTGACGAGTTTTTACACCGTCAACCAGAACGAGCGTGCCGTGAAGACCAGTTTTGGCCGGGCGCAGCGCTTAGGCAAGGCCACAACGCTGACATTGCCCATGGCCGAGGCGTTGCGACCTGATGAAGGCGAACGTTACGCCTGGCCGCAGTTGCACGTGATCCGACCGGGTGGCCCGTATTTCAAATGGCCATGGGAGCGCGTCTATAAAGTCTCCGTCGCGACGGAGACCGTCAACATGGCGCAGGATCTCGAAGACTCGACCGCCAATAAGCATGGCACGATCCTGGAAGCAGTGACGAAAGACCAGCTCAACACTGGCCTGGAGGGGCAAATTCGCTATCACGTTTCCGAGCACAATCTGTACGCCTATCTCTTTGGCGTCAAACGCCCAATTGTCCATGTTATGGGCTATTTTGTTGCCATCCTGCGCGAGCGCATTGCCAAATTTGAAGCCCCAGCGACACCGCTGACAGACACTGACAGTAGTGCCGATGTGAACGTCATGGCTGGGATCTCTATCAACGATATCCGGAAGAATCTGAGCCTGCTCAATGACCTCATGGAAACCGACTGTCATTCTTCGGAAGCGCGCTATGGCGTGGTGCTGGATGCATCGTTGATCACGGCCATCGACCCACCACCGGAAGTGGAATCGGCGCTGGCGGCCATTAACACAGCCCACAACGAGGTTTCGTCCGATATCAGTCTGGCGCAGGCAGCCGCCGACCAAAAGATCGTCCAATCCAAGCGCGCCGTAGAGATCGAGACCCTCAACGCGCAAGCGGAAGTGGAGCCACTGGCGGCGCTGGCGGCACAGCTCAAAGCCTTGCAAACCAGCGGTCCGGGGGCGCTACAGGCTTACGTACGCAATGTGCGCCTACAACTCTACGCGCAGGCGCACCAGGTCATTTTGCAGGAGAAATAGCATGGCTCAGGTTCCGACTGGTATGGACACTATCCCTGGTTTTCTCATGGCGGCCATCGCCACCTTTGTTGTCTGTCTGATCGCCGAACCGATCATCAAGTGGCTGATGCGGTTTTTTGGTGTCTACGCCATCGTCGAGGAAGGCACCTGCCACGTGTATGTCCTCTTTGGTCGGGTGATGGGCGTGCTAGACGAGCCCGGTTTGTATTTTTTATGGCTCCGCTGGGGCCCCTTCGCCTTCATCGTCAATTGGTTTGGCAAGCGCTACATCCTCGATATGCGGCTGGATCAACGCTACTTGCGCAGCCAGCCCGTCAACTCGGAAGAAGGCGCGCCCATGGGTATTGGCGTCTGGTACGAGATGAGTATCAATGACTCCGTAGCCTATCTGTTCAAGAATACCGATCCGCAAGGTTCGCTGGCGGCCAATGTGAGCAGTGCGACCGTGCGTACGTTGAGCAATATGCCGTTAGCCGACATGTTGCAAACGCGTCACGCTATGAGCCAGGCAGTGCGCCACGAAGTCTCGCCCAAGTCGAACGAATGGGGGTACAAACTAGGCTCGATCTATATCCGCAAGGTGCATTTCCGCGATGCCAACATGATGAAACAGATCGAGGAGAAGGTAGTCAATCGCCTGCGTCAGGTCACCTCCGCGATCAAACAGGATGGGGCCAATCAGGTCAGCATCATTACCAGTACGGCGGAACGCCAGGCAGCCATCGAGTTTGGCAAAGCCCAGGCTATGCGGCCCCAGATTGTGGGTGAAGCGCTGAAGCAAATCGCCGCTGACCCAGAGGTACTCCAGGCCTTGTTTGAGGTGCTGGAGGTCGAACGCGTCAGGACGGGCCACAGCAAAATTACCTTGATCCCGGATCAGACTGGTCTGTTGGCACAACTCATGGCGGCCCGGCAATCGTGAAGAAGAGATAGCCTGGCTAAATGTAGATGTCGAGCATCAGACCTGGGGTGAGAGGGCTGGCCTGCAGGCGACCCGTAGGGGCATACCCTTGTGCGACAAACGGAGCTAAACGCGAGGGTTGGAAAGGGCGACGGTGCGATGCATGAGTAGATGACGTGTCAGACTCCGGGGCAGCAGGCACGTGCCAGATGCCATCGTGGCCGAGGGCAAGTTGGACGATATCTGCTTTGAAGACATATGGCGCGGAGATCGAGTCGCCTGAGGTCCCAGGGGGCCCGGAGGTCCGTGCAGATGCAGTTCCTCCCGTGCTGAAGCAAGGAGGGATGTCATGCAGCTTCACACGGCTTCTCCTACGCTTATCCTGGTTGTCACGGCCTACCTCTAATCGCCCACGGGAGATGGAGCGGGCGTCATGTAACGGACCGAATAGCGCCGCTCAGCGATGCCAAAGCTGATGAGAGACGCTGCCAGCAAGGCTATTGTAGCCAAGATGAACGAAATATCATAACTGCCCGTCAGATCATATAGTTTACCAGCTAACCAGACACTGATGCCACCCCCGATTTGGTGCGCCAGAAGCGACACGCTCCCCAGCGTGCCCAGACTCCGCAACCCATAGATCTCCCCGGTCAGCGCCATGGTCGAAGGAGGGGTGGCCAGCCACACCAGTCCGCCCACTACGGCAAAGACATAGAGCGCCATTTCATGGTGCCAGAGGAGGAGCTGCGCAAAGGTGCCGGCCCGAATGAGATAGGCCAGCGCCAGCACATTTTTGCGACCAAGGCGGTCGGAAATCACGCCTGAGAGCAGGGAGCCGGCCACACTGCACATCGCCATGAGTCCGAAGGCGCGAGCCGCAGTTTCGAGCGTAAATCCACGGTCCGTGGCAAAGGGGATGAGGTGAATGCTAAACAGGCTCACCGTCATGCCACAGACGAAGTAGCTACCGTTGAGCTGCCAGAGCGGCGCACTGCGTAGCGCCGCAGCCCAGCTCTGTGTCTCGAGAGGACCATGGACAGTGTGCTGCAGCCCGGCAGGGGTCGGGCCGCCTTCCGACGCGGCCCGACGTCGAGGGATACACAGGGCCAGGGGCGTTGCCACCAGCAGGACGGCTGCCCCGAGAAAGATATGGCTGAGGCGCCAGCCAAAGGACGACAACAGCCAGGGGCTCATGGTACCGACGAGGAGCAGGGTACCCATGGCTCCACCAGCGTTATTGATGCTCATAGCCAGGGCGCGCCAGTCCTTGAACCATTGCGCGAGCAGCGCATTGGTCAGACTCATCGACGCTCCGGCACTGGCGGCCCCGACCAGGACGCCGTAGATAACGAACAAGTACCAGACACTCTGGGTAAGGCCCATGAGTCCAATGCCCAGCCCATAGAGCGCCACGCTGGCCGTGAACAGGCCACGGGCGCCGAAGCGATCCATAATATAGCCGGCGAAAGGTTGCAAAAGTCCACTCAGCCAGATATTCGCGGCGACAATGAACGAAATGGTTTCCCGATTCGTCCCCAGATCGGCAATAATGGTTTTGAGAAAACTGCTTACCGTCGAGCGTGTGCCTATGGTCATGAAGCCAATTACACACATGGCGACAAGGATTACCCAGCAATAGGACTGTTGCTGCTGTGCCGGCTGCGTCTGCGTCATGCCTCCTCCGGTGGTGCTGCGTGAGAACTGTCCAGGCGGTTAGACCTTAACACTGGTGTCGTGACAGCGCAAGTGTTACAGTCATAGTCAATTCACATGTCAATCATAGTGCGGCGGATTCTTTCTGTTCCCTCTTCGTCTCGGAGAGGGCTTTCTCACAGGATGAGGGTCTACTATGCCTGAGACGGAAACGCAGAACCCAGACAAAGTCCTCTCGATCGCGCAGAATGTGGCGCGTGTGCAGGAGCGCATCCGGCAGGCAGCCCTGCGCGTAGGCCGTGACCCGGCGAGTGTGCGTCTGGTGGCGGCGGGTAAGACCGTGGACACCGCACGCATCCGGGCTGCTATCGCGGCCGGAGTGACGATTATCGGTGAAAACTATCTGCAAGAAGCCAGGGACAAAATTGGCCAACTCGGACGACACGGGGCGGAATGGCATCTCATTGGCACCCTGCAGCGCAATAAAGTGCGCTATATGTTTGACCTCTTTGACATGATGCATTCCCTCGATTCGCTGACCTTGGCCGAAGAAATCAACCGCCGTGGCGAGCGCCTGGGACGCCGTATGGCCGTGTTGCTTGAAGTGAACGTTGGGGGGGAACTGACGAAGAGCGGTTTTGAGGCGCAAACACTGTTGGCCGAAGCCCACAAGCTGTACCAGTTAAAACATCTCCAGGTGCAGGGGCTGATGACCATCCCGCCGCCGACGGTGCATGCCGAAGGGGCCAGGCCATTTTATCGCCAGGTCCGCGAGCTCCGTGAGCGCTTGATCCAACAGGAGATTGAGGGGCTCGAGTGGCAGGAGTTGTCCATGGGCATGACAGCGGATTTTGAGGTGGCCATCGAAGAAGGCGCCACGCTGGTGCGCGTTGGCACGGCCATCTTTGGCGCGCGTCCACCAGCCACGCAGCATGGCTGAGATGAAGGAGCGACCCATGCTCGAAGAGGTGCGCTTTGCCTTTATTGGCGGCGGGAACATGGCTGAGGCCCTGCTCAAGGGGCTGATCAGTGGTCTCGGCGTCACACCCCAGCAGATCATGGCCACGGATGTGGTGCCAGAGCGTCGTACCTATATGCAAACGACGTATGGCATCACGGCTTCAGCCGATAATAAGCACGCCGTACAGGAGAGCACCGTGGTGATCCTGGCGGTGAAGCCGCAGATCATGCCCATGATCCTGGAGGAAATTGCTCCAGTCGTGCACAGTGAGACGCTGGTCATCTCAATTGCCGCGGGCATCACTTTGCAGACGCTACAGCGTGCCCTGGGCGAGAGCCGCCGGGTGGTGCGTGTGATGCCTAACACCCCGGCCCTGGTCCTGGCTGGCGCTGCTGGCATTTCTCCAGGCAAGGCTGCGACCGCGCAGGACGTTGCTCTGGTCGAGCGGATTTTTAATGCTGTGGGGCGCGCCATGGTGGTGAGCGACGACATGATGGATGTGGTCACGGGCCTCAGTGGCAGTGGCCCAGCGTTCATTTTTGCCCTCATCGAAGGGCTCTCCGACGGTGGTGTGCTGATGGGCTTGTCGCGCCAGACGGCGACCCTTTTAGCGGCGCAAACCGTGCTTGGGGCAGCAAAAATGGTCTTGGAGACCGGTAAGCACCCTGGTGAGCTGAAAGACATGGTGACCTCTCCTGCTGGTACGACCATCGCCGGGATGCAGGCGCTGGAAAGCGGTAGCTTGCGTGGCCTGATGATGGAAGCCGTGCGCCGGGCAACGGAGCGTTCAGAGGCTCTCGGCCGTCATCCGGGGCATTAACTCCTTCTCCCGGCGGGAAGGGCTGCGCCCTGCGCCGACACAGTCGCGCCGGAGGGTAGGGGTGAGGGATCCCAACAGCGCCATGGAGGCCATCACTGCCACGCCAACTGGCACTCTCATACGCCTGCGGGTGCAGCCGCGGGCAAGTACCGAACGCCTGGAAGGACTGCGTGACGGGTATGTACGTCTGCGCTTGACAGCCCCGCCAGTGGATGGGGCAGCCAATGCTGCCTGTCTGGCCTTCCTCGCCAAGACCCTGGGTATCAGCCGCACGCAGCTTTCTTTGCAGGCCGGTGTGAAAAGTCGCGATAAACTCATTCACATTACTGGCCTGACACCGGCTCAGGTGGCTGTAGCGTTGGGTCTGGTATCCTCATAAGTTGAGACACGCATGGAATCCATTATCAGAGCTATTGAGATCTACCCTGACTGTGTACGGCTGCTCGACCAACGCAAACTCCCACTGGTGGAAGAGTACGTCGAGTGTCGCACATACCAGGAGGTGGCGGAAGCGATCCGCACCATGGTGGTGCGTGGCGCCCCTGCTATTGGCGTGGCTGCTGCTGGCGGGATTGCCCTTGGGGTGCAGCACCTGCAGGCGAGTTCTCCCGAGGAAATCGCAGCCCAGTTCGAGACGATCTGCACCACTCTGGCGCAGACCCGCCCTACGGCGGTGAATCTCTTCTGGGCCATTGACCGCATGCGGGCGTGTGCGCGTCAGTACCATGGTGCGCCGTTACCCCAGCTCCGGCAGACGTTGCAGGCCGAAGCCCAGCGTTTGTTACAGGAGGATATCGACATTAACCGGCGCATTGGTGTGTACGGCCTACCGCTGGTGCCGCCAGGCAGCACGATCCTTACGCACTGTAATGCCGGGGCCCTCGCTACTGCTGGGTATGGCACTGCGCTAGGAGTGATTCGGGCGGCGCATTTTGCCGGTCGTCACGTCCAGGTGTTTGCCGATGAAACCCGACCGTTTCTGCAAGGAGCGCGGCTTACCACCTGGGAGTTACAGCGTGACAGCATCCCCGTGACGCTGATTACGGACAATATGGCCGGCTATTTCATGCACGCCGGGAAGATTGACCTGGTCATCGTAGGGGCTGACCGCATCGCTGCCAACGGTGATGCCGCCAACAAGATCGGCACCTACGGCCTGGCGGTGCTGGCCAAAGAGCACCACCTTCCCTTTTACGTGGCCGCACCGCTCTCTACTATTGATCGCGCTACTCCAACAGGGGCGGATATCCCCATCGAACAGCGCCATGGGGATGAAATCCGGCTAGTCGGTTCCCAGCGCATTGCCTCGCCCGATGTTAAGGTGGCTAACCCGGCGTTTGACGTCACCCCGGCGCGTTACATTCGCGGGATCATCACCGAAGTGGGGATAGCCATGCCGCCGAACGAGGAGACGATTGCGGCGCTGTTTGCTGGCAGATGACATGGCCAGGATAATCGCATCACGTCTGTGTCACGCTTTTTCATCAAGCATGGTCCTTCCGGCCTTTTGAGGCTACCCTTGCTACTTGGGCTTACATATGATTGGCATGCTCGCCGTGCTCCATATGCGAGACGGTGGGCGCACGGAGCGTCATAAACTGGACAAGATCCTTGGAGAACACCAGGTCCAGGGTCCAATCCATCATGACGCGGCACTTCTTTTCGAGCCGTGGCAACTTGCTCAAGTAAATGGTCCGCCACAACCACCAGGCAATGAAGCCGGAGAAGTTCATACCCAGGATATTCGCCACCCCCGTGCGCTTGCCAATGGCGGCCAGTTGCCCCAGAGTCTTAAAGATGAAAGGCTTTTTCTGCCCACTATGTAGCGTCGCGGTAATGTTGTGTGCCAGCACCTTACCTTCGCGCAGGGCGTGCTGCGCTGTTGGGGGATAATACGTACCGGTCTTGCGATCAGGCACCAGGGCACAGTCGCCGAGCGCCCACACCCCGGGCCACTCCGGTACTTCCATGTACTCGTTGACTACCACCCGGCCGCGCTCCTTCGTACATGGCAAGGGGGCTAGTAGGGGATTCGGCGAGGTTCCGGCGGTCCATATCACAGTGCAACTCGGAATCGCGCTCCCGTCGCTGAGGGTAACCCCGTGCTCTGTCACCCCAGTCACGCGCGTGTTCGTGCGAATGTCCACTCCGCGCTGAGCCAACTTTTTCTGGGCGTAGGCCCCAAGCTTGGGCCCCAGTTCGGGCAAAATGACCTCCCCAGGGTGGACCAACACAATGCGCAACATCTCCTCACTGAGGTTGGGATAGAACTCGACGGATTCCCGCAGAAAGTCGTTGATGCCGGCGATGGTCTCCACCCCGGCAAAACCTCCTCCTGCCACCACCACGCTGAGCAACGGTGCCCGCCCCTGCACTGAGCACTCGGAACTGGCTTCTTCCAGATTGGCGATCATACGATTACGGACATGGATGGCATCCCCGAGAGATTTCATGGTCAAGGCATGATCTTCCAGTCCTGGGAGATTGAAAAAATTGGTGATCGACCCCAGCGCCAGCACGAGATGGTCATACGGCAACTCGTGCTGGTGCGGTGCGTAGCCGTGCGAAACCCCAACGCGCTGGTTGGGCAGATCAATGTACTTCACATCGCCCTCGAAGAAGTTGACACGGTGCAACAGTTTGCGCATGGGATTGACGATGTGCGTAATGTCGAGGTCACTCGCGGCCACTTCATGGAGCATCGGCGTGAATAGGAAAAAATTTTCACGATTGACCAGCGTGATGTCTACATGAGGCTCATGGGCCAGCCGTTTTTCCAGGTGCATAGCGGTATACACGCCACCGAACCCACCGCCGAGAATGATAATCTGCGTCCGTCCGTTGGTACTCATGCATCCCCCTTGATATCCTGTCTATTAGGGCTACCTGCATCGATGTACAAGCTGATGCCCGTCACATAGTCGGCAGCGTCGGAGGACAGCCAGATACTTTTTGGCCCTGTAACCCGTGCTGGACCGTACACGTAGGCCACACTACTTCTGGGAGCGTGGTGTGGCCTGTGGCTACCGTCATCATCTGTCCTCCTGCGGTTGATCCATGAGCGCTGCCATCATGTGCTTAGATGTCATGGGGGCCTAAAGGATGCGGAACGGTCGCGAGGCATGGGCGGCCTGCCCTTGCATCCTTTGTGCCGCGGTGGCACCCAACGCATGGACAGGATGACCTGAGGTCTGCAGACGCACAGTGGCGCCTCTCTGGCATGCTCAATGAAACGCCCTGCGTGAAGGATAGCTTAAACGACTGTCTGGTATACGGAAACCATGGCACGGCGCGCACCGTGTGCTCTGCGCGAAACTATACCCTCACAACACCAGGCGCTGCATTTTTCACTGTGGCTATGCAGGTGCATTGCCAGGGGGCTTGTGTCTATATGTTGAGTCACCCCGTGCCAGGCCCATCGAGGCTACCATCCACCTAAGTCCCCGGACACCAGTTTTACCTCCCTTTAGCAAAGGGGGGAACGAACAGGCAAAAATTTCTGTCCAGGTACTTAGTTGGCCAGAACTTGCTGGGTGCTTTCACAGTGAGGACGCTGTGTTTGTACGCTATACTCGACAGGAGTGCTTGTATGCCGCCTATCCGTCTATGTGGAGGAGTCGAGACATGTACCGTGCCCTGTATCTTCTGTGCAGCCTGGCTCTACCAGTGCTAGGCTTGGCGTATGCAGCACGCGCCGATGAAGCGAGCGATGTTGCCGTCTATACGGTGTCCTACATCGAAGTCATGCCGTCGTCCCAAGGTGAGACCATTGCTCTCCTCAGACAGTACCGTGAGGCGAGCCGCAAGGAGGAAGGCAATGTGCGGCTTGAGGTGTTGCAACAGCACGGTCGACCGGACCATTTTGTGCTCTTGGCAACGTGGAAGGACCAGAAGGCCCTTGATGCACATAGCATGGCCACGCACGCGGCACAATTGCGCGAAAAGCTGCAACCTCTGCGTATCAGCCCAGTCGATGAGCGTCTGCACAAAGGGCTCGCGCTTGGTGCCGCGCCGGCCGCACGTGCCGAAGGCGCCGCGTATGTCGTGACCCACGCTGATGCAGTGCCGTCTGGCAAGGATGAAGCCCTCGTTTTGCTGAAGCAGTTGGCCGAGGCAAGTCGCAACGATGACGGCAACGTACGCTTTGAGGTGCTGCAACAGAGCAGTCGGCAGAACCATTGCACGATCGTAGAAGTATGGCAGGACCAGAAGGCTCTCGCAGCCCATGTGATGGCTGGGCACACGCGGCAATTCCGCGAGCAGTTTCACCCGCTGAGCGG
>AR_comb_assmDRAFT_10644746_pt1 | contig 11077 bp, 6 predicted proteins | sample ArasoioldDNA_FD_10543 | JGI IMG/M metagenome (IMG submission 10543) | reverse complement strand
ATATTCCCTGCTTTTTTTCCAATCTTCTCTTATAGGATTTTTTGGTGGTTCATCAAATGCCAATTCTATTGCAGCTTTCTCATGATAATTTATTTCTTTCAATGCTTTTGCAATGGCTGGAAAATCTGTTACACCTTCACCAACCGCTTCTGTCCATTTACCATTTGCAAGTTGATCGCGAATATGCATGTACACCATTTGATGACCATAAGTTTTGATGAACCAAACGGGATCAACACCCGCACGCACAAGCCAGTTAAGATCAGGACCAAGCTTTATATCAGGAATTCTTTTCAGTGTACCTTTCAAATCATGTAATCCGTTTGTTACTTCAAATGTATGGTTGTGCAAATTAGGTTCTACTTTATTTTTCTCGCAAACCGTAATTATTTTCTTCAGTAATTCCGCCTGCGCATCTAATTCATCTTCTGTTTTCATATGTTTCGCATCGCCGACAGTAATGCCAAATATTGTCCCTCCGACAAGGTGCAATCTTTCAACAACAAGTTCAACATCCTCCAAAATTTTTTGATGTTCATTTTTATTCCACATATCTCCGTAATACGAAGTACCGCTGACAGGTAATTCATGCTTATGGATAAGATCATTGAATCTTGTTACGGCATCACTATGCCGCAACAAAACTTCCATCACCTCTACGCCTTCCAATCCTGCATATTTTAAATCACTAAAAACATCATCAAGAATTGGTGTGCAATCCCAATCAGGAGGATAACGGCTTGCATACACCCACAAATGTGCATACACAGGAACTTTTGCAACATAATTTTTTGCAGCAAATAAATTTTCATTGATCAAACTATTTAATGCAAGAGCACCTGCAAATGTTCCTGATGTTTTTAAAAAATTTCTTCTCGAACAATTTATTTTTTGTTTTATCATCTTCGTTAGAAAACATGTTGCGTATCTATGACACGCGAAACATTGATTATTATTTTTTCTACCAACATTTTGCTCCTGTGGAATATTTATATTTTACAAAGCTTTGCTGAATAAAGAACAAAGCTTACAAGTGAGTGACACAACGGATGACGATAGTAGCAATGCAGCTTGTGACCAAAAAATTTCTTCTCAATTATTTAATTGATCATTCACTCAAAATTCCCCTTTAGGGGTTAGGGTTTAATGCAAACGCCACATAACTATCACCACCTTTAGCACCCAACTTTGTTCCGCCACATGCAAGTGCGATATATTGTTTTCCATTCACTTCATATGTACTTGGTGTTGCAAATGCCGCTGCGGGTAATTGTGTTTGCCACAACAATTTTCCATTTGTTTTATCATACACTCTGAAATAACCATCTCTTGTACCTGCGATGAACAACAAGCCAGTCGCAGTAACTACAGGACCGCCGTAACTTTCTGCTCCCTGCGCATCAGAACCTTTGTCCTTCAATTCCGGTATTGATCCAAAAGGAATTTTCCAAACATACTCGCCGGTGTTAAGATCAATAGCGTTCAACGTGCCCCACGGCGGACGAATAGCAGGCATACCATTCCTATCTAAAAATTTGCTGTAACCGGAAATTGAATAAGAAACTTCAGAATCATTTTTTGTTTTACTTAATCCCGGTTCTTTTGGAGGAACAGGCGAAGCTTTCTCATCTCCGAATAAAAATCCTACAAGAGATTTTTTCTGATCTTCAGTGAATTTAGGAAAAGCGGGCATCATGCCTTTGCCATGTGAAATGATGTTTGACACATAATCTCTTTTTTTACGGCTTCCAATATTTAAAAGAGAAGGATAACCACTTGCAGGATTTCCTAATCGATTGGTACCATGACATGCAGTGCAGTTGGTAACATACAAAGCCTGACCAGGACTCATGCTTATATTTTGTGACTTAGAGGAAGCAGGTCCGAGAGAAATTCTCCATGCCATTTCGTTACTGTTGATGTAAATGATTCCGCCAGGATCAACGGCAGCACCGCCCCATTCACCACCACCATCAAGACCGGGATAAATGATCGTACCTTTTTCACTAAGCGGTGTAAAAGGCCCTTCGGAGCGGCTTTGTCTAAGAATATTTATCAATGAATCTTTGTTTGAAGCATAAGGATTTATATCTTTTTCTGTAACAAGTTGTCTTGCATAAGGCGCAGGCTTTTCAGGCAAAGGTTGCGTAGGCCATGATTGCTCGCCGGGAATATCTGATTGAGGAACGGGTGTTTCTTTTATCGGAAACAATGGCTCACCTGTTTCCCTGTTAAAAACAAATACATAACCTTGCTTGGTAATTTGAGCTACGGCATCAACAAGTTTACCATTATGTTTTACGGTGATAAGATTTGGCGCGGCAGGAGGATCTCTGTCCAATATATCATGATGCACCAATTGAAAATGCCAGATACGTTTTCCTGTTTTTGCATCTAATGCAAGTAAGCAATTGGCAAAAAGGTTTTCACCTTTTCTGTTTGCACCATAAAAATCATAAGCAGCAGAACCTGTAGGAACAAATAAAATTCCGCGTTTACGATCAACAGACATGCCGCTCCAGTTATTTGCAGCGCCAACACCCGAAGTATTTTCGTAAGTATCTTTTGGCCAGGTATCGTAACCATATTCACCGGGATGAGGAATTGTATGAAATACCCACGCAAGTTTTCCTGTTCTGATATTGAAAGCCTGGATATCTCCCAGCGCTGCATCTGTTCCTTCTGAAACACGAAGCGGCATGATGATCAGGTCTTCATAAACAGTTCCGGGAGTATTTGAGATAACCATTTTATCTGCACTTGTTTCTCCCAATCCTGATTTCAAACTAACTTTTCCGCTATCGCCGAATGAAGCAATCGGCTTACCTGTACGTGCATCCAATGCATGCAACCACGGACCACTTGTATAAAGAAGGCGTTTATCATCACCATCTTCCCAATACACCACGCCTCTGCTCGTACTGTAACTATCGGGTCCTTCACTTTTTCCTTTCCATATTTCCTTGCCTGTTGCCGCATCTAAAGCAAAAGGTCTTGTTGTTGCCGTCATGCCATACAACACTCCATCAACTATAATAGGATTGCATTGTATTTGTCCTGAATCTCCTGTATGATATTCCCATGCCATTTTCAATTGATGCACATTGTCTTTGGTAATTTGCTGAAGCGGTGAATAGTGATTTCTCTCCGGACCTCCTAAATATTCTTTCCATTCATTTGTGCCATAAGATGGTTTTTCAGTTTGTTTACATGCGAGATAACCGAGAAATAAAAAGGAAACAATAAGAAATTTTTTCATTGACAAGTGGTGTTGTTTTAAGATTGCCTAAACTTATTGAATTTTTGAAAGTAAAAAATAAAAGTAAAAGTAAAAACGGAAGACTTTACTGCACATCTTTAATTCTTACTTTTTACTTTGAATTGTACATGAACAATATTATAGTCTATCAATATCCGGGATTCTGTTTCAATGCAGGATTTGCAGTGATAATATCAAATGGAATCGGGAAAATATTGTAATGCGGATCAGAAGTTTCTTTTTCCCACCACGCCTCGTTGAATTTATCAAAGCGCAGCAAATCTTCCCTTCTGAACATTTCATACGCAAATTCCCGACCACGTTCGTTCAGCAATTCATTCATTGTAAGTGTTCCTGTTGTGTATTTTGCATCCGGATCATTTTGCGAAAAGCTTCTTGCCCTTACCTGGTTCACAAGATTTACCGCTTCGGCTGTAGCAGCATTTCCATTTAATCGCATCAAACATTCAGCTTTCATCATAAGTATATCTGCATAACGGAAAATTACCATGTCGTTGTTCATGTTTACAAAACCATTGCTGCCATAATTTCCATAGTTGAATTGAATCTCATATTTTATGTTCATCACACCTTCATCATCGGTTGCATCAAATAGATCATTAATGTGCGGAGTGATATCCATAGGCTCATCGCTCCAGTCGGGCACCTGTTGCTGGTCGCCGTTTTCATCGGTATAATATTGAGGACCTACTACCCATTGATTAATGCGACGATCATTGGGTTTAAATAAATCGAAGAAAGATTCCTGCGTGCTGATCTTGCGCCATCCGTAATCAACATCGTATGAACCTGGATTTGAAGAATATTCGTAAACGATTATATTTTCATGAATGTTCTGTTCAATGAAATTAAAATTCTGCGCATTGTTTGCATCGAAAGGTATCACGTAAATATTTTCATTACTTGATGTATTGTTCACTTTAAACGGATCATTCCAATGTGCATCAAGCTGGTAATTGCCTGATTGAATAACAGCATCGCATGCATCAATACAATCCTGCCAATGATCTTCGCCTGTAATTGTTTTTGCGTTGAGGTAAAGTTTTGCAAGCAAAGAATACGCTGCTGTTTTTGTGAAATGACCATACCAACCATCATCACCTTTTTCACTGAGGTTTGGAATGCTTTCTTTGATTTCTTTTTCAATAAATGCGAATGCCTCTGCAGGCGTACTGTTGGTAGGATTTTTTTCACCAACATGTTCAACGATAGGAATATTTCCAAACTCACTTAATGCCCAATAATAATGCAACGCTCTTACCATTCTTGTTTCAGCGATCATTTGATCCTTGCTGATGGGCAAGTCCATCGTGCTTATATCAACATTCTGAATGTTATCAATAAAATTATTGCAGTAACCAATCGCCTGGTATAGATCCTGCCACTCTAAAAGTATCCAGAAATCTCTCGACGTCCATGTATGTTGATGAAAGCGCAACCATTGACCTTCCTGGTCAACATATCCAAACACAACAGGCACACATGCTTCGTCTGTTACAAATTCAACATCCTGAAAATGCACCTGGTAAACGTGTGTTTGCATGTATGAATAAGGCAACACATAAGCTGCCATCACCTGGTCTTTATTCTGATAAAAATTAGAATTGGTATCAACACTATACAAGGTCTCATCTAATTTTTTTGTACAATTGCTAAAACAAACTCCCATTAAGATCAGCAGCGGTAATATTATTTTATGATTTATCTTTTTCATAAATGATTTTTTTCAATTCTGCGACAACAAGTCAATTCAATTTATAATTACAATTAGAAATTAATATTTACTCCTAAAGTATATACACGAGTGCTTGGGTAATAGCTATAGTTCGGTTCTAAGCCGGGACCGTTATCCGTTTCCTGGTTTGGATCTTGTGGAAAATAATTTATCTGTAATTCAGGATCTGTTCCTGAGAAATCCGTTATCGTTAACAAGTTCGCACCCGTGAAATAGATGTGAAAACTTTTGAAGTAATTTGATTTTACAGGTATCGTATAACCGATGGTTATGTTATCGAGTTTTGCATAACCTCCCTTTTCAATGTAATAACTTGAAAATGCCGGAGGACTTGTGATCTTCTGATCTGAAGCAGAAACAAAGAGATTGCCTCTGCCATAATACGTCCAGTTTTCATGGAACATGCGTTTACCATTCACCGATTTAGAACCTGCCGCGCCTCTTATCAAAATAGACGCATCGAAATTTCCGATATTGAAAGTATTTGTAAGACCATAACTGAATTTAGGAATGCTGTTGCCGAGATAAGTATAATCATCACCTGTGATCTCACTTGGATCAACTGCTTTGCCGTCTTTGTTTTTAAACAACCATGCACCATCTGCCGTGAAACCTGCAAACACAGGTCCATAAAAAACTGCAACCGGTTCACCCGGAGCAAGTCTTTGAATGGAAACTCCTTCCGTGACTCTTGTTATATTGTGTGCTGTTCCATAAAACTGATTACTTGTTACAGAAAGAATTTCGTTTTTGTTATACGCACCTGTAAAGGTTGCATTCCAATTGAATTTTCTGCTTTTGATAATATTTGCATTCAACAAAAGTTCAATGCCTTTATTCTCCATCGTTCCTGCATTGGCAAAAATTGTTGGGAAAATTTCTGAAGGCAATTGTGCACTGTAATTACCTACAAGATGTTTGATCTTTCTATCATACAGATCTATTGAACCATTGAGCCATCCATCCTTCAGCAAAGCAAAATCAACTCCTATATTTATTTCAGATTTTGTTTCCCATTCAAGTAATGGATTTGCGTTAATGGTTGGACCATAAGGTTGAATCCATGTACCTCCATCAGGTGTTCCGAAATAACCGTTTTGTGTTCCATTATAGAAAGGTCCTATTGTTGCCAGTGACTGATATGGCGCTAAACTTTCCTGGTTACCCGTAACTCCATAACCTGTGCGCAGTTTAAGATTTTTAATAACTGAAGAACCTGCAAGAAAGTTTTCTTTGCTGATGATCCAGCCTGCGGAAACTCCCGGAAAATTTCCCCATTTATTATCTGAACCTAATACAGATGCACCCTCTCTTCTTAAAGACAGATTTAAAAGATAACGTTGTTTGTAATCGTAGATAACTCTTCCAAACCATGCAAGTATTGTTCTTTCATTCGCATAACTTCCTACAAAAACGCCGCTCCTGTTAGCACTCGGATCGAGATTATTTAAAGCAGAGCCTGCACCAAGATTATAAAACCTGTAAGCATCCGTGAGGAAAGTGTTATTACCTGCGCTGAATCCTTCATTAAAAATATCCTGGTAAGAATAACCGCCTATAACATTTACATGATGTTCACCAAATGTTTGATTAAAATTTAGTGTTGCTTCCAATATATTGTTTGTGGTATTATCTTCAGAGCGCGATGCTTGCCCGCCTGTTCCATTGTTTATCTGGAAAAAATCTTCTCTGCTTGCATAAAAGCTATTGAGATAATTATTCTTTATTAAAGAATATGTAACTGATCCTGTTAATGATGGCAAAAAATGATAAGCGGCATTTGCAGTGCCCATGAATTTTCTTTCCTTGTTATTGTTCGTATTATGCGCTATGCTCGCAACAGGATTCCATTGCAACCCGAAAGGAAAATCAAAATTTTCGTAGTATGTTCCATCGGGATTTTTTACAGGATACGTAGGATACATATTTAATGATTGCGCTATTGCACCATAGTTAGCAAAATTCTTGTTCTCAAAAGCATTATCTATAAGCACACCAATATCAAGTTTATCATTCAGTGCTTTTGTATTTAAGCGAAAAGTACCACTTACAAATTCGCGATCAGACTTAAGATCAATACCCTGGTAGTTACGATAATTAAGCGAAGCATAATAGGTCGTTTTCTCGCTTCCGCCGCTTAACGACAGGTTATGTGAATGACTCACTGGTGTTCTTGTTACTGCATCAAACCAATCCGTATTCGCTCCTTTATTATCCACATCGAAATTATTATCCTGTCCAAATTTTACAAATTGCGCTGAATCAAGAACATCATATTTTTTTGCGATGGAAGATGTGGTAACGTAAGCATTATAGCTCATCTGCAATTGACCGGGTCTTCCTTTTTTTGTTGTGATGATGATCACGCCTGCTGTTGCACGTGAACCATAAATAGATGCAGCAGAACCATCTTTCAACACATCGATAGAAGCGATATCGGCAGGAGCAATTGTTTGAAGATCACCACCCGGAACACCATCAATAACGATCAAAGGTTGTGAATTACCTTCCACTGTTGCAGGTCCGCGCAAAGAAAAATCAACAGTAGCATTAGGATCACTTCTGTTTGTGTTACTTGTTGAAAGACCCGCAACTTTTCCGGAGATCAAAGTCATCGGATCATTTATTTGCCCCGAATTAAAATCTTTTGCCGATACAGTGGCAATGGAGCCTGTTACCGTTTCTCTTTTCTGTGTTCCATAACCAATCACAACAATTTGATTCAACGAATTATCGGACGGCTCCAATCTTATCAGTAACGAATTGCTTCCCTGTTTTACGGTAAATGATTTAACGGTAGCTGCTTCATATCCAATGTAAGAAGCGGTGAAAGTATAAGTGCCACCTACTCTCATTCTCGAAAAAGAAAAAATTCCTTTGTCGTTTGTAAGAGCGGTGTAATTCTCCTTATTTCCACCGGTGGCATTCACAGTAACGCCGGTCATAAGATCGCCCTTGTCGTTGGTTACAGTGCCGGTCACAACAGCAGTTTCCTGTGCGGATAATTGTGTTTGAGTCAGCATCAAAATGAAAAAGAAAAAAAGCAGTTTCAATTTTCGATGTCTCACAGTTATGCGTTTCATATAGCAGTTGTTTGGTTTATTATTAAGTAAAATTTTTTTGTGCCAGCCATTAGCAACACAGATTAAACTTCCTTGCGTCGCACTCTTCGGCGTTCAGTTCATTGTTCATCTTTTTTGATTGCGTTGCTTAATTTCTCGACTGTAAACCCCCTATCAGTTGAAGAAATCCGCAGATCATTCATCTGCGCAATTACTTTAAGTATTATTGATAAAGAATCATTTTTTGAAATAGTACCGGTGAAATTCATAGATTCTATTTCCGTTTTGTTATACGAAATTTTTGTGTTGAAATATTTTGAAAGCCGCTCCATTACATCAGGCAAAGCACTGCTGTTAAAAACAAGTTCATTTGTTACAGCATGTGAATGATTTTTTTGTGTTTTATTTTGTTTTATTGCCAACATATCTGCATTAAGTCCTTTTATCTTTTCAACAGCTACAAGTGTTTTTGCAGAATCATATTTTAATTGTTCACCGGGAGACAGATACACTTCTTTATTCCATTCTTTCATATTGTTATTAACAGATCTTATTACAACCTTTCCTTCAAATAATTGTACAAGAACTTTACTGGAACCATTTGCAGTTATACTGAACTCAGTTCCCAAAGCAGTTGTAGCCAATCCACCTGCATATACAGTAAAAGGTTTCATTTTATCTTTAGTCACTTTAAAATATGCTTCACCTTCAAGTTGTATATCCCTTTTATTATTGATAAATGGAACAGTATATTTTATCATCGCTCCTTTTGATAATTCAACAACCGAACTGTCAGGCAAAATGATCTCTTCTTTTTTGCCGGAGGTGTTTATCATAGTTTTATTTTGTACTGCAGGAGTTATGTTCTTTTTCACCGGAAGGATGGAAAGTTGCAGGCTGGCTTTTTTCTCTTCCATTTTAAAAAATCCAAAAACTATCACACCCGCAATACAAGCAGCAACGGCCGAGCGTTTTAGCCACAGAATTTTGACATCCGCTCTTTGCTTTTTTTGAATTGTATCCCAAGTCTCCTCCCAAAATTTCTCCGGCATCAAAGAATTCGATTCAATTTCATCCCACTCTTTTTTACTTAAATATTCTTCCAATATTTTTGGATTATTTTTCAAAAATTCCATTACCTCTGAAGCCTCTTCAGCGGTACATTCCTTTCTGAAAAATTTTTGTATCAGTTCCTCGCTCATTGCAGTGACAGCATGGTATAAAAAGAAATACGATGAAGAGTTTAAACTTCCTGCGTCTGCACAAAAAAAATTTTACGTGTGAAGCAATACGAGTTGCAGAAATAATGCTCAATTATACAACAAGTGTACAAGTTTGCGTCGCTCCGAAGGAGTCCGTTGGACAACAAAAGCCTGATCTTATTTTGCAGTTTGGTACAAAAAAAATCTAAAAAATATTGGACAGTATCACTACGAGAAGTAAAAAAATTTTCCTTAGTTGTTTTAATGCTTTTGAGAGATTATTGTCAACAGCTTTTACAGAGATAGATAATATTTCAGCAATTTCTTTGTAAGAGTAGCCTTGAAGTCTGTTGAGTTCAAAAACTTTTTTTCGAAGTTGCGGCATAGATGACAAAGCTTTAATCAGATGAGCCTGCAAATCAAAATCGGTTGGTGTATAAATACGGGAATTTTGTTCAAATCTTTCGTTGACTGTTCTTTGCACTTTCACAACTTTATTTTCGTGACGTATATAATCAATGAAAACAGTGCGTGCAATTTGAAATAAGTGTTGTTCCAATAAATAATCTTCAGAAAGCGAGTGTCGGTATTTCCAAAGTCTTAAGAATGTAATTTGCAGAAGGTCTTTAGCGTCTTCAGATGATCTTGTTTTTTTGAAAAAATAAAAATATACTTTATCGCGGTATTGCACGAAAGCTTGCTCATAAGCAAAAGCATCTCCTCTTTTAATGGCTTCAATCATTAGTTATGGCGTAGTAAGATAAGTGTCTGTTTGACACATAGTGTAAAGTAAATTTACATACTGTAATATTACAAAAATTTTTTGTTGCCGATATCAGGTGATTGAAGGATAAATAATATATCTGTCGTATTAATTTATATAATCATCAAAATTTTTATGAGTCATTCAAGAAGAGGGTTTTTAAAAAATTCGTTAAGTACTGCAGGGTTGATCACATTGCCTTCATTACTTTATGCGCATGTAAATGATGCAGCAGATAAAAAGAAAATTGTTGTTGTTGGCGGTCATCCCGATGATCCTGAATGTGGTTGTGCAGGAACAGTTGCACGGCTTGTAAATTCAGGGCACGCAGTAACGTTGATGTACCTCACTACCGGCGAAGAAGGTATAGAAGGGAAAACATGGGGGGAAGCTGCCGCTATCAGGAAAAAAGAATGTATTGACGCTTGCAAAGTATTAGGCACAAAACCGCTTTTTGCAGGTCAGATAGATGGCGAAAGTGTTTTAAACAATACTGAAATGAGCAAGTTTGAACAATTGCTTTATGCAGAAAAACCCGATATCGTTTTTACGCATTGGCCGCTTGATGAGCACAAAGACCATCAAATTGCAAGTGTATTAACGATACAGTCATGGAAAGAAGCAGAGCAAAAATTTGCTTTATATTTTTATGAGGTTTGCACCGGTTATCAATCTTTTGTTTTTCATCCAACCGATTATGTTGACATTACTGAATTCGAGGAACAAAAAAAGAAAGCGCTGGCTTGTCATGCAAGCCAGGACATTGTAGTGAACGATCAATATACTGCAAACATGATCGATTGCGGACATCCAGCAATGCAGGATTTTCGTGGAAGAGAATTTGGTGTGAAAGCCGCAGAGGCATTTATACGAATGACCGGAAGAGGAATGGGAAAACTTGTGATATAGAATGTACATCATTTCAACAGCATTATATTCCTTTTATCTTCGTAAACAAAGTTGCTATATGATTCAAACAGTGATATTTGATTTAGATGGAGTAATAATAGATAGTGAGCCCGTTCATTTCAGATT
>AR_comb_assmDRAFT_10534079_pt1 | contig 11077 bp, 10 predicted proteins | sample ArasoioldDNA_FD_10543 | JGI IMG/M metagenome (IMG submission 10543) | reverse complement strand
CATCAATAAACTCATCGAGATCAATATCAAATTCTTCTTCTTCACCTTCACTTTCACGGAAAACATCGATATCATAACCTGTCAATTCGCAAGCCAATTTTATGTTTACTCCGCGACGGCCAATTGCAAGAGATACCTGGTCTGCCTTCAGGTAAACATCTGCATGCATATCTTCAGTGTCCAGATCCATATAACTGATCTTTGCAGGTGTTAAGGAACGTTGTATCAGCAGTTGTATGTTACTTGTCCAGTTAATAACATCAATATTTTCATTTTTCAATTCACGAACTATGCCATGAATGCGGCTTCCTTTCATACCCACACATGCACCAACCGGATCAATTCTGTCATCAAAACTTTCAACTGCAACTTTTGCTCTTTCGCCAGGTTCGCGTACAATTTTGCGAATGCTGATAAGACCATCAAATATTTCAGGCACTTCTATTTCCAGCAGTTTGGCGAGAAAATCCGGGCTGGTGCGGCTTAAAATAATAACAGGTGAGTTGTTTTTCATATCCACACGACGCACCACGGCTCTAATAGTTTCACCTTTTTTAAAATAATCCTGCGGTATTTGTTCTGATTTTGGAAGGATCAATTCATTGCCCTCTTCATCGAGGAGTAATACCTCTTTTTTCCAAACCCGGTAAACTTCTGCACTTACGATCTCGCCAACACGATCTCCATATTTTTTAACCAATACATTTTTCTTAAGATCACTTATACGGCTGGCGAGTGTTTGCTTGGCAGCCAATATAGCACGGCGCCCAAAATCAAGCATATCTACCTCTTCATATAATTCTTCACCCACTTCAAAATCGGGTTCAATTTTTACAGCGTCCCTATATTCAATTTCTGCAAGCGGATCCTGCACCTCACCGTCCTCCACGATCATACGACGTCGTATTATTTCCAGATCGCCTTTCTCCGCATTTACAATAACGTCAAAATTTTCATCGCTTCCATACTTCTTGCGGAGTAATGTTTTAAAAACATCTTCAACTACTTTCATTAAAGTAGGGCGGTCTATATTTTCCGCATCTTTAAATTCCTGGAATGCCTCAATAAGGTTAATACTTGCCATAGCTATTTTTACAATTTATGTCCCGATGTTATCAGGATACGATCGCGATTTTATCGCTTATCGTATTTATTTTTTAAAATTTAATTTGAACTGTTGTTGTTTTTATGTTATTAAATGGTATTACTATCTGTTGCGAAATGGTTTTTTTGCCTTTTCCGCTTAGTTGTTCCATAATAATATCTGACTCGGCAACCTGAACCAACCTGCCCTCCTTTTTACTGCCATCATTAAAGATCACCTCTACAAAACGGCCGATGTTTTTTGCATATTGACGATGTAATTTTAAAGGTTCATCTACGCCCGGAGAAGAGACTTCCAATGAAAACTCGCCTGACGGATAAATGCCGCTGTCTTCTATCATCTTATAAAGCCTACGATTAAACCAAACGCATTTTTCTATAGAAATTCCATGATCGCCATCAATAAAAACCTTTACATTATTGGTGGGCTTTATCTTTACATTAACCCTAAAGTATTCGGATTCAGCAGATAACATATTATCAACTAACTTTTCGATATGCTGCACGGGTGCTTCTGTTGCCATATAGTAAATAGAGAAGGGAACGATCTTCGTTCCCTTCTTATCTTAATTTCCGCCGCAAATGTAGCGCAAATTATAAATAGCTTCCAAATTTAGAATGTTAGAAAATTTTAAACATATCACGTAAAGATTTTTTCCGCTTTTATGATGCTTTCCTGCTTTCCCACATCTATAAATCGGCTGCTGGAATGATCAAACGACTTTATCACTTCGTTTTTTGATGCTTCGAGATATACATCTATCATAGAAAATTTTCCTTGGTGAACCATTAACGAAAATATTCTGCTGCTGATAATATGAATGCCACTGAAAGCTTTTTGATAATATTTTGCTGTTTGTCTTGAAATTTTATCAATTCCGGTTTCTACATTGCGCCAACCACATAATTCGTTACTGTCATTAAATAAAAAATATCGGGAGGTCGTACGTTGGGTCGTAGCCAAAGTAGCTAATGGTTTATGACTGAAATGATCGGCCATCATTTTATCAAGCGCTAAATCGGTGAGCACATCAACATTCATTAAAATAAAATCATTTTCATCTTTTAAAAAGGGAGCAGCTTTTTTTAAACCTCCCCCAGTTTCAAGTATGGCCTCGCTTTCGTCACTTATAGTGATTGTACTTCCCCAGCCCTTATTCTTTTTGATTGTGTCGATAATTTGGTCAGCAAAATGATGCACATTCACAACGACATCGCTGATATTAAACTGTTGTAAATACTCAATATTTCGCTGCAATAAACTTTTACCATTGATCAACGCTAATGCTTTAGGATGCTTATCTGTCCATGGTTTTAACCGTGTGCCTAACCCTGCAGCCAATATCATCGCCTTCAAAGTGTTATAGTTTTACGATTTGGAATAAACAGAAAAATTTTTAGGGGTTGAATTCTTGATCTAAGAACGCAAAAATGTACAATGTGTGCGACGCAACAAAAGTTTAATAGTTACTCAAAAGTTGGGTGCATAAAAATCAACCTCTTCATTTAGTACTCCTCCGGTCTTAAACCTGCAACCTGCAACTACATAAACTGCTTTACCCAATTCTCTTTATTAAGATGTTGTATTTCTACTTTCACCTTGTATTTGTTTCTTAAATGCCTTGCCAGTTGCATCACTGCATAAACACTTCTATGTTGTCCACCCGTGCAGCCAAAATTTACGACAAGATCGCTGAATCCCCTCTTAATATAATCTTCTACAGATATATCTACAATGTTAAACACACTGTTTAGAAACTCATTCATCTTTGTTTGCTGTTCAAGAAAATCCATCACTGATTTATCATAACCAGTTAATGTTTTGTACACATCAAATCTTCCGGGGTTCAAAATCCCACGGCAATCAAAAACAAATCCGCCGCCATTACCACTTTCATCAGGTGGTATGCCCTTGCGATATGAAAAGCTATTGATTCGTACAACCAGTGGTGTAAATTCATTCGCCTGCACTGGTTGAAATTGTTGAATGATGTCGTCTTTCACAATTAAATTCAACATACGGTCAAACTCAGGCAGAGCAAGACCTATGCGTTTATTTTCAACAAACCATTTTAAATTTTTTAGCGCCAGTGGTATGCTAGCCAGAAAATGCGCTTTGCGTTCGAACAATCCCCTGAAACCATAAGCTCCCAATACTTGTAATAACCGAATGAGCACATAACCATTATACTGGCTTATAAAAATTTGCCTGTCGATTGGTTTTTCGAGCAGGGTATCAATTGTGTCCATGTAAAATAAAAGCAGGCGATCTTTCCAGTCATCACTCAATTCTGCTTTGGCCTGCCATAGCAAACTTGCCACGTCATACTGCAGCGCTCCCTGCATGCCACCCTGGTAATCAATAAAATAAATTTTTCCATCTCTTACAATAATATTCCTGCTTTGAAAATCACGAAACATGAAAAATTTATATTCTGTCTTCGTGAGGTAAGTACTGAGTGCCTCAAAATCATCAAGCATTGCCTGTTTATCATAAGGCTGTCGCAAAGTATCGAGAAAATAATATTTAAAATAAAGTAAATCACTGAGAATGGCCTGCTTACCAAACTCCTTTGCAGTAAGGCAGAGATTATAATCGATTCTTTGGTGACCGATTATTTGCATGCGTGCCAATTGCTGAAGGCTTTTGCAAAAGAGATCAAACACAAAATCGGTGTACCCATATTTTTCCAACTGGTTTAACAATGACTCTGTGCCCAGATCTTGTTGTATATATGCTGTGTAATTATCATTCACTGAATATATTTCCGGCACAGGCAATCCAAGATGTCTAAAGTGTCTGCTAAATTCAATAAAGGTTTTATTTTCTTTTACGTTTAGATTATACGTGGCGATATAACTCTTTTCCTCCGCATAAATTCTGAAATAGATCCTGTCACTGCCACTTTGCTGCAACTGAGTAATTTTTTCATAAATGTTGTTATTGTACCATTTTGTAAAAAGCTGATGCACACTTTCAGTAACTGCGTCCATTTTTAAAATTTTCGCTGACAAAAATAAAAGTTTATAAGATGGATAAAGATTTTGGGAACAAGCTAATGTTCTTTATGGCATTGTTTGTTATGTTGCCCACATTTTAATTATATTTTCATTTTGAAAAATGCCCTGTTCATTCCCCCTTTATACCGGTTCATACAATTAACTACATAGAAATGACACGTACATGACGGAGATCAGATTTTTAAAACAATATGCTCAAGTATTTTTGCGTATACAAATCAGTCAGATCGAAATGAAGACATGGACATTAATCAGTTTTATATAATCGGAATAAATTACAAAAAGACCGATGCCTCTGTAAGAGGTCTGTTTGCAATTAGCCCTGAACATTATTCCTCAATTCTGCAAAAAGCTTCGCTGGTAAATGTTTCAGAATTATTCGTATTAAGCACCTGTAACCGTACCGAAATTTATGGCTTGGCAAACAATCCCGATATCCTGATAAGTTTATTGTGCAGTGAGACCGCAGGATCTGTAGCTACATTTAAAGAGCTGGCCTATACAAAAAATGGTCTCGATGCCATTGAGCATTTGTTCAATGTAGCCGCTGGGCTGGATTCTCAAATCCTTGGTGACTATGAAATTGTCGGCCAGATAAAACAGGCGGCAAAATTTGCGAAAGAGAAAGGATTTATAGGAACCTTTATGGAAAGATTAGTGAATGTTGTTCTGCAATCGTCTAAGGTTATAAAGAGTCAAACTCAATTGAGTGGTGGTACTGTTTCAGTTTCCTTTGCCGCTGTTCAGTATTTGCGCAAAAATGTTGTAAAACCTTCCAAAAGGAAAATTCTTCTGCTGGGCACAGGAAAAATTGGTCGCAACACCTGCAAGAATCTTGTAGATTATTTAAAGACAAATAACATTACACTAATCAATAGAACAGAGGATAAAGCTTCTGAATTAGCTAGGGAACTAGGTTTAGAAGTTGCCTCGTACAATAATCTTGAACAACATTTACAGCAAGCCGATATTGTTATTGTAGCTACTAATGCCGAACAGCCTGTTATTATGAAAAAAGATCTAGCAAAACATGGCAAAAAAATTTTGATCGATTTATCAATTCCAAATAATATAGATCCTTCTGCGAAAGAATTACCGCATATTACTTTAGTAAATGTTGATGATCTTTCCAGGATAAATGATGAAACTTTACAAAAGCGTATGGCAGAAGTGCCCAAAGCAAAGAGCATTATTGCAGCGCATGTAGAAGAGTTTATCGAATGGTACAGGATGCGCAAAAATGTACCGGTATTGAAAGCTGTAAAGCAAAAGCTCATGGATATGCATCAGTGCAATCTTTTCCTCGCCTCATACTCTAACGCTGACAAACCCCTTCAAAATCACAATTCTGAAACCATACAAAAGGTGATCAATAATATGGCATTAAAAATGCGCCAGCAACATCAACCCGGGTGCAATTACATTGAGGCCATTAATGATTTTATCACCAACAGCGTTAATTAATTTTGTTTGATGAACAGCGTTTTGAGAATAGGCACACGCGACAGCCAGTTGGCCGTGTGGCAAGCCTCATTGGTAAAAGAGGAACTTGCCAAATACGGTATAAAGAGTGAACTTATATTTATCAAAACCGAAGGTGATGTAGATCTTGTTACTCCATTATATGAAATAGGTGTTCAGGGTATTTTTACCAAAACCCTTGATGCAGCTTTGCTCAGCAAGAGAATTGACATTGCAGTACACTCGATGAAAGATGTGCCAACACAACTAGCTAAAGGAATTTCGCAGGCTGCAGTTTTACCAAGAGCTTCTTATAAAGATATTTTTGTTTATAAAGATGAAGCAATAATTGAAGCATGGTTATTAACTAAAGCAGTTTTAAACTCCCCTTTAGGGGTTGGAGGTACCATAGCTACCAGCAGCATCCGACGTAAAGCACAATGGCTGCACCGTTATCCAAATCATACAATTGAAAATTTACGTGGAAATATAAACACACGTTTAAAAAAAATACAGGAGCATAACTGGAAGGGAGCCATCTTTGCTGCAGCGGGACTGGAAAGAATCCGGCTTCGTCCTGGCAATGCAATTGAGTTGGATTGGATGTTACCTGCAGCAGCACAAGGTGCAATTATGGTTGCGTGCAGAACAGAAGATGATGAGGCAAAAGATGCGTGTAACAGATTAAATCATGAGCCAACAGCTTTATGTACCAAAATTGAGAGAGATTTTTTGAAAACATTAATGGGCGGATGTTCAACGCCTATTAGCGCTCTTGCCCTCATTGATAATAATTTTGTACATTTTAAAGGAAACATTTTTTCATTGGATGGAAAAGAGCATGTTGAAATAGAAAAGAAAGCCGAAATAGAAAATGCATCAGCATTAGGAATTAAAGCAGGCAATGAGGTATTATTAAATGGGGGTAAACAAATAACAGAAGCCATTCGTAATGTCGGAAAATAAGATTAGCATATTGTGCACCCGAGCTTTAGACCAACATTTTATCAGCAAGGCTGAATCACATGGCATACACATAAAAACCCTACCTTTTATCGAAATACAATTTAGGACAGATACCTCATTTATCCAGGAAGTAAAACAACTAGCTCAACAAAAGATAAGAGCTGTTTTCACAAGTGTGAACGCAGTAGAAAGTGTGTCACAACAGATAAAAGAAGAAGTTGATTGGAAAATTCTTTGCATTGGTGGTGTTACAAAAGATGCAGTATGCAAGCATTTTGGAGATAAGTCCATTATCGCAAGTGCAAAGAATGCATCATTGCTAGCAAGAAAAATTATTGAAACCGGAAATATTGAGGAAGTGGTTTTCTTTTGCGGCGATCAGCGCCTGGATGATTTACCTGAGACATTGCGTGCAAACAAAATCAATGTGCATGAAATAATTGCGTATCATAACTTACAAACTCCACATGATGTGCAGGAAGATTATGATGGCATTTTATTTTTTAGTCCAACCGCTGTACACAGTTTTTTTTTAATGAACACAATTCGCACAAATGTTGTTTTATTTTCTATAGGAAAAACAACTACTGCCACCATTCAATCTTATTGTTCGAACAAAGTAATTACAAGTGAATGGCCCGGCCAAGAAAATCTGGTTGATAAAGTGTTAGAATACTACCTGAAGTAGAATCTTGAAATGAAAGAAAACACAACGATATTACCTGACAGTGAAGAAATAAAGAATCATATTCTTCAAATACTCGAAACAGTGTACGATCCTGAAGTGCCCGTATTATCCGTAATAGATCTGGGTATTATCAGGGAAGTGCAATTAAAGATCCCGCCGGCAGGCAGTAATGTGGAAGGGGCTATTACTATAACGCCAACTTATACCGGTTGCCCGGCAATGGATGTTATCAGGACAAACATAAGACTTGCATTGATTGAGAACGGTTATACTCATATAGGTATCAAAACAACTTTATCCCCTGTATGGACAACTGAGTGGATGAGTGAAAAAGGGAAAGAAAAATTAAAGGCTTATGGCATTGCTCCACCACAGGCAGTACAATCCGTATGTACCCTTGATGCATTCCAGGAAGAAGAAGCCATTCAGTGTCCACGCTGCAATTCCTATCATACCAAATTAATTAGCCGCTTTGGATCAACAGCATGTAAAGCATTGTATCAATGTGAAGATTGTAAGGAACCCTTCGACTATTTTAAATGCCATTAGGGTTATTCGCAAGATGTGAGTCCGCAAAACTATTTCTGATGCATCCTTGCATCTATCTCCTTACGGAGCACGTTAAACACCTCTTCGACAGTCCCTTCTCCTTTTACAATTACAACTTTATCGAATTGGCTGTAATAATCAGCTACTACCGCGGTTTTGATCTTGTATTCATGAATCCGGGCTTTTATTATTTCTTCATTGGTATCATCAGTACGGCCACTTGTAAGGCCCCTGTTGAGCAAGCGCCTTACAAGTTCCTCCTCATTCACTTCAAGTGACAGGAAAACACCGATTTCTGAATTTTTAAATTTCAAAAGTTTATCCAGTGCCTCGGCCTGAGCCTGTGTGCGCGGGAAACCATCAAAGAGAAATCCCGTATTGGGGTTAGCATCAAGTTCTGAACTGATCATTCCAATTACAACTTCATCAGGCACTAATTGTCCTATATCTATAAACTTTTTTGCTTCAATACCCAAGGCTGTTTGTTTGCTTATTTCATCGCGCAGCAAATTGCCCGTGCTTAAATGCTTTAAGCCATACTTAACCATAAGTTTTTCGCTTTGAGTGCCTTTGCCGCTACCTGGGGGTCCGAATAAAATAATATGGAACATGTTACTTGCTATCCTTACGTGAAGAGGCAAATATAAGGCAGCAATTTAAAAATCCTTTAACAAAAGGAATCTTTGTTACAGTCTTGGCAGATGTAAGGTTGAATATTCTTAAACGTATTTAGTAAATAACTGTTATTAATTTTGAACTTTGCATAATTGAAGTATATGAAATCGAAACATTTTTTCAGTTTTTTATTGCTCTTTACAATTGTTGTACAGGGCTGCTATTCTCAAAATACCTCATCAAAAAAAAATATAGCTATGGACACATCTAATCAGAAAAAAAATCCGGTATACTCAAATAGTGATACTTCAAAGGTTGTAATGAATGATGATGAATGGAAAAAAATACTTTCACCCGAAGTATATTATGTTGCCAGGCAAAAGGGCACTGAACGCCCCTTTACAAGCAAGTATGAAACCTCGCATGAAATAGGTACTTATTATTGTGCGGTATGTGGTAATCCATTATTCAAGAGTGACACGAAATTCGAAAGTGGTTGTGGATGGCCCAGTTTTTATCAGCCTATAAGCAAAACCTCTATCATTTACTCTCCTGATAACAGTTACGGAATGCAGCGTACAGAAGTTATGTGTGGTCGTTGCAAATCGCATTTGGGACATGTCTTTGACGACGGCCCGCCGCCAACAGGCTTAAGATATTGTATTAATGGTGTAGTACTTGATTTTAAAAAAGCGCAGGAAGCTGAAAAAAATTATAATGAACAACAAAGCAAGCAATAGGAATAGTTTTGCTAATTAAGAAAAAGGCCGCCGAATTTAGTTCGGCGGCCTTTTGATTTTAAAATGGATTTTATGAGCCACGCTCAAGAATAGGAAAAAGCGTATATTTCGAGGATTTTAGTTGGCATCCGGTGCCTGTAATTAATTCTGCTGAATTACTTTAATCTAAGACTCATGAAACAGCTACTTCTCATTCGCCATGCAAAAAGCAGTTGGGATGATCCCTCGCAAAATGATTTTGACAGACCACTTAATAAACGCGGAAACAAAGATGCCCCTCTAATGGCCGAACGTTTATCAGATAAAAAAATAAACATAGATGCCTTTCTTTCAAGTCCTGCCAAAAGAGCGCTTGATACTTGTATCTACTTTGCGAAGGAATTTGATGTAAAGAAAAAAGAAATCATACAAGTTGATGGATTATATAATCCGCAGATCGAAAATTTTTATAAGGTAATTAGTGAAGTGGATAATTCGCACGACATTATCGCTCTCTTCTCGCACAACCCCGGTATTACTGAATTTGCAAACGAATTAACCTCAGTACATATAGATGATATGCCTACCTGCAGCGTTTTTGCTGTTAAAGTGGATATTAAAAATTGGGATGAGTTTACAGAGGGAGAAAAATTATTTTGGTTTTTCGAGTATCCTAAATTGAAAGAATGATTTTTTGTGCACGAGCAATGTATCATAGCTCATCTTCGTTGTGTCACTCACTTGTACACCTGCCTACTGGTCAGCAGCCTTATTCTTTTTCGGCAATTCTGAATTTATTTAAAAATTCTTCAGCAACAACATGTAAAGAAGATTCATTCAATGATGGAAAGTTAAATTGAAAAGTTTCTGCTTTACGAATATGTACCAATAAGTCATCATCCTGGCTACAGGAATAACACCAATGTTGCTCCATTAAATGCAGCGCTAAATATTCCTGCTCGGTTTGTCCAGGGGTAGGGATAAGAATCGATTTTTTTTGAAGCGATAATATTTCCATAATTGTTGTATAACCGGAGCGGCTAATTATAATTTCACTCAATAAAAATACTTCCTGAAATTCCTTTGTGGTAAAATGGTTCACTATAGTACAATTATCAGGAATCGGGGGAATTTTTTGTTCCCCGGGTTTGCCCCTGATAATCATTATTGTGCCGCTTAATTGAGGAAGAACTTTTAATATCTTTTTTTCAAAAATGGTTCTTTGAGGTTCTGGACCAGATATTATAAACAGGTAATTATATTTTTTCTCTAAATCTGGGCCAGGTGTAAAACGTGATAACATACCGATGTACTTAACAGGAACCGACGGTATTTTTGAAGGATGTGAAAGTAAACCCGCCATATTTAATTTCCCTTTAAAATCGGGTACCCAACATTCAGTATAACAATTAATATAGCTGTAATTGATTTTTTGGATAAGGCTTTCTAACCATGTATTTGCAACTTTAACCTGCAATTGGTGTGTTATGAAAATGCAGGGTACTCGCGTTGTGTACAAACCATATCGATTATCAGATATAACAATATCAATTTTAAAATCGTGTATTACCTTTTGCAGCCATTTATGTTCCTGGTAGACGCTTAGCAGAATTTTCGGGGTTTGCAACATAATTTTTAAAGGCAGCCATCGTTTAAACTTAGTGTAATACACGTTGTATCCCTTTAATAAAACCGTATTTACTCCGGGAAATTCTTGTTGCAGTAAAATTAATTGTACTCGATGGGAAGCTACAATTACCTCACAGCCGATTCGCTGTAAATATTTTATCAAAGGTATGCAGCGTGTAGTATGACCTAAGCCCCAATCCAATGGTGCAATAAGAACCTTTTTGTGGATAAATAATTGTGGCAAAATTTTTTTAAAAACGGTTAACGTGTAAAAAAAACCTAATTTTAAATTTGTTTTTATGATGCGAAAGATAAGCCAAACTGT
>AR_comb_assmDRAFT_10072535_pt1 | contig 11077 bp, 7 predicted proteins | sample ArasoioldDNA_FD_10543 | JGI IMG/M metagenome (IMG submission 10543) | reverse complement strand
GGTCGATGGGCGGACGACCTGCCGGTCGCCCCTACGATGTCCTGAAATAACCGAGTGCAAGCATGCTGACGAACTTCAAGTACGACACCGCCGATCTGCGCGAGCAGGACCGCGAGCATATCATCCATCCCTGGATCGACCTGGGCACCGCGAAGACGCGCGAGCCGATGGTGATCGCGGAGTCCGAAGGCGCCCACATCTACGATTCCGAGGGCAACAAAATGCTCGACGGCATCGGCGGCATGTGGTGCGTGAATATCGGCCATGCCCGCGAGGAGATGGCGCAGGCGATCGCCGATCAGGTGCGGCGGCTGTGCTACTACTCGCCCTTCGGCCTGATCTCTACGCCGCCCTCGATCGAGTTCGGCACCCGGGTGGCGGAATACGCGCCGGGCGATCTCAAGCACGTCTTCTTTACGACCGGCGGTTCGACTGCAGTCGATTCGGCGCTGCGCTTCGTGCAGTTCTATTTCAACTTCATCGGCCAGCCGCAGAAGAAGCACATCATCACCCGCGAATACGCCTATCACGGCAGCACCTATCTCTCAGCCTCGGTGTCGGGCAAGCCGGGCGATCGCGGCCATCTCGATTTCGTCACCGATACGGTCCACCATCTCCCCTCGCCCAATCCCTATCGCCGGCCGGAGGGCATGTCGGAGACGGAATTCGGCGCTGCCAAGGTCAAGGACCTGGAAGACAAGATCCTGCAATTGGGGCCGGAGAAGGTCGCCTGCTTCATCGCCGAACCGCTGCTCGCGTCGGGCGGCGTGATCGTGCCGCCCAAGGGCTATCAGAAGGCCACCCGGGAGATCTGCCGGAAATACGACGTGCTCTACATTTCCGACGAGGTCGTGACCGGCTTCGGGCGGCTCGGCGAGATCTTCGCGTCGGAGCCGGTGTTCGACATCGTGCCTGACATCATCACCTGCGCGAAGGGGCTGACCTCCGGCTACATTCCGCTCGGCGCCTTTATGCTGTCGGACCGGCTCTACGAACGCGTCACCGGCGAAGGCGCCAAGGGCAAGTTCTTCTCGAACGGCTTCACCTACTCCGCGCATCCGGTGGCCTGCGCCGCAGGCCTCAAGAACCTGGAGATCATGGAGCGCGAGAAGCTGTGCGAGCGCGTGCGCGAACTCGGGCCCTATTTCCAGGAGCGCTTCCAGACTCTGGCCGACCTGCCGGTGGTCGGCAACGTGCGCGGCAGCCACTTCATGGTGTGCGTCGAGTTCGTCAGCGATCGCAAGACGAAGGCGGTGCCGCCGGCCGAATGGGAGATCGGCTTCCGCATCATGCGCAACACCATGCCGAAGGGCCTGCTCGTGCGGCCGATGGCGCACCTGATCGTGCTCTCGCCGCCGCTGATCGTGACGCGCGCGCAGATCGACGAGGCCGTCGAGGCCCTGCGCGCCGGCATCAAGGACACGATGGACGAGCTGACGCGCGAGGGGCTCTGGCGCGGGTGACATGGCCGGCTTCGTCATCCGACCATACCGGGAGACGGACCGCGCCGCCGTGATCGCGGCCGAGATCGACCTGCAAGAGTACGAGCGCACGCTGCACGACACGCGCCTCCCGGGCGGGCCGGTAATGGAGGCCTATGTCGACCGGCTGCAGCAGCACGTTGCGGCACAGTCCGGCACCATCCTGATCGCGGAGGAAGGCGGTCGCTTGCTCGGGTTGGTCGCCTGCGTCGTCGTGCAGGACGACCTGGTGCAGGAAACTCCGGATTCGAACGTCCATGGCTACATCACCGACATCTACGTCGTTCCCGACCGGCGCCGCAGTGGGCTTGCCCAGGTCCTGCTGCAGGCGGCCGAGGATCATCTGGCGCCGACCGGCGTCAGCCGCGTCCGCATCAACGTGCTGGCCGCCAACGCCATGGCGCGCCGGGCCTACGAGAAGCACGGCTTCGAGCCCTACGAGGTGATGTACGAGAAGCGGTTGGCCCGGCGGCGCTGACGCTGTCCATCGGCGAGGGGCGTGATACTCTCGGGCCTGGGAGGAAAGACAGCCCGATGAGCTCGAACAAGAAGGGTGCACCTCGCGGCGGCTCCAAGCCGAAGACCATCAATCTCGCGCTTCAGGGAGGCGGCGCGCATGGCGCCTTCACCTGGGGCGTGCTCGACCGGTTGCTGGCGGACGACCGCCTCGTCATCGATGGCATCTCCGCCACCAGCGCCGGCGCCATGAACGCCGCCGTGGTCGCGCAGGGCCTGCTCGAGGGCGGCCCCGCGGCCGCCCGCCAGGCGCTCGAGGATTTCTGGCGCCGGGTCAGCCTGATGGCAGCGGCCAGTCCGGTGCAGCAGAGCTGGTTCGACCGGCTGTTCGGCGGCTACGGCATGGATTTCTCGCCCTCCTACCAGTTCTTCGATTTCATGACGCGGCTGCTCTCGCCCTATCAGTTCAACCCGTCGGACATCAATCCGCTGCGCGAGCTGCTGGTGGACAGCGTCGATTTCGATCGCCTGCGCGCCGGCGGCGGCGTCAAGCTGTTCGTCGCCGCGACCAACGTGCGCACCGGGAAGATCAAGGTGTTCGAATCCCGCGAGCTGTCGGCTGGCGTGCTGCTGGCCTCGGCCTGCCTGCCGCTGATGTTCCGGGCGGTCGAAGTCGACGGCCAGCACTATTGGGACGGCGGCTACATGGGCAACCCCGCCATCTTCCCGCTCATCTATGGCTGCGACGCGCGCGACGTCGTGATCGTGCATATCAATCCGATCGAGCGCGAGGAGCTGCCGACGACTGCGCGCGACATCCTCAACCGGATGGACGAGATCAGCTTCAACTCCTCGCTGATGCGGGAGATGCGCGCCATCCAGTTCGTCACCGATCTCATCGACCGCGAGCAGGTGAAGGATGGCCGGCTCAAGCGCATGCTGATCCACTCGATCGAGGCCCAGGACGTCATGGCCGGCCTCGGCGTCTCGAGCAAGCTCAACCCGGATTGGGACTTCCTCACTCACCTGCGCGACGTCGGCCGGGAGCGCGCCGACCGCTGGCTTGACCTCAACTACGGGAGGCTCGGTCGGGAGTCGACCGTCGACCTGCGCGGTAGCTTCCTTTAGGCAGGTTTTGTGTTTCCTCTCAATTCGTTCTGGGCCGTCGTTCGCGTTCGACATGACCGAGCGTGCCGGCAAAACGGCCGGGCTGTGATCTGGATCATGTTGGCAGGGTGCGCAATTGTGTTGACGTTTGCGGCAGGTCGTTAAGAATTGACGCAGGGCGAACCGCAGGGGAGCACTGCGGCACAGGATCGGGGGAATATCGTGCCAAAGACGCCGCCGACGCGAACGCTATCCGGAATCGAAGTGTTCTCGGGCCTCGACGAAGCCGAACGCAAGCGCCTCGAGGCGCGCTGCCGCTGGCGCGTCTTCCGTCCGGGCGAGCGCATCCTCGAGAGCGGGACCGAGACCCGCGAGGTGTCCTTCCTGGTGCATGGCAGCGCCAGTGCCCTCAACTACTCGCTCTCCGGCCGCGAGATCGCCTTCGCCACCTTTTGCGCCGGCGACTATTTCGGCGAGCTGGCGGCGATCGACGCCCAGCCGCGCTCGGCCAGCATCGTCGCCACCGAGGAGTGCCTGATCGCGAGCCTGTCGGGCGAGGAATTCCTCGACCTGCTGCGCCAGCGGGTGGAGGTCACCTTCAAGGTGTTTCAGCGCCTGGCCAGCATGGTGCGCGCGAGCGACGTGCGCATCATGGAGCTGAGCACGCTGGCGGCCAGCGCCCGCGTCTATTCCGAGCTGCTGCGCATGGCCAAGCCCGAACAGGCGGTGCCGGGGCAGTGGGTGATCCATCCCCTGCCCCCCTTGCGCGAGATCGCCAGCCGCGCCAGCACGACCCGCGAGACCGTCAACCGCGCCATCACCCAGCTCTATCCGACTGGCCTGATCGTGCGCAAAGGGCGCAACCTCTACGTCACCGACAAGGCCAAGCTGCAGTTGATCATCAAGGAGCTGCAGCATACCGGCAAGGGCCAGGAATGATCGAATTTCCGGTCTTGATCGGGAATTAGTTCGCCCTCTCAGCCGTTACTCTCGGTCGATATTCCACGCGCTTGTGATCGCAGTCACAGTCCTGTCGGTCGACTCGGACGCACTCTGGCTGCCGTGAACGGTGCGAAGACACCCGACAGACAGGAGGGGCGGATAGCTGGCCCACAGGCAACACTCCGTCGGGCGCAGGATTATACGCTCGGGAGTCGGATGACAGAGGATCGCGCAGGCCGGCCGGACTCGTTTCAGCTGCCCTGCTTCGGCCAGACGGCCGACAGCATCGAGCGTTGGGTGAAGGCCGAGGCCTCGCCGGGCTCGATCGTGGTCGTCCGGCACACGCGCTGGCATCTCTATGAGTACCATCTCGACGAGGTCGCCAAGCTTAATCTGCGGGCCGGCCGCATCTACCTCGCCCAACACGGCCGCTTCAGCCTGCACGGCAACGGCATTTCCGGGCCCAAGGGATCACTGACACTGCTGGAGCCGACACCGGCGGTGGTCGCGGCCGCGCTGCACGGCCGGACCTGGCAGCACGGCAAGCCGGCCTTCAAACGCCCGCTCTCCGCCCGCGAGATCGAGCTGTCGCGCACCATCGCAGAGCAAGACCTGCTGCGACAGGACGCCGAGGGATAGTCCCGCCCGCCGGCCGGCGGGTCAGATTTTGAGATCGAACCCCAGCGCGCGAAGGTATCGCGGCGGCAGGTGATCGCCGATCGGGGGCGGCAACAGCCTGACGACCTCACGGAGAAGGTCCTGACTGGGCTCGGACTCAAGCTTGCCCACGCTCTTCTCGATGTCCTCTTCGATCCTCTCGAGCAAGCTCAGATACGCCCCCACGAGTGGCTTGAGGGCCGCAACGAAAAGCGAGGAGCCGTGGACCGCGTCTCCGAGATTTCCGAGACCCGGGAGATGCAGGCGGTGCTGGAGAAGCATGAAGTTCTGGAGGTGCAGGACGTCCGGTTCGTCGGATAGGGCCGTTGCAAGAGAGCGGGCGTCGAATCGACCGTCCCGCGGGCACCGGAGCAGGCGGCCGACATGGCTGAAACCGAAGTCCGAAGGAGGCAGGGTCGGAACAACGTCACCCCCGTGCACGAGTCGGTAGGTCCTGGCCCCGAGCGCGCTTTCGTATTCACCGATGATCGTCGTTCCCAGACAGCGGGGCATTCCGAAGCTGTAGACGCCCGCGATCGGCAAGTGGTCCTGGAGCGAAAACCAGGCGGCGACGACTGCCAGCGCACCGCCGAGACTGTGACCGGTGATGAAGATCAATCTCCCCGCGTCGGCGGACTCTCTGATCGCCGGCTTGATCGTGCTCTCCCAGACCGATGCAGCACCCTCCTGAAATCCGGTGTGAATGTCATCGTCCGACGGTTTGGTGTTGAGATCGGTAAGCCAATCCCTGGCAACCAAAGGGTCCGTCCCGGCAAAGGCGACGATCGTTGCATCCGGAGTCGTCACGATGAGTCCATCGGTGTCGACCAGGCCGGCCTCATGCCTATTGAAGCGTGCCTTCTGAGTGAGCTTCCATTGCTCGAGCACGGCCAGGACTTTCGTCTCATCGCGATCGTGCGCCTCGTAGGCCAGCTGCGACAGCCACATCATCGCGCCAGCGGTCGGCAAGCCGAACGACGGCGTGACCGTGAAGTCAGGCGGCTTTGCGAGGCTATAGGAGGCGCGAGGCAATCTGACCGCAAAGGTCATGTCACGACCTTTCTTCTCTGGCCTCCCGAAAGGGAGGTGCGGACAGCCTCAACCCGAAGCATTGTACCACGGATGTTGCCCGGACTATCGGCACAATCGTCCGTGCTGCCGCCATATGTTTTCGAAACCGATGCAGCGACGAGTTACTGCACGGCGAAGGCGAAGTCCGGTCATGATGCCGCTCTGACGGGCGGGGAGCGAGATTTCGACCCACTACTGAACCCACACCTCGACCGAGGCGGAAGCGCCGGCACTGTCGATGACCGTTATGCGGGTGGCCCCGGCGCCGTCGGGCCGATACTGGGCCTGCCGCTTGAATGGCGCCGACGCGACCGGGACGCCGTTCACCAGCCAGAGCAGCGGCATGCGGCCGCCGTTGGCCCGCAGCAGCAAAGGCTCGATGCGGCCGTCCCCGGCGCTGAGGGCGACCGTCGCGCGGTCGGCTGGATATGCGATCTGCGGGCGGTCGCCGGCCGCGAACAAGGCATCGAGGGCCGAGGGTCCGGGATCGAATCGGCGCAACGGCGGCGGCAGGTCGGCGTTCGACGCCTGCAGGACGCCGGCCGGCGGCTTGGCGGCGAAGACGACGCTCGGCACGCTTTGCGGCCGTGGCAGCATATCGAAGACCTCGAACAGCACGGGCGCCGCGGCGTCGCGGCCCATGCGTCCCGGCGAGAAGGTGCCATCAGGCCGTCCGACCCAGATTCCGACGGTGTAGGCGGTGTCGTAGCCGATGGCCCAGGCGTCGCGGAATCCGTAGGAGGTGCCGGTCTTGTAGGCCACCGTGCGACCTTGCGCGCGGTTGCGCGACGCCAGCATGCCCGGCGGCGGCGGCATGTCCGCGAGGATGCGCGTGATATACCAGGCCGACGAGGGCTGAATGATGGCGACCGGCACGCCGGCCGGGGCGCCGTCGATATAGCGAAGCGGTAGCACCTCGCCGCCATTGGCGAGTCCCGCGTACAACGTGACAAGATCGGCCAGCGTGATGCCGGCGCCGCCGAGCGCGATCGGCAATCCCGGCGCGCCTACGGCGTCGGGCAGGCGCAGGGGCGTGCCCGCGGCCTCGAGCGTGCCGACCAGCCGCATCGGCCCCAGGCGGTCGAGCAGCGCCACCGCCGGCAGGTTCAACGACAGCTGCAACGCTTCGCGCGCGGTCAGCTGGCCGCGATAGCGCTTGTCGAAATTCTCAGGCGCATAGTCGCCGAAGCGCATGGGACGATCGACGACGATGGTCTCGGGGTGAATGAGAAGATCGTCGAACGCGAGCCCGTAGATGAATGGCTTCAAGGTCGAGCCGGGCGAGCGCACGGCCTGCACCAGATCGTTCTGCCCGAGCCGGCCGCTGTCGAAGTAATCGCCGGAGCCGACATAGGCGCGCGCCTTGCGGCCGCTGTTCTCTACGACCAGCAGGGCGATCGTCGCCCCCTGCTCCAGTTTCATCTGATAGCGCCCCGCCAGCGCTTCGAGTTGCGCCTGCAAGCCGCCGTCTATGGTCGTGCGAATCAACGGAGTTTCCGGATCCGCAGCGCGCAGCCGCTCGGCCAGATGGGCGGCCAGATGCACGGCCCGGCGCCGCTCGCTCGGCACCGGCTGGGCCGCAGCCTCGGCAATGGCCTGCGCGCTCAGGAGCCCGACCGCTCTCACGCGCGCGAGCACCCGGCCACGAGCGGCGAGAGCGGCGGCGGCGTGGCGGTCGGGCCGCAGCGCTTCCGGCGACTGCGGCAAGGCCACGAGGAGGGCCGCTTCGGCGTCGGTCAACTGACCCGGTTCCTTTCCGAAGTAGAACAGCGACGCCGCGCGCACGCCCTCGAGGTTGCCGCCATAGGGCGCCAGCGTGAGGTACATGCCGAGGATGGCGCTCTTGTCGTAGCGCCATTCGAGCTGTAGCGCGCGCGCCATTTCGATGAGCTTGGCGCCGATGGTGCGCGGGCGCGGCTCCAGCAGGCGCACGGTCTGCATGGTCAGCGTCGAGGCGCCGGAGACGACGTGCCCCGCCCTCGCCCACTGGCCCAGCGCGCGCGCCAGGGCAAGCGGATCGACGCCCCAATGGCTGTCGAACCGCTTGTCCTCGTAGGCGACGAGCATGTGCAGGTAGCGCGCGTCGACCTGATCGGCCGTGACCGGCAGGCGCCAGGTACCGTCCCGTGCGGTGAACGGCGTCAGCAGCCGCCCGTCGCTGTCGACGACGAGCGCGGATCGATCCGCGAGCCGTGACAGGTCAGGCGGAAACAACCGATCGAGCGCGAAGACCGCGACCAGCAGGACGAGCGCAGTCGCCGCGCCGATCGCGGCAAGTCGCGTCGTCCATGTCCGCATCGCTCGCATGCACTTCCTATTGCAGCGGGGTCACCGTTATCATTCCGGTGGCCGTCCGCGCCCGATACTGCGGCTGATACATGTCCTCGATCTGCGCCGCGGGCAGATGATAGGTCCCGGGCGTCACCGCGCGCGCGAGATAGGCGACGGTGAAGGAGCGACGCCCCCAATCCAGGTCGACGGCGGAGACGAAACGGTCGTCGAGGTATTCGCTGTAGAGCGTCGGCGTCAGCTCCGGGATCCAAGCCAGTTCATCCGTCGAGCGGGAGTCGGCCAGGCGGGCGTTCTCGACTTCGAAGCCGGCCGGCAGCAGATCGATCACCAGCGCCTGGTTGTAGACATCGGCGTCCGACTTGCCGGACAGCACGACCACCAGGATGTCGCTCTGCTTGACGGTGCTGGGCGACACCTCCTCACCGGCCATCGTGTAGTAGTGACGCTCGATGGTGAAGCCCTGCGCCTCCGGCGGCAGATCCTGACTCGGCGCGCCCATCACGGTGGCCACCGTCCACACCGGATCGGTGCCGGCGTTGCTGACCTTGACGCCCTTCGCCAGTTCATCCGCCGCAGGCCGCAGGTTGAGCGCCGTCGTGCGTGGCTCCTGGGCGGCACCGTCGATGTTGAGCACCATATTGGCGGGCTTGGCGTCGGCGACCGTGTAGGCCGCCATGATGAGCCAGGCCTGCTCCTGGGTCGTCAGATAGGTCTGGCCGAGCTGGAGGTTGGCCAGCCGATCCAGCAGCGGCGCTGGATCCTCTGACGTCATCTTGCTCTCGACCATCAGAGTGACGATGGCCGCGAGATCGCGCAGCGACGAGCCATAGTCGCGCATCCAGCGGCGCTCGCGGTCGACCCGTTCGAGCGCGGCCTTGAAGGCCGTGGCCGCGCGCTGCTGGTCGCCGAGCAGCGCGAGCGCGGCGCCCATCTGGGCCGCGGCCAGCGCCGAGGGTGCGCGCTTCAGATAGTTGTCGCTGAGATAGCGCAGGCCGCTGATGTCGCCGGCTTTGGCGGACGCCAGCACATAGTAGGCATAGGCGCGGGCGCCGATCGCCTCGCTGTCGTCGAGACGATAGTTGCGGCTGTAGTCGTCGAGCCATTTGAGGCCCTGCTGGAGCGCGTAGTCGGACACCGCGTACCCCTGCTGCTTGGCGCGCAACAGGAACTCCATCGCATAGCTCGACAACCAGTTCTCGGCCGGCGAGTCCGACGTCCACAGCCCGAAGCCGCCATCGAAGCGCTGGCGTTCGATGACGCTGTAGACGGCGTTCTGCACGCGCGCCTTCACGTTCGCGTCGGCCTGCTGGTCCTTGACCTGCCAGAGCGCGGCGACGTCGCCGACATAGAGTAGCGGCAGGGCGCGGCTGGTGGTCTGCTCGAGGCAGCCATAGGGATAGCGATCGAGCGAGCGCAACAGACCGGGGACGTCGAGGTTGGGGATCGGGCTGAAGCTGGCATAAAGCTCGCCGCTGCCGGGCACGAAGCGCTCGAGGGCGGCGCTGCCGAGGGTCAGGCTTTCGCCGGGCGCCAAGCGTTTGGCCGTTCGCTCGAGGATCGGAAGTTGTGGCGGACGCACGCCGATCTTCAGCGTGCGGTCCAGGTGGAAGTCGCCGGGGCCGCTGATCGCCATGGCGATGCTGCCCTCGCCCGAGCCCACGGCCTTGATCTTGACGTGCGACGCCGCCGACTTGCCGACGGCGAGATCGTGGCTGATGGCCGGAGCCTCAGCGAGCGCGACGGCGCCGTCGGCCGTCAGGTTGATATCGTACTTGCCGGCGGCGCCGCCGACGTTCTGGATCGTGAGCGTGAGCTCGCTCTGATCGCCGGACGCGAGGAAGCGTGGCAGCGAGGACAGCACGACCACGGGATCGCGCACGATGAGACCGGCCTCGGCGGCGCCCACCTTGTCGCCATCATAGGCCAAGGCCATCAGCCGCAGGCGGCCGTTGAAGTCTGGCAGCGTCAGGGGAATGCGGGCCTTGCCCTGGGCATCCAGTTTCACGATTCCCGAGAACAGCGCCACCATTTGAATCGTGGGCGGCGGCGCACCGCGATGCGCCATCGCCTCGGTGTCGCCGCCGGTGCGGATGGTGCCGCGGCGGCCGTCCTTGCCGTTGATGAGATTGCCGTAGACGTCGCGGATGTCGAGGCCGAGCCGACGCTTCCCGAAAAGATAGCCGACGGGGTCGGGGGTCGCGAAGTCCGTGAGTTGCAGGATGCCCTCGTCGACGGCGGCCAGCGTCACATAGGCTTCATCGGCATTGGTCGCGCCTGTCACCGTGAGGGGAATCTCGACGCTATGGCGCGGCAAGGTTTCCGACGGCACGTCCATCGCGATCTTCAGGCTACGGTCCGCGGGGTCGAGGCCCATCCACGCCACGCCGATGGCGCGGCCGGGTATATGCGTCGCCTCGAGCGGCGAGGGTCGATAGGCAGTGGCTAGCACATAGGCGCCCGCGCCCCAATCGGCATTCACGGGAATCTCGACGATGGTGCCGTCGGGCGTCGCGTCGATCGTGCGCGTCTCGACGATGCGATCGGTGGCGATCGCGATCAGCACCGGTCCGGCGAAGGGCGGCTTGATCGAAATCTTGGCGGTGTCGCCGGCCTTGTAGAGTTCCTTGTCGGCGACGACCTGGAGCTTATCCGGCGTGCTCGCGGAGCCCGGCGTCGCCCACCAGCCCGACGAGAAGCGATAGCTGGCGGCCGCCCCCGTGGCGGAATCGAAGACCTCGAGGCGATAGCGGCCCCATTGGACGGCGTGTGCGACGTGGCCGGGCTTGTCCGCCGTCACCGACAGCTCGCCGCTCTCGCGCGGCAGGTCGCGTACGATGACCTGATAGTCCCAGCTGCCGTTGCTGTAGTACCACTGATAATCCCAGTCCTCGGCGACCAGCTGGTAGCGCAGCTGGCTCGCCGCCGCCGGCGTGCCGTCGGCGTTCACCGCCGCCACTTCGAACGCCGCCTCGCTCCCGTCCGGTACAATGTCGTCGGTGAACAACGGCTTGATGCCGAGTTGCAGCGGCCGATTGCGGATCGGCAGCTCGAGCGTCTCGATGACCGGACGC
>AR_comb_assmDRAFT_10021381_pt1 | contig 11079 bp, 12 predicted proteins | sample ArasoioldDNA_FD_10543 | JGI IMG/M metagenome (IMG submission 10543) | reverse complement strand
GGAAAGGAGCAATAGTCGTAAGGATCAGCTGAAAAAAACCTTAAAATGATATGAAGTAGTGTTAGCCATTTGATTCCACATGATTAAGGTTTCTTTAGTCTTTAGTTGCTCAGCCATTTGATATATTTGTAAAATGACAGAAATGAACCCAAATAAAACGTCGAAGCCTTACAGCGAGGTTGTCACGCCTGCAGTAAAGAACTACTGCATCTGTTCATTTACTGAATTTTCGCCTTTTTGCTCTGAGTTATACTACTTCTCCAATTTCAAAGACTTCAATACCCTTACCCAAGCCTAACTTCTCAGGCTTTGGGTTAATCCGCCGCAATACTTTTCACTAGCGGTGGTGGATTTACAGAATAGAGATCCAGTTATTATCGCGATGGTCAGATCTATCGCTTATTTACCGCGAAAGTGGCAATTGTCTGTTCATCACGAACAGGAAAAATTAAAACTCGAAACAATGAACATAGATACAAATCGTGCTGTTCCAGGCGGAGCAATCACGCTACTCCTCGTAATATTCAATGCCATAATATTACGCGAAGCTTATACATCCAATGAGAGCTGGTATTATGCCCTTATCATCAGCCTCCCCTTGCTGGTATTGAACCTGTACAGCTTTAGACGTAAGAAACATTTACCACCAGGCGAATTTCAGGGGAACGCTTTTGAAAAGAATTTTTCACAGCAAAGCGCCAAGCCTGTGGCGAAGCCAGATGGAGATATAATTGAATAAATGCGGCCGAAGGCAAAAATTTCCAAGAGAATTGGTGTGATGAATGATTCATTCATTATATCACACAAAGTTTACCATCAACCAAAAAACTTAAGACATGCAAAATGAAATACTCAATCGGGAAATAGCTCTCCTAAAAACTCAGCTCCGTAACGCTAAATATCGATACCAATTAGGTATAAAGGATGGAGCAGTCAATAGTGTAATCAAAGAAGTGGTGGAAAGAATTCATATGATCGAGAAGGAGTTGACCGAAAAAATTACAGCTAACTCAAGAAAATTAACCAACGCTTAGAGAGGGTTTTTCTGTAATTGAGGAATCTGATTTGCCATCAGTTTAATAAAAAACTTAAACGAAATATTATGTCACACTATACAATGGTCATTTGGTTAATCGTGCCGATTATTCTCGTGGTCGCAATTCTTTTGTATGCTGCCAGGAGACGAAAAAAGTTATTGCAGGATAAATTAGGTTCTTACCTCAGCAAGGTAACAGCTGAAACCGGAATCATTGACAGTTTTCAAAAACATCTTGTTCATCAACTGATTGTTGTTGACGAAGAGGAGCGAAAACTGTTAGTGATTGATCATAAAAATGAATTTAAACATCATGTGTTTCCCATTGATGCCATCAGCAATATGAATGTATACTACCATAATGAGGTATTGCCGTCCGTGGGAAATCAAAAATCTGAAAATATCACTAAACAGGTAGGCGTTCGGTTCAACTTAGAGACAATGAAAGACGACCATCACCTGGTACTGTTTGATCACACCGAACACAGTATTTACCTGAAAGAAGATTTTGAAAAAGAAGCATCTCAACTCCGCGATAAACTACTACAGTTTCAAAATAATAAGAGAAATAGAAGAGCAAGTTGAAACGTGGGTCATATACGATAACGATTCGCCAACCATATTGAGAGCGTCGTCATTAGTTACCTCTTATTAATCTTGCGGAAGAGCTCTGGGGCTATTCTCCCTTTTCCAGCGCGTGCAGAATAATCAGGGAGCAGTCTGCTGCTGCCTCAGTGAAAGAGACTAATTGCTTACCTATTCGTTTTATGATTTTATTACAAGCCGGAACACGCGCTTTAAGCCCAGCTTAAGTAGATAACACTGAAATTGTCGACAATGGACAAGAAAAAATGTATTCTGGTAATAGAGGATGAATTATTGGTTCAACAAAGTCTCGTGGAAACACTTACCAAGCGAGATTTTGAAGTATGTGCCTATGACAATGCTGAACAGGTTCTGAATTCTGAAATCATCAGTTACGCCGATGCGGTCATCATGGATCTTAAATTACCCGGACTAAATGGTTGGGACGCTACTTCTATGATCAAGAAACGCGATCCGTTGATGCCCGTGATCATGGTGACAGCATATAGCGACGTGAATTACCGGATTCAAGGTTTCGAAACCGGGGCAGATGATTACATTATCAAACCTTTTTTCATGGAAGAAGTTATTGCTCGCCTAAATGCCGTCCTTAAAAGATATGAACTCATACCCGGCAGGAAAAGTTATTATGAAGTTGGAGATCTGTCAATTGATTTAAGGTCGAAAATGGTTGTGAGAGCCGGGCAGCCCATTAAGCTAACGCTAACTGAATTCAACTTGCTGGCGATACTGGCCGAAGAGCAGGGAAACCCTGTCTCCAAAAATGAAATCATGGAAAAGGTCTGGAAAGGAAGGTATAGTGTTGGAGAAAATACGATCGAGGTTTATATCAACTTCTTAAGAAATAAAATAGACAAGCCATTCAACAAGAGGTTGATTCATACGAAACCAGGATATGGTTACTATCTCTCACCTAAATCATAATGAATATCAAGTTCAATAGTTCTGTACCACATGTTTAAATTTTTTTTCAATACCACCAAAAGTTTGCGGGTCAGGTTTGCATTGGGCTTTAGCTTACTCGTAACAGTATTCCTGGCCGTTGCACTGGTATTCATTTACTATTCTTTGGCGGATTTTCGAAAGGATGAATTTTACAATCGGTTAAGAGATCGCGCAATGACGACTTTTAAATTATTGGTAGAAGTGGAAAGAATTGATCGCGATCTTCTGCAACTGATTGATAAAAATACCCTGAATAGTCTCTATGACGAAAAAGTACTCATCTTTAAGGATTCCACTTTGATCTACAGCAGTATTGATGATAGGAAAATCGAAAATCTACCAGAACTTTTCTCAGGGGCAAAAGAAAACAAAGAATATCGCACAAGTCAAAATCACGCGGAGGTTGTCGCCCTACATCTGGAGCAAGGAGGAATCGGATATACCATTCTGGCCTCAGCATACGACAAATACGGCAGAAATGAATTAACATTCTTGAAGTTGGTGGTGTTAACGGTTTACTTCGCAGTGCTTGCTATAATATGGTTGTGCACTTATTTTTTCGTGAAAAAAATAATGCATCCGCTGGAAAAACTGAAAACGAACCTGGCCAACGTCAACTACAATAACCTTGATTTCAGGTTGCGGGAAACCGGCCAGGGAGAAGAGGTGGATAGTTTATCAGCCACATTCAATCAAATGCTTTACCGACTGCAGGAAGCATTTGACTTTCAAAAAGACTTTATACACTATGCTTCTCATGAACTTCGAACGCCGCTGGCGGCGATGGTAAGCATTACCGAAAATTCAATGAAAAAGCCTTTATCAAATGAACAAATGAAAAACATACTGGGTGTCCTGTATAACCAGCAGAAGAACCTTGCGAACATCACCAATTCTTTGATCGTTTTGTCCGATAACAAGAATAACTCTCACGCACTCGCATATCCTAAAATCCGTTTGGATGAGTTACTCTTTAAATCAGTTGAAATCATCAAGAATATTCACCCTGAAGCCGAAATTGAAATAAACCTGGAGGGCGAACTGTTGAACGAAAACGCACTGCTGATAAACGCCAACGAACCATTGATGTTGGTGGCATTCAATAACCTCGTCCAAAATGCGCATCAGTATTCAAAAAATGGAAAAGTAACCATTGTTGTCAGCAGCACTGGATTGAACAAGGAGATTCGCATTCTAAATCCCGGAAATCCCTTTGGACAAGATGAAAAAGAAAAAATATTCACTCCCTTTTACCGAGCCTCTAATACAGGTATAGTAAAGGGACACGGCCTCGGGCTACCCCTCGTGAAACAGATAATTCAGCTTCACAAGGCAGAGATAACTTATTCTTACATAAATGACTTCAATGAATTTAAAATTACTTTTTCCTCATAGTTCTATCATTCAACTATATAAAACATGTCAGTTATGCATTACCGTCAAATTCTAATCGTGTCCCTGCTTTCTTCGATTCTCGCAGTCTCTTGTGTTAGTTCAAAAAAATTCCGGACAGAGAGGGAACGCTTGATTTTTCAGAATGGCGAGAATGAAAGGTTGAGAACGGAGCTTACAAAATGTAGTGATGAAAAACTGGCCCTGACTTTAGATAAGTCCAGTCTTGAAAAATCCATCAATGATCTTGAAGAAAAAGTTGCGTATCTGAGGGAGAATCACACCACAACACTTAAGCAATTAGAAGACCTTTCCGTTATCTCCAGTACCCAGGCAGAGAGCATCAAGAAGTCATTGCAGAACATCGATGCTAAGGACGCGCATATTCTGGACCTGCACTCGGCCATTGCGCGTAAAGACTCTTTGAACATGGCACTTGTGTTGAATTTAAAGGGCGCGATAGGCAATATGTACGACGACGACATTAATGTGAAAGTGGAGAAAGGAGTTGTTTACATTGACATCTCGGACAAACTCTTATTTCGCACCGGCAGCTACGAAATCACCGATAAAGCAAAATCCGTGCTTGCAAAAGTTGCCAAAGTATTGAACAATCAGCCTGACCTGGAATTTATGGTGGAGGGCCATACTGATAATGTGCCGTTTAGAAAAGGAATATTGCAGGACAACTGGGATCTCAGCGTTAAACGAGCCACATCCATTGTACGCGTGCTCCAACAGAAATATGGCCTATCTCCTACCAGAATGGTGGCAGCAGGTCGGGGTGAGTACATTCCAATGGCAAGCAATAGCAGCGCAAAAGAGCGTGCAGTAAACAGGAGAACGAGAATAGTGGTTCTACCTCAATTAGATCAGTTCTTCAAATTGCTCGAACCAAAAGCGTAAACTGTAAACAGAATGTATTTAAGTAGTTCTTAAGAAAGGACCGTTTAGTTTTCAACGCGAATAATTTGAATTGAGTAGTGGATAGGTGTAATGGCTGGTTAAGGTGCCCGGCGCGAAAGCGTCGGGCTTTTATAGCCGTACGATAATTTGAATAGTTTGACTTGTGAGATTGCCTGTTGCTATAGAATCTATTTTATGGTTTCTTCGTCCTTTTGCAGATAATGTTCATGTGTTTTTACAGGACGTTCTTTTCGCTTGCCTGTGCGCATCTGGAAAAAATTTACCAGCATTGCGAACGCCATTGAAAAATAAATATATCCTTTGGGTATATGAAACTCTAAACCTTCTGCAATCAATGAAACACCAATCAACAACAGAAAACTTAACGCAAGTATTTTAAAGGTCGGGTGTTTATTGACGAAATTGCTGATAGGTTCTGCCGCGACCAACATAATCCCAACACTGACTATTACAGCTACAAACATTACCCATAACTCGTCAACCATTCCCACCGCAGTAATGATGCTGTCTATGGAGAATACCAGGTCAAGAATCAGAATTTGACCCATGGCGCTGCCGAAACTCGTTATTTTTATATGCTCCGACACATCTCCGGATTCACCCTCCATTTTATGATGAATTTCTTTAGCACTCTTGTAAAGCAAGAAGAGTCCCCCAGCTATCAGGATTAGGTCTTTTCCCGATATGCCCATTGAATAAATAGTAAAAAGATCTCCCTGCAACTTTAGAATGAGCGAAATAACCGTCAGCAGTAGTAGCCGCATCAACATTGCCAGAACAAGACCAATCCGTCTTCCTCTTTTTTGCTGATGCATTGGCAAGCGCGCCGTAACTATAGAAATAAAAATTATATTGTCTATTCCTAAGACAACTTCCAAAAGAATTAAGGTTAATAGGGCTATTATCTGTTCCATTTCTCTATTATAATTTTCCTTTCTTACCAGTTGAAAGTGTTCCGTATGATTTCATTGCTTTACTCTTTTGGCAATATATCACCAGGAGCTCTTGCATTTTTCAACTGCTTATCCTGAATCATTTTTTGGATCTTTTTCTTATTTCCAACAATCCATACTATATCACCCCACTCCAATTTCAAACTTGAGTCTGGGTTTAATATGCGTTCATGATTGCGTTCAATACCGATCACCAGGCCACTGGTACGTTCCCTGAGTGCGGTGCTTCGTATATCCAGGCCAGTTAATTGCGTATGCTCGTCAACCATTATTTTTTCCAGTGAAATATCGTTAACGTCCGCATCTTTCGAAGGAATGCTTTCTGTTGTATCAAATACAGGTTTGAACAATTGCATCTGCGCATCTGTAGCAATGATACCCACGTAATCAAATGGCATTAACCTGTTGTCGCGGCCGGGAGCATGAATTAATTTGTCCCCGCGTTTGATATATACAATATTAATCCCGAATTTTTCGCGCCAGGCCAGCTCAACTAACGTTTTCCCGATATATTCTGCATTCTGATTCACTTCCATTTCTACAATATGTACATCCCATGGTTCCATATCCGACTGGATGTCGGCACTTCTGCGCAAAACTGTTGCGCCAAGCGAATTATCATTGTCGGCAGCGGTTTCTCTTGCATTGAGGTTTGTTAAAAACCTTTTTTCAATGCGCTGATACAGTTTTTGAATTCTTCTGGCGAAAACAATCAACACCAAGATGGCCACGGGCAAGGTGACTAAAATCGCTATTTTGACAGACACTAAACTGTCTATCCAAAAACCTATGAACAAAATGCCGAGGATACTTCTTACTATTTCTACTATCAACAATGGCCCACGGTTATATCTTTCCGTTAACCATAGCTCTTTATATGCCTGCGTATTGGGTTTTTTTGCCATGAAAGCCCAGAGAAAAGGAGCTGCAACGCCCAACGAAACCACTAACAGGGTAACGGCCCTGAATATACTATTCTCTATATTTTTGTTGACGAAAGGAAGGAGGAACTTTACTGATAGCAAAAGCAGCGCAAGCAATACAATACCATTTGTTAGGCCAATCTGCAAATATGACTTTATTACTCCTTTCCAATCGCTTTCAGCCTGTATACTCTGTGTGCCGGCCGCATAGGTATTCAATTTGTTTACCCATTTCTGCGGAAGCAGTTTTGCAATAAAATTGTAAAAAGGTTCGGCATACTTGATAAGATAGGGCGTTGTAAATGTCGTGATCGCAGAAGCGCCTACCGCAACCGGAAAAAGAAAATCGGATATCACTCCTAACGAAAGTCCTAGTGTAGCAACGATGAATGCAAATTCTCCGATTTGAGCCATACTCATTCCTACCTGCACTGATTGTTTTAGAGGCTGTCCGGAAAGCAAGGCCCCGGCTGTAGTACTGAAAAGTTTTCCGAATAATGTAAGCAGCGTGACCCAGAAAATGGGAATTGCGTATTCCGCCATGGCTGCAGGGTCAATCATCATTCCTACCGAAACAAAAAAGACAGCTCCAAAAAGATCCTTTACACCCTTAATCACGTGCTCCACTTTTTCGGCAACAGTTGTTTCCGCAATAATTGACCCCATCACAAATGCCCCAAGCTCCGCAGAAAACCCAACTTGCGTAGCCAGGAACACCATGCCCAGACACAGTCCCAGGGAAAGAATGAGCAGCGTTTCCTCATCAATCAGTTTTTTCGCCATTCGCAAAAACGTTGGCAAAAGAAAAATTCCCGCTACGAACCAAATACCTAAAAAGAACAACAGTTTTGAGATTGTCAATAGCATTTCCATTCCTTCAAACTGTCGGGTAACCGACAACGTTGAAAGCAATACCATCAGCAAAATCACAACAATATCCTCGACAATCAACACACCGAAAACGATCTTGGCAAACTTCTTACCTTTTACAGCAAGCTCATCAAACGCACGCAGAATGATAGTTGTGGATGAACTCGCGAGCATTCCGCCGAGGAACAGGCTGTCCATCATTGTCCAGCCCATCAACTTACCCAAGAAGTAACCAGCCGCAGTGATAAATATGATTTCAACAAATGCAGTTATGGACGCGGCTCCCCCAACACGCATTAATTTTTTAAAACTAAATTCAAGCCCTAAACTAAAGAGGAGAAATATAACGCCAATCTCAGCAAGCGTTTCAATATTCTCCTTATCGGCAACTGTAGGAGTAAGATGAAAATACGGTCCAACTAAAAAGCCTGCAATGATATAACCCAAAACCAAAGGTTGCTTGATCCTTTTGAAAAGCAACGTTACCAATGCGCCCGTAATTAGTATCAGTGCTAAATCTTCAATTAACTTCGGTAAATGCCCCATTTCTCTGATTTATGGATTAGCAGTAAAGTTATCTAAACTCTCCTTTCAGAATGATTGCGTGAATGTGGTCGGCTATTGCCTCAATACCAACTAATGGTTGCAACAGTAACATATTGAAGTAACCCACTTTGCGACTTCTCTGATACACCACACGTTCAATTCTTAAATGCCATTGCGCATTGTGGAGTGTAAGCAGGGGAAGACGGGCCAACGTGTCCACATTCGCTTCCATCATTGTGGATCAAATGGGATGAATGATCATCAAGGCCATTACTTATCCAAAATCAATGGAGTAGAGAGCACTTTGTTGGACCTTTGCAATATAAATGACGTGCCTGAAACGGACCTCATAAATCTGTGACCAACTAACAAATTTCATCATAAAAATAAATTCATTATTATGCCACTAATACTTTTACTACCACTCTTCATTTCCGCTGCGGTGGTAACATCCCTCCTATCTGTTTCAGTTGACAGTTTACGTAAACACCGCTTTTTTGGTAGATCAAAAATATTACCGGGAGAACAACCAGTAATAAGTTCTTTGGAAATTGACATAACTTAAGACAGAATCCATAAAAATTTTAAAATCATGCAAGCATATTCAACTCTTTCAGAAACTATGAACGAATTGCGCAAAGAAGGGTATACCGAGGATTTTAATCTGAAACAAAACTGCCTGGAGTGCCGCAACGGCCAGTTCAAACTGTTTGTTGATGAATTTAAAATTGATAAATATTTTCGGTTCGAAGGCCAGAGTAATCCTTCCGACCAGGCCATTCTTTACGCCATTTCCTCCGACGACCATAATTTGAAAGGAGTTCTGGTAAATGCATACGGAATCTACAGTGAATCTTTGACGGATGAAATGTTGCAGAAACTGGAAATGAGAAAATAAATCCCGCATCTGCCCACGTGGACCTCTTTTACGGGACCGTAATAAATATAGACTTCCTCTTTATTGGCTGAAGATTTTTAGTACGGTGGCCTTTCCCATCAGTATCTTCTAATAAAATAACATCACCTGCCTTGAATTCTCTTTTTTCGCCCAGGGTGGTTTCAATTTCAATCTCGCCATCTATGAGTATAAGGTATTGCTTTTGCGGAGCGTTGTGAAAATCGTAGTCATAAGTTGCTTCTACTTCACGAAAGATTATTGTTTTTACAGGTAGTGCCTCTGATAATTTACCAATTTCACCGGCATCATTCAGTGGAATGGAGACGTCTTCAAATCTTGCATCACCATTGTTATCACTATAAATTCTTGTTATTGAAAACATATGGGCATTTTACTTAGAACTTTTCATTCCCGCATCAGCAATAGTAAAGAAACTAATACTCGTAGCCGGAAGCGTAACTTTTCCGGCCTTTATAGAGCTGCCGTTTAGCACAGGTAATTCATCATTCCCATCTAATTTCAATTCCTGGCCGTTCAACTTTACTGTTTTACCCTGCAACTCTGCAGAAGTTAGCGTGTACTGCTGAGCATTTGAAGGAATAGCAACAGTAGCGGATGTTTTATTCGTATTTATCACGAGCAGTGTAATACCGCCCTCGTGTCCTTTCATATCGTGCGCAAATAAATAAACGCCGGGCACTCCGTCACCTGCTTCATACACTTCTGTGCCCATCAGCTTTGCCCATAAAAACGCTGCCCAATAATTGGGTTTTGGCATATGCGTGTCCTGGTCAACAAGACTGTACTCGCTTGCCGCAAAGGTATTGTGCATAATTACCTTTACCCCTTTTTTAGCTAATGACCCCATCTGATATAAATAGCGGAAACAATCGAGGTAAGTGGCAGCGAACGGGTCACCACCCCCAGCAGCCTGTCCTGTTTCAGTGATCCATACGGGTTTTCCAGGATTGTATTTATTTCTTAAGCTGATATAATAATCGGCCACGGTATCTGTTCTGCGCAACCAGGAAGCATCCAAGGCATTTTCTGCCTTTATCGAAAAAGGTCCGCTACGTACCATACGAATAGAGGCAGCGCCATAAAAGTGATATGAAAAAACATCGAATACGGGTTTCGGTTCTGTGGACATCATCGCGTCTGTTGACAGATAGGTCATTCCCATGTCGGCTAAAGACACAGCAGGCAGGCCTTCCAGAACAGATCCCGGACCGAGCACCAACATATTGGGCACTGAATTTTTAGACCAGGTTGTAAAAGCCGCTATGTCCTTTGTAAAGTTGTTGCCATTATAGTTCTTATTTATTTCACCTCCCGCAGTTGGCATGGTAGGTTCATTAAATAATTCAGCAGCGGCAATTTCTCCACCGACACTTTTTGTAAAGGCCGCAATTTTTTGTGCTTCTTTAGGTGTCCAAACCCCCTGCGCATCCCGTACACCATTAGAAACAGCAAACGAAGTAGCTAGTTTGGAATTGGTTGCTTTTACAAAATCAATCACGCCTTTCCATTGACCTTGCGTTACTACGTTTACAAAACCTGGAGGTGCCTTTTTCATTTGTGGCTTGTCATTATCCTGAAAATAAATTCCATTTGCCCAGGTGCCGCTCACCCTTACATACGCTGGCGCGAGCCCCTTAGCAAGATTCATTAATCGTTTATTGGTTAAATCAATGGGCGCAAGTTTCCTGTACAACTGTTCATTCTTTTGAGAAACGTCGTAGGTAGAAACGGCTGCAATTGGAGGCAGACTGTCCATCATATGGTAGGGTTTCCAGAATTCGCCTCCGGCAACTTCTACCATTTCTACATTGTACGACTGATACCGTTCATCTACTGTTCCTAAATGTTTCATCTCTTTTACATTGATGGTAATATCGGTGCTGTCAGTTTTACCAGCAGTGTTCGTGTCGCCTGAATTACAGGCGATAGAGCCAATCGTAGTGGAGATAATCAGTAATCCAG
>AR_comb_assmDRAFT_10005809_pt1 | contig 11081 bp, 13 predicted proteins | sample ArasoioldDNA_FD_10543 | JGI IMG/M metagenome (IMG submission 10543) | reverse complement strand
GCCGAACATCGGGAGCCGTATGAATCGAGAGGTTCACGTACGGTTCTGGGAGCGCGCAGGGGTGAAATTCCTCTGCGCGACTCGCGACCCAGAGGCAGGTGCCAAGCGTCGGGACCAGTCGGAACGGCCTGAGACCGAAAAGAATGAAACTGAAACGGTGGCACCTACTCGAGAGCCGGCTATCGGCCGGGCAGAATCAGAATCAACCCGTAGGCAGATAGGTGCGGCCGGCCGTGATCGAAAGCCGCCAGGGTCCCTCTATGCTAGCCTCGAGCAGGAACTCGCTGGCGTGCTGGGACCAGGGACATCGGGCGGATCCCCACAAGCCGCATCGGAGAATACAGACGAGGATTGTGAGGAAGGACGCACGCCTAGTGAGAGTTAACTGGTTGGGCCGCTTTCGCGACAATGGAAGCAAAGCGGGCCAAGATTTTGCCCCATAGCAGCCAGTGCCGCGTGCTGGGCTGAGTGGGGACACGCTATCAGCTCAGCCGAAGAAGGTGGTAGTACTCGGGGCACCCAGCGTCACTTTGCCAAGCACAGCGTCGCCGTCCTTACGAAACGGGCGTAAGGTTACCATAGTGCCCGAATACATCTGGGCGAGGTGAGTTGGTCGGTACGCTTCGGATTCCACTTGCCAACGCCAAGAGGAGTGCGGTCGCAACCGCAAGGGTCAACGTAATTTTTTTGACGGCCTTTTCGCTAACGATAACTTTCTTCATGGCGGTCTCCCGAAGGTTACGGGATATGAGCTTCAGCATCGTACGAGGAGCCCACGCCAGAACATGTGATACGCTTCACACAAACGATCCTATTGTGAGTTTTCGCACAGTGCACTCGCCTCGCGGCCGTCGACTCCGCAGGGTCCATTCGGCGCGGAAGCACGCGCATGCAACCCAAATACGGCGAAACAAATTGGAAGCGGGTGGGCCACCGGCCGAGAGCAATCTCTCACCTGCCGACGACCAACTGAGGTGAACTGGACATGCTAAGCGCACGCAATTCGAGGTAGTCAGCGCCCGCAAACCGACTAACGGCATTTTGGGCTTAACTAAGCGGTACTTCAGCTCAAGTCGAAGGAGATGATAGCGCCTCGGTCACTTGGGAGCTCGCTGCGCAGACTAGCTCGTTGTGCGCCGCGCCAATACTTGGACCTTCAAGCTGGGGAAGGGGCTGCGACGCAGGCAGGCATGGTCGCTTGGACATGTAATGAGCAGAAAACAAATGCGTGATCTTTAGATCGACACTCTCGGCCAACTCGCAAATCTTTGCAATACGTGCTCCCATAATTCCGGATTGTGACAGAGTAAATCGCCCCAGCATCTTGTCAAAGATTGTTTTGTAGCGCTGATTGTCTGCTCGCGCTGCAAAGACCACAACGACGCTCTGAATGCGCGCTAAATCAATGACCTGAATCAGATAGCCTAGGTAATCGACAAGAAGTCTGGTCGGTTTCGTTTGCAGGTCTGCTGTAAACGCATGCAGAATTTTATCGTCATACACTTCGCGCAACCATTTCTCTTCCATCCACCGCTGCGTCTCGCTGGCGGTGGCTGAACGCTTCATGATGTTATGACGCACGTCACGAACCGCGAGAATGGTCCGATCGCGAATGGCAGCCCACTCGTTGCGTAATTCAGTGGAATCAAGCTGTCGAGTTGCAAGAGCGGTAATAGCGTTTTCAGCTGCTTCGACGGCAGCGTTTATACGAGCGCTATCGGCCTCCTGAGCCCGTTCTGCTCGCTCCACTTCGGTGGCATCTTTGAACATGGCAATCCCCCCGCCTCGATGGATGGGAGTACCTTTTTCCGTGGCGGGTTATCGAGACGTACCTGTGGCAAACGAGTGCTTATCTTGCCTTATCCACAGCATTGGGACCAGATTTCTGCGCCAGTTTGCCCTGCGTTCTAACGTGAGTTCGGCATTTTGCGAACGCCAGCGATTTGAGATCCTACCAGCGGCGGACGGTCGCCGCCCATGCGCTGATCCCCAGCTGCTCCTCGCTGGCACCAACACGCGGCGTGCGCCGGGGAGCTTTGGCCAGTCCGTTCCGCGCGGGGGTGCTGCTCGACCCGCGGGCCACATCAAATGTCTTTGCTGATCGTTTTGGGGATGGGGCCTTGTGTTGACCAGGCCGCACATAAGTTTGAATTTTGGTGGTACGGAGGGCCGAGAAGCCATAGCGATCGATATAGTAGTGCCAGGACATCAGCTCCTGAGGGTGCAGTCGGTAGCGACTAGCGGCCTCTTCCAGACTTATCAAGCCGCCCCGCACCGCCGCCGCAATTACGGCCTTGCGTCGCATCACCCATCGTTTCGTATCTGGTGAGGGCAGGTCGGCAATGGATAAAACGACCCCATCCGGCCCCCTCGCCAAATTTTCCCGCGGCATCGCAATTTGATTCATGAGACGAATCCTTCACGAAGCGTCCGCTTTTATGGTTAACGAATGCTTAATGGCGAATTCGCGGCGCCAGGCGCGACAGAGGCGCCTTTTTAGGTGCGCAACGGGCATTGTTGGCGGGCACCATGCAGGTGCGCCAACAAACGCCCAGACCCGCAGCAGCAGGATTAGTAACTCAGGTCACCCCTTGGTCACTATCGGAGGAGAAGGTGGCGCCTTTCCTTTGCCCAAGCCTGCGCAGCCGGAAACGCTCACCGCGACGAGAGTTGCAACCAAAGCGAATAGTACTTTCTTCATTGGAGTTCCCCTTTCTTCACGCCAGTGAGGCACTTTGCCTCGCCACACTATTCGTCGCACCGCTCGCATTAAGGTTCACTGTTTCGGGAGATAGTAGTCGCCTGTGCCTTACGGGCATTTTTGCTCCTTCTCACAGAACGAAGGATAAATCTACCAAGATAATCAAAGGTAGTTGGTGAGTTCCGTCCTCGATGTGGCTTTTTTACAACACGCTTTTTATTATTTCCGCGTGGCGCGTTCCGCCGTGATGAGCCAGTCCCAGATGGATAAGTGCCGGCGGGAGCAGGCGTTAGCACAACTGCACCTGGGCTCAGCATTAATGTCCTCCCTGCTGCGGGTGGAACGGCCGCAACATGCTTTGTTGGAGCCTCATATTTCGTTGGCGCTCGAGACATCCGGGACCCGGGTCATCCTTCGGATGTGCCGTGTAATAACCTCTCTGCCCATGCGATTCTGAATAAGTAAAGCCACCAAGCCATGGATGCGGACGCGCATAGCCTCGCACCTCAATAGCGAAAGAAGTTGCTGGACGTTATCAGCTTCGCGGTTGTGAGCCTTCTATTTTGACTCTTCATTGAGGGCGTAGTTAGTCACAATGCCTTGCCGATCAAAAGCAATTACCAAAGTCTAATTTTTTTCAGAGCCAAAAAACCGTTCGAACCCTGGAATCTTCACGCATTCCCCGAGCCGGATATCTTATAGCTCCATTCCTCAGCACCTCGCTCCTTCGCCGTCGTCAAAGCGGGCTCTCCGAATTTTGCTCTTACCTCAGTTTTGGTCGTCTTTCCTTTGGCGATCTTCTGACTGATACTCTCCTGCGTCTCGCTTTGAGGCGAATTGCCTGGAATGATCGAACAGGCCACCAGAACGATTATGCTGAGGATGACTATCCATCTCATCATGACCCTCCCTGAAAAAGCTACCCAGTCACCTGAACCGATAAGTCAAAGCTTATCAATCCGCGGCGCAAGAACAAAGATCAATCAGACGCGGTCCAGCCGGCAATCGAGTATCAACAATCTATAGATCGGGCTGCACGGCTTATCGGCTATTTACAGGCAACGCGTGCTTTCCATATGAGGGCTTACGCGGTAGGGCATTACTATCGGCGTAGCGCAATGCTGGCACGCTCGCTCGTGATTGCGCTTGTCCTCATCCTGCTGGTCGGGTGCTAGGCGTTGGAAGACGTGGAGTTCAGCCCGAGAGGGCCAGGTCGGGAACGGCACTATCACGAATGCGTCCGAACTCGTTGGCGGTCGGTCTTGTCTGCGCTGCCAATGCTGACGCAAAATGGCAAGAAAGGCATTATCCATTGTTATTAGATTGCTTCCGTGACCCATACTCGAATTTAGTGGCATGACAAAGATCCTCTATTCTCAAAACCTGGCAAGGTGGGCCGATTGCTTTGCGCTCGGCGTCGCCGTTGCGCTGCCGTGATCAACCAGCTGCACCGCTGTATTTGTCGTTCTTTGGTTCATCAGCCTTGTTGCATCATGGAATATAGCAGAACGGCTTCGCGAGCCCTGGCTCGCCGTCGGCTATCTACCGGCATTGCTCTGGCTAGTCGCTGCCCTGGGCATGTTATGGGCCAAGGTGCCGTGGGCAGAGCGATTTGCCTCAGTTAGTGCGTTTCACAAGTTGCTTGCAATCCCATTTTTCGCGATTCAGTTCCGCGATTCTCCTCGCGGTATGTGGGTGCTAGTGGCGTTTTTGATCTCGTGCAGCGTCCTGCTTATTGTTTCGTGGGCTTATTCTGCTCCCAGAGCTCCCCTGGCGAGGCCGCCAGAGAGTCGAAGGAGATCAGATAATGATAGGTATCCCCGTAAAGGACTACAACTCTCAGACTACTATGTGTTTACGCTCTGCATCCTCGGGCTCGCTGAGGGTGCCTTCGATATGTGGCACAAGGGGAAGCGTCTGTGCGCGCTCTTATGCGTGGTGTTAGCGACCGTTTTTTTGCAAATACTCTGTATGCTGCGACTAGTCGCACCGCTTTAGTGGCTCTCCCTTTGTTGATCGGGTTGTTCGCTTTCAGACGACTCCGCTGGCGCAGTGCCGGGGCTCTGTTAACTGCAATACTCTTGTTTTTGGCCGCGGTATGGCCGACTTCTTCTCGCCTGCGGGAGCGCATTGTGGATTTCTTGGATGAAGTCCGTACTTATCAGCCCAGTGGCATGCCTACCTCGGCAGGCGATCGGCTAGAATTCTGGCGCAAATCCGTTGATATAATCGCCGCTGCGCCATTGTTCGGGCATGGCACAGGTTCAATCCAACAGCAGTTTCGGCAATCAGCAGCTGGACAGACCGGCATGGCCGGACTTGTAACGGCCGATCCACACAACCAGGTCTTAGCAACTGCGATCCAGCTTGGCCTGATCGGCACTGCCGTGCTGTTGGCCATGTGGATTGCGCATCTGTTTTTCTTTTCCACTGCGAGCGTGGCAGCGGGTATCGGTCTGAGCGTTGTCGTGCAGAATATCGTCAGCTCACTGTTCAACTCTTCTCTGTTGGATGCGACACACGGTTGGGTTTATGTCCTGGGGGTCGGGGTCCTAAGTGGAATGATACTGCGCCAGCTCGGAACACATGGTTATGGCCATAAAGAGGGGGCTGACAGCCGGACGTTCGTGTTTCAAGAGACAAACCGAGTCTAATCCGTGCCGCACGGCCGATAGTCTCAGTACCGACCCACGAAGTAGTTCAAGCCCAACCCGGGTGCGTATGCCATGACACGCGTCATCTTAACTCTACTCGCGTTATTTCTACTGATCATAATCTATGCGGCCTCTCCTTATTCAGGATTGTACCGCATCCTGTCTGCCGTCCAAACCAGAGACGCAGCGGCTCTAAGCAAAAATGTGGACTTCAGTCATCTGCGGCAGTCGTTGACCTCCCAGATAATAGAAAACTATCTCAAATTAACGGGTCGATCGGAGAGACTCGGACAATTCGGCTCGTCTATGGCCGTGGGCATCGGCACCGCCATCGCTGAGCCCATACTCAGCCAGATGCTTAACCCGGAGGGGCTAATTGCCCTATTGCAGAATGGGCGTGTCAACGTCGGACCTCAGCCCGTAGCTGTTCAATTGGGGCCATTGTCAAATAATAGCCTTGGCTCATTTTGGGATGCTGTACGAAATTCTGATTATGGGCTCGGCAGATTTTTCATTTCACTGCCCACTTCTGCTCCTCCGCAAGAGCAGTTTCGGTTAGAGCTCCAACTTCTAGAATGGCGGTGGAAACTGACTGCAATCAACCTGCCGGAACAATTACGAATGGGTTTGGCAACGGAGCTCGCCAAACAGAATCCATAACCAGAACGGGTGAGCGATGGAGGACGAATCCAGGTATTCCTGGCCTGAGAACGGCCAGTAAAGCCCTCTACCATCGCATTGCTAATCCATTCAGTGGGTGCTCCGGCAACGGCAGCACCACCACCTTCGTGCCGATCTCGACCCGATCATAAAGATCGATCACGTCTTCATTGACCATCCGGATGCACCCGGACGTCGCGCGACTACCTATGGTCGACGGCGCGTTAGTACCATGGATGCGATATAGCGAGCCGCTGAGATATAGCGCGCGCGCACCCATTGGATTGCCGTCACCCCCCGCCATGAACCGCGGCAGATAAGGTGATCGTGCGATCATCTCGGGTGGTGGTGTCCAGTCCGGCCACGCCGCTTTTCGTTCAACGGTCTTCACACCGGACCAGGTGAAACCCTCGCGCCCGACTCCGATACCATACCGGATCGCCTTGCCGCCGGGCAGCACCAAATAAAGATAGGTATTTAGTATATCAACAATGATTGTCCCCGGCACTTGGCTGCCGCGATAATCTATCAGGCGGCGACGCAGGTCGGGCCTAACTTCATTCCCATTATCGGTTGGCGGGCTATAACCGAACCAGGTAAGTGGATCGGCGCAAGCTGTGGCGAAGAGGTTCTGAACAATGATACTTGTAATTCCGAGGATCGCAGGGAAATGGTAGGCCTTGCGCTTGCGATAATTCTTGTTCTTTCGTTTGGTTTTTGACCACATCTGCACTCCAAAAAAGTTTGTCGGAGCAATGCGAAAGGGCCGATCAGTGTTCGCCCGGCTGACTCGCCCAGTACTTATCAGAAACTCAATGAGAGCAATTCGACAGCCGCAATCCCGAGGACCAGAATTGCCAGAGCTACCGGATCGTATTCGAGCCAACGACGCATGATTTTATCCATTCTGACCATTGGCCGAGCCCACTTCGACTCGGAGAGATCAAAATAAATCATTAACGTTAATGAGTGGTTACGGCGTGGGCTGACCCGAGTTGGCTCTGCGGATCGCGGTCTGCCGATATCGATTTCGCCTCCCTCAATCAGTTATAGTGTTAAAGAAAGAGCTACTAAAAATTGCCGGCCGATTTCAATTCAGGCTTAGATTGTTTTCGCTAAGTTCCCACGCTGACTTGTGGCGAAGAATGCGATGCCGGCCAGCTCTCGCGCTAGACTCGCATGTAAAACATTTGCTGTGCGTGCTGTCGATTTGGAGATTTTGAATGACTCGCTTTTTCTTTAATCTTGCGACGAGAGGGAATACGATTTTTGATCCTAAAGGCCGCGAGTTCGCCGACTTGGCCGGCGCACACCGGCATGCGATGCAACTCGTTTACAAAATGGCTTTGTTGGAGGGCGCGGACTGGGAAGGCTGGTATCTCAGAATAACCGATCAGGAAAACCGATCCTTACTATGTGTGTTATTGCCACAAATTTCTAACTCACCCGGAGTCGCACCGGTTAGTGTAAATCAACGTTAAAACGCATCCCGAGTTAAGCTGAAACTGGCACGTAAACTAACGCCGCTTCGGGTTGGCTACGCCGAGCTAAATACGCTGGGGATCCCACGTTTCCATTTGCCGCCGCTCTTGTAGATGCAGCCAGGCGCACCGCACCAGTCATAAGGCTAGATCGACGCAACCTCGAGGACGCGCCGGCAGTACTTGAGCATCTGCACGGCAGCAGAAGTCCGAGCTGTTTCAAAGGTCACCCAAACACATGGCGGTGAGGGCCCGCCGCGCGTTTCCAAATGCCGAGTTGTCCTGGAATGCCCGTTACCCCGCCATAAGTTTTAGAGAGGGACGAGCTAGAGCTCGGTGTCGGGGCGTCATGTATTCAAGGGCCGCTCACCATTCAGTAGTTGTGTGCTTAGGCGGAACAAATTGCTCCCAACAAACGCTGGAGCGTACAATCTGAGATCCGCAGAGGCTATCGAGATTACGAAGAACGCATGGATGTGCGTCGGAAGTTTCGTGTAAACGAGCTGAAGCATGTTTAAAAAGAAAGGCCCAAGCAGAAGGGCTCAACGCCCTGCAAGCTTCTAGGGACAAGTAACGCGCGATGCGCGAGAACACAGCTGGGTTGAGGGCATTGTGCTTGGCTCGTGAGCAGGGCAAGAAGGTCCGTTAGATATTAGTGCCTGATCATTACGGGCGCGGATTCCAGGCCAACGAACCGACAATACCTGCCGGGCTCTATAGGTGGGGGTCAGAAGTTAAATATGCCCCGGTTCTACTTCGACGTTTGGAACGGGACAGAGACTCGGTCTTCCTGGGGCCGGCTTGCGTGCGGGCCCCCTGGCCGGTAATGGCGTGCACACCAACAATTCGAGTGGTCTGCCAATTGCGAGCCCGCAACGCCGCGACAGATCAACGGCCCGCTCGGGATACCGAGCGCATTCAGGCACGCGGCCAGCTGTTTTGCCCCTTGTAGCGCCTTGACAGGTGCGACTGATCTTCCCATCTAATTTATCTTAAAGAGTTGCCGGCAGTCCTGGCCGGCCCCGCGAGCTACGAAATATACTCCGTTGCTCGCCAGTAATAATTCCCGATAACGATGAACTGTGATCCCGGTCGGGTCGGCTGACGCGTCGCCGGCGTCCGCAATCGAGAGAGCCGCTCATCAGCTTTGCAATGGACGATTATTAATGACGAATAATTCAGACGACAAAATCGGATATGGGTCGCCTCCTAAGCGCACCCAGTTCAAACCCGGTCAATCCGGCAATCCCAGCGGCCGGCCCAAGGGGATCCGGAATTTTCGGACCGAATTGCTAGATGAGCTGGCCGAGTCGATCACAATCAAAGAAGGTGATAAAGACGTCACCGTCAGTAAGCAGCGCGCCTGCATCAAGACGCTAGTGGCCGCAGCCATAGGAGGCGACACCCGCGCCTGCGGCGCATTGCTCGGTCTGTGCGCAAAGTTCAGGGTTGACTCGGAAGGTGATACCGAGCAGCTAGCCGCGGAGGACCGCGATATCTTGGACTCGTTCACGGCGCGCGACCGCAAGCGGACCGGGAAATGCGAGGATTAAGGTAAATCCTATGATGAAAGCATTCAATGCGGCATTGTGGAAGGATTTGTTCAGCTTCTTAAAGAAGGCTTTCTTGGAGGATCAAGGCCAGCCGCTCGGTGAGCAGCCATACCTCGAGTACATGAGCTTTCAGCTTTCCAAAATTCTCCAAGGCGAAAAACGTTTGTTCCTTATCAATCTACCGCCATCTGCTTGATCGCCTGGTTCCTGGGGCATAAGCCCAAGCGCCGCGTTCTGGTGGTCGGGTACAGTGCCGAGCATGCCGAATCGATCTCTCGCAAGGTACGCTCGATCATGCGCTCGGACTGGTATCGATCTGCATTTCGCGCCCGGATCTCAGCTTCGCGCTCGAGTGCCGCCAACTTCGAGACGACTGATGGCGGAAGCGTTTATGCGGTATCGGCAAACGGCAGCGTGACTGGCCGGCGCGCTGATCTGATCGTATATGATGATCCGGTTCAAATCTTAGATTGCGACAATGACGAGCTTTTGAGCAAGGTCAATCGCCAGTTTTATTCGCTGATCATGTCGCGACTGAGCAACCCCGCTAAGGGTCGTGTCGTTATCGTGGCACATCGTCTCCACCAGAACGATATTTCAGGTCATGTCCTCGAGCAGGGAGGGTTCGAGCACATCTGCCTGCCGGCGATCGCCCCGCGCAAGAAGCGCTTCGATATGGATGAGCGGACCTGGGTGCGCCGGAAAGGCGAGCCTCTGCGGCCGGACCAATACACGAATAAGGTCGTAGCACGCCTCCGCAAATCGGTGCTGGTTCCCGGTTTTGAGACGCTCTACCAGCAAAACGCGCAAGCAAGCCTCTCCCTCAGGCTCACACAGGAGGACTTCATACTCCGCGATTTGCGCCCCATGCCGGAACTGCCGATCGTCCTCAGCGTCGATCCCGGCGCCGGCGCGTTTTCTGGCCGGAGCTACAGCGTCATTCAGCTTTGGTTGCCTCTTGGCGGTGGCAATCACCTCCTGTGGGATGAATTTCGAGACCGCTGTGGGTTCCGCCAGCTATGGGAGGCATTCAAGCACCTTGCCCGCCGCACCCCATCTGCGATTCTGATCGAAAATACCGCCGCCGGACCGGCGCTCATCGATCGGGCGCAGGGCAACTCCAGATATAACGTGATCCCGGTGACTGCCACTCGTGGTTCAAAGGAGGAGCGGCTGCGCCGACACATCCCGCTCATGCGCAAGCGCCCGATTCAGCTCCGGCTGGGTGGCGAGTGGGTCGAAGATTATTTGGCTGAGATGTCGGAATTTCCTTCTAGTCAATTTACGGATCAAATAGACGCAACTTCGATGTACTTGGATTTTATGGCACAAAACCCAAACCTTAGCGCATCGGCTCGCGGCGGGTTTATAGCCGGCCATAATCGCTGGGGACGCATGCATCCTCTGGTCCCCGTCAATACGGCTGCGGGAGTGGCCGTGAGCGCGCCTAGCACATTATTGTCGCGGCCGTACTGTCCATGATCCAGGTGTTAGTGAGCAACTGGTGCAGTCCAGCGCAAATTCCCTGTATTTTTCCCTGTTACCAGGAGTTTGGGCCCTCCTTGTCTGCGCGATGCTGCACGGCTCTGTTGCGCGGGACGCTGCAGGGTGTCACATACGGTACTGCCGCGCACTGATGCACAATCTCCGATCGCGCATCGGTGGGAATCGCGGATCTTTATCGCTTCACAAGCGGGCATTCGCCCTGCTCGAGGGGCCGCCAGGCCTCCTCCGCCGGGATGGTCGCAAGCTGCTTGTAATAGTCCCAGGGCTCCTTGCTTTCTTCGGGCCGTTTCACTTCGAACAAGTACATGGGGTGGATCTTGCGTCCATCGACGCGCACGCTCCCCTTGCCCATGAGCTTGTCGTCGGTCGGCAGCTCTTTCATCTTGGCGACGACCGCCTTGCCGTCCGCATGGATGCCAAGTGCCTCGACTGCGCGTAAGTAATGGATCACGGTTGAATACACGCCAACCACCGTGTAGCCCGGCATGCGCCCAAGCGCCGCAAAATATTCGCGCGCGATTGCCCG